>Ga0209463_1000452_pt1 | contig 33007 bp, 35 predicted proteins | sample AgamicMgSfrz_FD_187169 | JGI IMG/M metagenome (GOLD analysis project Ga0209463, IMG submission 187169) | Agave microbial communities from Guanajuato, Mexico - Mg.Sf.rz (SPAdes) (version 2) | ecosystem: Host-associated > Plants > Phyllosphere > Phylloplane/Leaf | place: Guanajuato, Mexico...
GGAGACATTGATAATATTTCATCATTAGAGTTTCAGAGTGCAGAAGCCATTAAACAATGTGCAATTTCTGGAATCGGTATTGCCTTTCTTCCTAAAATAGTAACTGCAGTCGAAGTTGAACGTGGCAAACTTGTTGCTCTTCCTTGGCGATTTCAAAACTTGGATGTGTATACACATATGGCATGGCATAAAGATAAGTGGCTTTCACCGATTATATTATCTTTCATTGAAGCAGCAAGGGAAGTTCTATCTCTAACGGAAGACAATATGTCAAAATCGTTTAAACGATTTTGACATATTGTCTTAAATCCATGAAACAAATTTTGCGCAGTAAGAGTCTACTCCGATACAAGAATTGCCGAATCCTTATTCCTTCCATAAACCTTCCCTTTTTCTACCATAAGCAAATTTCAATTATTACAGGAATGCTGCCATGTTAGTTCTATAACATATATATTGCAACATATTTGAGTGCGAAACATGATTTCTCTTATAACACTCCTCCATAGCTTAATAAAATAGCTGTTTTTCTAGAAATAATAAAATACTTTTTTAATTTTATTTCATACTTTTTTCACCGATTGGTGCCACAATCGGGGCAATGTATTTTCTAACACATACATCATTTTAAAACTGCTTCCCTAAGGATAGTTTTTATATTAATACGAAATCCAAAGTATATAAAAAAATCATAATATTTAATGCTCTTGAAATGATAGATATCTTTTCTTTTTTAAATTAATATATGTATATTACCTTAATTATTAATCACTTCTATTCTCTTCAACCTTACCAACACTCAATGCAAAGTGTTTCCACAGAATTCTTTCGATTTCATTATATTCAATATCACTACACTCAATTATAATTAGCACTTCTGATTTCTTCCCTTTAACTTTTCTATTTATTTTTCTTCTACTATTTATGAATACATCAATAATTACACCAAGAATAAAACCTACTACTGCACCGATTAGTCCCCAATATATAGGTCCCCACTCAAGCTCAAATCCTCTACTTGCCCCTAATACGGAAAAAAACACAGCAAAAACGATACCTTTATTTATTAAGGAAACTCCATCTGACCGATGGATTGTATCAAAAAGACCAATGCTCTCAGGGTTGGTAGAATCTAAAGGGACAGCAAAAATATTACTAATACCTTTCAGCTCAATTTCTCTTATTGCTAGTTCTAATTGAAGAGAGTATTCAAAAGTTGAAAAAACCTGCATCTTTTATTTCACCCAGTTACTTTTAAATTTTAAATTAATGGATTGATAATTATTTATTAAAAACATTTTTTGTTCTGCTGCAAATAGTTTATTATTCTCAACAGTATTTAAATATGTTTCATATATATTAAAGAAATATAAGGAAGGTAAATAAAGAAGCCATTGTTTGTTCAATATATCGGTTGATTCTTGAATATTCCCTAACATCAAATAATGAATTGCTGCAACAACATGTGAAAAACGTACAAAAATGACAGTTGTAATAAGAACAAAAATTGCTGAGAATATCTGATGAAGATATAACTGCCCCAAACCTGGTATCCCCAATGACCAAAATACAGCTATTATAGGATTTCTTTTATCAACATAGTTTATTTCAAAGGGTTTTACAGTTATTGCTTCAATGGGTGGGTGGTTTTTTTCAGTTAATAAATATATATTATTTAATTCAACGGTTGTTCGATAGCTATCCCAAATGGCGAATAGGTAAACTGGTATATACATATACACATAATTAATATTTAATACTTCTTTGGCTAAATGAATTTCACCTAAAAATGAATAAACCATAGATAGATTTAGATGAGATTTCTGATTAATAAATATTTCCCACACTATTAATGCAAATCCTCTTATATATTTATGTAATAACAGATGTCCATAGCCAGGAAAAGTAACGGACCACAAAGCTACAATGTAAGGGTTTCTAGGATGGATATACGTTGTTCCCCATATGCTAATTTTGGCTATATTGCGACGAACTTCTCTTTTCTTTTGATTCATGGATGGTCCTCCGCCTAATTTAGGTAAACTATCAACTGCTTAGTATGCTTAACCTTCTAATAATTCCAATAAAAAGCCTAGTAAAGGAAGATTTAAGAATAATACTAAAAAAGGTATGATACCATTTCCATTTTTCACTCCATACTATAAACTCCGTTTTCTTTACAGCCAAAACTTCAATTAAAAATGGAGGAATAGTTATTATTATAAGTTTAAAAAATGCTTTAAGTGCTTTGTCTTTATATGTAATCTGATTATAAAAAACAGTAAAAGTTGGATATATAAAGAAATCAAATAATAGGTGAGTCTTGAATGTTTTAGGGAATAATCGTACTGGATATTTAACGATTTTGTATGTACTTAGAAAAGTATCAATAATAATATTAGTAACAGCATTAAATAAATAGACAATTATCCAATCTTTAATGGGAGGTTTTCTTAGTATTAAAGGGATTAAGATTATTGTATTGATTAGAAGTACAATAGTAAGAATTCTTTTTTGAAGTGTATTTTTCCTCATATATTACTTCCTTTTGATTTTTAATAATTTATATTTTAAGTATGCTTCAAATTGTTATAGTTTATTTATTATTATTAATTAATTATAGTTTTTCACACCTTTTCATCAAATAGAAACACGATTAAAGGCAAATGTACAAAAACAAGGAGTTAATAACTTATTACGCTAACGTACCCGATTGTTTAAATGCATTTGTTCTCTAGCTTCCCTTCATAATCCTTCATTAAAGCTTGTAGCACAATAAACTAGTATTTCTAAAAATTAAAGAATATTGCATTACAACAAAGGTCAGTGTTTTGAAATCTATAGAAATATTTTCAAGGCTTTTATATAGTCATTATTAACATATTCTGAAGGCAGTTGGAGATATTATTATAGAGGTGAATAATTTATGGGAAAACTAGCGCTAACTTCTTCTGAGATAGGTTCCTTATGGGCAGAGTATATAAATGGAACAGCGTCAGATATAGTGAATAAATATATGTATTCCATTATTGAAGATAAAGAAATAAAAGAGATATTTCATACTGCTATAGAGACATTTGCCCAACAAAAGAAAGAAATTGTTGATTTTTTTGTGAAAGAAGGGTTTCCTGTACCCATTGGATTTAATGACGCTGACTTATTTTTGGGAAAACAGCGATTGTTTTCGGATGCATTCTGCCTAAATTATTTACATATCATGACTATACATGGAATTTTAGGACATAACACAGCACTGTGTATTTCGGTTAGGAAAGACTTGAGAAGCTTTTATGATTCATCTAGTGCAGTTGGAAATAAAATGTATCATGACACAATTGAGCTATTGCTCAAAAAAGGTCTATTTCAAAGGGATCCACAATACTATGCGTACGAACATCCATGTTATATCACGAGTAAAGATTTTACTGATGGCTTTTTTGGCAAAGGCAGAATGCTTGCTGCAACTGAAATTATAAGTATTTCGTTAAACCTTAAGAAAAGTATATTGGTTAAAACTCTGTCTATTGCATTCTCACAGATAGCAGGATCTAAAGAAGTTAGAAAGTTTTTAACTAATTCAGAAAAAACAGCAGATGGTCAAATAAGAGCATTAGCAAAAATACTTCAGGCAGATAACTTACCGGTGCCAAAGTCACTAGAAACAGAAGTAACTACCTCTACTGACTCACCGTTTTCTGATAAGTTAATCCTTTATCATATGGGTTTCTTGTTTCAGGCTGCTCAAAATTATCATGGCGCTGGTTTAGCATCGGCCATGCGGACTGATCTTGTAGCTACTTATGAGAAGACCATTCTACAAAACCTTTTAGTTACAAAAAATTGGTTTGATCTTATGGTAGAAAATAAATGGTTAGAACAACCTCCTCTTGCACCTAACAGGAAAGAAATTGCAAAGAAGAAATAACCACAGTGCCCTACCAAATCGGTCGGGCATTTTATTTTAGATTTAGCACCCGACTACTTTTATTATTTCTTCTTGAGATAAACTGCCCCTATTGATTAAGTGAATTCATTCACAAACTAGCAGCTTTTTTTTCTAGCTTCATTACAGGAATTCTGCTCTGTTAATCCATAATGCTAGTTATATTTTTTCATTTTAAAAATTGGCTTTAGATGCCCTAGACAAGAGCACCTATTTTACGCATAGTGAAAACAAGTAGAACATTTTCATTATTTGCTATTAAAAAAATTTATACGTATTTTTACCACTTGCTTTTGCTCTATAAAGCGCGTTATCTGCTTTTTTTAGTAGTTCATTTAAGGTTAAAATCTTTTCATTTGTATAGGTTACGATGCCTATACTTACAGTTAAATGAAGTTCCTGAAAATCCCATGATGATAACTTTTGAACAAGGTATTCCGCGATATCACTTAATACTTGTTCATTATATATACCAACCAGATGGATAATAAATTCGTCTCCACCTAACCTAAAAATCGCTCCATTTAAATTTTTCTGTTCAATAACTCTTTCTATTCTTTGAGATACTTCTTTTAATACTAAATCTCCGGTTTCATGTCCAAGATTGTCATTAATTTCTTTGAATCCGTCTAAATCTAAAAAGAGAATGGAACCTTTGTCCGCTATAAATGAAGTATAGTACTTCTCGAGAAAATGGCGGTTGTAACAGCCTGTTAGTTGATCTCTATATGCCATACGCTCTAGTTCTAAGTAATAAGAGAACATTTTCGCTATTTTCTCAATTAATTTTATACTGTTTTCCTTAAACTTTGTCGCCTTCTCATGTACAGCACATAATGTTCCAAATGTTTCTCCACCATTTAGAATAACGGGTATTCCTAAATAAGCATTTACATTGACTTTAATAAGTGTGTCCTTTATATCGTCTAAACAGGTTTCCTCGCTTATATTTTCAAAAACTAAAGGAACACCATTTGTAAAATCTATTTTATTACACACTGTAGATGTTAATGGTAACTGTTCACCTTCGTTAATATAAATATTATCCTCATTAGGAGAAACCTTCAAAATATATTGCTCCTTATTAGTAAAAACACTTAAGAAAAAAAACTATCAGGCATTATCTCTTTTGCTAGATCTAAAATATCCATAGCAAGCTCATTAAAATTCTTATACATAAAAATTTCATTTAAAGATATTCCCATATTCACACCCCAAATTAGTTTATATTTCATTATTTTATAAAGAAACATATTCATAGACAGACCCTTTACTATATACAAATACTCCCTGTCTCATTTATATTTTAATCATTGTTCTATAAATTCAACAATTTTTGGGACATAAAGCAAAAACACCACCATTTGTAATTCGAGGATTTATCTGCTGAACTCTTTTAAGTAACCTTGTTATATTGTTTTACTATTGTTATTCCTTTCTCCATTGTTCCACTATACTCCCTCAATTAACAAACGAATATCTCTTAAATATGCAGCTTTTCTCCGTATTGCTATCTTTAATTGAACTTTACAAATTTGGTCAGAGAGAAAAGTACATAATCAAGCTGTTTACGAAGAAAATGAGCGCAAGAAACTAGCCGAAGTTGGACAAATAGGTGTGTACGCACCAATGGATGTCCACAAAATTTAGGGAGGTCTTCCCTCCCAAGTCTCACAGCGTTTTTGCTTCTACATTCCTTCGTTCATTCTTTCCATAAGGTGGATGTTGGTCATGCTGCTATACAGGCTCTTGTCCTTAAGTTAGTTCTATTGCGACTTATCCCATGTCTTACTAACCAGCTCTTCCTAAGAATTATGCCTTATCCTATTCTTCTATTTCCTTTTATGCAAATAAAAATAGTCTCCAAAAATCTGAAGACTTGCTGTTACTTGTTATTTAGTAGTTCTGTAACTTTTACATGATGGTAAATAGTAAGAGCAATTAAAGCAATACTAAAAACAGAGGACAATATAGTACTTAATAATAAACCTCTAGAAATGTTTTTAAACAACATCCCACTCAACACCTTTTTCTTTTAGTATTTATTGATTATTGCTTTTATATGCATCCAAAAAATAGCCCTCATGGATTCATGAGGACTACTAAATGAATAATTACAATGAGTTTGACTTACAGAGCTTAAAACAAAGTGGTTTACGGAGAAACCTTCACAATCTCTTCCAAAGTGTTTAAATCCATAATCTGGTGCGATATAAAAAGACCTTTCTTATTAAAGAAAAACGGTCTTTTGCTGAAAATATCTAATCCTAGTTCATTACCTCTAATTTATTTTAAAATGATGGATATGTAATTTTTCCTTTTTCTACCAATTCCTTCAAACCTAAAAACATATAATGCCAACCTTGCTCGGTTTCTTTTTTCCAATCTTCATGTGCTTTTTCAATATTTTCTGTGGTCCAACCTTCTTCATGAATCACGTTAATTTCTTGTGTGAAGATCATTTCACTGCCTGTTCCAAGCGGTTGTATCTCTACTGTAATGTCGTCTTCTAAATTACTAAATTGAGGCATTTTGAATGTGAAAACAAGTTTCGTTGGTGGTTCCACCACTTTGTATTCTCCAATAGCTCGGTAATCTTTCCCATTTCGATGATCAACAATTTCCCATGTTCCGCCGACACGAGGATCACTCTCTGCCACTTTATTCGTATGCTCCATGGTGAACATCCATTTTTTAAGCATTTCTACGAGAGTCCACGCTTCAAACACTTTTTCTGCTGGAACATTTAATTTACGTTCCATATTAAGGGTTGCTACTGATGTTTTTGTCATCCAAACCATCCTCTACTATGATTTTATTCTGTTAATTCATTATTACATTTACACTACTAGAACCATTGTTCCTTATAAAACGGTAGTGGTCATTCAAAAAAACAGTATACCCAATATAGGGGAATTTTACAAAGTAAAATCCTTCACAATAGAAATCCTCTTGGTATGAGGCAATGGATGTCCATATATCTTACGGGGGTAGCAATCTAGTAATTGACATACAAAGATACCATTGTTTCAAGATACCTTACAAAAAACACTGCCTTTTGGACAAATTTTGAGATTTAAATAAGTGAATAGACTATAGTGTGATGTGGAAGTCACAAGTCATTTTTCAATTTCTCCAAACTCCTTATGAGGTAAGGTGTGCCAAAAGGTACACCTTCTTTTGCCCTTAGGAGAAGTCAAAAAAAAGAACTCTACTGGCATCTATAGAGTTCAAATTTGATTCTTCATTAAAGGAAAACTTATGACTAAATAGTCTCAATATATTATTCAATAAGTTTGTTTTCGATACTTGTTCTAAAAAACTTCGTAAAGTATCTGGTCCAGCTTCTCCTAACTCTAAGTTAAGTTACTGGGTATACCTATTATTAAGGTATATCCTTTTTAATTATGTAGGATAATACCCCACCAAGATTTAAGGAAAGCTCCCGATTATTTAAGTGTATTTCTTCACAAAAGTTAACTTAGAAAAAAGCTACCAAACAACGGCAGTAATTAATTAGGTTACAACCATTACCTGCGTATTCCTCATTCAAAATTAAGAATACTTTTGTATCTCGAAACTCAGCTTTAATAAATTCATTTTTTCTTAAGGTATCTTCGAAACACATCCCAACCTTTAACACTACTTTTTCAGAACCAATATTATCAATATCACATCTGCCTTGAATTCAATTCAGTTGAATTTCTTCTTCCAGGAGTCTTGCCCAGATTTTCATGTAATAAAAGGCATTCCTATTTATATTTAGAAATGCCTTGGCTAGTTAGTGTCATTAATAACAGGAATGTGTCATGCTAGTGAGGATTATATGTTATCTTGTCAGAACGGAACGTCATTTATTAAAATCTTCCTTATATTATTTCTCGCTTACCTGAAATGAAATAACTTTATTAAAATTATAGTATGTGTTGCTGCTCTCATTATAAATCCACTTATTACGTCTTAAATAATTAGTAAGATTATCTAAAGAGTCACTTTTCATTATTGTGTATTCCTTTGTCTTATCATCAAATTTCATGTACACTTCGAATTCTCTAAGTTCCATTATTATCACCCCTTTATATGTAGATATTAAACCATTTAATATTCTATTGAGTAAGAGAAATATGAGGTTACAGAAATTAATTTATAATTTACTTTCTAAGGATTAGATGGAATGAACAAAAATCATCAACAGACATAAAACCACTTAAGAGGAACTTATTATATCGGGTAATATTTAGCTACTTTCTCTTTAATACAGGTTATGTCATTAAAGGAATTAGATCTTCCCTTGAAACAAAAGTACAAATCCCCATTAAAGATGTTTTAGGTATTTAAATAACAGAAAGGGTATTTATTGTTTCTCATTCTGTTATTTAATCTAGAAAAGACTTTAACCCACCTTTTTTGTAAAGTTTTTTTACTTCTTATAGTGATGCTTTGATTCATCCTTTAATTTTGTTAAAACTTCAATTGTTTCTTGTAGTTTAAATTCAGTTACAATTTGTGACTTGATTACTGTTCTAAGTGTTTTTTCCACACTTTCATTGACCGCTACTAAATCATATGGTGGTGTAGGATTACTACCATGACCGAAAATAGCTGCTTGAATTTTTTCTCCTTCTGCATTAATAATATGTGAAAGCCCAATCTCCTCTAATGCAATGGAAATTAACACTAAAGATAATGCGTTTTCAGCTGAAATATCAGGAATATTAGGAATTGATGGTACATTTGGTAAACTCATCTTTTTGCCACCTCTCATTTTGATTCTAATATATGACGTATAAATATTTAGGAGTGGGCAAAAACCATATGAAAATTGTCATGTCGTATGAAACAAGCTTACCTTTAAATAAGTAAAAAATTTTTTAGTGGAGGAACAAATCATAAGGATTCTAAGGTAGATGAACACTGACGCTCCCCAAAATACTTTACAATTCTTTACTCACTCTCGTACAGCCTGTAATTATTGATTTTTCATAACATATGTACACTACATTTTTCTAGGCGGTATCTCTCACTCTGGAGAAAAATATAGAAGAAAGTATTAAAAATTGGTTTGCTAAAGCCCCCCTATAAATAATAAAGGGGGGAACAGAATCCACTATAATGCGATTACTTCGTTGACTGTAACTTGCCCCAAATAATTTCCAGTGCCCACGGCACCTGACGTTACTGTTGCTGTGATAGTCAAAACGGCGGTAGTGCCAAGAAGCTGCAAGGCCAGCAGGGTATTACCGGAAGCAATTTCAACACTAGTTGGTCCACCTGCATTTGCAATATTCGTAAATACTGGTATTGTCGCAATAACAATACCTAATAAGTTGACGACCTCTAATACTCCACTTACAACGACTGTTTCAGATCCAGAAAAGGCATAGTTAACACTTACTGGTAATGCGACATTCAAAAGACCCAATGGAAAATTAAATTCGCTTACGAAGGTTACTGTTTGGTTCGCTGCACTGTTAGGGGCCCACAAATAAGCGTTGCTCCCGTCAATGAATGGAGCAGTGGAAGAAGGTTGGACCACAACTGGTATTTGCGGAAATGTTCCACCAGCAGAATTGGCAACAATGGAGGTATTGCCCGGAGTTGTAAAGCTTTGTAAAACGATTGGCATTTTTTCACCTCCTATCATGTCAGTCATCAGAAGATGTCCAGTTTTAGACAATCGTTTGAACCGTGATTTGTCCTAGATAACGGCCAGTGTTGACTGGCTCATAAGGAGTAGTGATAGGTGCTGTCACAACAGCATCAATTGTAATGTTTATCGTGCCTCCAAGAATGCTTGCTGCCAATAGAGTATCAGCTGCTATTGTGCTTACATTAAGAGGATTTCCTAAATTCGTATCTCCAGAAAATAACGGGACGGTCAGTACAACAACCCCCAATAGATTTAGTACCTGCAAAGTACCAGTAACAGAAACGGTTTCGTTCCCAGCGTAAGCATAGTATACAGTTAATGGCAATGCTACGGATAACAAGGGAGCCCCTAATGTAAAGACACTACGGAATGTCACTGTTTGCCCTGAAACACTAACAGGAGACCAAATATAGGAGCTGTTTCCGTCGATTAAAGGAATCGCAGGTCCGACTGGAACGACAGGTCCAGGTGCTGTCGCAGAATCTGCGATACGGACAGTGTTTTCTGGTGTTGTAAAGGCTTGTAAAGCTACAGGCATCAATTTCACCTCCTTTAAAGTTCATAATAATAACTTATGTGCAAAAGGTATTGAAGCATGGGTAAATATTATAGGTGAAATATGGATTTCAAAGAAAAGCCCCCTTTTACTCGAAAAATTTACTGTTTAAGAGTTTTATAACTCTCGTTTATCTATAACTGTTTTACCATTCAAGTAAATATCCTTTTTGATATGTCAACAAAAGGACATGCTGCATATTATATTACTAGTTCAATTGTTTGCCTCCAGCATATTTTTTAGGTGTGTAATTCGCACACCTATTTTTTCTGCTACGCTTTAGGAAAGTAGTATCTAAATAGGGGTAAGATCCCAACAAATTACTGATTTAGTTAATCAAAAAAATGATAATAACTTCTCCTATTTGGGTTAAATTAATAAAAAAATATAGGAGGATCCAAGATGAAGAAAGGGAAGCGGGAAAAAATCATATTAAGAATATTTTCTGTTATATCTATAGTGGCTTTTCTTAATATACTTCGAAAACCGCCAATAAAAGATTGGCTAATTATTTTCTTATTAAAAAGTTATATAGCCTCCATTTTAGATAATCTTTTAGTGAAAAAGGGATATTTAAAATACCCAGTAAAAACATTAAAAACATTTGATATTAGTGTTTTATTTAGTTATCTTCTTTTTCCTGTGACCTGTATTTATTTCAACCAAGCAACTAAAAATTCAAATATATTAGACATATTTATTAAATGCTTTTTATTTAGTTTTCCATCTACAATTGCTGAACATTGGATTGAAAGAAAAACAAATTTAATTAAATATAAAAAATCTTGGACTTCCTTACATAGTTTCTTTTCCATTTCAGCAACCTTTTTATTTGTTCGATTTACTATGATGATTATTCAAAAGTCGCAAGAGAAACAAAATGTAATAACAGAAGGGCGAATTAGACTAAATTCGTAAAGCCTAGAGAATACAGATGATCTTATGCAAATTTTAAACTCTCGCTATATAGCGGGAGTCTTTTTGATTTTAAAGTATGTGAAATCATGTACTTAAACTATCCTGCCACGTTAGCACCAGAGCAATGAAGAAGCATTAGTACTTCTTGGATCAAAGCCCCAGTGTTCAGTTATTACAGGAATGCTTCCACCTTTTTATATAAGAAAAGATGTCGATAATTATATATACATCGTTACTTTTCTAGACACTTAATCTTTGCTTTCTACTGTAAGTACAAAAAATTGTACTATGGTAATTTTTATTGCCTTCTTCAAAAAAATTAGAATTGGATGCATTCTAGTATATGTAACAACATAATCAATTTCTTTTTATTATCTAATGAGGTGATGGTGATATTTCTTATTGTTTCAGCTAAAAATATCAATATTATCTTTAATCGTAATAATTATTTGATACACATTCCTAAGGAGGAAAAATAATGAGATTTGGAATTATAGGTGCAGGAACAATCGGGTCGATTATTTCTAAAAAATTAGTTAAGACTGGACATGAAGTTAAAATTGCAGATGCACGAGGAATTGGACATTTAGAAGGAAAAGATTTCGCCGGAACCCCGGTGCCGGTAGAAAATGTAATTAAAGATATTGATGTTCTAATAATCTCTCTCCCTTTACAAGCATTGCCAAGCATTCGGAACATTATCGAGCAAGTTAAGGAGGAAGTAGTCATCGTCGATACTTCCAATTATTATCCAAGTAGAGACGATAAAATTGTAGAAATTGAAAACGGGATGGTTGAAGGTGTTTGGGTTTCAAATCAATTAGGTAGACATATCATCAAAGCTTTCAATAATATATTAGCCCACACCTTAGAAAATGATGGGACTCCTGAAGGCACTAGTGGACGAATTGCAATTGCGATTGCTGGAAATGACGAAGCACAAAAACAAGTAATCATGAGTGTTGTAAACCAGCTAGGGTTCGATACAGTAGACACCGGTTCTTTAAATGATTCCTGGAGACAACAACCAGGAACTCCTGCATATTGCACAAAATTAACAAAAGAAGAACTAACAAAAGCATTGAAAAAAGCAAATAAAGAAAAAGCCCCATACTTACGTGATAAGGTAATGGAGAAATTGTCAGCTTCTGATCTCCCTCCTCTTTCACATAAAGATATTATTAATATGAACAGAGAAATATATAATTCCTAATTTATAAAAAGCTAAGCTCACTATTTTTCTTATTTAGAAAATAGACCAGTATCTGCCCATTCACAGTGAGAAAGTAAAACGATGGTCAGCTTACATCCAAGACCATTTAAAACGCAGTTCCCTTCCTTTCATCAAAGATTATCTAAACAAGCAAGTTTTTGCTAAGAAATAGAAAAATGAGACCACTATTTAATAGTGGTCTCATTTAGTTAGTGCGTTACTTAACAGATAAACCCCCATCAACTATATGATCAGCACCTGTTATATAAGAAGCATCGTCACTTGCTAAAAACAATGCTACATTAGCTACTTCTTCAGAAATCCCTAATCTTTTTATCGGAATTTCTTGTGCTCTTTCTTCAATTTGTTTTTCACTCAAAGTCTTTGAAACAATATTAGTTAGTATTGGTCCTGGTTGAATTAAATTAATTCGAATTTGATCAGGAGCAAACTCTACTGCAGCTGCACGAGTTAAAGCTTTAATTGCACCTTTACTTGCTGTATAAGCGTTGAAGCCACCAGCTGAATGGCGCTCGCTTGCCATTGAACCAATATTTACAATTGAACCACCCCCGCTTTCTTTCATATAAGGTACAATTGTTTTAATTCCTACAAACTGACTCCATGCATTGATATTTTGTGCTATATTCCAATATTCAATTGTAGTTTCATTAAATGCCTTAATAGCTGCAATTCCTGCATTATTAACTAAAATATCAACTTTCCCATAAAGGTCGATGCTTGTCTTTACAACCTTTGCCCAATCCTCCTCTGATGACACGTCATGCTTCAAAGCAATAGCACTTCCTGGGAAATTCTCATTAATACGTTCTACTACGGCTTGTACACTTTCATACTGGATGTCCGTTGCAATAACTTTTGCTCCTTCTTTAGCAAATAAATATGCTTCTGCCTCTCCTTGACCGGCACCAGCTCCTGTAATAATTGCTACTTTATTATCTAGTCTTCCCATCTCTTCTTCCCCCTTATATTCGAATAAAAATTTATCAAAACTTTATCCTATTGATTGAACGATTTCTTCAATTACTTCTTGGCATGATAGAATTTCTCTAATACCACCAGCTGCTTCCGATACACTTACCGTACCATTAATAAGGTCCCCGTCTAACATCCCTGTTTTGAATCCTTCTCCATAATATTTGTATGCTTCCTGAGGTTTACCTTGGTTGATTAATTCTAATGCCTTTTTACCAGCTTCAGTCGGTATCGTTCTCAAATGTCCCATCCCTGATTTAAATTCTATAAACTCCTCGCTCTTTACATTAACAATAGCATTTTTTGTTTCTATACTTGCCGGATTTTCTACTGTAGCTACAAATCTAGTACCCATGTATACACCTTCTGCTCCCATTGAGAATGCAGCTTTAGCTCCCCGACCATCTATTATCCCTCCAGCGGCGATTACTGGAATTTTTACAAGTGATGTTACTTGTGGTACAAGGGAAAGAGTACTAATTTTATGATCACTCATATGACCACCAGCTTCATAACCCGTAACAATAAGTGCATCTACTCCAGTTTTTTCAGCTTCTACAAGCTTTTCTACTGTGGGACTTAAATCTCTATAAATGACATTGATATTATGTTCTTTAAGTCGTTTCAACTCACGATCTACTACCCCATGTCCAATTGCTATGACATTCTTTACATTCTCTTTAATCAATACTTCAAAAACAGCATTAGTAAATGGATCTTCAGAAGCCCCGCCCATCGGAAAAATATAATTGACCGCAAATGGTTTGTCCGTTAATTCTCTCACTTTACGAATTTCTTTTGTTAATTGGTCTGCCATATCTTCTGCGCTTGTCGCTTTTTCTTTTTGACCAGCATTTGGCCCCAATACACCCATTCCACCTGCATTTGATACTGCTGCAACAAACTCTGCTGATGTGACCCATGTCATTGCAGCTGAAATAATAGGATATTTTATACCTAGTAGATTTGTAATTCGGTTATTTTCCATGTTGTTAACTTCTCCTTCTGTTGTCTAATTTAATGTTTGTTATTTTTTATACATATTCTCTGGATAAGGTAGCTCTAAATTTCCTCGAAGGGTGTTAGCCTCATACTCCTTTTTGAATATGCCTTTTTCTTGTAATATTGGGACCACTAACTTAATAAAGTCCTCAAATCCCGCTGGGTAATCTTGTCTAATTAGTAAGACATCCATTACCCCTTCTCTATACCAATGCTCTATCTTCTCTGCCACATTCTCCGCTGATCCCATCAATTGAGGTCTTGGTAATCTATGACCAATAGGCATTAAAGACTCTATTTGCCGCAATCGTTCTAATGCTTCTTTTTCTGTTTCACCAACTATCGGGCTATGGGAAGGCATTATTAGTAGGTCATTTGGAGAGCGCCCTTGATTTGCCACTCTTCTTTTTAGTTCAGCAGTATATCCTTTTAGATAAGCAAAATTATCTCCAGGTGCCATGATTACTTCGGCATGTTTAGCAGCTATATCCATAAACGCCGAGGAAGTGCCAGCTTGAAAGACAACTGGTCTTCCTTGTCTAGAACGACTAATATTTAAAGGCCCATCTACTGAAAAGAAATTGCCTGTATAATTTAATGAATGCATCTTACTTGGATCATAAAATACTCCACTTTTTTTATCCCGTATAAATGCATCATCTTCATACGAATCCCAGAGACCTTCCACAATTTCTAAAAATTCTTCTTTCAATGGATAAAGGTCTGATTTGCTTAAATGAGTACGACTATAATTTGCTAAACCTCCTGGATTAGAAGTGATAGCATTCCATCCTGCTCGACCGTTACTAATCTTATCCAGCGAAGCTATCTGTCTGGCTACTGTAAATGGATCAGCGTAAGAAGTTGCTATTGTAGCAGTTAATCCAATAGAGTGAGTTACCATACTCAATGCAGATAAGATAGATATCCCTTCAAACATGCTAAGATAATGTGGTATCATGCCTGGTCCAATATGACTGACGTCAGCTAAAAAAATCGCGTCAAACTTCGCACTCTCAAGTTGGATGGCTTTTTCAACATAAAAATCAATATTTTCGCTGGCGTTTGCTGGAATATCAGGATGACGCCATCCAAAATAGCTCCAACCAACTCCGTCGATTATACCTCCAAGTTTAAGTTTTCTTTCAACCACTATTGAATTCTCCTTCATATCATATCGAGTTCATTAATATTGTATTAACCCTAATTCCTTTGCCAATAATTCATGTCCTCTTTTTCGACTTTCTTGATCTGGATAAAAATCAGCAATTATAATTTCATCAACTAAACTTGCCTTTGCAGTCTTTTTAAGTTGGTCTGCGACGTTTTCTACACTACCAATAATAAAGCGTTCCTTATTTCTTTCTTTGGCTCTTTCTTCTTCAACAGTATATTTGTGATTTTTAGCTTCTTCCAAAGTAGGAAATGTAAGATTTCTTGAACCGGTACTCATCCGTGCCCAAAGTAACTCTACCGGTCCTGCAATATACTTAGCCTCTTCTTCCGTTTCGGCTGTGATAACAATGGTCGCCAACATACTTTTTGGTTCACTTAAAAAAGAGGAAGGTTTAAAGTTAGATTTGTAACTTCTTAACATCGGAACAGCTAATTGTGGTGCCAGATGTCCTGCAAATACAAATCCTAAGCCTTTTTCAAGTGCAACCTGTAATCCTCCATCGCTAGAACCCAACATATACATATCAGGAACCATCGATTTATCCCCTGGTGGATTTATATTACTAAAAGGATGAGTAATCTTGAAGTTACGATTAAAAAAGGAAAGTAAGTTATCTAATTGCTCGGGAAAATCATTTATTCCTAATAATTCTTTGGATCTCAGTAAAGCCCACATAGTCCAACCATCAGTTCCAGAAGCCCTACCTATACCAAGATCAACACGACCTGGATATAACGCTTCTAATAATGTGAAATTCTCCACCACTTTCAAAGGACTGTGATTTGGTAACATAACCCCACCAGAACCTACACGAATGTTTTTGGTATGTGCAGCTGCATGCATACTTAACATATCAGGTGAGCTACTCATTAAAGTAGGTGTATTGTGATGCTCAGTGAACCAATACCTAGTGAATCCTAAACGATCTGCTAATTGAACCATTTCTGTTGTATTTTGAAGACTTTTTCTAGCATCACTTTCTTTATAAATATGAACAAAGTCTAAAATAGATAATTTTAGTTTTGAATTTTCTATATCCACTAATTTGAATCTCCTTTCTATGTTATAATTTAGTTAGCCTGCTAACTATAAAAACCAAAAAAAGAATAATGATATTAGACTTTCAAATAATGTACTAGTAATTATTTGCTTTGGTTTATATAACAATCATAAAGTCATGATGAGTAGTTGAAAAGAGGGCAATATAAATGGATATAGTACATATTTTTGTACTTTTAGACAGGAGTGAAATAAATTGAAGGTTTGCAAAAATGGTTTTTATAAAGAGTTTGTAGAAGAAAAAGAAGATATGTATGCAATAGCATTTACCCAGAATGTCTTATCTGGACGCTGGAAGTATTTTATTCTTTGGTACTTAAAAGGAACTACACGTCGTTATTCCGACATCAAAAATTTTTTATTAGATATATCACAAGGTTCTCTAACTAAGCAACTAAGAGAACTAGAGAACGATGGCGTCATAAAACGAGAAGTATTTCCTGTGGTTCCTCCTAAAGTAGAGTATTCACTCACAGAAAAAGGAAAAAAATTAATCCCTGTTCTAGATATGATGGAGGCCTTTGGTAAAGAGTATGGTGAAAAGGCAAAAAGAAGTAACGATTAATCGCCTTTTCCCCCTTAATTTGACTTAAAAATAAACTTCAAGTTATAGTTAGGTCGCTAATAATTTAAAACGGGGAGTTTTTATATATGTTAAATGATGAAATAAGAGAGCTTTTAGATAAAATTTCGTCACAGACACGAAGAAATCACAATCATTTACTTCATGATCTTAACTTACATGTTGGACAAGATAACCTCTTATGTAAACTTTGGAGAGAAGATGGCTTAACTCAAGTTGAACTTTGTAACAAATTAAATTGCGAGGCTCCAACAGTTACTAATATGGTCAAAGCGCTTGAGAAGAAAGGGCTTATTATTCGAAGAAAAGATTGCTACGATAAAAGAATTACTAGGATATTCCTTACAGACGCTGGAAAAGACCTTGAAGTCCCTGTAAATGAAAAGTGGAGAAAACAACAAGATAGGCTACTAACAGATATTACTTTGGATGAGAGAATGCTTTTAAGAAGGTTACTGAAACAAATGGAGGCAAACCTTTTTTTGTAAAATGTACTACTTCTAATTGAAACCCTCATCTTATTTAACCACCTAAATGTTACTGAGCCTAACTAATGGATCTATAATATTTAATCTAAATTAGTTTTATTTAGGTATACAACCCTTCTAAATCAAACATAGTTGTATGAAAGGCATCTTGGTGTAATACTAAGGTGCCTTATGTATTGTCGAAGAAAATCCTTGTGAAATTATTCACTTAAACTAACCTGCCACGATTGTTCCATAAGAAAGGTAACACACTTATTAGGAGTAATCCTCTGATTTTTACTTTTTACATATTTATATTTATCCATAAACCCACTGATGAATAATTTAAAAAAGGAAGGAAAAGATATAAAAGGTTTGATTGGAACTTGTAAAAACGGTACTTTCCACGTTGGACCCTCACTTTATAGTGGGGGGTTCATTTTGTATTTTAATAACATTATTAAGTAAACCCGCCCTGTTTCTACCAAGGAATGCTGCCTATTTAGTCCAGTAGTAAACTCATAACAAGTTTAATTTACTTCCAAATCAGGCATGCTAAAATAAACTTTTTATTATTAGGAGAACACTGATGAAAGAAATTATAAAATGGACTATATTTATTATTCCTTTACTTTCTTTATTATTTATTAATAAACAGAAACTGAGAAAATTTCTACCAGTATCTTTATTTGTAACAGTTATTAACACTTTGTTTTATCAGGCAGCCTATCATTATAACTGGTGGAAGGAAGCCTCCTTATTTGGATGGGATAAATATGCAAATGTTCATTGGGTTTATAGTGCTTATTTAGTAGCAACGATTTGGATTTTTTCCCTTACCTACGGAAATTTTATTAAATACTTTATAACCAATGCGGTCTTAGATGCCATCTATGCTTATTTATGGTATCCATTATTAGGAAAGTTAGGAATGGCTTCTGGAGAACTTTCATATACTGGAAATTACATGTTGATGTTATTAGTAGCCCTGCTCATTTATCTTTTCCAAATCTGGTATGAGAAGGGAGATTCCAAAAGTTCATAGCCAATCTATTCAATTAAAAACCCGTTAGTTCCAGAAATATCGCCTGTCATTCCTTATTAATACAGATAAGATAGGTAAGAGTTTGAAGTTATCGCTCCCTTTCCCCCTGTTCACACCGGACGTGAAACTTTCGAATCATACGGCGTTCCACTTCCGAGCGTTACCTCATCATTTGATTCTTCGATATAATCCTTCAGTTCCGAAAAGAACTGCCTAACCTTTACCGGAGTAATGTAACCATCCCCCATTTAATTAGGAACATTTCGCACCGCTAAACTGCCCCGTTAGTGACATTCCAAAAAAAGGTATTAATCCTTCTTGAAGTAATGCACCCGTAAGTACATTACTTCAAGAACTTTGATAATTATAATTCTTCGAATTATAAAAAAACCAACTGCAATTAAGCAGTTGGAACTATAATTAACTTATTTTACAATCAACACTGGACATACTACCCTTTTTACAACCTTATGGCTTACGCTTCCCAGCACCATTTCTTGAAGTGAATTCAATCCTCTACTTCCAATAATCACGATGTCATAACTTCCTTTATTAGCATAATCCACAATAGTTGGACCTGGTTCTCCATGTAATAGTTGTATCGAGAAGTTTATTTTGTTAGACTCTAAAATTTCTTCAATAGGTATTAATCTTTTTTTTCTTGCTACTCCTAATCCCTCACTATTGTGAGCATGAAGAACTTCTGTTCTAGCTTTTGAAAAATCAACTACATAAACAATCTTGACAGTGCTTCCCTTACTAACAGAAGCTATCTTCACTGTCTCTTTTGCTGCTCTTATCGAATGTTCTGATCCATCAACTGCTAATAAAATATTGTTATACATGTTCAGTCACCTCGTATTATAATATTAATGGGCTGATAGTTTTCCGTTAGGATTATTAAAAACAGCCAGTTTGTCTACGATTTTTTTACTAGCAGCATTTAAATTCTTAATGGATACATTATTATGATTTTCACGGTATTTAATTACAACTTTATCGATGGCTCCCACTGCTGAATCATCCCATATATGTGCATTTGAAAAGTCAATTATTATATTCTTATGTTGAATACTAACATCACATCCATCTAAAAATCCTTCCACAGATGCAAAGAACAGCTGTCCTTCCACAAAAAAAGTAATATTTTGCATTGTTTCTTGTTTCGTTAGCTTTATTTTTGAGATTTTTGCAACAAAGAATATAGCACTTAGAATTACACCTGCTATAACCCCAATGGAAAGGTCATGTGTCGCTACAACTATGGCAACAGTGACTAACATAACAACTGCATCGGTCTTAGGTGCATTCTTCAAGTATGAAAAAGAATTCCAATCAAAAGTTTCAATCGAAACCATTATCATAATTCCCACTAATACAGCCATAGGAATTTGAACAACTACACCACCCAGAACAATAATTAAAAACATTAAAAATAAACCAGCGATTAATGTGGATAGTCTTCCTCTACCACCTGACTTAACGTTTATAACAGATTGACCAATCATAGCACAACCAGCCATACCACCAAAGAAACCAGTAACAACATTTGCAATTCCTTGCCCTCTTGCTTCTCGGTTCTTTTTACTTTCTGTATCTGTCATATCATCAACAATGGAAGATGTTAACAATGATTCTAATAAACCTACAATTGCCAACGCAATAGAGTAAGGAAGTATAATTTGTAACGTTTCAAAATTAAATGGAACATTAGGAATAAAAAACGCTGGTAGGGATTGTGTAATTGCCCCTAAATCTCCGACTGTCCTCAAATCAAAATTAGAATAGATAGCAACTGATGTAAGAACTACAATAGCTATTAACGGTGCAGGAATAGATTTTATAAATCTAGGTAATACATACACAATTACTAAAGTTATACCAACAAAGATATAGGTCATTGATGAAATACCAATAAAGTGGGGCACCTGAGCTAAGAATATTAAAATTGCTAAAGAGTTTACAAAACCTATCATTACAGCTCTTGGAATAAACTTCATTAATTTTGCTATTTTAAATACTCCAAACAAGACTTGGATAATACCTGTTAGGATGGTAGCTGCCAGCAAATAATTTAAACCATGTTCTTTTACTAATGGAACCATCAATAGAGCCATTGCACCTGTAGCTGCTGAAATCATTCCTGGTCTTCCTCCAACAAAGGCAATAATGACAGCTATACAGAATGAAGCATATAGCCCTACCATAGGATCTACTCCAGCAATAATAGAGAATGCAATTGCTTCTGGAATTAAAGCTAAAGCAACAACAATACCGGCTAAAATATCTCCTTTTACATTTGAAAACCATTCTTTTTTAATCTTTTCCACTAATTTAAACCTCCAATTCAAATTTTTTTATATAAATTAGATAAAAAGCTATTATCAATATCTCGAAAACAGTCTAACACCAAAAAGACCAAAATGGAACCTTTTTGGTCTTTTTGGTCTTTTTTTAAAATGTAATCGTTTTTTTCGGAGGGATAGTAAACATAAACAATACTGCAACGATGGTTATAAGAAAAAAACTTCTTGATTATTAATAAAAGCATAATATTCTTTTATGGTTTTAAACAAGTTAATAAATAATAGTTAATTTTTTCGTTTGCCACTTCCGTTTTTTACCAACGATATTTTACCCGAAAAACAAGACCTCTTCATAAGTGTATAATTAGCTTCAGAAGGGAGTTTCACCAAATGTGAATAGCTGTACTTATTGTATTTTTTCCGCTTGACGAGACGGTGTTAACTGCTGTAAAAACAGCATATTGACAGGGTGTTTTAAGGGTATTAAACTGTAAATCAGCCTAAAAAAGGAGGTTAAGAATGGAATTCATTTTATATCTGTTATTAATATTAATTGCTACAAAAATTGTAGGTAATCTTTCCGTCAGATTAGGACAACCATCTGTACTAGGAAAACTAATAATCGGGATTATATTAGGTCCTGCAGTCCTTGGGTGGATAGAAAATAATGATTTTATTCATTATTTCTCTGAAATTGGAGTTTTATTGCTTATGTTCTTAGCTGGTTTGGAGACAGATCTAGACCAACTTAAGAAAAATTGGAAAGCTGCTTTTGCGGTTGCTATAATCGGCATCATCCTTCCTTTTATCGGAGGATTTGGTATTGGAGAACTCTTTGGATTAAATACAACATATTCCCTGTTTATAGGATTACTACTATGTGCAACCTCTGTAAGTATTACTGTTCAAGTGTTAAAGGATATGAATAAACTCAATTCCCCTAAGGGGAGCACTATATTAGGTGCTGCAGTTGTAGACGACGTTCTGGTTGTCGTGCTCTTAGCTGTCATGACTAGTTTTCTTGGGACTGGAGATGAAGTATCCCTTGGACTTCTAATAGGTAAAAAAGTCATCTTCTTTATTGGTGTATTACTTGCAGGAGCTTTCCTAGTTCCCCAAATGTTAAAAATACTCTCTAAATTAAAAGTTACAGAACCTGTGGTATCCATTGCCCTTGTCATTTGTTTCGCTTTTGTATATTTTGCAGATATTCTTGGAATGGCAGGAATTATTGGAGCATTCGCAGCTGGCATAGCCATTTCTCAAACAAACTTTAAGCACACCGTCGAGAGTAAGGTGGAGCCTATAGCATATGCTGTATTTGTCCCCGTCTTCTTTGTAAGTATCGGTTTAAATGTTTCATTTAGTGGTATAGGTAGCCAGATTGGGTTCATTGTAGCCCTAGTAATTGTTGCTATCCTTACAAAACTTGTAGGTGGGGCTATTGGAGCAAAGTTAACTGGATTTAAAAATCGTTCTTCCCTTATTATCGGAGCTGGGATGGTTTCTCGAGGAGAAGTAGCACTAATAATTGCGGCTACTGGTTTGCAAGAATCTCTTTTGTTACCTGAATACTTCACTGCTATAGTAGTCGTTATAATCGCTACAACCTTGTTTGCTCCTCCTTTATTGAAATATTTAATACAAGGAGAAAGTAAAGCTGTAAATAGAGAAGAAAAAACTGTATAACTTTATAATTTAAGGTGGTCATTTTCTTGGCAAATAAAATTTATCTCTTTTCTTACGAGACAGAAAATGCGGTTACTAAAGCAAGTGTTGAAGCTATTATGGATGATTTATATGACGTATTAAACATCTTTAACAAAAATGTATACCTTATTAAAACAGAAGATGATTTAAGTATCTTGGATAAATATATCCAAACATATCTAAAGAATGATGATAGATATATATTAGTCGATATAACGGAGCAACCACTAAATTACAATAATTTAAATGTTACTGATCCTAACTATTGGTTCTATAATATTTAATCTAGATTAGTTTTAGTTAGGATTAACACAAACTGTCTAATATAAAACAATCTCAACAATAATGGAGGAAAGGTATCTTGTTTAAGGTGCCTTATGTAGTATCCAAGCAAGATTTTGTGAATTTTTTTCACTTAAACTAACTTGCCATGGTTGTGACACAAGAAGGATTCTCTTCATTTATTACAGGAATGCTGCCACTTTTAGTTATATAAAAAAGGACCCTCTTAATATTTATGAAAATCCCTCTACAGTGAAACAACTATAAACTCTCTGGCAAGTGATGTTCATACATTTCTAATGCATTTATATTTTCTTTTAGCACAGCAACAATTTTAGGATGTGGCTTAGCATAAATAACTGGATAATCCTTTTCATCAAGTTCTTCATTAATGGTAAAAGCTAACATTTCTTCTTCAATTGAAAATTGGGTATCTATTCCCTCTTTATTTTCACGAGCATCAACCCTAATCCATTTGTTAAGTGATTTAAGGAAGATGGCATTTAAAGCGTGAATACAATATCCTTTTTCTGGTGTATCAAATAACATTAATCTTTGATAACAAAAACCTTTTGGTATTCCCTGTGACAGTAATAAAGACGCTAATAGGTGTGATTTTGCATAGCAAATTTCCTCTTTAAAGTCTAATGCTTCCGAAGCATTACAAGTAACTCGTACCGATTGAATATCCCAAGAATGAGAAATTTCATCACGAACATATTTTAAGGCTATTCTTGCTTTTTCAATTTCCGTTTGAAATGAATTAAAAAGCTCATCTGCTTTCTTTTTTATAATTGGATTAGAATAATTAACTTCGGTTAATTCAAGTAAATAGTCACCTAGTTTTTCTGACTCACAAAAGAGCATAAATCCTTCTCCCCCTCAATAAGATGCATAAACATGTAAATGTATAAACTATAATTCGATTTTTATTAATCGGATTATAGGATTTCTTATTGTGCTAACCTGCCATTTTTCTTCCATAAGCTAATTTTTCTTTTATTACAGGAATGCTGCCCTATTAGTACCAGAGCAATAAAGAAGCAATAATCCTTATTGGATTAACGACTTATTGGATAACTTTTTCTACCAAAAAGTTTACTCCTGCATTATCTGAATAAGGTTCCCGCATGTATCGTCGAAGACAGCTATTGTGACTTCGCCCATTTTTGTCGGCTCCATTGTAAACTTCACGCCGTTTTCCAATAATCGTTCGTACTCTTTACGAATATCTGCAACGCCAAACATTGTTACTGGGATGCCTTCGGCAAAAAGTTTCTTTTGATACTCTTTAGCGGCTGGATGGTTATTAGGTTCGAGCAAAAGCTCGGTACCTTCTTTGTCTTCTGGAGAAACAAGCGTTATCCACCTAAATTCTCCTGCTGGAACGTCATGCTTTTTTACAAAGCCCATGATTTCTGAATAAAACTCCAGTGCCTTGTCTTGATCTTTTACGAATATACTGGTAACAATGATTTTCATATGTCTTTGCCTCCTTTGATATTGCCATGTATGTTGCTCTGGTCTTTATTAACTATTTGATTACATTAAACCATTAAGAGCGAATAATAAAGTCAACTCAATTTTCGGGAGAAACAATGGTGCTCTCTACAATAAACCTCCCTCTTTTCTTCTCAATCGAAGTGCACACAAAGACATAATTTAGACTTTTTTTGGAAAACATAAAAATAATCAGTCAAAAAGGAGAATAATCATGTTTCCAAATTACAAAGGAAAACTTTTAGCAATTATGTGGATGGGAGTGGCAGCCGCAATTCTCTCAAGTATATTTAGTGCAATTCTTATTAAAATTGCTTTAAACACAAATAAACAAGTAACCAAGTTAACTCAAAAATAGTTTTTCCTATTACATCAGATAGAGGTCAAATTTATGAAGCAAAAGTTCGAAAAAAACACTCTAAGGTTATTATTAGGATTTGGATTAATAATGTTTATTAAACTTATAATGAAGCCTCCAACGAAGGACTGGATGTTAATTTTCTTCTTTAAAGGTTTTATTTCTTCCATACTTGATAAATTAGCAGTTACAAAGGGGAAAATAGTTTATCCAGTCAATTTATTTAAATGGTTCGACATAAGCTTTATATTTGATTATCTGCTTTTTCCGATAGCGTGTGTGTATTATAACCAGGTTACTAAAACTTCAAATATGGTAGGCATTATAGTAAAATGTCTCTTTTTTAGTGTTCCAATGACCTTAATTGAGTACTTTTTTGAAACTAAAACAAGTTTAGTTAAGTTTAAAGATGGATGGAATATTTATGTAAGCTTCGTAACTCTGACAGTAACCTTTGTTGTTACTAGATTTTTTATAATGTTCGTTAGAAGCACTGACGATTCTGAAATACCACGTAATTCCGATTTATAGCTAAAAATGATTATTAATAGTTATGTGTAGGTAAACGCAATTCGAATACCTTTTTATGTTTCGATTTGTGTTTCAAATATGACGAAAAATAAAGGTGTATTTTATCCTTTTTGTTCCACAAACCTGCACTGTTTCTTCCATAGGGGTTTTTCCATTGTTTATTAAAGGAATGCTGCCCCTATACTTCCATAAACAGCCAGTATAAATAGAATCAGGTTGTCATTATCCATACCTTTGGCCGAAGAAAAAAAGAACAGCATATGCTGCTCTTCTCATATAATAAAACTTTGGCTGTCAAAGAATAGCTGATTATCATTAACGTCTTAGTCTCTACTTACTATAACCCTATTTGAGAGTGATTTACAGACTGTTTTTTCACTCTGATCTTGCTTTATACTGTTTTACGCAAGCCTAAAATTATAAGGGGTGTGGCTATATGAATAACAAAAGGGATACCTTAGATCCTGGTCCGTTCTTTCATGGTACTAAAGCAAAACTGAAAATAGGAGATCTGCTTGAACCGTTGTACTTATCCAATTATCAGGATAAAAAATCTAACCATATCTATTTTACTGCAACATTAAACGCTGCTAAATGGGGTGCTGAATTAGCAAGGTCTAATTCAAAAGAGAGAATTTATATTGTAGAACCATTAGGTGATTTTGAAAATGATCCGAACTTAACTGATAAAAAATTCCCAGGAAACCCAACACGTTCTTATAGGTCTAAATCTCCTTTGAAAATCGTAGCTGAATTAAGTTCATGGGAAAGGCATTCCGATGAAGAAATAGATCATATGCTTACATCTTTAAAAAAGTTAAGTGAAGATGGAAAAAATGTAATATACGATTGATTCTTGAATTATTAAAACTTCAGCCATATTCTAGATTAAACTAAAGACTTAACTAAATTATCATAATAGGCGAGATTTGATAGCAGTGCTTGGTCAAACCGAAATGATGTCAGATCATTTTAGTTTGCCAGGCACTGAACTAGTAGGGCTAAGTAGTTCTAAGCTGTATAAGTAGTATATATCCATCCTCATTATTTTATGTAAAACTTAGAAAAAGTAGCTGGTCCTATTAATTAATCAATACGGGTAAAGGTTACACTTCCCCCAACTCTTATTTCACTTGTTTGCCAACACGTATTTCTTAAATTCGTAGTTTCACGCAGTAAATGAGCGTTAAACCCAGAAACAAGCGTTAATCCTTCTTAGATTGATTAATTCACAAAGAAAAAAACGTCTAATCTCATATATATCAATGGTTTCGACGGTCTCATTACTAATTTTTTTAAGCGTTAATAAGTATTTAACGCAGACTTGTAGATTCATAACTTCATTGATAAAACTTCCTCTCTTCTCCTATAGTCATTGCATTTTCTTATATTACCATTTTGGTTTCACATTTTTCTGTTCTTGGAACCAGCTTTAACCAAACCGCCTGGTTATAAAATATTTAGGTTCGTAACTTGAAGCATACTGTCTAAAATTAATCCATAAAGACATTAAAAGGCATATAAAAAGAGGTAGAGGATTGATCCCCTACCATGCTAAACTTCTTATTCTTTCACAGTATCTTTCAAATTTTTTCCTGCTTTAAAAGTAGGTGCTTTACTTGCTGCAATTTCTATTTCTTCACCAGTTTGCGGGTTACGACCCTTTCTAGCCGCACGTTCGCTAACAGAGATAAGCACCAAATCCTAAGATTTCTACTTTTTCACTATTTTCAATGCTGTTGTGATTGTTTTTAGAAAGTCCTCTTATAGAACAAACGACCCCGCTATTTTAAGTGAATTCATTCACAAACTCCCCCTTTTCATCCTTTAATGACATATAAAAAAAGAACAAAAGTCTTCCCCTCTAGTTTAATGCCTTACCTTAAAATCTTTATATCATAAAGGGAACCTTTATCTGGCTATTTATTTTATATATGAACGTAAGTACTTGAATTATGATAATTAGTCAGTTATACTGATTATTAGTAAATCTGATTAATTCAGGAGGTGAATAATACACTTGGAAAAATGGAATCAATCATATGGTTTTTTGCTGGGAAAAGTTCTTCAACAAATGGAAACTAAGTTTGCTGAAGGACTGACTCCTTATAATATTAATGCCAGACAATATGGAGTCCTTTTATTTATTAGCGGAAACCCATATTCTTCACAAAAGGATATTTCCGAAAATCTACAAATTGATCGGACGACTATGGTAAGCCATATTGATCACCTAGAAACTTTAGGATTTGTAGAGAGAACAAGGAATCCAAATGACAGAAGATACTATAGTCTTTTAATCACATCAAAAGGGACTCAAGTTTTAGATTCACGTTGGGCATTTCTAATTGAAACAGAATTAGAAGTACTTACCCCTTTAAACAATCAAGAAAAACAATTGCTGAAGGAGTTTCTTGTGAAAGTTTGGAATACACTTTAAAACTGGAGGTAACCTATTTATGAATGCACTCGATTATTTTAATGCACGTCTGGAAGCAACTGTTAGTCCTATGGATTATTTGAGATTGGCACAAGTCGATCCAGAAAGATATTTTTTAATTGATGTAAGAAACGGTCCTGGTCATGTAAGGAGTCTAACAATAAAAGATGCTAACATCATTCCTCAACAAGAGTTGCAAGAACGATTACATGAAATTCCTAAAGATAAAGAAGTTATTGTTTACTGTTGGGATGTCTGGTGTAACACAGCAGCTAAAGTAGCAGCTTTTTTATTAGAACGTGGCTATAAAGTAAAAGAGTTGACTGGTGGGATAGCCGCTTGGAAAGAAATGAATTTTCCTGTCTCAGAATCTCTTCTAAATGTTAAACCATCTGATAATTGTGGATGCTAACTCTAATGCATAATAAAAGACGGTTTTGGATTGGTGTTGCTTCACGTGATCATGTTTTAATTGCAGTCCTAGGCAAATTTGCTCATATTTGTCATGGCAAACATGCACCTTTAAGAAAATAAACAAGGGTGATTGGATTATTTATTACTCTCCTAAGGTTAATTTTATAGAAAGTAGTCCTTATTAAAAATTTACTGCTATTCGAAAAATTATTTATGAGGATGTTTATCAGGTGAATATGGGGAATGATTTTGTACCTTTCCGAAGAAATATTGATTTTATTCCTTTCATTGAAACACCCACTAACCACTAATTTCAAAACTGTCATTTATTAAAAGTACAAAATACTGGGATTGTTCCTTTCGATATGGTCATATTGAGATAAGCGAAAAAGGCTTTAAACTTATAGCTGAAAAAATGGTTAATAAAAAAGGAGATTAGAACATTCTAATTTCCTTTTTACTAATGATATAAGCACCAAAAACTTAAAAACTACTTCAACTAACCTCCCTCAATTAAACAAACATTATTCTCTTAGATACGCAATTTTTCTCAATATTCTATCCAACTCATTTAACTTAGTACATTTATTTAGTGTGAAAAGATTAAAAATAATAAGCAGTTTACAAAGAATATGAGCGCAAGAAACTAGCCAACCTTCGGTTGATTTCAAAAATTCGGATAAATAGGCATTTAGGTATCTACACACCAATGGATGTCCATATCTCTTAAGGGATCTCCCCCCTTCATTCCTTCGTTATTTCCCCATAGGGTGGATGTCGGTCATGCAGCCCAACAGGATTTTGTCTTTACGCGAGTTGCGATGCCGACTAAAACCAAACTGATTTTATCCGTTCATCTTTCCAAATCTATTTGTTAATAGTTAGTTTTATAGTGATTAAGCTGCTATTGGTTTCTTGAATAAAAGCATTCATATGGGAGATGTCCTTCAACATCTTCTCCTCTAGAAATACAAACTGTTTCTTACCAATAGAGTAGAGTATAAGGATGAGCTTATTACACAAAACAATTAAAGACTGCATCTTTAGCAACGGATTATCAGGTGTCAGGTCTCGTTGTGTAGTAATGTTGCAGGGCTTAAAGGCTTGGTTCTTGACTACTGTAATTCATAGAAGCCCGAAACAGTAGTGCTCTTAGTTTCTTCCGATCAAGTTTCGTAAAGCATAGTTTATTTTACGCCTAGATACCTTAATGCATCCAAAACATTAGAAAATGTTGCAATCCCGTGCATATTAATACCTACTTCTACTACCTCTCTAGCTAACGATGGTCTTAATCCAGTTATAGAACATGCTACTCCGAGTAATTTTAGTACATTACTTATTCCGAATAGATAATTTAATACTAGTTGATCTATCTCATATATACCTGAAAAATCAATGATGAGATTCATAATTCCCTGCCTTTGGACATTAATGGGAACCAATTCTAAAAGGACTTTAGCTCTCTCATCATTTATAGTACCTAATAATGGAAGAACACCAATCCCTCTTATAATTGGAATGACATTTGAAGCAAGCTCATCTAATTGTTGATTCATTTTGTTTTGTATTTTTTGCAGTTCTTTTTTCTCGCTGACATCTTTAACATAAGTTTGTATAGCTTGTGTGTTCCCTATTTTGATAGGATGACAATATAACTCCACATCAACAGAGGTTCCGTCCATTCTGTATATCGTTTCTTCAATAATCTCTGCTGGTTGGTTATATGCTCCAGATATTCTCTTTTTTATTGCTGGTTTAGAGGTGTTTTTAAAAATATCTAAAGGACTGGCACCAATTACTTCTGCCTTCTTGGCTCTAAAAAATTTCTCTGCTGCTCCGTTTACATAAATAATCTTCAACTGTGAATGTACAATTAATGGATCCAGTGAATATTCGATGACTTCTTGATAGTTAATACCCGAAAGATAATTTTCCATTTTCTTCACTCCCTATGTATAAGGGTAAATCACCTTCTCTAAAACTACAAGGATATTATCGAAACCTGCTTACTTTGTAATTAAAGGGATTAAGGCTTCAACTGAATTGATATATAACCATGGTGATTATAGTATTAAATAATCTCCCAACCTTCTTAGACATGAATCACACAACTATGGAGGATAGTTTTTTCTCTTAAAGTGATGTTACTAAGAGTCAAACAAGTATAATAACAGCTTCAATTGTTAATGCAATACGAGCAGCGATCATTGTAAGCTCAGGCTCAGGTAATAAGTCGGACCCCACTATGGTAAAAGACCTGAACGCTTAAGACTGAATTACCTTTTAGCATTCGAAAAAGTATTATCAATATCAATAAACAACTGGAACCTATATAAGATGAATGATTCAATCATTGTAACAATTATATGATGTATTTTGGTGAATTTAACATAGCTTAAATATTTTGCTTTTTCTAATATAGGTATGATACCAAAACTATACTGAAGATTATTTAATAAGTTAACTAAAATATAAAAGCCAATTTTACCATAAGATAAATAAAAACATCCAAATGTCTCCAACCGCAAGAGGTCCTAGAACAAGAAACAGTTGGTTCCACATTCTTTTTCTAGAATTTCCTTTTAATTCCCAGAAATTATAATGGTTCCCTTTTAATACCATTGTTACTGTTAGAAGACCCTAAAAAATAGTAACTGGGAGGTATCTCTAAACTGCTTTTTGGGGCATTAGAAAAACTGTTGACCAAGATATTAGACAAATTGTTCTTAATAAGGGAGTTAGCATAATACATACATCATTATCTTACTTAGAATACTCAATAGAGTTGTAATTATGTATTAAACGTCACTAAAATACCACAAAAAAAAAGAGAACTTCGATCCAAGTGAGTTCCCATTCTACAATGAAGTATTTGGGAAGTGCTTAGATAAGGATATGAATCATGATTATATGCAGATTTTACTTCCTAGATGGAAAAGTATATACTAGTTATCTCTTCCTCTCTGAAGATGAAATGAAGGGGAAACCCTCCAATTTTATGACTTTTTTCCAAACCATATCTAAACCATGGATGGTGGTCTTTCCTATAGTCATAATATAATTTCGAATGTAGGGTAATTAAACCTTTTGTTTTTGATAAGAAACTGAAACTTCTTTTTCTATATCTTAGACCATTTAATAATATTACTGAATCGATTGATAAGAGAGTTATTATCATTTCTTTTCGAAGAGGAGAGATATAGCTAGATTACTTATCTACAATTTCTTTAAATTCTTCCTCCTTAATATTCATATTAACTTCTTGGTATGCTTCTTTTCCAACAATTCTTATTTCCATTGAATGTTCATGGGCAAGTAACTTGGATTGAGTTTGGGCAAATGTCATTACTTCTTTAAATGTATCATCAAGTACGTAAACAAATCTAAGATTCAGTTGAAACGCTTGCGCGCTTCTGAACTGGTCATTATTGTTGATATCATGTATATAGCAATGGATCAGCGAGAAGCTACCCTCTTATTTCAATTAGTTCACCAACTATAAGAACAAAGTTCTTTAATTTTGACATCCAATAGAAGCCCTAAAGAGTGGGACAGAGATTGTCAGAAATCAAGGAATGATAACCGCAATATTGGATCGGTTATCACAACGTGTCGAGGTTATTCATATGAATAATGAAAACCATCGACTGAAGAACCAACAAAAGGATCTTTAAAGATTAAAAAGTGTTCAAATGGAGTTTACGGCTACATGAGGTATACTGCATTTGTAATTTTGGAGTCCGATAACAAACAAACTATATAATCCCTAATTATTGATTGTTCATGAAAAGCAAGGTAATTTTTCAGGTCTTTGGGCATTTGATGGAGGTTACACATTGCTGATATAATTTACTAAGTACTGCTTTCTTCGTCTAAATCGGGTAAAAGTCCAGCTTTTGCTATCATTTAAAAAGAAGGTTAATCTAAGGGGAGTAAATTTATCTGAAATACTTACAGAAGAAATTAAATGATTTACATAGAAATGCCAATGTCTATATCATAAAAACGGATGATAGTAAGTTCATTGTTTCTATACCACAAATCCATTGGTCTACTGAATTAAATGTCTTAGATGAATTTGAACAAAAGGTTAACCATTTAACTAATTCCTTAAATTTCCATATGTATGATGGTGATTCTAAATCGCTAGCTCATACAATCAGTGAAATGACAATAACAAAAGAGATATAAGCACATATTTAGGATAACAGGATAGGCAATATTGAATAGTAAATAATAAAAGGAAAATAAGGCTATTTGACAGCAGCATATAGATAACTTCCCTTCTTCCGAAAGCAGTCTGTCCCGTCTAAAGACCCTACTGTTTTAATTTTTATATAAAAGTGAGGAATTCCATGTATCTCCTTGGCAGTGATTTAAGTTTTAGAATGAGTAACACGATATCCAAACTTTCTATCACCTTCACATTTGGCGGATAATGTTGTAGTCTTTATTTTTCCTTGTCTAAAGAGCATGTCTCGAAGCTCAAAAAGCGATGAATATCCTGCTAGTTTATTATTCTTGATTACCCCCAATGAAGTAACATCTACTTCACTTTTCAGATTTTCAACACTTCTACCTTTTTGGGGATCTCCAGCTATCTGTACAGCAGGGAGTACAGGGGCTTGTCCCTCTGAACTATGGATACGAGTAAAATCATTTAACTTAACATCGGGAGATTCCCCCATTCCTGTTGGTCCCTTCGACTGTGTCGGTTCGCCGAATTCACCTAAAGTAATCAACCTACTAAGAACAAACTTTTCAAATTTTCTTATCGCAGATAATTTAATAGTACCTCAGTATGCTTCTGATGAAGATCTTCTTGTAGTTGATAATGCTAATCACATCTCGTTT
>Ga0209463_1000453_pt1 | contig 32991 bp, 25 predicted proteins | sample AgamicMgSfrz_FD_187169 | JGI IMG/M metagenome (GOLD analysis project Ga0209463, IMG submission 187169) | Agave microbial communities from Guanajuato, Mexico - Mg.Sf.rz (SPAdes) (version 2) | ecosystem: Host-associated > Plants > Phyllosphere > Phylloplane/Leaf | place: Guanajuato, Mexico...
TCACAAAGTGCCGTAATCGTCTCACCGATAACTTTCTCACTCTTCTCCGCAATAAGACGCTCTCCCATCTTGTGCCCGAGAACACCAGCCTGATACATTTTCCACGCACCTCGAACAAGCCCCTCATAATAAGAGAAGTTGGCAGTAGTAGGCACACCATCCATTAACCCTATAAAATACTCCATTCCCCCGATCCCCTCTAAAAACTTCGGATCTACCCGAGAAATGAACGTCACAAGATCAATCGGTTGCCCCTCTCCTTCCATCTTTCGCATTAACTGAAATATAGACTTATGTACTGGCATAGAAAAATACTGCTCCGTCAAACGGCACTCCTTAATAAGCTCTCCATCAATTAATAGAGAACCTAACACCGTCTTCTCCGCCTCCACATTTTGAATACTCATGGCCGCCACCCGCGCTCCGCTAAAAAGCGCTGCAACTCTTCCTCAGACGGCGCATTCTTCTCCCACTCCTCACACCTCGCCAAAAACTCCTCCGTCTCCCCCGTACTAACAGACGAATCCTTCTTCCTAAAGCTCGCCGTATCCGCCTCAACCTCACACACTTTCGTAAATCCCTTCCCGTGCCACCCTCTCAAAATCCCCTTCACATAAGCAACCGTCCGCTTATTATTCTCAAACGCAATTTGAAGAGCCTTCAACACAAGCTCCTCTGACAAATCTTCCATCCACGCACTCAGTTCCTCTACAGTATGAGGAGACAAACTACCGAAATGTTGCTCATAAAAAGAAAACACGCGACTTCCCGTTTCTTCCTCTACAACCTCTTCTTCCTCTGTCTCCTCACAAATCGGCTCAACATCATCCACAGCCAAATCACTCGGCATACCGAAATGCGCTAAAAGCATCGGAACATTCAGCTCCTCCTCAACGCACTTCTGAAGAAACATATGTACAAACTCCTTATTCTTCACACCCTTAAGCTCACGAAGCACACACTTCTCCACATTCGTATTCGTCACCGGATTATAACGAAGCCAATTTAAAACGAATAACTCCCGAGTATCCGCATCATAAAGAATCTTCCCATAATCAATGAAGCGCTGCACAAGCTTATCAACAGTCTCTCGATTATAACCCGTCTCCATCTCAGCTAACCGCTTCGGAAATGGAAAAATCCCACACTGCGTCGTCTTCGAACAAGTTAACAAATACACATAAAAATACCGCTCCTCCGGCGTCAAATCCAAAACAAAATCATCCTGCCAAAAATTCACCTGCACAGTACGATACACCGCCATCCCAATTCCTCCCGTCCTAATTCAAAAATGAAAATTCCCTCTTTGTACTATATATAGGAAGGAGGGGTGGGTTTTTGGCGTGTTATCTCAAAATTTTTTTCGACTCCTACTACGGTGTTTGTTGGTGTTTTTGTTTTGTTATGTTTTTTCTTAGTGATTTATTACTTGGTAGGGGCTTGCAAGGGGCTTATAAGGGGCTAGTTATCGGTTACTTCAATTAGAAAGACTCGCTCTGAAAAGCCACCTCGTTCTTCTGCTTTCTTTTTACGGATGTTGTTGATTTCTTCTAGTGTCGTGCCTTCCTATTCGGCTAGGGCGTTGATTAGTTCTAGGAGGTCGGATAGTTCTTCGAGTTTATCGGGTTTTGTTTTCGCTTCGATGTATTCTGTTAGTTCTTCTTGTGTTTTCTTGCAGAGTTCTTTTATGTATTCGTCTTCAGGTAGGATTCTTGTTGTGGGTGTTTTTCCGTTAGCTTTTATTATTTGTGGAATTTTGTTTCGGATTAGTTTGTTGTAGGTTGGCATGGGATTTCCCTCCGTTTGGTTTTTCTTCTATTATAATGGAAAAGCAGTTTAACTAGGTGTTAAACTGCTTCATTGCTTCTTTTATATATTTTTCTTCTTCGGTTGTGAAGAGGGTTGGAAATTCGGATAGTGGGAGGTTTGATTTTTGGATTATATCTTCTATATCACTTTGAGGTGTATCAAGATAGTTCGTTACCTCTTCTATTACATTGAAAAATTCCTTCAAGGTAACTTGAACTTCAGGATGACTCGTATCCTTCTCTTCTTCCTTATACTTTTTCAACTTCCCTATTACATCCATAAAACGGCGATCAAACTTTTCTTTTAGTTCCTTATTATTATAAAAATCTCGAACACTATCCGTTGAAAAGTGTTCCTCTAGCCATTCCTTATTTTCTTTTTCCCATATAAAAGTTTGCAGAAATGAAGAAAACAAAGCAACATCCACTCGTTCTTCCTCTTGAAACTTCTTCGTCATCTCATCCATATTCGAAAGCACCTTCGCAATTCTTTCTTGCTCCACCAAAAGCAATCCTCTTTGAAAATGCATTTGTCTTAAAAAATCTTCCGCCTCAATATCACGCTGCAATATAATATTTTGAATTTCACTAAGTGAAAAACCGAGATGCTTAAACGATTGAATTTGCTGCAGCACATACAAATCATCTTTCGTATATAACCGATGCCCACCCTCAGTATAATCGCTCGCCTTTAATAAATTAATCTTGTCATAATAACGAAGCGTCCGCACCGTAACATCCCCAACACTTGCAAACTCACTAATCATCCACGCCATTTCATCACCTACTCCGATAACTTCTCTTGCACATACTGAAGCATACGAGAAAAACTCATCTCATCCTACCTACAATATTGAAACAAACCTACAACAAGCAATAAAAAAGGAACATTTCCTCTATAACGATTTTCATACTCACTAATACCATCATAAAAGTACTCATACTTTCTTTTTCGTAAAACGATATAAATCGCAATAAACAACACTGCAATCATAACGAAAAATTGCTTCCCCTTTATCTCCACTTCTTGTTTCATCACCTATTCTCCTTCCAATGCATACTTATCTTCTTTAAATAACGGAATTCGAATGAAATAACGATATGGCTCATCGCTTATTACTTTCCACGCAACAATGATCACTTGAACGACCTCAAAGGCAAACAAGATCCAAAACAAAACATCACTAACACGCGAACTAATATTAAATAGAAGAAAGATTAACAAATGAAAATTGAATGCCTTTCGGCAATGATATTTGTACACTTCATTTTTACGTGCCAGCGTGATGTACATGAGTAGTGGTGAAAAGATTCCTATTGCGGCTGATAGTAGTAGCATAATGATGGTGTTTCTTTTTTCTTTTGTGGTGGTTTTCATGAGTGGTTTGGTCCCCCTTTTTGATTTGTCTTCTTTAGGTTAGGGGGTGACGTTGGGGGAGGTTCAAGCACCATTAATGGAAAATATTAAATTTCATATAATCGAGCTACTATTCTTGCCGAACACTTGTATCTATTTTATAATAAAAAATATAAATTACGTACGTAAAGAATGGAGATGTAATGAATGGATTATGGTTTTAGCTATAACTTCCCTGCTTTACGTGGAAAACAAGGTGGTAAAGAGTACTTTGTTGTAATGTGCCCTTTACGCTTAATTCCTAAAATATTTCTATTTGACGAGGAAGAAATCCCTGCTGAACATCGTGCGCAAAGGATATTAAATAAAATTAGAATCCCAGAAATCACAAATTATATCATTGAGAACCAAAATGATTATGTTTTTTCATCCCTAACAGCATCTATAGATGGTGATATCGAATTCCAGCCATTTAGTTCTGATCAGTCGTTTCAAGATTTAGGACAACTTCGTATCTCACTGGATTCTAAGTTCCTGATTAATGATGGACAACACCGAAGAGCAGCTATCGAAGAGGCGATAAAGCTTTCACCAGAGTTAGGACACGAAACGATTTCAGTTGTGTTCTATCATGATCAAGGTTTAAGAAATTCCCAACAAATTTTCTCAGATCTTAATCGACACGCAGTCAATACCACTTCATCTATCGGTATTTTATATGATCATAGGGATAAGTTAGCATTAGTTACAAAAGAAATTGTCGAGGAAAATGAATTACTATCTCGATATACCGACAAAGAAAAAGTTAATTTATCTAAAAACTCACCAAAGATTCTCGCTTTAAATCACATATTTAATACAAACCTTCGATTACTAGGAAAGACAAAGGGTGACTTAATTACAGAAAAAGAAGAACAATTCTTAAAAGAATTTTGGAACATTCTTTGTGATACAATAGTCGAATGGAATTTAGTTTACAAAAAAGAACTAAACCCTCGTGAACTTCGAATGCATTATATTGTCGGGCATGGAGTATTCATTGAATCTGTTGGTTTAGTAGGAAAATATGTTTTTGAAAATCATCCAAAAGATTGGAAAAAATACATTTCTCTTTTAGCGGACATCGACTACAGTCGTTCTAATTCTTCCGATTGGTTAGGACGAGCTTTCAATCCAAATGGTCGCATACAAAAGACAAAAGAAACAGTCACTTTAACGGCAAACAAACTAAAAGAAAAATTAGGTCTTCCTTTGACAGAAGGAGAACAAAAGATAGAAGAGAAATTCCAGTTAGGAGCATGATAATGTTAAATAATCTCATTTCTGATTTAATAAATAATAAAAATGATTTTGTCTCTGAAGCAAAAGATCATATAAAAAAAGTTTATCGTGCTGACGACCGCCCTTGGGTTGTTGGTTATAGTGGTGGAAAAGATTCCACAGTTGTCGTTCAGCTTGTTTTTGAAGCTTTAAGCGAATTACCTACAGAACAATTACACAAGAAAGTATACGTAATCTCATCAGATACACTTGTAGAAACACCGTTAATTATTCAGTCTATCAATGTTACTTTACACCGAATCCAAGAAGAAGCTTTAAAACGTGATCTTCCTATCGAAACACATAAAGTAAAACCAAAATATGAACAATCATTTTGGGCTAATATTATCGGAAAAGGCTATCCATCACCAAATCAACAATTTCGCTGGTGTACTGACCGTTTAAAAATTGAACCTGCAAATGCGTTTGTAATGGACAAAGTTTCTACGTTTGGTGAAGTAATTATGGTCCTTGGCGTACGTGAAAATGAAAGTGCTACTCGTGATAACGTTCTTAAGTCCCATACTGTTGAAGGTAAAGATTTAATGCGCCATTCGACCCTAACAAATGCATATGTTTTTGCACCGATTAGACAGTTTAGTTTAAATAACGTCTGGGACTACTTACTAGAAAACCCGTCTCCTTGGGGGAACGATAACCATGAATTAAATAAGCTTTATCAAGATTCAAGTAGTGGTGAATGCCCTCTTGTTGTAGATAAAACCACTAAAGATAGTGCTGGTTCATGTGGAAATAGTCGCTTTGGTTGTTGGGTATGTACAGTAGTAAATGAAGATAAAGCATTAAACGGCTTCATTCTTAGTGGATCAGATTGGATGAAACCTTTATTAGAATTCAGAAATTGGTTAGCTGGAATTCGTGATGATAGAACATTTCGTATGAAATACCGTAAAGGTGGTCAAATTTACTTTAATCCACTAAAAACTGAAGTAAAAGATGATACTGAATACGTAATCATTCCGAAAAAATCTAGTCGCCCTAAACAAATGATTAAATTAGAAGAATTTACAATTTTAGAAAGGGATGAACTAAAATCTTATTTAGCAATAAACAAAATTGATTTGAGTTCTCCTGAGGATCCAAAAATTTTAGTAAAGCTTGATGATAATCAAATCGGACAGCTTGGTTTAGGTCCCTTTACACTGAACGCACGAAAAGAGATTTTACGTAGACTTCTTATTGTCCAAAGAGATTTACAACATCCTGAAGAAGAGGATTTTGAATTAATTAAAGAAGAAGAATTACGTGTTATTCGTCGTTACTGGTTAGAAAATGGTGATTGGGAAGATTCTTTACCTAGCATTTTTAAAGAGGTAATGGGATACGACCTAAATTGGGAGTATGATGATCGTCCTTTATTTGATAATGAACAAATTACAGATTTAGAATCATTATGTAGCAAACACAACGTAGACTTTAAAGCATTAAAAAAACTTATATCACTTGAAAAAGATTTTTCAGGTTATAAAGTTCGTCGTGGATTAATGAATGAAATTGAAAAAGTACTAAAGCAAGACTACTTACATTTGTAGGGTGAGGTTAAATTTATGTTAATTGAACAACTAGAATTAGAAAACATAGGAGCTTATACAGAAAGAAATACCTTCGATCTGTCTATCTCCTCCCCAAAAAAGAAAGTAATTTTAATAGGTGGAGAAAATGGTGCTGGGAAAACAACATTTTTAAATTCCATAAAACTAGGATTATTTGGTTGTTTTGGTTATGGATATAAGACAGAGAATAATGATTACTATAAGCGCGTCCATGGATATTTAAATGCTTCTGCTCGTAAAAATGAAACAAATCCTTTTAGTATTACAATTACCTTTAGTGAAGTAGAAAATTACAAACGCCATGTTTATACATTCAAAAGATCTTGGAACATTTTAAACAGCGCCATAAAAGAAAAATTCACTGTAAAAAAAGATGGTCATTATTTAAATGATGCTGAAAAAGATATTTTCGAATCAAGACTACGAGAGAATTTCCCGCCTAAATTATTTGATCTATGCTTATTTGATGGCGAAGAAATTTCAAAAATAATAAATGAAAATAAATTATCATCTTATTTAAAAGAATTATCTACTGTTATATTCAACTTAGATTTATTCCGAAATTTAGAAGGTGATTTGACCAACTATTTACAACAAGAAATTGACCAAGAACATCTTTCTTCTATAGAAAGCGAAATCCTTACCCTTCAGCGTCAAGAAAAAGAACAGTCTTTAAACATTAAAGATCTCGAAGACACAATCAAAGCCGCTCAACAACAAATAGAAGAATCAAAGGAATCTTATTCTTTACTGAAAAAGGATTTTGAAACACATGGTGGTTTAATTAAAGAAGAACGCGAAACATTAAATAGACAAGTCTTAGAAATTGAAGCACATCGAAAAGCTAATTCTGAAAAAGTTCGAGAATTTATTCAAACTCTTTTACCTTTCTATCTAAACAAAGACTTGTTACTCTCTACTAAAAATCAATTACAAAATGAAGAAAAATTATCATTAGCAAATCAATTAACATCAGAGTTAACTGATGACCGTGCGCTTGAATTAGCTAAGAGTTTACCTGGAGTTTCATCTCCTAATGATTTAGCTGTTGAATTAAGAAAACAAATCTTCAATATTATTAAACCTAATAATGCAGATGTTGAGTATATCCATAGAGTTTCACCAACACAACGCACACAATTTGAAGTAGCGGCACAACAAGTTGAAAAAGAATCTCATGACACATATATTCAATTACTTCAAGAAAATAGAAAAAGCTTACTTCAAGCACAAGAACTAAGAAAGAAAATTTCTACTAATGATTCTACAAATGAGTTTACACAAATGTTAGAAAATATGACTCAAACACAAGAGAAAATCTTTAAGTTGGAAAAAGAAGTAGAAGAAAACTTGAGTATTTTAGAAACACGCCAAGAAACTTTAGCAGCACTAAAAAATACAATTGATTCAAAACATCATATTGTACAACAAAGCAATAAGACGAGAAATACATTCTTAATTGCCCAAAGCATTATGAAATTAAGTACAGAGTTTCAAATGTTACAACATCAAAAGAAATTACAACAAGTACAAATCGAAGCTACAAAAATGTTGAATAAATTAATGCGTAAACACCAATATATTTCTTCTTTACGCATTGATTCTAGCACGTTTGAAGTAACTTTATATGATAATAATCGTGACCATGTAGCAAAAGAAACATTATCCGCAGGTGAGAAAGAAATTCTCTTACTATCATTAATTTGGGCAATGTTCAAATGTTCTGGTCGTCGTGTTCCATTCATATTCGATACACTTTTAGGCCGCCTTGATCAAACACATAAACATAATATCTTAGTAGATTTCATCCCTGCATGTGGTGAGCAAGTCTTAATCTTGTCAACTAACTCTGAAGTTGATGAAAAACACTATAATTTACTGAAAAATTTTGTATCCCATGGATACTTATTAGAATTTGATACAGAACTACGAAAAGTGAATGTTACAGATCAATATTTCAACTTTAATAAGGAGCAAGCGAAATGAACTACCGTTTAAAGATTTCTAAAAGAGTATCAGATAAACTAAAAGAATTACAAGCTCCTACTAATTTAACACCAAACATTTTAGCTCGTTTAGCAGTTGGGTTATCATTAACTGATCCAACTTTCCCTGAGGTTTTAACAGATAAAGAAGCCGGTGGATTAGAAATCAATCGCCACACATTAACTGGAGAATATGATTTTATTTATAAATGCCTAATCACTCAGCATGCGGGACGTGAAGTATCTGATAATGAATACTTCCCTACCCTATTCAACGCTCACTTAGAACGCGGAATTAACTTATTAGACAGCGAATATAAACATGCTGGAAACAACGAGAAATTCACAATGAACTTGCTAAAATACGGTAAGGAGTGATCTCTATGCTTTATCTTGATAATAGTGCAACAACACAATTATTACCTGAAGTTAAAGAAGCAATGTTGCCATATTTACTTGAAGAATTCGGAAATCCTTCAAGTAAATATTACGGATTAGCCCAAAATGCTAAAGACGCTGTTGAAACAGCAAGAAAACATGTAGCTCAATTATTAGGCTGTGAAACTGATGAAGTAATCTTTACTAGTGGTGCTACAGAAAGTAACAACTTTATTTTGAAAGGCATCGCTCATTACCATAAAGATAAAGGGAATCACATTATTACTTCTAAAGTAGAACACCCTTCTATCATAGAAACTTGTAAATTTTTAGAAGCGAATGGCTATACGGTCACATATCTTGATGTAGATCAATATGGCAGAATCAATTTGGAAGAACTAACTAAAGCTATTCAACAAGAAAAAACTCTTCTCGTTTCAATTATGTGGGGAAACAACGAACTTGGTTCTCTAAACCAAATGAACGAGATCGCAAAAATCTGTAAAGAGAATGAAGTATTCTTCCATACAGATGCTACACAAGTAGTTGGAAAAGTACCATTCTCTCTTTCAGATATAGACGGTATAAACTTTTTATCCTGCTCTTCTCATAAGTTTCATGGTCCAAAAGGTGTTGGGGTAACCATAATAGGTAAAGATAATTTAGGATTACCAATCCAAATTACTCCTCTACTTCACGGCGGTGGACAAGAACTTGATATACGTAGTGGCACACTACCCGTCCATAATATTGTTGGAATGGGAAAAGCTGCTGAAATCGCATATATTAATTTGGAACAAAATATTTATAAATTAGAGCAACTAGAGAACAAATTAGCTGATATTCTAAAAACCAAATTTCAAAATCATATTGAGTTTAACAATGATATTAAAGATAAAATACCTGGAATATTAAGTGTTATATTTAAAGGTGTAAACAACGAAACGCTTGTGAGGACTCTTGCTCCAGTAGCTGCCGTGTCTACTGGATCGGCTTGTAGCTCAAGTAAACCAAGTCATGTATTACAAGCTATCGGATTATCTATGGATGATTTACGTTCTACTATTAGGTTCTCACTTTCTTCTACTACTAGTTTAGAAGAGTTGGATGTTTTTAACAATCTATAATATTCCACATAAAAAGAAGCGATTCTCTTAACGAATCGCTTCTTTTTAATCATTGCTAAACAGATTTTAACAAGCTAACACATAATTAATTTCATCTATATATCAGTGCCCTTTCCTAAAAGATATTTATATGGATAAAATATTGTAAATATCTTTTAAGTTTTTCTTTTCTATCGACACTTCTTTTTCCATGCTTTTTAGGAAATCGAAATAATTATCTAAAGCATACCTTGGATTCTCCATTATTTTATCATATAAATATTCAAGCCCACCGGCTGCATATTCTTCATAAATTGTAATTTTCCGATCAAAAGCCTCATCATCTGTATTAATAATTGTAAGGTCCCCTGTTTCTGCTAAAGCAACAGCATTAATAACCGTTTCATCCGTTTCCGAATTAAAAACATTCCAATGTATTTGCTCCAGAGAACTAGTGAATGTTTTTCTTTTCTTATTCATAAATCCTACTATACCAGCTAACATAAATATATCTTTGAAACTGGAGAATATTCCTCCTAGTTCATCTCGATCTGCCAATACTTTATACATCTCTTCTTGATCTTTAGGCCTTCTAATTCTCCTACGGCTCATCTATTTGCAACCTCCTCAACCTCAGTAAACTCATACTGTTGTTCCTTATTAGTACGTGGATCATTATAGACTAATCTATACTCTTTTCCTATTTTCCCACCCATTCTTTCCTCTACTTCTCCTTTCCATTGAGAAGTAGAAACAATAACAATTACCTGATTCGATAAATCTGGTATTCCCTTTGCTATTCTTTCGCGATGGTCAGAGTCTAATGCTCCAAAGGGTGAATCCATTACAATCGGATAAATCCCACCCTCTTCAAATTTACTTACACCATTTTGATTAAACTGTTCTCTAGCAATATCCACAATAGCTCCTATAAAAGATAAACTAGTAATTTGTCGCTCTCCTTGAGACATACCAACTTTATTTCCATTATTATTTATAACATCTAACTTATAATCATCAGATAATTTTATGTTATAACCTTTTCTTAAAAAGTTGGAGTAAACTTTTAAAACTCGTTCTTGTAGCTGCTCTTTTACAATTTTCTCGCGTAGCTTGTAAATCTCCATCATTGTAACAATTAATTCATCACACGCTTTAATTCTTCTTTCTGTTAATGCTGCCTTTTCTGCTTTTTGGTTTAGCTTTTCTCGCTCATTATTTTTCTGCTCTAGTTTTTCACTTGCTTCATTCAACTGATGCAAGATAACACCTAATTTCTTATACGTATCCTCTTTCTTTACAATTAGTTGTTCTCTTTTATTTTCAAGACTCACAATTTCTTCAGAGTCTTTATCCGAAATTTTCTTCCCAATTTCTTCAATTTCTTCATTTAACAACCTTGCTCTCTGTTTTGCATTATATTCTTGTAATCGTAATTCATCCATGCCTTCAAATAATTGTCGTTTCCGATCTCGAGTTACTTTAATATCACTTTGAAATTCTGCAATAGCATGTTCCAAACTTACTGGTGCTAAATAATTTTTTGTGCCAATAACCTTATTATATTCCACAGCTCCTTCATTTAAATGTGTACCACAAATACATTCCTTTTGCTCAATCAACTGATCGATAAATGACGCATTAATTCCTGTATAAGTATCTGTAGTTAATTTTTTATTAGCTAGCAAATCTTTAGCTTTTTCTATTGCTAAAAAACTAAATGCTAAATACCCCTGTTTACTCATCAACTCCGCTAACTTTTTACGTGTACTCATAAGCAACTCTTCCGTAGTATGTAATTCTTTATTTTTCAAATCACGTTGTTCCTGTAGATGTTTTGAATCTTCTATCTGCCTTAGTCTTTCTTCCAGTTCCTTTATTTGTTTTTCTATTAATTTACAATACTCCTGAAATTCTTTCTCTTCTTCACTTAAACCTTCCTTTTCTTTATGCAATTTTTCAATTTCTTCAACTAGATTTACAGTTTCTATATCTCCATATTTTTTTAATTCCCCCAAAAACTTTTTCTTTGCTCCTTCTGTATGCGAAATAGAACGTTCTAAAATCTCTAATCCCATCATGGTTTTTATAGCTTCTTTTACCTCTTCAGTTCCAGATTCTTTTGATAAATTATCAATTCGTTCCCCGTCAAAGAAAAAATAAGACGAAAGTTGTTCAGGTAAAATTCTATTAATCTCGATCCCGATATTAGCAATTTCAAGTTTTGATTGTCCACCATCTTTATACTCTAACTTTACTTCTGGTTCGAAATAACTAATATTATCGGCACTAACTCTTTTTGCTTTTACACTTCTAGTAAGTGAATAGTGTTTTTCATATCCACCTAAGTCCTTCACTTTCTCTTTAAATTTAATAATGACATAGGCATTCACTTCTTCATTTACTTTTAATTCATTTAAAGCATGCTCATTAATAACGTTACTCGAATTAGGCAAATTAAATTTCCCGTATAAGCACCAACTGAATGCATTAAGGAGAGCTGTTTTACCTGCACCATTTTCTCCATGAATAACTGTTACATTTCGAGTATTAGATTGTGAAAATTCAATAGTTTGTGAGTCATAATACTGTCTAAAGTTCCTTAAAGTAATAGAATCTAAAATCATGTTTTACTTCACCCTCTCTTTAACAATGTCTACTATACTATTAATAATTCCAGTTCCCTGTAAATTTTTCCGGTGCAAAATACTCTTTTCTGCCTGCAAAATTTCACTTAAAATTAGTACACGTTCTTGCGATAATTTACTCAGAATTACATCCACCTGTTCTTTTTCTTTAACCATAGTATCCTCCCTATTATATATCTAATAAATTGTATGATTTTTTTATCTCTACTAATTGCTCATGTGCCTGTGAATTATTACGTGCTAAATCTGCAAATTCTACAAACCTTATTAATTCACGTTTCACCATTTTTCGTTCTATATTAAAAACGCTGGGCTCCAAATATTCAATCTCATCAATCTCTCTTGGAATAACAATAAAATCATGAATATATGAATACCGCTTATTAGGGTGTTTTCTTAATACCCTTCCTCTCCTTTGAATAAACTCTCTTGGATTAGTACTACTAGCAAGAATATAAGCATTCTGGGTAGCTGGTACATCTACACCTTCATCTAAACATTTTATAGCTACAAGCGCTTGAAGCTCTCCTAATTCAAATCTTTTTAATAACTCTTGTCTCTGTAAACTACTTTCATTAGATATAAATATATGAGCTCTCATATTTAATTCATTCCCCAACAATTTCACAACTGCACTAACCTGTTTTTCGTTATCTATTGAGCTATCTCCACAGTATATAATATTATATTTAGATTCTTTATTTTTTTCTATCAACTCTTTTAATTTAATAAGTTTATTTCTTGCACTATTTAAAATCCTCGCTCTTTCAATCAATAATTTTTGTAATCCCTCATTCCCTTTTAAGTCTAATTCTCCATTAGGACTATAAAAATTCGATAGTTTTCTTGTAATTTCATAGTATTTTTCATTTTCATCTATATCTAGATAAACCACATGAGGATAATAATAATATTCTGTTAAAAATTCTCCTATAGCTTTTTTTAAACCAAACTCAAAAACTACTTTTCCTCCAAAATATTTTAGCAACGCTTCAGTGCCTTCCTCATCATACCAACGATTAGGTGTTGCAGATAAAGCTAAGCGATATGGGAAATGCTCCATAAGATTCATTCTATTATTAATAGCACCTAGATGATGGGCTTCATCCGCTACAAATACAACTTCTCCTTTTAATTGAGATAATAAATCTTGCATCGTCTTGCTTGAAAAAGTCTTATTTGTGGTTATTAAACAAAAATGATTAATAATACCATTTTTAAACGCACTAATATTGAACCTCAAATCCTCTTCCCATAAATTTCGAGATTGTTTCGCTACCAATGGGTTCATATTAAATTTTTTAATGTCTTTTACCCATTGATCTACTAAATGTGTATACGGACAAACTATAATAACCGCTAATCTGCTTGATAACGCTTTCCATAAGAATGATACCGCTGACAATGCCGTAATAGTTTTTCCTGTGCCCGTTGCCATCTCGAGTAGACCTTTACATTCATTTTCAAACCAACTCTTTATAGCTTCCTTTTGATAATCTCTGAGTGTATACTCTTTAGGAATATCCGGAAAGTAGCAACGTTGATTATCTTCTTTAATAACAATATTAGACTGGATTTCTGGATCAACCTTCTTAATTGTATATTCTTTAAAGCTTAATAATTTCTCCTTAGCAGCTTGAGGAAAATCGATAACCTGAACTTTATTTGTTTTATTCTGCCATAACAAATCAAAGTCCCTATCTTTTCTCTCTACTCTTATCAACTCGTTTTTGTTCCACGAGCAAAATACATCAATAGATTCAAAATTATTATATAGACCTCCCTCTGTTTCATTAGCAGATCCAGAAAAGGCTATTTTATTTCCTTTTCCATCCTCCATAATACCGATTTTTTCATGATATAAACCATAGGTAGCGCTATTTGATAGAGTAGCAATTTTTATCTCTAACCTTCCATTTGCTATTAACCATGCTAAATAATTTAGTCGTTCTTTAACAACTAAATCTGCTGGCTGATTTAAAGCTCTTAATAAGGATTCCTCTATCACTTCATTACGTGCTTTATATCCAGATTCGATCGCTTCAATATCTGCCTTTTCAAGATAAGGTGATGCAATCAAGTACATTTTCCCGTTATTACTAATCATCTCATTTAACCCTTTTCCTACAATAGCTAAGGAAGCACTCGTAAAATAACCTACTGCACGCTTATATACCTTTGTCTGAGCTAACGTAGGTATATAAAAATCATTTACAATATTTTGTTCCTCATCACCAGATCTATATTGATAGCTAATATCTAAATCTTTGAAATCCATATTTCTCCTCCCTTCTAAAGAAGAATTTTACTTACTAAATTCCAAACGGAATAGTGTACTAAATTTATTTAAATGCAGAATTATAATATGCTTTATGTTCTCTAATATATTTTATCAAAAATTATCCTTCTCCACTATCTGTTCAATCACCTCTTTTCCAATAAAAGTTAGGTGGTATATCACTTAACTCTTATTGAAATATGTTACAATTACATACAGGGTATCCCTATACTTCATGCTCATATTAAAGGTGGTAAAAATGAATAAATTAAAAGAACAAGAGCTAGAATTACTAGCAAAAATTTGTAAAGAAAATGAACTATCAACAAAACTAGCATATGACTTATTGCGTTCGGCTGAAAAATTTTCATATGAAAACACAAGTGAAAATCACAGAAAAAAAGATTACCTAGATTTAATTGATTTTTATGCAAAATAAAGTAAAGGTGACTACATAATGTTATTTAAAAAACTTATTTTTGATAATTATAAAACGTATTATGGACATCAAGAAGTTGACTTCTATATCCCAAAAGAGGTACGTGCAGAAGGCGAAAAAAATATTATTTTATTAGGCGGCCTAAACGGGGCTGGAAAGACTACAATTTTAAAAGCAATTTTATATGTTTTATTCGGAAAAAGAGGGTTCTCACCTGCTGAGCATAAACGTGTATTTTCTAATGTTATTAACAATACCTTCTTTGACGAAGGTGGGAGAGATTGTTCTGTAACTCTTGCTATTGAAACGGATAAAAATGAAGAATGGACTCTTAAAGTTAAATGGGGCTTTGATCACAACAAAAGGTTAATTAGTGAAAACCGTGATTTAACTGTGAAAAAGCCTGGTGCAATGATTGGTAAAACTGTACGTATTGATAATATAGATACTTTTAATCGCTTTATGGATAAAATGATTCCATATCATGCTGCACCCTTTTTCATTTTTGATGGTGAAGAAATTAAAGATATCATTTTACGACAAAATAGTGAAGAAATGAAAGAAGCTATTCACAAAATTACTGGGATGGAAACCTATAAATTATTACTATCTGACCTCTCTTCTATTAAGACTGGCATAGAGAAGAATTTAGCCAAAGCGGTTGATCAAAACAAACTAAAAAGTTTAGATGCCAATTTAAAAGAATACGAAGAGCAAATTCAACATCTAGAAAAACGAAAAGAACTTATTTCTTCTGAACGAAAGAAATTCGACGGTCTAATCAATGAAGTAAAAAATGAACGTAATGAAAAAATTACAACTAACTCCAAATCAAGAGAGGTTATTGTAAAAAAACAATCAGGGCTAGCAACTGAGTTACGTCTAGCTAAAGAGCAATTTGAAAACTATTTCAACAATAATGCTATAAACATCATTCTAAAAGAAAAAACTAAAGTACTACAGAACAGATTAAAATTAGAGTATGATATTCGTCAAAAGAAAATGATACAAGACGCTTCTTTAATGCCTTATGAAAAATTTATGGATGAATTATTAAACCAATCATTCACTCCTCCCCTTTCAAATGAGCAATTAAATCAACTTAAGGAAATCGGGAGAGAAATTTGGGTTAAAGAAAATAATATCGAAAAAGATATATCCGAAGATCACGTAGATATTCACGACATTTCAAATAAAGACTATAACTACCTTGTAAATCTCCCTGCTAGAAATAATAGTTATGTTATAGATTTAATAAATAAAATTGAGAAGCTGAACCTTGAATTAGAGGCATTAGAAATTGAAATTAGAAATGCACCTGAAACGATTGATATTAGCGCAGAAAATGAACGTATTGATATCCTAACTAAAAAATTAGGAGAACTGAACTTAAAATATAAATCAATTATGGCAAAGTTAAATAAAATTAAAGAACAAAGAACAGCCGTTGTAAACCAGTTAACCCGTCTTTCTGATCAAGGTGCAGATTATGATGCTCTAAATAAACGATTAATTTATGTCAAAAAGTTGATTCATACTATGAATTCATATGTACATGAAATGACAAAGTTAAAAGCAAGCTTTATTCGCGAAGAATTTTCTTCAATGTTAAGTCGATTATTCCGTAAACAAGATGAATTTGGAAAAATTGAATTCGATATTTCAACGTATACTGTTAGATTATACAACGATCGTAATCAAGAAATTAGTATTCAAGACCGATCTGCTGGTGAAATGCAAATGATTTCCTCGTCACTAATTTGGGCCCTAACAAAAGCCTCTGATTTAGCTCTTCCTATGGTAATCGATACACCACTAGGACGCTTAGACAGTTATCATCGAAATCATTTAATTAACCATTACTATAAAGAGCTTAGTGAACAAGTAATTATCTTATCTACAGATACAGAAATTACCCAAGACTATATTAATTTCATGCAAGAGCATTCATATAAGCAATACATGCTTGATTATGACCAATCAAAGAAATATACAGTTATCCGCGATGGATATTTTGATTTTATAAAGGTGTGATATTATGGCAAATAGAAGAATGAACCTCTCAGGAACAGGTAAAGAAACCCTTGACCTACTCTGTGAAGTACTTGAGATTGATCGACCACAGGGGATAAAAATAGCGTTAGCAAAAGGTATTGCTAACGCTACAGGAAAAATAAATGATGACTTTAAAGACGGAAAAACCAAATGGACAATCCCAGATAATATAATTAAAGATAAAGAGTTTTTACTCTTTAAACATTTAATTATTAATGAAATGCAAGTTGCTTTAAATGAAGATGAAATCACACATAGCATGCTTTTGTATATAGAATATGGGCTAAAGGTCATCAAACAAGAAATAGACAATTTATCTTCATTAGAAGATTACCGTATTATTGTATTAAACTAAAAGTAAAAGGAACCACCAAAGTGGTTCCTTTTTATATTCTCTCAGATAAAGATATAATATCAACCACCGTTACAGTTGGTTGAGACAATTCACCATTTACTTGTAACACAGGTCCATGTACAATACATTGACCTTTTTTCAATGTTGAAAGTCTATTCTCCCATTCTTTTTTCTCTGAAGAATCGTTAGATAGACTAGTAGCAATTGTAGAAATCTCTTGTTCTGGCGGCGCAAAATAAACCTTCTGTGAAGCATTTTGTAGCCTTGCTAATTCATCAGTAGCCAATTGAGATTTTAAAAATTGAGTTGCATACCATGCTGACCATCCAAATTTACGTCCTTCTTGTAAAATTCGTGCAGAAGGTGATTTTTCCGTATGATCAAGGTTTTGCGCTTCATCCATTATGACAGGCATTGGATTATTTTTATTTCCAAACCTTACGGAATAATTCCAAAGGTCCCATAAAATAAATTCTGTAATCATTAATTGAACATCTCGAGGGTATCCAGTCAACTGAATAATAAAAATCTCACCATCACTATCTACAACATCTTTCCAATTTATTGTATTTTCATGGCTAAATGGATTACGATCGATTAGCGGTCTTATTTGTGATAAAGCCGTCTTAGCATAGCTAGAACCATCTTCTTCTAAACATTCTCTAAGCTTTATTAAGCTCATATCTTCCCCATACTTATCCAATCCATTAAGAGTACCTTCATAAATCGCATTTAATTGTTGCACACCTAACGTGCTATATACAGCAGCAAATACACTCTTAATTCTTTCAGCAACATCCGTATTAGATTCTGGAAGCGTAATTCCTCCAATATCCCTTTCATTCTTTTGAAACGGATTAATCGGAAGCTGCTCACTATATACAATCTTTTGTTTTAACTTTGTACCCATTGCTTGTACAAATTCATCTTCTAATTGGTTTGGTAAAAATCCTTCTGTATAGTCAATAACAATACTTGGAATACCTTGCTTCGACTTTTCTAATAATAAGCACTGCATGAAATATGTCTTACCTTGTCCGGATTTACCTGAGATCAACAAATGTCTATTCGCCAATCCTTTATTACCATACTCCCAATAAATCTTTCTATTCGAGTTTTCTGCCTTCCCAATTAGAATTCGGGATTCTTCTAATTTTTGTGGCTCTCTTTCTTTTGTTTCTTCAAGAACTTCTATTGTATTATCGATTTTCTCTTTAGTAACCTCATTAGAATCAATAATTTCAGGCTTTACTTCTACCTCTACATCAACCTCTAATTCATTTTTTTCTGAGCTGAAAGATGACGCACTTTCTACTTCGCTACAGGCACCTGTATATTTATGAGAAAGTAATTCTTCCTTAATAAAATCGCCTTCTGTTTCTTGAATCCAATTCTTCATATCTTCCATTGGTTGTATAAGGCCACTATATCCATCAAACTCTGGAAGGTTTAATAGCGTAATCCCTTCATCCAGTTTAGCACTTCTATGATAAGCGTCTCGCTGGAAGGATAAAATAGCTCCTTCACCAATCGATGATTCTATTCCGTTGGAAATTATAAATTGATCTTTCAACAGTTTTTCAACCACTTTATTATTCAATTCATAATTTTTCTCTTCCCAGAATTTACTTTTCAATATTTTATTAGCATTAGAAATATAAAGTTGAGCAAAGAAATTACGATAGAAACGGCTAGCAAAAGAATTAGTTGTTAATGCATCATTGATTAATTTCTTCGTATGTTTAACTTGTTTTCTCGCCTTTTCTAATACATCGTTTTTATTAGCTCCGATTTTTACTTCGACAGGATAAAAATGCATCATTACATCATTCTCTACTTGTTCCAAACCTATTAACAGTAAATCATCACTATGAACACCTTTTACTCCTAAGTTTTTAGCTGTAAATATGCCATCTGCTTTCTTTAAATTAACAGCACCTGCAACTCTTAAAACTTCTTCTAGAGAAATTGGCACCCATAAAATGTCGTGATGTTCAAAATATGCTAAAGAGAATTTTATAGCAGAAATAATACTTAACTTCTCTCTAGAATAATGGCCCTTACTACCAATAACACGAAGTAACCATTCACCATTAAAAGTATTAAATGCTTTAATAGTACTTTCTACATTTTCTTTTTTACTCTCTACTTGTTTTTCCTTTAAAAATTCTTCAATAACAAAATGATATTGTTGCGATTTGTCCGTTACAGTAATAGCATCATATCTACTTGAAGATGAATATTGATCACTATAATGAATAACGACTAGATTTTGCTCGTAATCATTAAAGAACTCCAGATCAAAACTTGGGTCTACAAATGTTACCCAATAAGATGATTTGAAAATTTCTTCTAGAGTTTCTTCATCAGCACTCGTTGTTCTAGAAAAAATCGCTTCACCTTTTCGATACGTATTATTTCCACCATTATGAAGGTTTGCGCATAATTCATTAAAATAATACGTTGTTTGTGTTAAAAGATTCTCTTCCTCTACAGCATATGCTTTAACACCGAAACCACTCTTATAGTTTTCATTACTCTTCATTGAAGGTACTGTAGTGTATAACCCATCAATTGCTAAACCTGATAACATTTCATCCATAGATTGTAATGCATATCGCTCTTGCGCTTGCATTTTATAGAAAGAAATATGAGCATACTTATATTCTTCGCCCATTTCTTTTTTATAATAAAATAGCTTTTCACGAATAAATCGCAATATATCCTGAGGTTCATGCTGCTGTTTTGCGCCTAAATTAATATTAAATTTTGTTTGAAACTCCTCTACCGATTCTATTCTTGAGAAATTATCAAATGCACTGTCCTGGCTTTCTTCTTTATAAAGTGTAACTTCAACAGCTTTTAAACCTTCAGGCCCTTTTGATCTAATTCTTTCAAGCATCCAATTTACGATACCTCTAAAGGTTTCATAATCGTTTTCAATATTGATTAAATTAATTTGCAACGGTGCCTTAGAGTACTCACTAAATAAATAACCAAAGTGTCCTTCAAACTGCTGAATTTTATCCTCAATTACTTTTGCTAAATATTGATTAGCATCCGATACTGAAACTTGATTAACTGGTTTAAAGTCCATCCACTCTAATGCTATATTCTGATTATCTGGTCTATACAATTGATCTCGCTCATTATAAATATATGGAACTAGTCCATCTGGTTTTAATCGCTGTAAAATACTATTATCTACTTCTTCATTTAAAAGTAAATTATTCAATTTTAATTGGAAAGCGACCATAACTGGATGGAATGGTGTAAATTTAATTACATTATTCCCCATAACTGTCCCTAACTTAAATAAATCTCGTCCACGTTTGCCGGCCTCATGCCCTTCTTCAAAACTTTTAATCTCTTGTATAAAAGCATTCAAATATTCTTCTGCCCTTTTAACTAACTCTTTACTGTAATAACATAAGCTTGGTATACCTTTTTTAATTTTAAAGTAAGTTAAAAATCTACTATAAGCTTCTCTTAATTCATCGCTAATGGACACCTCTTCAGGGACCAATGCATCGGACTCTACTACGGCACATCTAAGTCCATTTTCAATCCATTGGTACTCCCACTCGAATAAGTTTTTATATTCCGGGCTTAAATAGAATTCTCTATTTCCAAAACGCAATCGATTATTTATCCATTCAAAATCTCTTTGCTGCTCACGCTTTAATTTCCAAATTCGCGCGCCATTAATGGGGGTAGATTCCGGTAACTCATTTTTCAATATAAATGGAATGATTGTTCCATTCTCCGTCAAGCGAATGTTAACTCGCATCTCTTCTTCATCATTATACGCTTCTGGTTGAGGAAGAATAGTAAGTTCATCATCTACGCTACAATCAATAGTTGCATTTTCCTCATAGACTTCCATTGATTTTTTGTTATAGCCTTGTCCAAATGAAAGCTCATTATCTTCATGCTGAAGTTCAATCAGGCACTTATTAGGAGCTATCAAATATGTTGTTTTAAAAGCATCTAATACATATGGGTCAATTGGTAGTATCACAATAAATAGTTCTACACCTAAAGTTGATTTATCATCATGCTTATAAGACAACCTAACAAATGTAGGTTGATTACCCTCTGTTTTTATAACCGCACTAAGGTTTATTTTCCCTACCGATACTTCTACATTTTTCTTAAACTTCGGAGGTACTTTTACGTATTTATTCGATAAACTTTTAACATTTCCACCTTGAATTGAAAATGCCACATTTAAATGTACTTCTTCCTTACCTTCTGGATTAAATATAACTAAGTGTCTTTTTCTTTCCCCTGCTGCGGTTTCCTTTTGAGGTTTATCCCAAAATTGTAATCCTTCTTTAACTGTTAACTCTTTTAAATTGATTGATGCCTTTTTATTAAGATCTAAATAATCCTGATGAAATCGATTAACATCGGCAAAATTAATTTCTTGCCAATCTTCACGTTTTAATTTACTAGCTCCCTCAGGGGTGAATTTCTTTTCTAATTCTTCTGCTCCTAAACCGAAATCATGAATTTTCCTAACAAATTCATATAATTCTCTATTTGCAATTAAACGTTCTTTTTGCTTATTCCCTTTAAAAGTAGCTAATTCTTCATCTTTAAAAACTGCAAATTTTTGATAGTCTTTATCTTCTATCGTACCCTTTGCAAGAGTAGAAAAGATTTCTTCAAACTCAAAAAAAGTAACTTGTTGATGTGCCTGTTCTTGCTTAATCATCTCCATGTTTTCTATAAGGATAATTTGAGCAGTTTTATCTAACATACTGCTTTCAATTTCTTGTCTTAATCCCTTTACTATAGAATTAGGGTGTAACGGCATTCCATCCTTTTGAAGATCACTACTTCCACCTTGAATTGAATCCAACTGCTCTGAAACTATACTCAATAAAGCTGTATCTTTCCATACACCTTTTTGTTCACCAACTTGATTTCGTAAAGTAACTAAGAAATCTGGTTTAACATTTTCATTTGTATAGGCAATAACAAGTTGAACATTTTGTATTTCAACTGAAAATGTTTTATACGGCTCACCTAATTCATGCTTATATACAAATTGCTTAACATTTTTCTGCTCTTGGAATGCTTCTACTAAATTCTCTACATCCTCTACTTTATCTAGCTGTAAATAAAATCTATCACCGGCTTTTATTGAACGATTTTTAAAATCCCCCAATAACAACTCACATATATAATTATAAAATTCGTTTGACATACTGTGCATCACCACTATCACTTTTTTTATCTAGAATATTATGAGAATCAAATAGTTCGATAATCATCTTTTTCGAATGACGATCAAAAGCTACTCCCCTTTTTGAAAATTCCTCAAACAAACGATTTAACGGCATTCTCTCTTCTTTTACACATACAGCTGTTAAGAGTAACAGCATTTCATGACTCATATTAAAAACAGCCCCTATGCTGCCTCGATTTTTCAGAAAAACATCTGCCCCTAAATCTTCAATGTTCTCTCCAAACTTTTTACATGCATCTGTATTCATTCCCTCTTTTAGACAACTAAACAATGTTTTAAAAACCTCAGATATATCTTCTGGTGCATCTTTAGGTGTTACTCGCTTTGCCCAAAGCTCACTATATTTATTAATCCATTGTTTACTATCTGTTAAAAATTGCTCTGAAACATCCAATCCTTTTTCATTTATTAAATCTTTTAAGTATCTATAATTCATAAATTGAAAACTTTGCTTTTCATCCGCTTCTTCATCTTGAAGCTCGTTATAACTTAATTGAGACATCGTGTGTATATGCACAAATAAATTTGGTGCTTTATCTTTTATTCTTCTAAATCCTTCTAGTTCATCCGCAGCTTTTCTTCTCTTACTAATAGATTCCCATTCTAAAGCGAAATATAAAGGATTAGAATGCGTATAATCCGCTTCATCAAATTGTTCAAACTTCACAACTAATTGACAAACATACATAAAGCTATAAAAATGCGTAAGTAATGGGAAAGATTTCAAGAAGTAATCTTTGTATTGACTTAAAAATAGCAAGTCTTCCTGGTAGAAATTCGCTAAAAATCCCATTAAAGGTTGATATTGTTTGACCGGATCTTTAGCTGGAATATCTAATTTATTTAATATGAGTTCTGTTAATATATCTTCACTTTCCTTATTCTTAAATATAGAACTAATACTTACTTCATCATGAACTAGCGTATCTTTTATAAATTGCCCATATTTCGGTAAATCTTTCTTCTCTTTAGGTGTAGCCATATAGTTAAATAAATATGGATGGATAGGTTTAATTTTATTATCTTGACCAAATAAATATTGATTTAAAAATCGTTCTAAATCATATTCCGCTTCCTGCGTATACTCAATTTCTTCCATAATTTGATCTACAAAAGGGTTTCTAGAGGAAAACAAGTCCTCTTCTTCACTACTCTTCTTATCAACTAGGCGTAAACCACAAACATTTCGGACGTACTCACCTAAAACTTCATTAAAATTTCCACGTATTGATTTCGTTCTTTTTGTAACAAATGGTAAAATATCTACAACTTTACCAACATCATGCTTGTTATTCCCCAATAACTGTTCTAATTTATCTATTTTTAATAGTGTATCCATTAATCACTACTCCCTTTCAAACACAAACGCACCAAAATCATCTCGATTTAATTTATAGAAACGAGAATCATTAGGAAAATGTATCAATAACTCATTCTCTTTCTCTCCAAATTTCATGATTTTCTCTACAAACTCTGTAAATTTAATTGCATCTTCTTCATCTTTTTTATTTGGACAATATCCCTGACAAACTTTTACTAATAAATTGTATAGTTGATAATCAATATCCAATTCAATAATATTTTTTATATCTCCATCATGATATGCTAACACAAGCGATGATTTAAACGAGTCTAGTACATCATTTTGATTAAATTTCAAATGATCGATTGATGGCTTTAAATTAAGTTGTTGGGCTAATCTATACTTATCACTTGGCTTGTTAAGATAAATATATCCTTTTTTCGGACTTCCCTTCCATTTAAATAACGTCTCTTTTATTTCTTCATAAAAGACTTTAATTTCTTTTTTATTACCCGAATTGAAATCAAACAATTTGTTTACATATTTATGATACGTCTCATCCTCAATCTTTTGAGAGAAGTCTTCATTCGTTAAATATGTAATTCGAATAACAGTTTCCGAGAAACCAATAAATGATGGGCCATCTACTTTCTCTTCACTAATAAAAGGATTTAACCACCCCCTACCTTGATCAGATGTTACACAATGATTTAATATAGTATCCCATTCATTTAAAGTACTTAAATCAATAATAATTTGATCGATGTGTGAGGATCTTCTATGAACTGGGTCTAATTCATGTAAAGTCTTTAGGATAGGAGAACGCTCTTTACGTTTAAACATAAGATTAGGAACCGCTTGTTCTAACACTTCAAATTCTGAGAGAACTTCAATTACTTCTAATTTATCTGGAATAATAATGTCAGCTACAAAATTTAAAAATGCACGAGCAGATATAACTAATTTATATTTCACTAACGTTTGAATAATTAAATTAACAATTTGTTTTTGCACGTAAGGTTCCTGGATAAATTTATAATTCTCATGAACCATCGTTCGAATATTGTTTTTTGTATCCTCTTGATAAGCCAAATAAAAAGGATTTCCCTCTTCTTTATTAAATATTTTATTTAATAAAGTTAAAAAGAAAGTTGATTGTGGCCCTTTTTCTGTTAGTTCATACGAGTGATAGTCACCGAAACTAATTAGGTCAAAATGATCTTCGCTATAACAAGTAGTGATGCTTGAAGAAAATAGACCACTGCCGTCAACAAATCTATTTAAAGCTTCGTATGTATATTCTTCATGGTTTAACGTTATAAAGTTGTGAAGAACTCCCATATTGATTGCTAAAATAACTTTTTTATTTGATTGCCCAATCGATTGGTCGGAGAAATCTTGAAGTATTTCTTCTAAAGTCTCCATTGCATTTTTGTTAGGAGAAAAACTTTCTGTAGCATCATTAAAAATTTGATACCCTTCTAATAATTCTGGTTTATTCTCTTTTAAATAAGCTAATAAATGGGATTTCCCATCTCCAACACTACCACAAAGGAGAATTAAGCTAGAGGAATTAAGTTCCTTATTTTTCACCAAAATACGCTCTAGGTCAGTTTGAATCTTTCTCTCTACGTGCATATATTTTTTAAATTGGCTAAATGCATTTGCGTTTTCAATAGCCTCTTGTGATGAATCTTGTAACCTTTTTAGCTCTCTCAATAAATAACTTTCTCCCTCAGGAAGGTCTTTACAAAGGATGCTCTCTTCCGCTAAGTCTTCAATAATAGTTTCTTCTTTTTTTACATCATCCTTATTAGTAATACCTATTAATTGCATTACTTGCGCTTTCACCATTTCTTGTATATCTGCTTCATTGCTTTGTGCTGGTCTTGGATGCTCATATGCAGGTATTTTTAATTGTTCAGGTGAATATACTTCATATAACCAAACCGCAATATTATGCATGACTTTATGCAATTTAAACGCTGCACTAATATCATTAAACGAGCCATCATGCGCTGCTTTATTACCGGTAAAACGAACTGTATCAAAGTCCCTCTGTACTTCCGCTGTTATATAACCTTCTTTTGCAAGATAGGAAATTTTATCATAAAGTGATGAAATATATGGCACCTTTATATCTTCTTGAGCAAATACCTCATTCAATATAGCCTCAGCAAATAACCTAGCCTTCACAATTGCACTTGCTGGGTCTTCATATATTAACTCTTCCATTTTTTTCGCATTAACCGCTGCAACTTGGTTAATATGCTCTATAAAACTTAAAAAATATTTTTCTTCAGACATATTTACTATCCCTCACGCCATCTCATTAGTATTTTAATAATATTTTATCATATTCTTTTATAATTAATTAATAACCGTGTGCGAATTACATAAAATATCCAAATATACAACCATACTCCCAGTTACTATATATATTTTATAAGAAATTTTTAAAAATATATATAAATCTTAATATACATTCATTGTAACATTAAAACCGGTACTTATAACGTCACTTTTAATTTTAATTCGTATATCCAATCCATTCATTTAAAATGAACCATACATCTCCAACAACTTCCTACCTTCCTCAACAACCTCTTCCCTCAACTCCCTAGGATCCAACACCCTAACCGAAGCACCCATTCCCAAAATCCACTTCTTAATCGACTCTTTCCCGCTCATCATCGCGCGGAAAAGGATGCTACCATCATCATTATGTTCTATCTTTTGATTCTCTCCCCAAATAGATTCTGGTACGGATACGGCGAATGGTGGATAGATGAGTAACTCTACTTCTAACGGTTCTTTCATAATGCCGAATTTCGGAAATTCTTCTCGAATATCAAAATCAGCGGGTATTTTATATGTATCATACAAAGTTTTAATATCTTTTATTCGAGATAGTTTAAACATACGTTTTTCCTTTTTATCATTACACAGGGCTAGGCAATAAAAGAATTCGTTGTAGTGTACAAAGCCGTATGGATCGATAATTCGTTCTGATCTTTCACCAGACCGTTTCTCATACTGTATTTTCACCTTGCTTCTTGTAAATAACGCTTCTTGTAGTTGTACATATTTTTGGTTTTCATTCGAAAACGCATAATTCGGCTTCGATCTTTGCACAAAATAAATATGACGATCTTTATTCGTTTCCACTTTCCGAACGGCATTCAATTTATCTAACGCTACTTGTGCGTCCCTTGCATAAATGTCATTACCCTTTGAAACTAGTTTTTGAATAGAGAACGTTAGCGCATCCAGCTCTTGTTGGGACATATTTTTAATAGGAAATAACGATGTATTTGAAAGGGAGTAGCCACCATATCTTCCTTTCGTTGTTTCAATTTTAATACCTGCCATTTCGATATCATCACGATAAATGCGGACCATTCGCTCTTTTACTTCTAATAACTCTGCCAATTCACTAATTCTCATTTTCCCTCTCGCATGCAGGAGCTCGATCATATATAGACAATTACTTAATTTACTCATATAACTCCTCGTTTCTATTCATCCATCCTCATTCAAGTATAAAAGAATAGAACTATCTTTTAAATTATTTCTATAATTACTTCTAAAAAAATCAATATATTACCCCAAAATGCACAGTAGCACACCCCTGACATACACCATCCCTATCAAGATGTTCTGGCAAAGTCTTTGTATTACAAAACTCACACTCCTGATACCGCCTCTTCCTAAAATCAGCAACCATACTAATACTCTCTTGAACTTCTACCGCTTTCTCACTGTTACTTAATTCCTCTAGATGTTCCCATAATAATATATGATGCGTAAACCGTGTCATATCTGGTGCAGCGGGACTATTCCATACTAATCTATGGAACCCTATTTCTAATCCCATCTCTCCCGCACGAATAAACATGTTCGGATCAAAATCCAGCCCTCGTACTGCGAACTTGACGTTTATTTCTTTCAACTCGCAGACTTTCAATTGTTTTAATATAAATTGTTTTAACTGTGTTTTTGCTAATTTCATTATTGATAAATCTCCTATACATATATTGTTATTTTTGTATTTTAATAAAATTTTTAGCAATAATGACCTTTCATAACTTGTTATTACAAAATTATAAACCGAAATCCAGTACTATTTACGTCACATATATCATCACTTACAACTAAACCAATAGAAGAGTATTAATCACTAACTTTCACCATCCCCCCATACCACTCATAATTCTCCTCCAAAAACCCCCTACTCTCTCCACTATCCTTATAAAAACTCTCCCAACCCCGTTCCCTCAAAATCCCCTTCCAACTCTCACTCTCCACCATCTTCTTAATAACACCATCCCAATAAGCAACCTCTTCCTCCGTCATATCTTTCGGGCCCATAATTCCTTTCCAGTGCTGGAAGATGACGTTGATTCCTTGTTCTTTCCATGTTGGGATTTCTGGTAATCGGTCTAGCCGTTTTGGTGCGGATACGGCTAGTATTTTTATTTTGCCTGATTTGTATTGTTTTTCGGCTTCGGATAGGGTCATGGTTGTGGCGCCTATTTGTTTGTTCGTTAGGGCGTTTATGATTTTTTCTTTGTTTTCGTAGACGAAGAATTGTAGTTCGGCTGGGTTTATACCGAATGCTTTGCTTACTTGTACGAATGATAGGTGATCGTCGTTTCCTAGGCCTGGGGCAACGCCGATTTTGAAGTTTTTCTTATTTTGTTTTAGTTGTTCCATTAGTTGTTTTGCGTTTTCTATGTTTAATTCTTTTGATACGGCAACGACTTCCCAGTCCGATGCGAGTGTCGCGAGCGGTGTGAAGTCTTTATATGTTAGTTTACTGTGGCCTAGTAGATTGTTCGTTATGAGTAAGCTTGAGTTAATCGCCAGTACGTGACCGCCTTTTTGTTTCGTATATTTCCATCCGACATCACCGCTGCCACCTACTTTATTTGTGATTGTGATTGGTTTTGTGAAGATTTTTTCTTCTGTGAGCGTTTTTTGCATCGCTCGCGCTGTTAAATCCCATCCTGCTCCTTGAACGTTTGGTGCAACGATTTCTACTTTGTCGATGTTCACTGTATTCGTATGGGATGTTTCCGAGGAACAACCAGCTATTACTCCTATCATGATCCATATACATAGTAATAATCGCTTCTTCATAGTCCTCGTCCTATGCGATATTTTCGTTCTGGTCGTCCGATAATGCCGTATGTGTACTCTACTGTGCATTCGTTTGTCGCCACTAAGTATTCTAAATATCTTCTTGCGGTTGTTCTAGAGGCGCCCATTTGTTCTCCCATTTCTTCTATTGTAATGCCCTCTTCAAATCCTTTTATAATTCCTTTCACTTTTTGCAGTGTTAACGGATCAACGCCTGTCGGTACGTTTTTTATGTCTTGTATTTGCGAAGTGCCGAAGAAGTTATCGATAAGTGCTTGATTCACTTCATTGTTACTATGTAATAATTGTTTCTTTCTTTTATAGTCTTCAATTGTGCGAACGAATTTTTCTAACGTAACCGGTTTTATAAGGTAGTTGCTTACGCCGTTTCGAATTGCTTTTTCTAGCATATGGTTTTCATTTGCCGCAGTAACCATAATAACGTCAACGTTTGGAAAGTCAGCATGAATTTTTGGCAATAAGTCTGTGCCAATTCCGTCTGGTAAATAATTATCTAATAGAAGCAAATCGATTTCTTCCCTTTGTAGTAGTTCCATCGTTTCTTTCGTGTTCAATGCTTTTCCAATCACTTTTACGTCCTTTATTTTTGATAAAAACTCTTCCTGAATTTGCGCGACGCGGAAATCATCTTCTGCAATTGCAACTTTCAACATATGCCCATCCCCCTGTTTGTCATGTACTTTCTCTCAATGTTTTCGGAAGATAAATTGTAAAAATAGCTCCCCCATTTTTCTCGTTTTGAATCTCAATTGTTCCCCCTAGTAGATCTACCATTTCTTTCACGTTTGCTAGTCCGTAACCACGATCATTTCCTTTCGTTGAAAACCCTTTTTGAAAAATGGTCGTGATTTTTTCTGCCGATATCCCAGCTCCACTATCTATCACTTCAAACACAATGTCATGTCCAATATCCGTAACGAAGAAGGAAACTCTCTTTTCCTCTCGTTCACTCACCGCATCAAACGCATTGTCGATTATGTTTCCAAGTATCGTAATAAGGTGTGAAACTTTTATATGGTCTGGTAACAGATGAAGCGCACTATCTCCTTCAATATGAAAATCAATTTTCTTCTCAGATGCTGTTCCGATTTTCCCTAATAAAATAGCTTGTACTTTCGCATCATGAATTTGATGAAATAAAATATGGTTTTGACTTTGATGAATATTAGATTCTTGCTGGATAAATTCAATCGCCTCTTTGTAATGTCCTAACTGAAGTAATCCTGATAAAACGAACAGCTTATTTGTAAATTCATGTGTTTGAGCGCGTAAGTCCTCTGAATATTTTCTTACCTCAGATATTGTGTTCACAAGGTTTTGCAGTTCTGTTTTATCTCTAAAACTACATACAACTCCTACCGTACTGTTATTTTCAAGTATCGGTGTCCTGTTTAAAATAAACACTTTATCTTGAAACGCGATTTCTTGATCGCTTTCTAACGCTCTCTCCATATTAAATTCCGGTAAAACTTTTGAAATGTGTTGCTGCATATAATCATCATTTACATGTAGCATCTCTTCTGCAGACGTGTTCATCATCGTAATCAAACCGTTTTGATCAATAGCGATAATTCCTTCTTTTATAGATAGTAGTATTGCACTTCGTTCCCGGTATAGCGCTGCGATTTCATTCGGCTCTAAACCGAGTGTATCTTTACGAATGCTACGCGCTAAAAGGATTCCACCAACAATACCGGCTAGTAATACAGCTAAAGAAAAGAGTATAATTTCTTTCGTTCTGCTCAGTATGTTAGATTCGATGCCTTTTATTGAAAACTCTACTGTCACAACACCTACGACTTGATCATAGTCTCCGTTATGAACAATAATAGGCGCCTTCGCCATTAAAGCAGGACCACTTTCGCCATTTCCTTCAAGCGTATAATAGCCACCAAAAGTGAGTGCTTCATAGTTATATGGATTGTTACTTTTTGTACCAATTAACTCCGAATTAGAATGGGAATACATCACCCCAAAGCGATCTTCTATAATGACATAATCTGCGCCAGCTTGCTCACGAACTTGTTCCGCAATGGATTGAATCGTACTTTTATGCTCGTTATTCTGAAAAGCATCTTTTATAGCTGGCATAAAAGAAAGCGACTTCGCTGTTTGCAGTGCTAATTGTTCCACTTGGCGCTTCGTATCAACGGACTGAATGTAAACAAATATTCCCGCTAATAGGAGAACGACAAATAAAATTAACGCGATAATTAAGCTTACTATTTTCGTTTGTAATGACACTTTTCGTGATTTCTTCATACTTCATATCCTTTGATAAAATATTCAAAACTATCAATCTCCTTTTTCTATTATTATGACAAAACGAATAATGAAGCAACTATAAAAACTCTCCATGTACATAAAGTACAAAAAGAATAAAATTGTCATAATATTGAGATTTCATTCTACAGACAGTACAATTCAACTATAATGAACACGCTTTCATAATTATCATTTTATTTATAAGCAAGAGGAGGAATGATTATGGCTCAAGTAAAATCTAATCGAGTCGCCGGCAATATTTTCAAAGGTTCAGTCGGCAATTTAATTGAATGGTACGACTGGTACGTTTACTCTGCTTTCGCTGTTTACTTTTCAGCAGAGTTCTTTCCTAAAGGCGATCCAACGAGTCAGTTACTGAACACAGCGGCTATTTTCGCAGTTGGATTTTTAATGCGCCCTATCGGAAGTTTATTAATGGGACGCTATGCAGATCGGCACGGACGCCGGGCAGCATTAACACTTTCGATTACGGTTATGGCCGGTGGTTCTTTAATTATCGCCTGTACACCGAGTTACGAAAGTATCGGTATTATGGCACCAATTATTTTAGTTCTTGCCCGTTTACTACAAGGATTATCACTTGGCGGAGAGTACGGAACTTCTGCCACATATTTATCTGAAATGGCTAGTAGTGGTCGCCGCGGCTTTTATTCAAGTTTCCAATATGTAACGCTCGTTGCTGGGCAAATGGTTGCGTTAGGCGTTCAAATTGTTCTTCAGCAATTGCTAAGCGAACCCGATATGAAAGCTTGGGGCTGGCGCATTCCGTTCATTATTGGAGCGATGGGCGCAGTAGCTGTATTATGGCTTCGCCGCACGATGGATGAGTCGGAGCAGTTCGCAAACATAAAATCACAAAAACGCGAAAGCGCAGGAACCGTTCGCGCTCTTATGAAACACCCGAAAGCAGTATTAACAGTAGTCGGCCTAACATTAGGAGGCACTGTCGCATTCTATACGTACACAACATATTTACAAAAGTTCATGGTAAACACAGTCGGTCTTCCGAAAGAAGTTGTAAGCTGGATTAACTTTGTCGCACTACTTATTTTCGTCGTACTTCAACCAATTGCAGGACTACTATCCGATAAAATCGGACGCCGCCCATTATTAATGGCATTCGGTATTCTTGGAACATTACTAACAGCACCGATCTTCTTCTTCATGGAAAAAACGACAGAACCAATCGTAGCATTTTTACTCATGATGGTCGGTCTCATTATCGTTACTGGTTACACTTCTATTAACGCAATTGTAAAAGCAGAACTCTTCCCAACTGAAATTCGCGCACTTGGCGTAGGTTTACCATATGCACTAACAGTTGCGATATTTGGCGGAACAGCTGAGTTCATCGCATTATGGCTAAAGAGTATCGGAATGGAATCACTATTCTACTTCTACGTAGCTGGATGTATTGCGATAAGCTTTATTACGTATTGGCGTATGGATGAGTCATCAAAGACTTCGCAGATTGAGGCGGAGCTTGGTGGTGGGGACAATTTAGTTAATAATAAATCTAGTTAAAATGATGTATTCTATAATCTTCGTTTATCTGAACTCGATTTACTTTATCTAAGAAGGCATAATTCATTAAGATATAATTTAAAAACCTCTACTTATATGTAGGGGTTTTTGTATGACGAAAAAACACGTATTATCGACAATTGCAAAAAGCCGGA
>Ga0209463_1000456_pt1 | contig 32868 bp, 38 predicted proteins | sample AgamicMgSfrz_FD_187169 | JGI IMG/M metagenome (GOLD analysis project Ga0209463, IMG submission 187169) | Agave microbial communities from Guanajuato, Mexico - Mg.Sf.rz (SPAdes) (version 2) | ecosystem: Host-associated > Plants > Phyllosphere > Phylloplane/Leaf | place: Guanajuato, Mexico...
GCCGTATAAACTCGATGCTGGCGGCGCTGCCCCACATGGCGTCCGCCTGTCCAAAGGCGGTGGCGGCCAGCGCCATTTCGGTATTCTGATAATGCTGCAGACGCGCATGAGGAAAATAGCGCTGTAGCTGCTGGCGAAAACTGGGCGCGTCAGCCCAGGCCAGCACAGGCTGAACCGCATGGTTAAATTTAACCGGGGCGCGCTCGCGCTGGGCGATCACCGGATAATCCAGTAGCCAGGGCGTTGTTGCGATAACGCCATCAGCGCCATGCAGATGCGGGTTATAGAAAGCCAACATATCGATTTGGTGGTTTTTCAGAGCGTGAAGGGCTTCGTCTGACGTAGCGTAAATTTTGATTTGTACTTCGACATCCAGCATTCTTTTTAATGCGCCCAGATAATCAGCAGAAATCCCTTCAAATTTGCCCGCTTCCAGCTTGTTATAAATGGGGGGCCGTGACGAGCCGGGCACGCCAATACGCAGCAGCCTGGGATAAGTAAAATTCTCTAATTCTTTAATTTCAGCTTTTTGGGGAACGACAATATCTGTATTAACGTGAAGCATTAATTCCTGCGGCTGGGCCAGGACGGAAAAATGCAGCATAAATAAAGAAAGATAAATATATAAGTTCCTTTTGGTCATCAATCTTGTCCTGAAATTGCGCTTTACAAACAATTAAAATTTGGCAGGAAGTAACTTCTTATGAGGGATGCTTTTTATTTTACGATTTTACTGAGAATAATAGAATTTTTCTGTAGTAAAACATAGAACCTCGGCGATGCCAAAATTATTTTGAGACATTTCTTGTATTGAGCAGCAGGATTTACGCTTTTTTTTCTCAACCATTTCTGAGTCGAAACAGGCTATCGGTACGTTTATTTTTATGCTAAAAGTAACGGGAATTGTCTCAAGTTTTACATTGTGCCTGGCGTTAACAGGCTGTTTAGCTGACAAACCAACTAACGGAAACCGGTAACATTCAGCGGTTAACTAAGTAGTGTTATTGATGTATATAAATCAACGCGATTAACACACAATAAATTACTATTAAAATTTAATAAAAAAACTGGCAAAACCTATTAAGCATCGCAAGAGGCGGTGCTTCAGTATATTAATTAGTGCGCCTACTCATTATGATTCAAGGAGTGAAGAGATGACAAAAACGATCGCCCGGCCTTTACGGGTAGCGCTACTGGACGATCATCCCATGATTCGGACGGCGTTTGAAATCTGTATTAATGCCGAATCAGACATGATGTTAGTGAAAGCTTTTGGCTCCAGCCAGCAGCTCTTTGGCGAGCTGCCCGATTTACATCTTGATGTTCTGGTTCTCGACTTTTTATTAGGCGAACGCGAACTGGACGGCCTGGCATTAATCAAACAGCTACGTAACCATTATCCCAGGCTGAACATTCTTATTTCTTCCGCAATGGAAAGTCCGGCAGTGGTAAAAATGGTGCTGAATGCGGGGGTAAAAGGCTTTATTGGTAAAAGTCAGGATATGAGCGAAATGATCCTGGCGATTCGTCAGGTAGGGCAAGGACGCAACTGGCTTTCACGCGATATGGCGTATGAAATTGAAGATTTATACGTTATTGATGAGGAGGCGCGCAATCCGCTGGCGGGTAACAGCCAGAAGGGCAGCCTGTACGAAAAGGTGAAATTGCTGAGTCCGCGTGAAGTTGAAGTGATCCGCTGCTTTCTTAATGGCATGAGCGTGTCGCAAATCGCCATCAAATTTAAACGTAGCCGTAAAACCGTCAGCGGCCAAAAACAGTCGGCGCTAAGAAAACTGGGCCTGCGTTCCGATAATGAACTCTTCAAATACAGTAACGATCTGCTTCCCCGCGCCTGAAGGCGCGCTTTCTTCCTGATGGCGTCTTACTCGCTGGCTTACCGGACAGAGGGTCAACCGGTAAGCCGGGCCTGGCGCGCAGGCGATAACGTTACTCCCGCCGCTGAATCCATGAATAACGTAAGGCGTAGCCGTCAGAAAAGTGCGAATTGCGCCGATAGCTCGACTGCGGCTCGGCGCTGCACCAGGTGCAAACCGGCAGGACATCAATCTGCGCCGCCGGAATATCCATCGCCAGCAGCATCTGTCGGGCCAGCTCCGGCAGATCAAACCAGCTCCCGTGCTGCGTCGCCTGCGCCTGTGGCCGAACGGCGCGTTCATTATGAGGCTGTGCGGAAAACCAGCGCGGCGCGCTGACCAGCGGATTACCCGTTATCTTACCCAACATATCTTCACCCAGCTCATAGCAGCAGGGCGCAATCGCCGGACCAATCGCGACAACCAGGCTTTGCGGCGTGGCGCCTGAATCGAGCAGTTTAGCCACCGCCTGCTGCAATACGCCCGCCAGCGTGCCTTTCAGGCCGGCATGAACGGCGGCGACATGGTGCTGACGCGTATCCGCAATCAGCACCGGCAGACAATCCGCGGTATAAACCGCAACCGGACGCGAATCGATCGCTATAACGCCGTCCGCCTCGCACTGCTTACGCGGAAAGGCGGCTTCAGACATCACCACCGTTGCGCTGTGTCGTTGATGACCGCAGGCGGTCTCCTCTGGCGGCAGCACGCCTGCCGGTAAAAAGGCGTGTTCCAGCCAGCCAGGCGAGGCGAGCAGATCGGACTTTCGAACCGGAGAACCCTTTTGCATCATTCACCCCTGCAAAGAATGTAGTAAAAGCCTGGCTACGCCCGCCATCAGGCAGGGCGAAACGGGGATATCTGAATATACAGGCCGCCGTCAGGCCAGAAAAGATCAGAAAGCGGGGATGCACTGAACATCGGTTTTAATCGCTTTTATGACAGTCTGTTGCCTGGCGTTAGGTAAATAAACGCAAAGAGTTTACTGCTGAAACAGGAAATGGCGAGATCGGCGATATTTTTCACGCCAGCCAGACAAATAAAGCCTTTAATTAATTTCGTGCGTGACTAATTACAGCGACATATTCAATCAGGACCGGCGTTTATTGTGCTTTCATTGTTTTTTCTTATGACCTGAAAAAGCCAGTTTGGCGAAAAATAAAATTGAGATGTCGGGCTATTTATGAGATTTTCGTCTATTTAATTTCCCTTTTTACAGACGAGTTATTAACAATAAACCTGTTAATTAAAATAGTTAACTATTTGATTTTAAATGTTTTTAATTTCTGATATAAATTACAATGGTTAACAATCCTATTTACCTTATTTATACAAATACTTTAGATAAGATTACAGTCGGCAATTATGTTGCTTAATTGTTTTTTAAAGGTCATTTACTTATTATCAAAAGTAGCACTACTTATTTTATCGGCGCTTTAATTAAAGCCTTCCGATATTTCCTGATGATTTCACTGTCGCCCAGGCTTGCCTGTATTTATCCGAATGGAGACGACGACGTTGACGACCTTAAAACCCCTGTTAGCCAAAAACCGTAGTTGGGCTTTACAAAAAACGCAGCGCAATCCGCGCTATTTTGAACGCTATTTGCATCAGCAAAAGCCCCATTCGCTATGGATTGGCTGTTCTGACAGCCGGGTTCCGGCGGAAGTGCTGACCGGCGCCGATCCGGGCGAACTCTTTGTGCATCGTAATATCGCCAATATGGTGCTTACCGATGACGATAACTTTATGAGCGTGCTGCAATACGCGCTGGAATACCTTGAAGTCAAACGCATTGTGCTGTGCGGACACTACGGCTGCGGCGGCGTACAGGCCGCCGTCGCGCTGCCTGAAAGCCCGCTGGCGCAGGAAGACTCCGCGCTCTCACGGCGTATTGCGGCGCTGCGCGCGGCGCTCACGGACGGGCTTGCAACGTTCCATGCCGCGGGGGAGGCGGACGAGACGCGTTTAAACCGGCTGATTGAAGCGAATGTGCTGGCGCAGTTTAGCTGTCTGGCCGCCAGCGCGCCGGTGCTGCAGGCCTGGCGCAACGGTAAGGAACTGGATCTGTTCGGCTGCGTTTATGACCTCCAGTCAGGACATTTAACCGAGTTAATTCAGCAATCTGGAGAGGAAACATCACCATGAATCTAAAGACGCTTCGGCAGGATCTTCCTGCCGGCCTTGTCGTGTTTCTGGTGGCTCTGCCGCTCTGTCTGGGCATTGCGCAGGCCAGCGGTTTGCCGCCGTTCGTCGGTTTGCTAACCGGCGTGATTGGCGGGCTGGTTGTCACCTCCTGTAGCCCGTCGCGCTTTGCCGTTAGCGGTCCGGCGGCGGGTCTGGTGACGATTGTTATCGCATCTATTGCTTCGTTAGGCTCGTTTTCCGCCTTTTTACTCGCGCTGGTGCTGGCGGGCATCATTCAGATTGGCTTAGGCATGCTGCGCGCCGGGCGCTTTATTTCGCTGGTTCCCGGCAGCGTGATTAAAGGGATGCTGGCGGCCATTGGTATCCTGCTGATTATGCAGCAGATCCCGGTGGCGCTGGGCGCCAGCGAGCTGAGCGCCTTATTTAGCGGCGAATTCAGCTTTTCCGCGTCGGCGACAGGGGTAGCGGCGGTGGGCCTGCTGATTTTATGGCTCTGGACGACGCCGGTGATAAAAAAGGTTAAAGCGCTGAGCTGGATACCTGGGCCGCTGATCGCCGTGCTGGTTGGCGGTCTGGCGACGGTATTCGGCGATCGGCTGCAGCCTGAAATGATTGCTAACCTGCCGCGCATTTCCCTGCCGAAATTTGACAGCATCAGCGCGCTGACCGCCGAGCTGGAGAGCCCCGACTGGCAGGCGTGGCGTAATCCTTCCGTCTATGTGGTGGCCGTCACCCTGGCGCTGGTTGCCAGCCTCGAAACGCTGCTCAGCCAGCAGGCGCTGAATAAGCTGCGTCCGCAAAATCCGCCGCCGTCGCCGAACAAAGAGATGCTGGCTCAGGGTATCGGCAATACGCTGGCCGGTTTCCTTGGTGCATTGCCGATCACGGCGGTAATCGTGCGCAGTTCGGTCAACGTCAGCGTGGGCGCTCAGAGCAAGCTATCGATTCTGCTGCACGGCGTACTGTTGCTGATCTGCGGCCTGTGGTTTAGCGAATTGCTGAATGTCATTCCGCTGGCCAGCCTGGCGGCGGTGCTGCTCTATACCGGCTATAAGCTGGCGACCCCGCGCCTTTTTATCGAGCAAATACGCATGGGCGCGCAGCAGTTTGTGCCTTTTATCATCACCATCATCGGCATTATCGCTTTCGGGATGCTGGCCGGTATCGGGCTGGGCATTGCTGCGCAGATTCTCTACAGCATTTATAAAAGCCACCGTAACGCGCTGCAGCTTACGCGCTATGAAGACCATTACGTGCTGCGTCTGCAGCAGAACCTGACTTTTATGAACAACCCGCGATTACAAAATTTGCTGGATGAGATTCCAGAAAACAGCGTAGTCATCGTCGATCACGATAACGTTGATTATCTTGATCCCGATGTTAAAGCGGTGCTGAAAGAGTTTGGCGAAAAGGCGCCGCGCCGCGGTATCCGCCTGAACCAGTGGCCGGTGGCGGTATAATAAACGTCCAATGGCTTAAATAAAAGCAGGCGCTCATTGAGTGCCTGTTTTGCTTTATACGATGAAGAAGATTCATCCTGACGCCCTCGCTGGCCGTGATAAGATGCCGCGCTGCGCCAGATGAATGCTGGCACGACAAAACATGCCGCCGACCATGCTGCCAATTGAGGAACAGATGGCGGCAAGAGCAACGTAACAGGTACGTTCGGCTATGCAATTTGCGCTTATTGATAAAGATAAACCGCACAGAAATTTCTTTATCCTGTTTTTCTTTACTGCCTTTTTCTGTTTTATTGGCAGCCATTTGCGCCAGCCCGCTGAGCTATCGCTGTTTTGGCCGATAAACGCCTTGTTAACCGCTATTTTTGTTCGTTTTCCCTGGCTGCACCGTCCGCGTTATTACCTGGTGTGCTACGGCGCCATGGTATTCAACGACACGCTCTTTTCCGGCTGGGCGATCCCGGCGTTTACCATTAACGGCGCTAATATTATCTTTATGCTGGTCGCCGTTTCGATGCTGATCCCGCGGGCTGGACTGATCAACGCTTCCGGCAGAGTAAAAAGCGCGCTAAGCATTTTTCCCGCCTGTTTGCTGGCGTCGGTGATGTGCGCCAGCTGGGGTGCGCTGGCGCAGGGATTACGCTTTAATGAACAACTACTGCCCGCATGGAGCGACTGGTTCAGCGAGCAGTTTTCCACCGGCGTGCTGCTGCTGCCTTTTTTGCTGACGCTGCCGCGCCGCTCGACGCTGCTTTCCTCGCTGGGCCACGGCCAGCGCTGTTGGCCAGTTTTAACGCTGGGGATCTCAATTGGCGCCGCGGTTATTATCGGCGGCGGCAGCAGCCTCTCTTTTCCGGTTCCGGCGCTAATCTGGTGTGCGATTAGCTATCCGCTTTGGCTGACCAGCGGGCTGACATTGTTAACCGGCATTACTGAAATCATTCTGGTCGTTCATGGCGTCATGAATATTCAGGGCGACGACAGCCTGTTGCCGCTTAGCCACCTGGCCTCTGCGCGGCTGGGCGTGGCGACGGTCGCCATTAGCCCGCTGATTGTCGCCGTCAGCATGGATGCCATTCGACAGCTTAATCATCAGCTGACGCTGCGCGCTAACCACGATTTCCTTACCCGCCAGCTTTCGCGTTCCGGCCTGTACGATCGCCTGCATCAGCTGGAGCGCACACAGGCGCTGCGCGGTCGTCGGGCGGGCGTACTGCTGATCGATATTGACCATTTCAAAGCCATTAATGACAACTACGGCCATGATGCGGGCGATGCGGTGCTGGTTGATGTTGCGCAGCGTATGCAGCAAACGGTGGATCAGTCGGGGTTGGTATGCCGGTTCGGCGGCGAAGAGTTTTTAGTGCTGCTGTTCGATCTCGATGAGACCCAGCTTCTGGAGAAGGCGGAGGGGATCCGGCGATGCATTATGCAGGAAAAATTTATGCTGCGCGGCAATGCCGTTGCCGTCACCGTAAGCATCGGCGTGGCGAGCGGTCAGCTGGCAGGCGTGAACGTTAATGATGCTTTTAACCGGCTGGTTTCGGCGGCGGATAAACAGCTGTTTATCTCAAAACGCAGCGGGCGTAACCGAACGACGCCGATGCCGGAAAGCGTAAAGCCGACGGCGGATACGCTGACGTAGCGGCGACAGGAAAAAAAACGCGGCAGCTAACCTGCACTGCCGCGAGGTCAGAATTAAGGCTAATTACGCGTATTAAGAGCGGATATAGGTGCGGATGACATCGGCGATGGCTTTGTTCGCTTCGCGGGCATCACGATGCTCAACCTCATTCGCCAGGTTATCCAGGTACTTATTCAGCTTGCCGCCGGTGGGCACGTTGCCAAACGTAATCAGCATTTGAACAATTTGACGCAGCGCCAGCAGTTCCAGCGACAGACGTTCAACAACAGGATCTTTCTCAGACATATTCACTCCGGCGGACACAGAACTTTGCTGAGAAACATCATACGCGGTTGGCGATTTTTCAATCGGCTAAACAGAGGTGATAAGCGAGGGTATTTTGTCACGGTGGGAAGCGTTGATGAGCAGGCGCTGGCCTGCTGGATAAATGCCGCTGTGTTTAACGCCCTTACCGCCAGCAGGCGGTAAGGGAACAAGGTAAATAAAGACGCCGCCGCACAGCCCAATCATATTTTACGGACTGCCTTAACCTGGCTCGCTATAAACGCCTGTCACGCGTCCCAGCGGCTTAATGTCGTCGATCCCGCACTCAAATACCACTTTACCGCCGGCAACATGCAGTTTTTTGCCCGGCAGTTTCGTCAGCTCACGAATGCTGATTGCGCCTTCGATATCCACTAACCATACGCCGTCGGACAGTGAAGCATCCTGCTCAATAAAATGCAGTTTGCCCTCAGCCTGTACGGCGATCGGCCTGGTAAAAGGTTTGCTGAAAAAATGACCTGAGATGGTGATCGTGCCCGTACTGACCAGCGATTCTTCACTTAATGTGAATGTCTCGATTTTCTGGCGATCGTCGGCGCCTTTCGCCTCGAACTGCGAGCCATTGCCGGTAAGCAGCCAGGCAATACTGGCGCCGGTTTCTAACGCGCAATGCACGATAAAGTCATAAGAAATCGAGTCGCGGCTGTACCTGTTCGCCAGTGAGCTTGATGCGATCTCGAAATGCCTGGCCAATTGAATTTTCTGAGTAAATCCGTAAGCCTCGCAGATCCTGTCCAGCACTTGTTCGTTGTTTAAACCCAGTTCTTCAATTCTCATTTAGCTTTAACCTATTTACAAACTCCATTTTGGGAGTTAACTTAAGCCTAAACCCAGGCAATGAATGTCGGACGTTGGCAAACTAATGATGGTTAACTGCAATCACTAGCAAACAGGGAATCATGCAACATGACTTCTGAAATCGCAATCATCAAAGTGCCTGCGCCGCTCGTTACCCTGCAACGCGATGCAGAACGGGAAGACGTTTCTCAGCGTATAGCTTACCGCTGGGTAGGCGACATTATCCCGTGCAGGCCCAGCGTGCTGCGGATTCGCCGCAAGGGTTGTATGAAAGCGGACGGGCCGATCCGCATCTGTCATGCCCACTGTAAAGCGGCGCGGTTGGGTAACGCGCAGAGGCTTTCCCGTTTTTCGCTGGTTATCGGTGGATAGTTCACATTTTGTGAGTCTTGTCGCGCTGAACTCGCTGAGTTTCGTCTTCCCGGCTTTTGAACAGGCGGCATGATGAACAACGCGTAGCCAGCAGTGTTTGCGCGACCACTCTGCAAAGCAGGCAAGCAAGCAGGCAAGCAGGCAAGCAAGAAAACAGAAAAAAGAATATGCAAGGAATCAAATACCGCGATCGGCGTTTTACCGGAGGAAATATGGCTAACTCAGCTTTAGCTGTAAAAACCAAATATACACCGACACCGTTTACCGAAATTCGGCTGTTACATGCGCGCACCGATAAAATCGAAAAAATGACCTTTGATGAATTTCGGAAAGCGTGGCGTCAAATGCGCAGGAATAATCTCAATCCGGCGCTGAATTATTTTAATCGCCAAAATGAGCAGTTTAAATTTTGCGTGTTGACGCTGGCTAATCGCGATGCGCCAGGCACATTTAAAAAAGATGACGTCGGCAGGCGGTTTGAATATTTCGATGAGCGGCGCCGTGAACTGATTATTCATGCAATGAATAAAATAGCGTGTTGGGGAAAATTATTGCCGCGCCAGTTTTCCGTGGCCGACGCTTTTTTAACTGAATAAATAAATCCGCAATAAATGGCGTGAACCCGCCGGGCATGCTTTTGCCTGAAATCAGGAGATCAATAAATGCGAAATAGCGAACAACTTACCGAATGCGTTGATGAATCAGCGCCGATCGCCCTGCTGAGCGCAGTCCGTAACCATGAACGCCGCAATCGCGCGCGACAGGTGGCGGGACGTTTGACGGCGCTGGCGCTGCATATCCATACGCAGGGGTTGAACGGCGTTGAGGCCGCCGAACTGCTACATCAGGAAGCAGAACGTTATGAAACTGAATCACAGGAACTGCATTAATGGCCGACGCAATGGATCGGGTACAGGAATGGGTACAGGAAGTGCTGGAGCATCAGGTGGCACAGGCCACTGCCCGTGGCGCACAGGTCAGTGAATTTTTCTGCGTCGATTGTGACGCGGCGATCCCCGAAGCGCGCCGTCGTGCCCTCTACGGCGTCACGCGCTGCGTCGCCTGCCAGGAGCTGGCGGAGCTGAAAAGTCGCCACTATCGGAGCAGCCTGTAATGATGCCGCCGTATGCTTACCCGTGGAATGCGCCACGGGAAGCGATTCCCAGCCCGTATCCCACCTATGAAGAGATCTACCGTCGCGATCGCCAGATTGCAGCGCTGCTTCATGCGCGCGCATTACTCGAAAAGCAGCCGACTATTGTGCAGCTGAGCGTCAAAGGCTATGTCAGTACCCTGGAAAAAACGCAGGGCGCAGCGCGCGCCAATGCGTACTTAGCGAAGACGTTCGTTGAGCGCATATTGCCGCGCGTTGAACGCGTTAATAAGCAGTATGGCGCGCGCGCGATGAGTCGCGATACCTTTCGCCTGCTGGCAGGCAATAACCGGGCGCAGCCTGGCGCGGCCAGAACGGCAGGCGCATGGTGGGAGCTGATAAAGCGGTTTAATCGCCTGGCGGATATGTCCCGTGCGGACGGCGATCTGCTGGCGGAAGACATTGCTCATTTTATGCTGGCGGAGATTTCGCAGGCCCATCTTCAGATGCGTGATGAGACTGAATATCGCTACGTTCACCGGCTCTATATGTTGGCTGCCAGCCTGACGCGCGAGCTGGGCCTGACGCCGCCGCTGTGGGAGAAAGTCACCTCACGCCTGTTCGCGCCGGACGACGTGGCGCCGGCCATTATGCGCATGCAGAATGCAAAATGGTGGCAAGGTCGCCTGCGTCGCGTGGCGGCGGCGTGGCGCGAGCATCTGCATATCGCGCTGGGCAACGTCAGCAAGACGCGCACGCCTTACGCCAGCCCAATGGCGGTGGCTGAATGGCGCGAACAGAAGCGCCGCACGCGGGAGTTTCTCAAAGGCATGGAGCTGGAAGATGAAGAGGGCAACCGCGTCAGCCTGATTGATAAGTACGACGGCAGCGTCGCGAATCCGGCGATCCGCCGAGGCGAGCTGATGGTGCGCATTCGCGGCTTTGAAAATATCTGCAATGAAATGGGCTTTGTTGGTGACTTTTATACCTTAACGGCGCCCGCCTGCTATCACGCTACGCCTGGTAATGGTCGCCGTAATCACCAGTGGAACGGCGCCAGCCCAGCGGAAACGCAGCGCTATCTTTGCCGCGTCTGGCAAAAGGCGCGCGCCAAACTCCATCGTGAAAATATCCGGCTGTTCGGCATTCGGGTTGCCGAGCCGCACCATGACGGAACGCCGCACTGGCATATGTTGATGTTTATGCGCCCGGAAAATGTGCAGCGTGTACGTCAGATTATCAGCGATTACGCCTGCCAGCAGGAAAGTGATGAGCTGATCTCAGCGGCAGCGCAAAAAGCCCGCTTTCATGCCGAAGCGATCGATGCGCGGAAGGGCAGCGCCACCGGCTATATAGCCAAGTACATTTCAAAAAATATCGACGGCTATGCGCTTGATAACGAACGGGACGATGAAAGCGGTAAAACGTTGAAAGAGAACGCGCCCGCCGTCTCCGCATGGGCAGCGCGCTGGCATATTCGTCAGTTTCAGTTTGTCGGCGGCGCGCCGGTTACCGTTTATCGCGAGCTGCGCCGCCTGGCCGATGGCGAAACGGCGCGCGGACTGAGCGTAGCGTTTGCTGCCGTACATAATGCGGTTGACGCCGGTGACTGGGCGAGCTACGTCAATGCGCAGGGCGGCCCCTTTGTAAAGCGTGACCAGCTGGCGGTGCGCACCTGGTATCAGGCCTGCGAAACGCTTAACGAATATGGCGAAACGATTGTGCGCATTCGCGGCGTTTACGCAGCAGGCGTCGGCAGCGATACGCCCGTGTTAACCCGTTTGATCGAGTGGAAAATTGTGCCGAAGCGTGCCGTTGAGCTGGATTTTGCCGTTCAGGACGCGCCCGTTTTCTCTTGGAGTTCTGTCAATAACTGTACGGAAAGTGAAGATCCGCCGTCGATCGATTTCTCGAAACCGTTAAACAGAGCAGAACGGCGGCGGTTACTTGCGCGTTTGCGTCAGGAAAGCAGGATGATCGGTCGGGTCAGCGAGGTGGGCGCCCAGCCGCAAAACAGAGCGCCAGGCCAGAATATACTTAAGCGCCGGGCTGGCGTTGACGAATCAGATAACGCACGGATGACAAGGCATTTACAACAATAACTTTCTATATCATGCACATACCTTGAATAGCTTGCTCAATTTTTTCTTCACATTTTTTCTTATTACATGATACTGTATGTTTATACAGTATCTCAATTGGGGAGGTCTTGTGGGTGACGAGTTGAAGGAAAGCGTTATGCTTGAAAGAGTTGAGATGATTGCGCGATTAACGTCCGAGGGCGTTTGCCAGGAGAGAGATCGCGAAATTGCATTAGCGTTAATCGCTGAAATTGCCAGAGGGAACCTGATGAAAAATGCTGCCTTTTCCGTTGCCTTTTCTGTTAACCCGCTCAAGAAAAATGATTAAAAGCAGCCAGCGGTAACGCGCCCGATCAAATAAAAAACAGCCCTATGTCGCTAACATAGGGCTGTTTTTTACGCCTCTGTTTTATCGCAGGGAATCGCATGGATAAGGTTATCGCTTTTTTATCGCTCGCCTGTTTTATCTTTTTTCTGGCCGGACTGATTAATCCTGCGCTGGTTGGCATGCCTAATCGTAAGCGTGCCAGCGCTATCTATTTGAGCGGCTGCCTGGCGTTAGCCGTTCTCGGCGCAAATTTATATCCCATCGAAAATGAAGTTGAACATTCATCGATCCTGTTAAATAGCGAAAGGCAGAGTGATAGCGTGCAGTAAATATTTACGTAAACAGAATGCTGCATATTCATTGTCAGGAAAGCATATTACGTAACACAGCAATGGCAGCATCGTTTCAAACGGGTAACTGTCTCTTTTAATTATTCGTTTTCCCAGCCTGCATTATTTAATCACGAATACGCCTGCATTTATCTCCGCCTCTTTGTTTATTCATTTCTCAATAAACCGCCTTTTATTGAGGCAAATCGCTGCGCCAGAGAAACTGATCCTATCAATACGCGAAGCGCAATGAAGGCCCGGCCTTTTGCCGCTGCGTACAACTGCTTTTTTCGCTACCTGTTTCGAGGCCATCACATGACTTCACGATTAATAAATGCACAGCCGTCAACGGTGACCCCCTTTTTCTGCCCAGCCAGCAGCCGGTCGATCAACGCTGCCGCCGCGTCGTTGCGTTCGCAGCAGCAAGGCCAACGCCGCGCAAAGCGCGCTTTTCAGCAGCAACCGGGAGCTACCGTAATGAAAATTTATGCGCAGCAGGGCGATACCGTCGATGAGATCTGCTTTCGCTATTACGGCCGCACGCAGCAGATGGTTGAACAGGTTTATGCCGCCAACCCAGGACTGGCCGAGCGCGGCCCGGTACTGCCGCACGGCTGTGAAGTCGCGCTGCCGGAACTGTCGGCCGCCCCGACCCGTGAAACCATCAAGCTATGGGATTAAACATGACCACTGAACGAATCAGCGCGTTTATTACTTACTGCATCGCCGTGGCGATGGCGTATCTGGGCAAGATGGATTTGAAAGATATTGGCACCCTGGCCGGTATTGTGCTGGGCATGCTGATGACAGTGATCAGCTGGTATTACAAACGCAAAACCTACCAGCTGCTGAAGGCAGGCGCGATTACGCAGGATGTGTATGAATCTGCCAACCGTTAAACGCTGTGCCGTCGGCGCGATTCTGGTACTGGCGGCGACCGTACCGGGTTTCCAGAGCCTGCATACCTCGGTGGAAGGGCTGAAGCTGATCGCGGATTTTGAAGGCTGCCGGCTGGAACCTTATCAGTGCAGCGCCGGAACCTGGACTGACGGCATCGGCAATACGCACGGTGTCGTGCCGGGCCGCACCATCACCGAACGCCAGGCCGCCGGCATGTTTATCACCAATGTGCTGCGGGTGGAATCGGCGCTGGCGCGCTGCGTGGTCGAACCGCTGCCGCAACCGGTTTATGACGCGACGGTGTCATTCGCCTTTAACGTGGGAACCGGCAACGCCTGCGGCTCCACGCTGGTTAAGCTGCTGAATCAACGGCGCTGGACAGAGGCGTGCCAACAACTGCCGCGCTGGGTTTATGTAAACGGCGTCGTCAATCGGGGACTGGAGAACCGCCGCGCCCGCGAAATGGCCTGGTGTCTGCGGGGCGCGATCTGATGCGCCCGCTACTTTTCATGGCTGTCGTAACGCTGGTGGCGCTGACCGGCTGGCGTCTCTGGACAACCGAACGCGAGTTGACGCAGGAGCGGCGCATTATCGGCACGCTGTCGGCCGGGATCGAAAGCCGTGACAGCGCCATAGATCGCTTAACCGTTGAGGCGCACGCGGCCGCCAAACGCGAGGCCGCGCTGCGCCTGTTGCAGGGCCGCGCCAGTCACGCCGCCTTTAACCGCGAACGGCAAATAGAGAGGGAAACCGATGCCAATCCGACGCTGCAGCGCTGGTCTGCCGCTGCTTTGCCTGCTGACGTTATCCGGCTGCACAGCCGTCCCGCCTTCGGCAACGCCCGTGATTATCTGGCCTGGCTGTCCGCGCGTGACCAGCTGCCCGCTGCCGGGCAACAGCCTGCGAACGCAGGGCGATCTGGCCGCTGATAACCGCCAGCTAGAGGCTGCGCTCGTGTCGTGCGGGCTGCAGATTGAAACCATTAAAGCGTGTCAGGAGCAACATGATGTTAAAGCCAACACAGCTGCGCGAGACGCTGATCAATAGCGTCCCGTCGCTGAAGCAAAATCCGCACAGCCTGCAGATGTTTATTGATGGCGGGCGCGTGGTTTCCACGCAGGCCAGTTCGCTGTCATTTGAGTATCAGTACGCGCTGAACCTGGCGATAACCGATTACGCCGACGATCCCGATCTGATTATCGTGCCGACGCTGCTTTGGCTGCGCGAACACCAACCCGATGTGATGAGCAAACAGCAGCGCCTTACCGGCTTCACCTTCAGGGTTGATACGCTAAGCGGCTCGCTGTGCAACCTCAGCATGGTGCTGCAACTGACCGAACGGGTACAGGTGACGCAGCAGGACAATGCGCTGCATATCGCGTATCCGGGCGAGCCGTCGCCGCCAGAGAACGTGGATCGTCCTTTGCAGCTTTATGTGCATGGCGAGCTGGTCAGCGAACTGGCGTAGTCCGCGCGTTGGGAACGGATCTGAGCGCTATCAACCACCAGCGCTAACCGTTTTTTCTCTTATTTCTTACCGGTAGCTGAGTAAACAGGCATGAGTAGCGGCTGAGTCCGCCTCTGCGCAAAATGACCCTATGAACGAACATATCCCAGACATTCAGCGCCTGCTGCGCAACCTGATTCGCATCGGCACCGTGGCCGCCGTTAACCTGGAAAGTGGGCTTTGCCGCGTGAATACCGGCAACAATACCACCGGCTGGCTGCACTGGCTGACCGCCCGCGCCGGACGCTCGCGCTCATGGTGCGCGCCCTCTGTCGGCGAGCAGGTATTGGTTCTCTGCCTCGGCGGCGAACTGGAGACCGGCTTTGTGCTGCCCGGCATCTTTTCTGACGCCAACCCGGCGCCGTCGGCGTCGGCAGATGCGCTGCACTGGTCATTTCCAGACGGCGCGGTAATCGAATATGAGCCGGATACCGGCGCGCTGACCGCGACCGGCATCCAGAGCGCGCTGATTAAGGCAGCGGTAAAAATCACCCTCGATACGCCGCTGGTTGAATGTAGCCAGAAGCTGAAGGCGGCCACCTTTGAACTGACTAATGGCGGCACCCTGAGCGGCAACCTACAGCACAGCGGCGGACAACTCAGCTCTAACGGCGTAGTGGTGGATCAGCATAGCCACGGCGGCGTTGAGCGCGGCAACAGCAGAACGGATGGCCCGCAATGACAACCGCACAATATACCGGCATGAGCCGTACAACCGGCGAAGCGCTGACCGGCCTTGATCATATTCGCCAGTCGGTGCGCGATATTTTGATTACCCCGATTGGCTCCCGCGTTATGCGCCGTAACTACGGATCGCTGTTATCCGCGCTGATTGACCAGCCGCAAAACGAGGCGCTGCGTCTGCAAATTATGTCGGCCTGCTATATGGCGATTTTGCAGTGGGAGCCGCGCATCAAGCTGACCTCCATCAGCTACGAACCTGCGTTTGACGGCGGCATGGCGGTGGAGATCACCGGCAGCCACACCGATACCGCGCAGGATTTTTCCCTAACCATTCCCGTGAGCTGAAACTATGGCAACCATTGACCTGAGCCAGCTGCCCGCGCCTGATGTGGTTGAGGCGCTGGAGTATGAAACGCTGCTGGCCGAGCGCAAGGCGACGCTGATTTCGCTTTATCCCCCGGAGCAGCAGGAGAGCATGGCCCGCACGCTGGCGCTGGAGTCGGAGCCGATCGTGAAGCTGTTGCAGGAGAACGCTTACCGCGAAGTGATCCTGCGCCAGCGTGTTAACGAAGCGGCGAAAGCCAATATGGTGGCCTATGCCATCGGCGCCGATCTTGACCAGCTCGGCGCCAATAACGGCGTTACGCGCCTGACGCTGACGCCCGCTGACGCCACCACGATCCCGCCGACGCTCGCCGTAATGGAGAGCGATGACGATTTTCGTTTGCGCGTGGCGGCTGCCTTTGAAGGATTGAGCGTGGCCGGGCCGACCGGCGCCTATGAATATCACGCCAAAAGCGCCGATGGCCGCGTGGCGGATGCTTCGGCCATCAGCCCGTCGCCCGCCTGCGTCACCGTGACCGTGCTGTCGCGCGAGGGCAACGGCGAAGCGCCTGCCGACCTGCTGGCGCGGGTCGCAGCCGCCCTGAACGATGAGGATGTGCGTCCGGTGGCCGATCGCGTCACGGTGCAGTCAGCCCAGATTGTGGATTACGCCATTGAAGCCGTGCTGTATCTCTATCCGGGGCCGGAGGCGGAGCCCATCCGCGCCGCCGCAGAGAAAAAGCTCGCCGCCTTTGTCAGCGCGCAGGCCCGCCTGGGCCGCGATATTCGTAAATCGGCGCTCTATGCCGCTCTGCATGTGGAAGGCGTTCAGCGCGTGGAACTGGTGCAGCCGGCTACTGATGTGGTGCTGGATAAGACCCAGGCCGCTTACTGCTCTGGCTACAGCATAACGGTCGGAGGTTCCGATGAGTGATCGCCTGTTGCCGACCGGTTCATCGGTGCTGGAGGTAGCGGCGGCGGAAGCCTGTGCGCAAATCGACGCCATTCCGGTGCCGCTGCGCAAGCTGTGGAATGCGCAAACCTGTCCGGTGGAGCTGTTGCCTTATCTCGCCTGGGCATGGTCGGTCGATCGCTGGGACGCCAGCTGGCCGGAAGCGACAAAGCGCAGCGTGGTTGCCGCATCGGAATATGTTCACCGGCATAAAGGCACCATTGGCTCGCTGCGGCGGGTGGTCGAACCGCTCGGCTATCTGATCCGCATTATCGAATGGTGGAAAAACGGCGAGACGCCCGGCACGTTTCGTCTCGATGTCGGCGTGCTGGATACCGGCATTACAGAGGAGATGTATAACGAGCTGGAGCGCCTGATTGCGGATGCAAAGCCCTGTAGTCGGCATCTGACTGGACTTTCCATCAACCTTGACGCCAGCGGCTCGCTGCCGGTTGCCGCCGCCGCCTACAGCGGCGATGAGCTGACCGTTTACCCCTGGATTTCTGAAACCATCACCGTGAGCGGGCCGGGTTATACCGGCGCGGCCCTGCATATTACTGACCAGACGGACGTATACGCATGACAACAAAATTTTATGCCCTGTTGACCAACCTGGGCGCGGCCAAGTTCGCTAACGCGGCGGCGCTCGGCACCAAAATAGAGATTACCGAAATGGCCGTGGGCGACGGCGGCGGCTCGCTGCCTGCGCCCAACGCTTCGCAAACAGCGCTGGTCGGCGAAAAGCGGCGCGCGGCGCTGAACTCGCTAAGCGTGGACAGCGTTAACAGCAGCCAGATTATCGCCGAGCAGATTATCCCGGAAAATGAAGGCGGCTTCTGGATCCGCGAAATCGGTCTGTTCGACGCCGACGGCGATATGGTGGCGGTAGCGAACTGCGCCGAAACCTATAAGCCGCAGCTGCAGGAAGGCAGTGGCCGCACGCAGACCGTGCGCATAATTTTAATTGTGAACAGTACCGCCGCCGTGACGCTGAAAATCGATCCGAGCGTGGTACTGGCAACGCGCAAGTATGTCGATGATAAAGCGATTGAAGTGCGGGCATACGCTGACAAGGTAATGCAAACCCATCTGGCAGAGAAAAACCCACACGATCAATATTTGCAGATAGCGAATGCGCTGGCGGAAATAAAGGACGCCGGCCTGGTGGCAGAGGTTCTTAAAAACCTCGGTTTGGGGGAGGCGGCGAAACTAAACGCCGCGGAGTCAAATATGTCAGTCAATGGCTGGTTAACGATCCCTGTTAAATTTGCCGGTACGGAACAGAAAATCATTGCTCAGTGGGGGCGATTAACAACATCAGCCACAGCGGGGGTTACGTCATATAACTGTGACATTAAATTTCCTATCGCTTTTCCCAATAACTGCCAGACAATCGTGAGTACTACTGGAGTAAATGCCACTGATTACAATCGTGTAAGTCGGTATCGGACATTAAGCCAGTCAATATCTATTGGCGTTCCAACAGCAATAGGCGTACCTGCACAACTGAACCTGGATGACTCGTATACCTCAGACGGACGCTGGTTTTCATGGCTGGCTATAGGATATTAAGACGATGAATTATTTTTACAGTAAAACAACCAATGCTTTTTACTCGCTGTCATTACAGCAGAGCTATCAACAGTCAGGTACGTGGCCGGATGATGCAATTCCAGTAACAGATGAGCTTTTTACAGAATATTCAGGAGTCCCGCCAGCCGGTAAAAAGCGGATTGCAGGCGACACTGGGCCAATTTGGGATGATATACCGGCTCCGACACGTGAAGAACTGTTAGCTGACGCCGAAGCTATGAAAGCCAGGTTATTGGTTGAGGCAGGGACATCAATCGCACCATATCAAGATGCGGTTGAATTAGGCATTGCAACAGGCCAAGAAAAAAGTCTATACGAACAACTGAAAAAATACAGGGTATCGCTTAATCGCGTGGAAATATCAACAGCCCCCGATATTGTCTGGCCTAGTCCTCCGGTACTGTTGACCAGTTAATATGAGATGCCGTATCGGTATTAATAACATTCATCTCTTCAATATAAGCCAACCGGGTTATCAGGTTGGCTTTTTCTTTCTTACTGATATTGTTAAATAAAAATTTAGTCTGTCAGATGCTGATTCTTTCCTACGCTGGTTTCAAGATCTGAGCGTTGGCTGGCTACGTGCCAGCCAGAAATAATTATTTTTTAGGGCACAGGCGCAAATTATATATTTCATCGGAGTATAAATTTAATCGCTCATTACCAGCCAATTCCCCATACAGTTACAGTTGATGGCGATTTGGAATAGCTGGATGCGGCAGCAAACGTTGCACGATCTACTATTGCCGATGACGTGTATGGATTACCGTTCGTTGAATATATGGTCGAGTTGGTTAGTGCCTGAATAACGGAAAGGCAGGCGGTAGGGAATGCCACAGGCCATGAGGCATTAACAACAACCATTGACCCATCAGTAGACTGCGGCACCGTTACTGACTTCCACTGTAAAATTATATTTCGCACCGTATTGCCAATCATTACGGGTACAGACAACCATCCTGAACCGCTTGTTATAGCAGAGGCAGCTGGCATTTTCGCCGCCTCCCCCAAACCGACCTTTAATCGAAACAAACTCCTGGCCCCATTAACCGGCGAGCTGGCACACTCCGCATCATTTAACGGGAGATTTAACGTGCTGATTGGCTATGTCAGGGTGTCAACAAATGACCAAAACACCGATTTACAGCGAAATGCGCTGCAAAGCGCAAATTGTGAGCTGATTTTTGAAGACAAAATAAGCGGCCGGACGGCGGAAAGGCCGGGGCTGAAAAAAGCGCTGCGCTGCCTGCAAGAGGGTGACACGCTGGTGGTCTGGAAGCTCGATCGGCTGGGGCGAAGCATGCGCCATTTGGTAATGCTGACCGAAGAACTGCGTGAACGGGGCGTAAACTTCCGCAGCCTGACCGACAGCATCGATACCAGCACCCCGATGGGCCGCTTTTTCTTTCATGTGATGGGCGCGCTGGCAGAAATGGAGCGCGAATTAATCGTCGAGCGAACGCGTGCCGGACTGGCCGCCGCGCGGGAAAAAGGCCGTATCGGTGGTCGGCGGCGGATTATGACGCCGGAAGTGGTCAGCCGCGCCGAAAGAATGCTGGCGAACGCGCCTCGCTGCATCAGATTGCGCTGGTGCTTGAGGTCTCCGTAAAAACGCTTTATCGCTATATTCCTGCGAAAAAACAACAACATCTGCGGCACCTGTTTGCTCACCGATCAGCGAACGCTGAAAGCATGCGCTTGCCCGACTGAACTGACAAGCTGTCAGCACCCTAAACATGGAGTGCATCAGATGGCTGATTATCATCACGGTGTCCGCGTCGTCGAAATCAACGACGGCACGCGCACTATTTCTACCGTATCTACCGCCATTGTCGGCATGGTCTGCACCGCAGACGATGCCGACGCCACGGCTTTTCCACTAAATCAACCCGTGCTGGTCACCAACGTACTGTCTGCTATCGGCAAAGCCGGCAGCCATGGCACGCTGGCCGCCGCGCTGCAGGCGATCGCTGACCAGGCGAAACCGGTCACCGTCGTGGTGCGCGTTGAGGAAGGCGAGGATGAAGCCGCAACTATTTCCAATATCATCGGCACCACCGACGAAAATGGTCGCTATACCGGCATGAAAGCGCTGTTGAGCGCCCAGACGCAGCTCGGCGTTAAGCCACGCATTCTCGGCGTGCCGGGCCTTGACTCGCTGGAAGTCGCTACCGCGCTGGCCAGCATTGCGCAGCAGCTGCGCGCCTTCGCTTATGTATCGGCATACGGCTGTAAAACTATCTCTGAGGCGATAGCGTACCGCGAAAACTTCAGCCAGCGTGAGCTGATGGTGATCTGGCCGGACTTTATCGCCTGGAATACCGTCGCCAGGCAGTCTGAAACCGCTTACGCAACCGCGCGTGCGCTGGGCCTGCGCGCAAAAATCGATACCGAAACCGGCTGGCATAAAACCCTGTCCAACGTCGGCGTTAACGGCGTGACCGGCATCTCCTCTTCGGTCTTCTGGGATCTGCAGCAGGTTGGCACCGATGCCGATCTGCTCAATGAAGCCTGCGTCACCACGCTAATCCGCAAAGACGGCTTCCGCTTCTGGGGCAACCGTACCTGTAGCGACGATCCGCTGTTCGCCTTCGAAAACTATACCCGCACCGCGCAGGTGATTGCCGACACCATGGCCGAAGCGCATATATGGGCCAACGACAAGCCGCTGACGCCGGTTCTGGTGCGTGACATTATCGCGGGCATTAACGCCAAATTCCGCGAAATGGTCAGCGCCGGTTATCTGCTGGGCGCGTCATGTTGGTATGACGAAACCGCCAACGATAAAGAGACCCTGAAGGCGGGCAAACTCTTTATCGATTACGACTACACGCCGGTGCCGCCGCTGGAGGATTTAACCCTGCGTCAGCGTATCACCGACACTTATCTGGCGAACTTCGCCGCATCGGTTAACAGCTAAGGAGCCGGACAAATGGCATTACCCCGCAAACTGAAAGGGCTGAACCTTTTCAACGATTCAAACAGTTACCAGGGCGTGGTCTCGGCGGTTACGCTGCCGAAGCTGTCGCGCAAGCTGGACGCCTGGCGCGGCGGCGGCATGAACGGCGCGGCCTTTATCGATAACGGACTGGACGATGACGCGCTGGATATGGAGTGGACTATCGGCGGCATGGACGATCTGGTGCTGAAGCAGTGGGGCGCCAGCGCCGCTGTGCCGCTGCGCTTTACCGGCTCCTATCAGCGTGACGATACCGGCGAAGAGATCGCCGTGGAGATCGAAGTACGCGGCAGGCATCAGGCCTTTGATTTCGGCGAAGCCAAACAGGGCGAAGAGACCGAAACCAAAATCACCACCAAAAATACCTACTTCAAGCTGACCTGGAACGGCCAGGAGCTGATGGAGATCGATACCGTTCACATGGTTGAAAAGGTGAACGGCGTCGATCTGCTGGAGCAGCGTCGTAAAAACCTCGGCCTGATTTAACCCGAATGCCAGCGCCTGGCGCTGGCCTTCAGCCATTTTTAAAGAGTGAGAGACCAGATGGAAAAGAACGAAAATATGATTGAGCTGGAAACCCCGATTCAGCGCGGCGAACAGCAGATTAAATCCGTAGAGGTGATCAAGCCTAACTCCGGCGCGCTGCGCGGCACTCGCCTCTCTGATATTGCTTCTTCAGATGTTGACGCTCTACTGACGGTGCTGCCACGTATTACGCAGCCTGCGCTTACCAAAGCGGAATGTCTCGCGCTGGAGCCCGCTGACCTGATCGCCTTTGCCGGTAAGGTGATCGGTTTTTTGTCGCCGAAGTCGGCCGACCTGACTGGCCACGAAGCCTGACCGTTAATGACCTGATGGCCGATATAGCGATCATCTTTCACTGGCCTCCTTCTGAAATGTACGACATGCCGCTGGCCGAGCTGCTCGACTGGCGGCATAAAGCCCTGATACGCAGCGGAGCAAACCCGGATGAGTAATAAATTGCAGGCGCTGCTGAAAGCGGTAGACCAGGCGGCGCGGCCGTTTAAATCCCTTCAGAATGAAAGCGCAAAGCTGACCGCCAGCATCCGTGACACCCAGGCCAGCATTAAACAGCTGGAGGCGCAGGCGGCCAGAATCGACGGTTTCCGTAAAACCAGCGGCCAGCTCGTCGCGACCCAACGGCAATTAAAAGAGGCGAAAGCCGAAGCGGCGTCGCTGGCGATAGCCTTTAAAAACAGCGCCAATCCTGGGGCGCAGCAGGCGAGCGCCCTGGATAAGGCTCGCCAGAAGGCGTTGCAGTTAGAGGATCAAACGCTCAGCCTGCGCCAGTCCATGCAACAGCAGCGCGCCGCGCTGAATGACGCCGGTATTTCCACCAAAAAACTGAGCGAGGAACAGCGACGCCTGAAAAATAATACGGCGCAGGCGGGCGCGAATCTTGAACAGCAAAAGCAGGCGCTACAGCAGGTAGAGCAGCAGCAGGAGCGCCTTAACCGTACCAAAACGCGTTTCCAAAAAGGTCGGGAGCTGTTCCGCCAGGTGAGTAACGGCGTCGGAACGGCGGTTGCCGGTGGCCGCGCCGCCGTGGAAAGCCATCAGAAACTGATAGCGCCCGGCATGGCGTTTAGCACGCAGATGGCTGAAATGCAGTCGCAGCTGCATATCAGTAAAAATAACCCACAGCTGGCCGCGCTTGGTCAGCAGGCGAAAGAGATTGCCGCTGCGTCGGGCGTTGCGCCCACGGACGTGGCGCGTACGCAAAGTACGCTCGCCCGTTCCGGTTATGACGCCGATGCCATCCTGGCGGCGACGGCGCCGACGGTCAATCTGCAAATTGCCGCCGCATTAGATAGTACAGAGGCGGCTGACATTGTGACCCGTCTCCAGGGCGCGTTTGATATTCCGTTAACCGATGTGCAGCGCGTAGCCGATGTGATGACCGCCGGATCTGCCCAGTCCACCACCAGCCTGCGGGAGCTGAATGAGGCGATGAAAGCGGTGGCGCCTGTGGCGCACGCTGCGGGCGCAACGCTGGAAGATACCACGGCGGTACTGGGCGTTATGGCTGACAACCAGCTTACAGGCGCCGCCGCTGGCAGCAGCGCCAACGCTATTTTCGGCCGTTTACAGACGCCAGACGCCCAGACATCGGCGGCCTTGCAGGCGTTGGGCGTCAAAACGCGCGACGACGACGGCAGTATGCTGCCGCTCCTGAGCATTCTTAAAAATATCGATCGCGCCTTTAAAAGCGGGAATATTAGCGCTGAGCAGCAGGCGGGCTACGCAAAAAGTCTGTTTGGCGCTGACGCTGCAGCGGGCTCCCTGAGCGTAATTAACGCCGCCGGTAACGGATCGCTGGCGGCAAAGCAGGGGCAGTTGATGAACGCGAAAGGTGCAACGGCCAGCCTGGCGGGCGTCCAGACCGATACGTTAGCGGGCGATATCAAAAAACTGTCATCCGCCTGGGATGGCCTGAAGATTGATCTTTTCACTCCGCAGGAGGCGGCGTTAAGAAAGCTTACCGACACGGCCAGCGGCTGGGTGCAAACCGTCCGGCAATGGCTACAGGAGAATCCGGCTTTAGCGGACTGGGTCGGCAAAATTACGGGCGTGCTGACGCTGTTGAATGGCGGCCCTGGCGGCATGGGAATGGATGCCGGCACTGCCGTCGGCGGCATTATGTCGCTGATCAACGGCGCCAGACTGCTTGGGCCGGTGTTCAGCGCGGTAGGCGGCGCGATCATGACGGCGCTTGGTGCCCTGACCTGGCCGGTTATGGCGGTCGTCGCGGCGATCGTGGCAGGCGCGCTAATAATCCGTAAATATTGGGAGCCGATCAGCGCCTTTATCAGCGGCGTGGCGGAGGGCTTTACGGCAGCGATGGGGCCGATTAGCGAATCTTTTAGCACGCTAACGCCGGTATTTAGCTGGCTCAGCGAAAAAATTAAAGCGCTGTGGGACTGGTTCAGCAAACTGCTGGAGCCGGTGAAATCGACCCAGGCTGAGCTGGATTCTGCCGGTGAGATGGGCAGGAAATTCGGCAATATGCTGGCGGAAGCGCTGAAGATCCCAACCACTGCCCTGAATCAGCTGCGCGGCGGTATCGACTGGGTGCTGGGCAAGCTGGGCATTATCGACACCAAATCCAACGACCTGAAAGATAAATTGCCGCCTTCCAGTGTAGCCTCGCCTGATGGTGCGCCTTATCTGCTGCCGGGCGGTGCCCCTTATAAGCCGGTGGTGACGCCAGCGGCGGCGACGGGATATCACGATCAGAGCCAGAACAGCTATCAGTACGACATTCATATGCAGCCCGGCATGACTGCTAATGATGTACTGGCGATGATCAGACAACACCAGGAAAACGAGCGGCGTAATCAACAGACGAGCGCGCGCAGCAGTATGTATTTGCGAGGTTAAACCATGATGATGATCTACGGCATGATGCCGTTTGTGCGTGAGACGCTGCCGTACAGCGAGTTGCAACAAAACGTCAGTTATCGCTGGCCGGTTACCAGCCGCGTTGGGCTGCGGCCAGCAGCGCAGTTTATCGGCGTGGGCGATGAAAAAATCACGCTAACCGGCGAACTGCGGCCCGGCATTACCGGCGGCGTCACGTCGGTGCTGGCGTTTAAAATGCTGGCGGATGAAGGTCGGGCCTGGCCGCTGATAAGCGGGAGCGGCATTATTTACGGCATGTACGTGGTCGAAAGTTATGCGGCAACGCACAGCGAACTTTATGCGGACGGCGGCGCGCGCAAAATCAAATTCACCCTCAACCTGAAGCGCGTGGATGAATCGATAACCTCGCTTTACGGCGATGCCAAAAAGCAGGCCGCAGGCTTGATTAGCGATCTTGGCCAGCGCGCGGGCGAAGCCGTTAATGCCATCGGAGGGCTGACATCATGACCAGCCTGCCAGTGGCCACGCAGCTTATTCCTGATTTTACCCTGAAGGTCAATGCGCAGGATGTGAGCGCTGACATTCGCGATCGGCTGTTGTCCCTGACGCTAACCGATAACCGGGGTTTTGAAGTCGATGAGTTAAAGATTGAGCTGGATGACACGGACGGCCAGCTGGCGCTGCCGCCGCGCGGCGCCGTTCTGTCGCTCTCTTTGGGCTGGAAAGATTCGGCGCTGGTGGAAAAGGGCGAATTTACGGTTGATGAAATCACGCATCATGGCGCGCCGGATCGGTTGACCATTGTTGCGCGTAGTGCGGATTTTCGCGGCTCGCTGAACGTGCTGCGTGCGGTTTCTTATCACGATACGACCCTGGGTGACGTGGTGAAAGCGCTGGCCGATCGCAATAAGCTGACGCCTGTGCTGGCTGAAGGTTTTGCTGAGATAGCGATCGCGCATATTGACCAGACGCAGGAGTCCGACGCCGCGTTTATGACGCGCCTTGCTTCGCGGTATGGCGCGGTGGCGGTGATTAAAGCAGGAAAGCTCTTGTTTATTCGTCCGGGCAGCGGCGTAAGTACCAGCGGCAAGCCATTGCCGCCGCTGACGCTTACCCGGCAGGATGGCGACCAGCACAGTTTTAATATTCCCGATCGTGACGCGTATACCGGCGTGCAGGCCAACTGGCTGCATACACAAAACCCGACGTCAAATTGCGCGACGCTGCAGCGCACGATAAAAGCAAAATTTTCGCCTGCGCCGCAGCATCCTGCCGCGCAAAAGAAAAGCGGCGCGGCCGGTGCGTCAGAGAGTGAGCAGGGCGAATATCTGGCCGGCAGCAAAGATAACGTTCTTACGCTGTCGACCACCTATCCCAACGAAGCGGCCGCGATGCAGGCCGCTAAAGCGGAATGGGAAAGGCTACAGCGTACTGTCGTGACCTTTAAACTGACGCTGGCGCTGGGCAGAGCCGATCTTATTCCTGAGACGCCGGTTAAGGTGAGCGGGTTTAAAGCGGTGATTGACAGTCACCAGTGGGTCATTAGTAAGGTGACTCACACTGTGGGCAGTACGGGCTTTACCACGGAGCTTGAATTTGAGCTCTCGTTGAAAGGCGTCGAATACAAGGCGGATTATGGAGATCTTGATTCACAATAAGTGAATTCTGTTGCCCTTTTTGTGAGTTTGTTGTATTAATAAAGGGTCACTACAGGGAGATTTTACTAATGATGCATTGTCCGCTTTGCCAGGCCGCGGCCCATACTAAAAGCAGCCGCTATATCTCACGTGAAACCAAGGAACGTTACAACCAGTGCCAAAACATCAACTGTAGCTGTACCTTTAAAACCCATGAAACCGTGGCCGGAATGATCGTCTCGCCTGGCGTGACGAATAAGGTGCCGGTGGCTAAAGCTGAGAAAAAGCAGGCTTCACAGGCTTGCTGACAAAGCCCGCTTTCGCGCTGAGGGATCCCCAGTCGTGGGTGGGTAAAAAAAGACAGGCATAGAGTTTTGTGATCTACTGATTGTGCAACCAATTCAATGAGATCACCTCTATGCCTGCTTATCAAGTATGTCAGAATTTCTTCCGCGATGCGTTAGCGCCGTTTCACAAATACCGACAAAAAGCTTTGCTGGATGCCACCATCGCACTCATCAATGGCGCATCTCTGACGCTGACCAGCATCGGACGTTATTTACCCGGCACGGCTCAGGTCAAAAACAAAATAAAACACGTTGATCGTCTGCTCGGTAATGAATCTCTTCACCGCGATTTCTGGCGACACGTCACGCACCAGCCGCATGATGCTCTGCCGGTTAATTTCGCCTTACGTTGGTCTTTTTTTAGTCCAAAATAGTAGAGCCAACGCCTTTTTTGTACGTCTGCGTCGGGGTACACTCGGTTTCGTGGAGTTAACGATCAAGGAGTCTGACCGCATGGCTTTACAGGGAAAGTTCATTGTTAATGATGCCGATTTTAGTCCCCTTATGATATATGGCGTGGGAACGTTCATGGCGTTTTCTGGAGATGGGATTTATCGAAACCGTGGCGGCTGCGGAATGATACCGGATAAAGGGCCAATACCTCGGGGAAAATACTGGATCGTAGATCGTCCCGAAGGAAACTGGAAAAACCGATTGCGTTCCTGGGCTATTGACATCGAGCGAACATATTGGGATGGAGTACCGACCGTTGGTTTGCCCTGTACCGTGACGACGGTGCGATCGATGATACAACATGGATAGAAAGCGTGCGTCGAGGCGCGTTTCGCCTCCACCCTGGGCAACTTTCTCTTGGCTGCATCACCCTGGCACACCGATCTGATTTTCAAACTATTCGCAATGCACTAATGAGGATGCAGAAAATTTGCGTACCTTGTATGAATAGCTTAATGGCATACGGCAGTATTGAGGTGATCACGCATGGCAACTCTTGCCCGTAGAGCATTAAAAGTTTTCTTTTTCATTATACTGTCAATGGTAATTGCCCGTGGCTTTGACATCTACTCGCTTATTAGCGTAGATACTGTTATCCAGTTATCATACAGACTGTTCGGTGAAGGCGGACAGGAGAATGTAGAGGGATTATATGCGTTGATCGATACGGTTGTCATTTTTGTTCTGACAACCGTTATTTATCTGGCCTTACTGAGATTATACAGCCGTTTAAAAAAATAAAACCGGGCTAAGCTCTAATGCTTGTCGCTTAAGGAATTTAGTTTCGAATATTTTTGCCTTTAATAAAATAATACAAAGCTGAAAACCTGATTTTTTCGTTTTTCTTTTAAGCATAATTGACAGGCATTAGGCTTAGCCCGACTTTCCTGGGTTCGATCTTCCCAGCTATCTGTGAACAATATATTCCCGTCGCAATACTTCCAGGTGATTTTTTCATACATGAGAGACACTGATTCCATGTAGTTAATCTGGAAATTACCGGCCATTTTAGCGTTTGGCATACCGGGGTTAACAGACACCACTTTGACACCTTCCAGCAGCATGTTGAAATATTCTTCTTCCTGACCGGCATCATTGATCCGATACCATTTGAACTCAGCAGATTTAAGCGTCTGGCCTTTTGAAACAGCCTTGTAGAGATAGGAGCTTGAGGAGTCGAATTCTTTTTCAAAGGAGATTGGGGCATGAGTACGTTTGCCGGTGATTTTGCCTGTAGCTGCATCAACCGGAAGGTTTACACCATGTGAAAAACCAACAACTTCGATACTCCCTTCGCGGTTTTGCACATCGACAGTGCCACGAATGTCAGCACCACCATCATCCTTAAGCATAAATACGCGGGAACAGGCATAACATCCTCCGTAATGTTGTTTCTGTTAATAAAAAACATAGCCATTGACTTGCCAGTTTAACGGAAAAAGCCTGTAGATTCAGTCTGTTTTTTAATCTATGCGAGTGTTTTGCTCAGGTGCGCTTTGCTTCTGCTATTGTGTTTTAAAACAGTAGCTTATCCCATAAATGAATTCAGCAGATTTCTTAGTTATGGTGACGTTATCAAAGCCATCAGTATCATCACGGATAACGGGCCGTTGATAATGGACACATAAAGCGCTGATTTTTCCGGGGCCGTTATCCTGGTTATTTAGCTTCACTTACGAAGCGAGTGAGGTACTGTAAAAAATTGCATGGTTGGCTAAAAGCTAACCATGAATCACCGCTTTTACCGTTCTGGAATATCCCCAAAGAAAGCAAAAGGGCCAGCGATTTCTCGCCAGCCCTTGCTAAATTTGGTGGCCCCTGCTGGACTTGAACCAGCGACCAAGCGATTATGAGTCGCCTGCTCTAACCACTGAGCTAAGGGGCCTGTGGAGCGAGATTATAAAGTAACTTGTCAGGGCAATCCAGCGATCGCTATTCGGTTGGCGCTTTTTACAGCAATTTAATCGATTGAAAAATCGTCATTTCTTTAAGGCACGGTTGCGCAATGGGATATGTCGAGAAACCTGTGTCATTTATGTGCCCGATAAAGAAACCTGCGCCACAATAAATGCAGCTTGTTAGCTTGTTAGCTTGTTAGCTTGTTAGCTTGTTAGCTTGTTAGCTTGTTAGCTGGCTGATTGGCTGATTGGCTGATTGGCTGATTGGCTGATTGGCTTGTTAGCTGGCTGGCAGTTTTCCAGACAGTTTTGCCGGGCAGCAGATTGCAGGCAGTTCAGTTCGTTTACAGAAAGCAGGAGAGCAGGGATGAGTGAACATAACATTACCGATATTATTGCGCCCGGCCTGCGGGTGGTGTTCTGCGGCATCAATCCGGGAAAGTCGTCTGCACACAGTGGATACCATTTTGCTTATCCAGGTAATCGTTTCTGGAAAACGCTTTGGCTGGCCGGATTTACCGAGCGCCAGCTAAAACCGGAAGAGGAGTTGCAGCTGTTAGATACCCGCTGCGGGATTACTATGCTGGTGGAACGTCCGACAAAGGAAGCCAGCGAACTTTCATCAGATGAGCTGCGTGAAGGCGGGAAAGCGTTAGCAGAGAAGATTGCGCGCTATCAGCCTGCAGCGCTGGCCGTGCTGGGTAAGGACGCATTTAAAAAAGCGTTTCGGCAGAGCAAGGTAGAGTGGGGCAGGCAGGAAATAACAATTGGCGAAACGGAAATCTGGGTTTTGCCGAATCCCAGCGGACTGAATCGCGCAACGCAGGAAAAATTAACCGCCGCGTACCAGGAGCTGGAAAATGCGCTGGCGATGCGTGGGCAATGATGTTCGTACTTTTGCAGTAATGGCAGACAGGAATTATATCAGGCTCTTCTTTAACGGCTTACAAGGTGCCAGGCACCGATTTTAATAACAGCTATCGAGCCCTGTTTTTATGCCGCTTAAAAAAGTTTTTTGAAGAGCGTTCCCTGGCGGAATTAGCAGCTATTCACCTCTGTTTCCGTTACCGACAGCGTTATTCGTAAAAAGATGCAGAGACACTTTTTTGGATAGTTCGCCCGGTTATAGTGATAAATGGCTGTTGTGCCAGATGTTCATATCAACAGCGTCAATAAAAAAGGCTTCCCGAAGGAAGCCTTTTTGTCGTCTGGTTGCTTAGTCGTCCAGGAAGCTACGCAGCACTTCAGAACGGCTCGGATGACGCAGCTTACGCAGCGCTTTCGCCTCAATCTGACGAATACGCTCACGCGTGACGTCAAACTGTTTGCCCACCTCTTCCAGCGTATGGTCGGTATTCATATCGATACCGAAACGCATACGCAGTACCTTCGCTTCACGCGCGGTCAGGCCAGCCAGAACATCATGCGTTGCAGAACGCAGGCTTTCTGAGGTGGCGGAGTCCAGCGGCAGCTCCAGCGTGGTATCTTCGATAAAGTCGCCCAGATGTGAATCTTCGTCATCACCAATCGGCGTCTCCATCGAGATCGGCTCTTTAGCGATTTTCAGCACCTTACGAATTTTATCTTCCGGCATCAGCATCCGCTCGGCCAGCTCTTCCGGCGTCGGCTCACGGCCCATTTCCTGCAGCATCTGGCGTGAAATACGGTTGAGTTTGTTAATGGTCTCAATCATATGCACCGGAATACGAATGGTGCGCGCCTGGTCTGCGATAGAGCGGGTGATTGCCTGACGGATCCACCAGGTGGCGTAAGTTGAAAACTTATAACCACGGCGATATTCAAACTTATCTACCGCCTTCATCAGGCCGATGTTGCCTTCCTGGATCAGATCAAGGAACTGCAAACCACGGTTGGTATATTTCTTGGCGATAGAAATAACCAGACGCAGGTTTGCTTCAACCATCTCTTTCTTCGCACGGCGCGCTTTCGCTTCGCCAATGGACATCCGACGGTTGATGTCTTTTACCTGTTCGATCGTCAGGCCGGTCTCTTCCTCGATCTGCATCAGTTTCTGCATGCTGCGCTGCACATCTTCTTCCACCTCGCGCAGTTTTTCAGACCAGGGTTTATTCATCGCCAATGCGGCCTGGAACCAGGTCGGGCTGGTTTCATTACCGGTAAACAGCGTAATGAAGTTTTTCTTCGGCATTTTGCACAGTTCAACACACAGCTTCATAATGATGCGCTCTTGCGTACGCACGCGCTCCATCATTTCACGCATGTTGTTGACCAGATAGTCAAACTGCTTCGGCACCAGACGGAACTGTTTAAAGACTTCTGACAGTTTCTGGATCTCTTCAACGGCATCAGCGTGACTGCGGCCTTTGGCTTTGATGGTCAGACGTGTTGCTTCATACTGATCGCGCAGCTCGATGAATTTTTCACGCGCCAGTTCAGGGTCGATGCTGTTGTCATCATCGCTGCTGTCGCTGTCATCATCATCTTCTTCGTCATCTTCATCGGCGCGTTCTTCTTCAGAAAGCTCAGAGCCAACGTGGGTCGCGGTTGGCGCCAGATCTTCTTCAGCGTTAGGGTCGACAAAGCCGGTGATCAGGTCGGACAGGCGAGATTCGCCCGCTTCAACGCGATCGTACTGTTCCAGCAGGTAAGTAATCGCTTCAGGGTATTCGGCTACGGAACACTGGACCTGGTTGATACCGTCTTCGATGCGTTTAGCGATGTCAATTTCGCCTTCGCGCGTCAGAAGTTCTACGGTACCCATTTCGCGCATGTACATGCGCACAGGATCGGTGGTGCGTCCGATTTCAGATTCTACGCTGGATAACACTTGAGCTGCCGCTTCAGCCGCATCTTCGTCCGTGTCGGCGCTGTTCTCGTTCAGCATCAGATCATCGGCATCAGGTGCTTCTTCCACAACCTGAATACCCATGTCGTTGATCATCTGGATGATGTCTTCGATCTGATCGGAGTCGACGATATCTTCCGGCAGATGGTCATTGACCTCGGCATAGGTCAGATAGCCTTGCTCCTTACCACGGGTGACAAGTAGCTTAAGCTGTGACTGCGGGTTTTGCTCCATAAGACGGTATCCACACTTCTGTTAATTTGATTGGTGTCGGGTCGGCTACAGGGCCAACAATAACAGTGAAGGCGTTTGGATTATTGCCGCTGCCCTCGTAGCGGCTGTCAGGGTCTGCCTGAGTATAAATCGGCACTTAAGCCGCTAAAATTTACTGTCGAGACTGTAATGTAATGCTTATCCTTATTGCGTGCCGGTTTAAGCGTTTTCAAGCTACGCTGTGCCGGTTACGCCAGTAACGTCTCTTCATACCGGCGCGATCGCGAATGACTATTTCTTTGCCAGCGCCTGGCTTAATGAGCGGACTTCTTCCCGCTCTTCAGGGCTAAGGCCGTGCGTTCTGGAGCGCGCGATCAGCGCTTCCAGCCGCTGCTCCAACGCGGAGTCATATATTTTTGCCAGGGAATCCTGGAACATCACCTCGACTTCTTCATCAACGATCATGTGGTTCCATGTCGCCAGAGTTTCAAGGTGCTGGCTAAAATTTGTGCCGCGATATAACTCTAGTAGCTGCCCAGTAGTCAGGCCAGGGTTTGCCGTACAGGATTTTACCAGTTCGATAAAAAGCGGTAAGCCCGGCATATTAAGCTGTTCCAGCCCCTGTAATGAAGGCACTATCGCCGCCAGCCGCGGATTCTGTACCAGCAGACCCACAAGTATACGCATAGTTGTGCGTTTTAACTGCGGCGCCGCGGGCTGAACGCTGCTTTCGGCCTG
>Ga0209463_1000458_pt1 | contig 32842 bp, 35 predicted proteins | sample AgamicMgSfrz_FD_187169 | JGI IMG/M metagenome (GOLD analysis project Ga0209463, IMG submission 187169) | Agave microbial communities from Guanajuato, Mexico - Mg.Sf.rz (SPAdes) (version 2) | ecosystem: Host-associated > Plants > Phyllosphere > Phylloplane/Leaf | place: Guanajuato, Mexico...
AAAAAAACGGTTAGCAAAAAGGAAGAGCGCAAACTTGTCCAAAAATATACGAAGGACGAAGGCTTCGGTAACAGTCTTGGCGATTTGTTAAAGGCAGCTATGAATAAAGATGATGATAAATAAAAAGCAGACCATACGGTCTGCTTTTTCTAATGTGAAATCCGATCCACGTGATGTAGATGTTTTCTGCCTGTTCCAACAGCTACCATCGCAAGCAAGACAAAAATCGCTCCAACTATAAACGGTACATGCGGTGAGTACACCTCTGCCAATTTATTCGCAAGCCACGGACCAACCGCACCGCCAAAGAAGCGGACAAAGCTGTATGCAGCTGATGCTGTTGCTCTTTCAACAGGAGCAACTTCCATAACAGCTGTTGTAATCAGTGTATTATTTGTACCCAAGAAAAGACCTGCAACAATAACAGCTACAATTACCACTTCCCTGCTGTCTGTCCAGATACCCATTGTCAAAAGTGTTAATGCAAATAACAGCAGCATTACAGTCATTGATTTAATTGTTCCGAATTTTTCTTGCAGCCTTGGCGCAATCAGGACTGAGGTGACAGCAAGACATAATCCCCAGCCTAAAAAGACATATCCTAAACCATGTTCATCCAATTCCATCACAAATGGTGCGTACGCCATCAAGGTGAAAAATCCAATATTGTATAAAAAGGCAGTCAAAGCTAAGCGGAATAATCCAGGATATTTAAGTGCCTTGATTGGATCTAATACTGAACTTTTTACCTTCGGCTTTTCCAATTTAGGCATTTTAAGCAATAATGCCAAAAACGCAATAATCATTAATATACTTACACCGAAAAAAGGGCCTCTCCATGAAATGGAACCCAATTCACCGCCTAAAAGCGGCCCTACTGAAATCCCCAATCCAATTGCAGCCTCATACAGAATAATCGCTCGCGCTGTTCCCCCTGTTGACAATCCTACGATGGCAGACAACGCCGTTGCGATGAATAAAGCATTCCCGAGGCCCCAGCCGCCGCGGAAACCGACAATCTGCCAGATGCCGTTCGAAGATCCAGCTAAAGCAGCGAATACAATCGTAAACAAGATTCCTGTTAATAGTGTCCACTTAATCCCGATTCTACTTGAAACAACTCCCGTAATTAACATCGCAATTCCTGTGATTAAGTTATAGCTGGAAAACAATAAAGACACCTGGCTTGGTGTTGCATCCAATTGAACGGCAATAGCCGGCAAAATCGGATCAACCAGACCAAGTCCCATGAAAGAAATGATCGTAGCAAAAAAGATCACCCATATAACTAGCGGCTGCTTGTTTGATGTTTCTAATGAAGTAACAGTCTCCCTGCTCATTAATATCAACCTTCTTTTTTATTAATTATCGATTTAAGAATTCAGTAAAAGTATAGACCTAATTAACGTTTACGTCAACGTTAATGTTCGCCAGTCAATCACTTGCTCTTTTCTTTTTAATATGCCAAAGTTATTAATAAAGTATTACGCACGCTATATATGCTGTCTTAACTGGAGCATAAGCTAAAAGGAGCAAATGCTATGGAAATGCTAAAAATTGATGATGTAGCAAAAATGAGCGGATTAACAAAGCGGACTATTCGTTATTATGAGCAGATAGGGTTAATTCCCTCCCCTCAAAGAAGCGATGGAGGTTATCGTTTATATACAGAAGAGCATGTATCACTATTAAAAAAAATTACTAATGCAAAGGATGTTCTGGGTTTTTCTCTTCAGGAGCTGCAAGACTTCATCGCCTTAAGCGATGCTTTAGAGCTGCAGAAACTGGATTATCGGCAAGTAAAGGGAACGAGCCTGCAAAGAGAAAAGCTGGAGAGGATCCTGCAAACAACTTTAGAACAGCTGAAGCTGATTGAACAGAAAAAGAAAAATATCCTTAAAGTAGAAGAGGACATTGTATCACTTAAAAGCAGGGCTGAAGCTGCTCTAAAAAAATGGGCTGAAGAGGACCAGGACGAATAAAAATATCCAGCATGATTTATTATTCATGCTGGATTTCTTATTATCTATCTGCAAACCTGCGGAGCAGTTCATCAAGTTCCAAATGATCCGTACTTGGTACATTCCACTCAGCTTGCTTCAATTTATTCGAATTCCCAATGCTCACAGAGAACATCGGTGTCTCCATAATGCCCTGTAGTCCTGCCTCACCATCTTCCACTGCTGCACAGCTATCATATGCGACCCCAAGGCAGTCCGCTGCTGTTAGGAAAATTTCCGGATCCGGCTTCCCTTTTTTCAGCTTGTGTGGATCTACAATGCACTCAAACCAATCCTTGATACCGAATTTCTCCAAAAGAAAAGGAGCATTAGAGCTTGAGGAAGCAATCCCCAGCTTAATGCCAGCTTCCTTCAGATTAAAAAGAAATTCATACATGCCTGGCAGCATGTCTCCTTTTGTAAACTCAGCGATAAGCTCTCGGTAATACTCGCCCTTTTTATTGCCAAGAAACAGCTTCTCCTCTTCTGTAACTTCCCTGCCGCATCTACCTGCAAGCTCGTCCATTAATATTTTCCTCGGTATACCTTGGAAGCGAAGATTGTCTTCTATTGTATATGGCACTTCAAGCTCATCAGCGATTCGTTTTGTTGCTTCATAATAATGTTGGACTGTATCTGCAATAACTCCGTCAAAATCAAAAATAACAGCTTTTAAAGATATGTTCATGATTTCCTCCGAATTGTAATAGTCTTTATATTATAGCAAAAACCTAAATAAGACACCTTCCTTCGTAATTGTAAGAAAAGCATTATCGGAACATAGCTTTAATAACAAATAAATCTGTAACTATTATGACAAATCAGTTTATTTATGTGTGCAAACAAGCTACAATGGATAAAAGGATTTGCTATGTAAGACATTATACTGATAAAGTGGAACGGGCTTCTAGCTGTTTCCTTAGATTTAGCAATCAATACATACTAGCTCTTAATAAAGGAGAATGGGTCATGAGTACATTTCAACAAAATCTAGAAAAATATGCAGAACTCGCAGTAAAAGTGGGAGTAAATATCCAGCCTGAACAGACTTTGGTCGTAAATACAACAATTGATGCAGCAGAATTTGTCCGTCTTGTCGTCAGAAAGGCATATGAAGCAGGCGCCAAAAATGTGGTTGTAAATTGGACAGACGATAGCGTCACACGAACAAAATACGAGCTTGCACCAAGTGAGGCATTTTTGGAATATCCAGAGTGGAGAGCGAAGGAAACAGAGGAGCTTGCGAAAGACGGCGCTGCATTCATGTCTGTTCTATCTTCTAGCCCTGATTTGCTTAAAGGCATTTCAACAGAGAAAATCGCCAACTTCCAAAAAGCTTCTGGAAAGGCATTAAGCACTTTCCGCAAATATGTGCAGTCAGATAAGGTCAGCTGGACTGTAATAGGTGTTCCTTCTGCTGCATGGGCTAATACGGTCTTTGCGAATGAACCTGAAGAAAAGCGTGTTGACCTGCTATGGGATGCTATCTTCAAAGCATCAAGAGTAAACCAAGATGAACCAATCGAAGCATGGAAGCAGCATGACAAAAATCTTCATAAAAAAGTTGACTACTTAAACAACAAATCATATAAAAAACTTCACTATAAAGCACCGGGAACAGACTTAACAATTGAACTGCCGGAAAACCATTTATGGTGCGGAGCCGGAAGTGTTAATGAAAAAGGCTTTGAATTCATGGCAAATATGCCGACAGAAGAAGTGTTCACAGTACCTTTTAAAACAGGTGTTAACGGCACTGTTGCAAGCACGAAGCCTCTAAGCTACGGCGGAAATATCATCGATCGCTTTTCAGTTACATTCAAGGATGGCAGAATTGTAGATGTGAAGGCAGAACAAGGGGAAGAAATTTTACGCCAGCTTGTAGAAACAGATGAAGGCTCTCACTATTTAGGAGAAGTTGCACTTGTGCCGCATCGATCCCCTATCTCAGAATCGAATATCCTTTATTACAATACATTGTTTGATGAGAACGCATCGAACCATTTGGCAATCGGAAGCGCCTATGCCTTCTGTATTAAAGGCGGAAAGACAATGTCTAGTGAAGAATTAGCTGCAGCAGGCTTAAATGAAAGTATTACGCATGTAGACTTTATGATCGGTTCTGACAAGATGGATATTGACGGTATAACTGCCGATGGCAAAACAGAAGCAGTCTTCCGTAATGGAGACTGGGCATTCTAATCTAAGCAACTAAAGAGACCCAGCAGGAAATCCTGCTGGGTTCTTTTTAGTTGCTGTCTTGTTTTTTCACAAGCTGAATCAACTCGACCTGCTGACTGCTGTCAAGAATGAACTTCATTTCATAGTGGTTAGCCGAATAAGTGGCAATATAACCGTCATTTTCTTTGTATGCTGCAAAGGTTTCCGGCTTGCCTAACGCCTTATTGACTGCAGACATGTTCACCTTCAAACGCATGCCGGGAATGGCAATAGAGTTTACCTGCTTTGTCTTCTCGTCATAATAGTAGGTCACTTCTGGGTATTCCACCATCATTAAACCATCGCCTTGCTCTGTCTCCATAAACTCATCATTCGATTTTGTTATTTCGCTAATGCTTGTACCAATAGGATATTGGCTTCCCATTAACATACCTTGTTCAGCTATTGTCAAAATATCTTTGGAAATAGTGAGATTTTTGAATGGTAAATAATATTCTTCTTCCTCAAGCCATCTCTCTATATCCTTTTCATTATCAATAGAGGTTTTGTCAGCCTCTTTCAGCTGAAGACGATCTGAATCCAATGTCCATGAAGTCACTTCATAGGAGTTTTTCTTCTTCTCTGCTGTTTGCAAATAATTTTGCTGGATGCTCTTTATTTTCCGTTTCAAAACTGGAATTTCAGCTGTGGTAAGAGATGTAAGCTCCCCATCATTAACAGCATACAAAGATGCAACTGTATTGTCTTCTGATTCTGTTTGGTATATTGCAATAATACTATGCTTATTTATAGTATAAGTACTAATATTTTTATTCTTTATGTTAAAGACAAGGGGATTTCGCAACTTAATTACTTGCCTGTACTCTTTCTTATCATCTTCAGATTCTGAGGTTAAATAAAGAGAAAAGGCACCTTCTACAATAGTATCATCTTTATCACCAAGAAAACTGTCTTCTTCAAGCGTATATTTTTTCGTTTCATCGCCGATCAAGTATGCTTCATATACTTCATTGTCTTCTTTGATTGTTATAGATGAAATGGCATTTTCGATGACCCAGTTAATTTTTTTGTTTTCACTAGCTTTAGCTGCAGCTTCACTCTCTTTATTCTTATTAATGCTATATTGGATTGTCCCTATGAAAATTAAAACAGCACACAGTAAAAGCATGCTTATATATATATATGGTTTCATTAATATTCTTCTCCTGATTTTAAAACACGTAATTTGCTTTTTTTAAGCGTACTTATTTATATTAACAAAATGGCTTCCTTTCTACAAATCTAGGTTTTTCCATCTTTGCTAACCTTTTGAGTTGGTAATTTCAAGATATGCCAGTGGTCTGATTTGGCCGAGCACACTTTTATGTTATCCTATACTTAGCATTCCATAAAACGATAATGGAAGGGATTGATATTTTTTGGTTCAATATCATCTAGCCATCACCGGAAAGGTTCAGGGAGTCGGCTTTCGCTATTTTGTGCAAATGAAGGCAAGCGAATATAATGTAAACGGCTGGGTCAGAAATAAAGACAACGGTTCAGTTGAAGCGGTTATCACAGGGCAAAAAGAGACGATTACCTCTTTTATAGATGAGATAAAAAAAGGAAATCGTTTCGCTGCTGTTCATCATGTCGATATAACGGAACAAGATGCCGAGCCATTCCAATCATTCAGCATCCGTTACTAGCTGTTTAAAATCAAAAAAAGGAATACAAAGTTAGGAGTTTTACAATGTGGAAAGAATTTAAAACCTTTGCGGTCAAAGGCAATGTCATTGACTTAGCGATCGGTGTCATCATCGGCGGAGCATTCGGCAAGATTGTCAGTTCCCTCGTAAATGACATTATTATGCCTATTGTCGGGGTCCTCCTCGGTGGAGTTAACTTAACAAATCTTAAACTAACATACGGCAAAGCTACTGTTCTCTACGGACAATTTATCCAGACAATTCTTGATTTCTTTATTGTGGCATTTTCTATCTTTATGGTTATTAAGCTGCTTTCCAAATTAAAAAAGAAAAAAGCAGAAGAAATTGCCGAAGAAAAAGCCCCTTCTATTGATGCAAAGGAAGAACTACTGATGGAAATTCGCGATCTTTTAAAGAAGGAACGAGTCAGAGAAGAGGAAAATTAATTTTTTGAAACCAAACTCTATCTTAAACGTAATATATTAAAATAAAATCAACGGAGTGACTTTATGTACACACATAGTATGAAAACAGATCAATTACCTGCCGTTTTAAGGACATTTGCCTTATCTTTAGGGATTGCTACTGTCGGTACTTTAGCAGGGAATTTCATTCCAGCTTCACTATTTTTACCATTGGCTATATTAGAGCTTGTAATGCTCTTTATCGCATTCTTCTTAAGAAGAGGAAAATCAATGTCTTACTCCTTTCTTTATGCCTTTACGTTCATTTCAGGTATTACGACATATCCAATCGTGTCCCATTATATCTCGACTATTGGCGCGAATGTCGTCATTATGGCACTAGGAACAACAACGGTTGTATTTGCTGGACTGGCCGTTTATGCAACAACTACAAAACGTGATCTATCCTTCCTTGGCGGCATGCTGATGGCAGCATTGCTGGCGTTAATTGCCATATCGATTTTCAATATCATTTGGCCTTTAAGCTCCACAGCAATGCTAGCTTACTCCTTTATCGGAGTGCTTGTATTCAGCGGATATGTACTTTATGATTTTAACAGAATGAAGCATTATGGAGTGTCTGCAGAACAAGTGCCATTAATGGCATTAAATCTGTATTTGGACTTTGTTAACCTGTTCATTAACATCTTAAGAATCTTCGGAATTCTCTCTAACAAGGATTGATCTAAAATGCTGCCTTTTATAGGCAGCATTTTTCATTTCCCTAATTTCCCCTTCACTTGACAGATAAAATCGGCCGGATCTTCTTTAATAATAAAAGAGAAAACTCCTTTATTTGTATGCAAATAAAGAATCTGATAGAGGTTATTTGTTTTTTTAACAGAGATATCATGGACTGCTTCTAAATGAAAGGCTGCTTTTTCAGCCATAATTTTGTCACTGTATAGAATCAAACTCTTTTCAACCTCATCTATAACTTGCCTGTTAAGCTCAATTCTTCTAGTGACAACGTAATAAGCCAGTTCTGCCATCATAACCTCCCATTTGGTTTATGAATTTCATTTAACAAGGAATCATAAATATTAGTTAACAGTCCCATCCCGTTCTTAATGTCCTGTTCATTTAAGAATGAATAGCTTAGCCTAATATAAGGGATATCTCTTTCTAGGGGGTCGCAAATATAACCGGGAACATAGGAAACAGAACTCGCAAACGCCCTGTCTTTTAACTTGGCTTTATCCATTGTATCATCAAGGCGAACCCATAAATTAAGTCCTCCGCCTGGACTATCCCACTTAAAATGGTTTTTGAGTTGTGCTTCCATTGTCTCCTTCCTTATCTGCAAAGCTATCCTCAGTTTTTCCATATGTGTACGGACCCTATCCGAAGTAAGATAAAATAAAAACGCCTTCTGGTTAAGCAGGGGTGTTCCATTATCTGCAAGTGCCTTTCCTTTAATGAGCCATTTAATAAGGCTTGGGTGAGCTACCATTGCACATATTCTCAACCCCGGAGCCATGTATTTGCAGAAGCTGCGTAAATAGATAACATATCCGCCTGTATCGTAAGCAAAGATGGGTGGTGGTGGCGGACTTTCGTGGAAGTAGATTTCATGGAAGGAATCATCTTCTAAAATAATACATTGATATTTTTCTGCAAGCTCTGCCAGCTGCTTTCTTTGGTCAATCGGCACCGTGTACCCTGTCGGATTTTGATAAGTCGGATTTGTATAGAACAGCTTTGGCCTATGCTTTTTCATAAGTGACTCTAGTTCCTCCAAACAAAAGCCTGCTGAATTAATCGGAACAGGAATTAATTTTGCCCCTCTGTTTACAAATATATCAGCCGCTCCGCTGTATGTTGGACTTTCGATTAACACATAATCATGCGCCTGTACAAAAACCTTGGCAATTATATCGATTCCTTGCTGTGCTCCAGATGTGACAACAATTGAATCTTCATGAATATACAATCGGTCATACTTCTGAAAATAAGCTGACAAACCTGTAATCAGTTCGTCATCCCCCTTTACTGGTGCATAAGTGCCGAGCAAATGAGGATATCTATCGAATATCTCCTTCGCATGCTGAGACAGGTATCTGTTAGGCAATAGAGTCGGGTCAATGACAGCAGCTGAAAATTTATAGGAGGTTTGCTCACGATGGATATCTGACAAGTGGCTGTTCTGTATATAAGAGTAAATGGCAGGCTGTTCCCCCGCTTCACTTAGCAGATTACTATTTTTACAATAATAGCCCGTTTTATCCTTTGCATAGACATGACCTTCCTCTTTTAAAAGCTGATATGCCTTTAAGATTGTCAAGCGGTGAACACCCAACAGCTCTGCAAGGCTTCTTACTGAAGGAAGCCTTCTGTCTTTTGCCCACTCCCCAGTTTGGATACGGGACAGCATATATTCATAAACTTGCTTGTAAAGTGCCGTATGTTCCGATTTCATAACCATCTCCATTCCCTCCTTCTCTTAATTATTGTACCATTTCCTTAAATCTGTTCTATATGAATTCATCTGGTCTGTCCAGTCTGTCTTACAATTAGAGCAGGAGGGATTATGATGACATTATTTTTGTACAGCCTAATGTGTTTTATTTTTGGAACGACATTTTTGGCAATTAAAGTAGGAGTAGATGAAGGATTTCCACCCTTTATGTCTGCTGGAATACGCTTTTTGGCAGCAGGGGTCATTCTTTATGTTTTTTTACTTGCTCGCAAAAGAACTTCCTTGAAGCTGCTTTGGCGCAAAGAGCTGGTGCTCACAGGGCTATCTTTAACCTTTATTACCTTTGCCTGTCTTTATTGGGCAGAACAATTTGTCTCATCAGGAATTGCAGCCGTCTTGTCTGCTTCAGCGCCAATCTTGATTATCCTGATGCAGACTACACTTTTCCGGGTTAAAATCACTAAAACCAGTATTTGTGGTGTTCTATTAGGGTTTCTGGGAGTATTCTTTCTGTTCCTGCCAGGATTGTCAATAGCCTGGGATATTCGTTGGATCATCGGGTGTGGAATCATCCTTATTGGTCAAATCGGCTATGCCGCAGGCTCCATTTATTCTGGAAAAACCGTTAGCATCTTTAAGGGAGAAAGCCCAATGGCCTTAAATGCCGTGCAAATGATTTACGGAGGACTGCTGTTGCTGTTATTATCCTTATTTACTGGGGAAACAGCATCTACTATGACTCTGCCTGGATTTATTTCTATTCTTTATTTAACAGTAGCCGGATCCATGATTGGCCACACAATTTATTATTATCTTGTAGCAAAAACGAATGCCTTTTTACCTTCAACATGGTTATATGTGTCACCACTAATTGCTTTAACTATCGGTCATTTCTACTACAGTGAAGTAATCCATCCAGTCATGCTCATTGGAGTGGTTCTCATTTTTAGCAGCCTTGTATTCGTAAATATGGGGAAAATATTGCAATTTATTTCTATAAAAAAAATAGCATCCTCTAAATGAGGATGCTATTTCACATTTCGCCTATATAAGACAAGGAAAGGCAGAAAAGACACCATTCCAGAAATATCATCATTTCCTGGAAAATAATTTGCCTTTTTCGACAGCATTACCTGTCATTCATACCTCTTTATCTGTTATTTTGACTTATATTTCCGGGCAAGATCTTGTGTTTCCGCTTTTCTGTTTCTTCTCATCTCTGCACGCACTTTGCCTGATTCAAACAAGCTGATTTCTTCTTCCGTTTGCGGTACAACCTGCGGAACTGCTGTAGGCTTACCATCTTCATCAATAGCGACCATTGTCAAAAAGCTGAGGGCACAGAGATTCTTTTCCCCAGACAGCAAGTCTTCGGCTGTTACCTTTACAAACACTTCCATTGAGGATGTTCCTGTATAAGTGACAAATGCTTCTAGACAAACAGAATTGCCTTCTTGAATTGGATGGAGAAAATCGACTGAATCTGTCGATGCTGTCACAATATGCTTTCTTGCGTGTCTCATGGCAGCAATAGCAGCTGTATCATCGATGTACGCCATCAGTTTCCCCCCGAACAATGTGCCGTATGTGTTCGTATCTGTTGGAAAAACAATACTCGTTTTTATAACGAGCGACTCACTGCAATATTTAGAACCTTCCATATATCCTCCTTAGAATAGCTTTCGCGGATGATAACTTACTACTATCATTATATGTAATTTACTATTTGCCGTCTATTGTGCCTTCATGCTACTGGAAAAAAGAATTTTTCTTTTTGGCCCGTAAAAGATCTCCCATCCAGCCTCTTGTTTTCAAATAAGCATAGATAATTACAGTTGTCAGTAATATTAGGGATAGGGAAATAACGTATCCGTATTTCCAATCGAGCTCCGGCATATATTTAAAGTTCATGCCCCATAACGCTCCTAGAGCCATGATAGGTGTGCAAAGGGCTGTAAAAACCGTTAATGTCTTCATTATCTCATTTCCGCGATGTTGAGAGACAACTTCTTCAAAATGGACGAGATTATTTAACTCTTTTTCATATTCATTCACTAGTGTAAGTCCTCGATGTATGCGTTTAGAAACACGCTTATAATCTCTGCCATCCTTCACATCATCGCCAAATGCTTCCTCAATCGCAAACTTCAGCTCTAAAAACGGCATCATTACGTTTTTCCAAATAAGAATTTCGTGGCGTGACTGATAAATTTTATCTAATGTTTTTGTACTGTTCTTTTCTTTTACATCCCAAATTAACTCATCAAGTTTTTCTTCATAAGAATCAATATGGTACAGAATATCGGTCATAATGTTGCCTAGAATCACCATAAAGCCATCAACAGAGGATGTTGCATTTTTTGCCGCCTTGATAATAGTGGTCCTTTCGTTTAAATGGAGGCTGTCGTCGTGATAGTCCAATGTTATTAGGGTATTGCCACATATAAAGAAGTAAAACAGCTCATAGTCTCCTCTTTCTTCAATCTTTCGATTATAGATTAGCGAACCGCTCAATGATTCCTTGCCAATCATTGATGTGTCCATCTCTAAATAATTTCCTTTTTTATCATTGATGATTTTGCGCCAGTCTTCAAAAGGAAGCTGTAGTTCTGCTTCTATTTGATCGATCTCTTCAATCTTTTCAACCGCATACCAGATCCAATTGCTCATGTGATACTTTTTCAAAAAGATCACTCCGATCACGTTTTTCTCTTATCTTTCCCCCTTTTCAAATAAAAAAAACTTAAATACAAAGAGTCAGGTTTCTCTTCAGGTCTACTTGGGTAAATAAAAACTAGAATAATTTTTGACAAACTTTTCGGAGGGATGAATAATGAAAACGATGCGTACATTAGCTGTTGTTGGTGCAGGAGTTGGGGGTTACCTTCTTTTTTCCTCAAAAGGAAAAGAAATGATGCAGCGGGTCACACAGATGTTGAACTCCAAAAAGGACGAACCACTTATGGTGAAAACCGGAAATCCTGATCCACAGGATATTGGTGACAACAATATGGTAAGTGAAGGTGCCATGTATTCAGTGAACTACTATAACAAACAGCGGCCAGAGGAATAAAAAAAGAGGTCTCCAAACTAAATGGAGACCAGTTTATTGACTTTAGGACGCAATTGCTCTTTTGCCCTTTTCATGCGTGTTTTCACTGTTGAAAGGGGCGTTTTTGTTTTGTCGCTGATTTCAAGCAATGTATTGTTATGATAATAGAATAATAGAAGAGGCTCCTTATACATTTGCGGCAGCTCCTCCAATGTATCTATCATTTCCTCATGGGCACATTTGTTCATAATTGTATCTTCTGGCGGCAAGGAAACGGAAGTATCCCTTACGTATGTATATACGGTTTCCTCCCAGAACTTCTTAGATGTCTTTTCTTTTCTCCAATAATCACGGCATTTATTTATAGCTATTTTGTATAGCCAGCTTTTAGCTTTACTGTAATCTTCAAAGGAAGAAAACGACAGATAAGAGGAAATGAGTACTTCCTGGTAAATATCTTCGGCTAGTTCTTTATGTTTAACCAAGGAAAAAACATAGGCAAATATAGCATTTCCATGTTCTTTAATTATCTCTTCATAACAGGTTTCTTTACACTCACCTGCATATTTGTTGTTTAGGGGGTTCATCATTGTCCTCCTTCCCCTAGGACGCTTTCTATACAATAAACGAAACTGCATCCTTCAACCCCTACACTTTTTTAAAAAATATTTTTTAAATAAATATTTTTATTGGTGTACCTGTTTGCCAGGTGAAAGCCAAATGGAAAAGCCGATCTTTTTGCAAATGGTTAAATAATGCAGCGATGCTAATATAACGGCACCTAAATTCATGCCGATTGCAATTCCTCCCATCTGCAGGTGGCTTAAAGAGCCAAGATAATAGATGGCGGTATACGAAAAAATCGTGGCCCAAACAGAGTGAAAAACAGCATCCTTTAAAAGTCCTAATCCAATCAGGAAGGCCTGCATCGGAATCGTAAAATAATGCAGGAAGAAATATGGCCACAGCAACTGTACAATCTCAGCTGCTTGAGAAGAATGAAAGAACTTCATTGTCAGCGGTTCAGCATAAAAGTAAAAGATACTTATAGCCACTGACCCATATCCAAGAGTTATCAGCATTACCTGTTTGAGCAGATGCTGCAAATGTAAATAGTTTCTGTCCGCATAAGCCTTTGAAACTGTCGGGATTAGCATTGTCATAAAGGAATGAGCAATGAATGCAGGAAAGAAGCCGATAGTTAAAGCAATACCTGCGAGCATCCCATACTGCTCGGTTGCATTTGCAGCTGTTATTCCTGATGCTACTAATGCGCCTTTTATTAGAAACGGCTGGATAGCATGAGATAATGCATGGAAGATTCGCAGGCCTGTTGTTGGTATGGATACAGACAAAAGATCCTTCCAAATTGCCTTCCCGCCCATGTCCTCATTTTTTCCTTTTCTAATGCGCTGATACTGGACAAAGAACATATGAAGCAAATACAAGAAGACAACTAAATCACTGCCCACAATCGTACAAAAAGCGATTAGGACAGAGGTCTCCAAATCGAAGGAGAACCACTGGAACAAAAAGACGAGCATTCCTAACTGGACGATTTTCCGTAAGAAATTAGAAGCTGCTATTTTCCCCATTTGCTGTTTTCCCATAAAGAATCCTCTTGCAATGGAAGTAAAGGAGATAACCGGGAGCAGCAGCAGAACAAGCCATTTCAATATCGGATGATAGTCTTTGAAAATCGGGATAAATGGAAGAACGAAACCAGCTACTATAGTCAGTACAATCGTGAAAATGATTGTCCATTTTATCACCTGCTGAAGCATACTGTGGTGATAGACTGAATCCTTCTCTGCAATAAATTTTGAGATAGAAACTGGCAGCTCAAAGCTTGCCAGGAGGACAATGAGGAATATCGTCGGCAGGACGGTCATGAAAAGTCCCAGCCCTTGTTCCCCCAATTCCCTTGCCATAACCATATTGATTAAAAATTCGATGCATTCACCAAAAAACGCCGTCACAATCAGTAGGAATGTACCTTTATAAAATGAACTCATTGACCTCTCCTTACAATAAAAATTAGATTATTTTTATTTGCTTTTATTTCATCATATGAGACAAGTTATAAAAATATATTTACATATTTTAAAGTTCCGTATTAATCAAACGTTTGATTAAATTAATTAAACATTGATTTGGCGTGATTTCCTTAGTAAAAAACAAAAAATCCGCAAGGTTCCCTTACGGATTTAACTCTATTCAACAAGCCTGTATTTAAAAGCATAAATAACAGCTTGCGTTCTGTCCTGTACTTGCAGCTTACTTAAAATATTGCTTACATGGGTCTTGACTGTTTTGATAGCAATGAACAGAGCATCTGCAATTTCTTGGTTGCTTTTCCCTTCGGCCATCAGCAGCAGTATTTCCATTTCTCTTGCTGTGAGTTCATCATGAAGTAAGTTTTGCGGTTTTTCCCGCATTTTCATCATCATCTTATCAGTAACTTCCGGCTCAAGGACAATTTGTCCTTTGAAGGTAGAACGAACCGCTTCTGCAATCTCACTTGCTTTCGACGTTTTCAGCATATAACTTGTTGCTCCTGCCTGCAATGCTGGATAGACTTTCTCATCATCTAAAAAGCTTGTCACAATGATGATTTTCGCCTCTGGCCATAAATCGATAATCTGTTTTGTTGCTTCAATGCCGTCCATTTCCTGCATAACTAAATCCATTAAGATAATGTCAGGGCGTAAATCTAAAGCCATATTAATAGCCGTTTTCCCATTGTCAGCCTCTCCGACAACCTCGATGTCCTTTTGTGCTGATAAGTAAGAGGATACGCCTATCCGCACCATCTCGTGATCATCGACAAACAAAACTCTTATCATTTTTTCTCCTCCTCATCCAAGATCATCGGCACCTTCACCTCAAGCCGTGTCCCTTTTTGCTGCAGGCTGATTATTTTCAGCTGTCCACCGATTTCCGCTGCCCGCTCATGCATATTCTGCAGACCATATGAACCTGTTTTGCTCTTTTCTACATCGAATCCGATTCCATCATCCACAACCCTTAAAATGACGTACTGTTCTCTATGTAGCAGCTGTACATCAAGCTTACTTGCTTTTGCATGCCTGAGTGTGTTCGAAACTGATTCCTGCAGAATTCTGAATAGATGATCCTCAATGCCTTTATCCAAGATGAATTCCTCGAGCTTCCAAGTTATCTGCATTTCTACTTTTTGTACAAGCTCTGACAATAGCTCCATTATTCCCTCTTTTAATGTTTTATCTTTTAATGCCGCTGGTCTTAAATGAAGCAGCAATGCCCGCATTTCCAGCTGTGACTGGTGAATTGTCTCTTCTACAAGCTTTAGCTGCTTAGTTTCAACAGCATCCCCATCAATTTGTCTTCTCTCATTGATAGCAGACAAGAGCATAGATGCAGCAAAAAGCTGCTGACTGACAGAATCATGAAGCTCTCTTGCAAGGCGGTTCCGTTCATCAGCAATGACAGCTTGAACTCTCGTGTGCTGATTCTCCGCCTGCTCTGTGACAAGCTTTTGCGATAATTTGATTTGCTCCTTCAGCTTGTTTTGCACATTTGTTATCTTTGTTCCTAATGAATGTATTTCTTCATAAAAGCCGGAGCTATCTCCTTCAAGTTCCTTATTTCTTTCCCCGCTGTGAATGATCCCATCAAGGGCGTTAACTTGCTTTCGCCACGAGTATCCGCTCAACACCCCAAAAAACAGCCCAATTGCCACATCCGCACTAACGAGAAATAAGACAAACGGGATATCAAGGACTTGTTTCTCCCAAATATCATTCCAGCTGTCTGGCGGAAACACGAGCAGGAAGGCGGCAGAAGTGAACACAAGCATTATTAATGCAATGCTCATTCCCCATATAATTTGCCTTTGTATTATGCTCATATTCTTTTCACCTCTAGATTTCCTACTAGGAAAGAGGTGATGATCTTCACTCGTGTCTCCGCTTGGTCATATGCAGCACTGCTTCTCATTAGATTCAGATTGAAGGCATTTACTTCATTTTCTTCATCAAAAATGGAAGCTGAGCCTAACAAGACGGAGTGATTGATGCTGACCTCCAAATCATAAGGAATAAATATTTTTACATTGCCGACAAGATTACGGATGGAGATGACTGTCTCTCCTGGCGGCAGCACTGTGTAACTCAAATCAATAATTGTGTCGCTTGCACCTGTTTGGATATTAATATCTTTCCATTCGTAAACATGATCAGGAGTTTCATTCCGATGGAACAGCCGGTTGCCGAACATTGGCTCCTTTTTAATAATAATGTCCTCACCAAGTCCTTCTTTCTTTTCCTTGATAATCGGTTTGATTACCTCTTTATTGTTTTTATTCTGGATAAACTGTACAAACCAGTACAAAAGGAGGCTGAACAGTAGGAATTTCACGGTAAACATATTGAGTACACTAATCAGCAGCACAAGCAATCCAGCCCAAAACATCAGTTTCCCTGTTTTCCCTTTCAATCCCCGTTTTCCGTAATACATCAGTCCGATTGAAATCAGAAAGGAAAAGATCAATCCTGGATGCAAAACAAAAATCTCCAATAAAAGCAGGAACCCAGCAACAATAACAATCCAGCCAGAAAAGTCCTTCTTAATTCTTTCAAACAACGGAGTTCCTCCTCCCTTTCCCTTCATGTTGGCTACGCCTTTCCGGCTATTGATAATATTTGCTCTCTTTTGCATTATCCATACTCGGAAAGGCGTATAAAAAACCTACGCCTTTTAAGAATATCATTTTTTTCAAGATGTGAAAGTTTCATCTTTCTTTTCCTCAATCTTTTTTTCTAAAGCCGCAATTTTTTCATCAATTGTATGCTGATAATAATTGTTCGTAATTTTTTTATCTAACCCTTCAATATAGGTTTCCAATTCATCGAATTTTGTTGTTTGTCCCTGCTTCCCTTGTTCATTCGTAACTTTATCAATTGTGTATGAAGCTCTTGTCATGTTTTCCTTTCCCATCAGCTCAAGACGGCGGATATTCATATCTTTCAGCTTATGCTTCATCAAGGCATATTTTGCCTCCAGCTCACTTGTCTGCTGGTCAGTGATTTTCAGTGATTCAGTCAAGCGGACTATTCTTTCCTCGTAATGGTGTTGTTCTGTTTGAGCAAAGGCATACAGTTCCTCTTCGCCTGCTTGTGAAGCAATTTCTGCTTGTTTTTTCCGTTTTGCTGCTAATTCTTCAGCCTCATTAAGCTCCTTAGTGAATGCTTCTTTCAACACATATTGGCGCTTTATAAGCCCTTTTACCTTTTCTGTCTCTCTTTCACATTCTCTTAAATATTGGTTGAGCAGAGCAAGAGGATTCTTGTTCTCCTTTTTATCAAGCACTTCATTGATATCTGCCATTACTGCATTTTTAATTCTTTCTAATAGTTTTGCCATGATTTTTTCCTCTTTTCTGTTTAGTTTTTGTTTAGTTCAGACCATTGCTTCTCAAAATTCTGAAACGGATCATCAGAAGTATTCATTTTTTCTACTTTTCCCGATTTTTTCCATTTTTTAAATACTAACAACAGGATATACGCTGCAGCTAGACCAAGTATTGCCGGAAGATTGCTTGCAGTGATACAAAGCAAGATTATGCCTAATGCTCCCCATCCTACCTTCGCTCCTGTATTCCCTGCTTTCAAGAATTGCTTAAACACGAGATACAGCAATACACCGCTAATGATCAGCCCGACAAGAGGACCTAACTGTGACACAAGGACAATTGCCGCTGTAGCTCCTATAAGAAATAAACCTACTTTTTTCATTTCATCAATCTCCTTTCATTTCATACTCCTATCATAGCTTTCAGCATGATTTTTCATAACGTGCTTCCGCTTGATTTCTCTCTAAGACTTGAGGCTTAGTGCATGCTCAGCATTCCGGCGGCATACGAAAAAAAAGACCTTTTTGCGGAAGGTCTCCTCATAAATTATGCAGTTTCAGCTTTCTTTATCATCCTACGAGTCTGCTGTAGATTGCTCTTGCCCGTGCACGCTCACTTGTACCATGAATAATGGCACGACCGTCTTTAAATAGAACAACTCTGTGCTTTTCATACTCACATGCAAGCAAATATGGGTTAACAATCATATTATTAACGATATGGTGAATGCTCTTAGAAAGTGCATGCAAATCATAAACTTGTGAAACACCCGGACGTATTTGGATTGCATCTCTGCCGCATAATATATCTGTTTTTGTTTGGTTAACACTGTCCAAATATGGAAATATTCTTTGGCTGCATGCAGGACAATGGGGGTCTTTTAATCTATCAGCATGTATTTCTGCCTTTTGCATACTCCAAATATCATAGGATAGCAGTATAGGCTCAACTGCTTTATTACCTGCCAGAATTTTCAGCGCATATGCTGCTTGAAACGCTGCTACAAGCTGGACAATCGGACTAATGATCCCTGCACTATCACATGTTTCGGTTTGGGTTGGCAGCTGCTCGACAATACAGTGTAAACACGGAGTACTGCCTGGAATGACAGGATACGTCAACCCATAGCTGCCAACACACGCACCGAATATATAGGGAATATTCATTTTAACAGCTGCATCATTAATGATGAGCCTTGTTTCAAAATTATCCATTCCATCAATAATAATCGAGGCTCCCTTAATCATTTCTTCTATATTTAGACCCGTTATATCTTCCACTCTGCTATCGATAAGCACATCACTGTTTATCAGCTCTAATCTCTGTTTTGCGGCAATTGCCTTAGGCAGCTTTAACGCAGCATCTTCCTCGGTGTACAGCTGCTGCCTTTGTAAATTGCTCCATTCTACATAATCCCTGTCAATGATTGTCAGCTTCTTAATACCTGCTCTTGCAAGCATCTCTGCTGTCGATGAACCAAGGGCACCAACTCCTAAGATGACTGCATGACTTTCCTGCAGTCTCTTTTGACCGACACCACCTATAAACAGCTCTTGCTTTTTATATTTGCCGATCATGAGGTCACCAGTCCGCTGGTAGGGCTGCTTGCTTCTCCAAATTGCTTCATGTCCATCCTTCCAGCTTCAAAGCCAAGCCTTCCTGCCTCAATCGCCATGCTCATAGCCTTCGCCATTTTCACAGGGTCTTTTGCATTGGAAACTGCTGTATTTAAAAGTACACCGTCAGCACCTAACTCCATTGCGAATGCGGCATCTTTAGGAGAACCAACACCAGCATCAACAATCACGGGAATTTCTGATTGCTCGATAATCAAGCGAATATTCAGCGGATTAATAATACCTCTGCCTGAGCCGATCGGTGCAGCTCCTGGCATGACAGCATGGACACCCAATTCTTCGAGGCGCTTAGCTAGTACCACATCATCAGACGTGTATGGCAAAACAGTAAAGCCTAATTCGAGCAGTTTCTCTGAAGCTTTCAATGTTTCAACAGGATCAGGCAACAGTGTCTTGCTGCACCCTATTATTTCTACTTTAACCATGTCACAAAGACCTGAACCTTGCGCAAGCTTGGCAATTCTTACTGCTTCTTCTGCATTTTTCGCTCCTGCAGTATTTGGCAAAAGTGCATATTTCGTAAGATCCAATTTTTCAAGTAAGTTTGGCTGAGATTCCTCAAACACGTTCATTCTTCTGACCGCAAATGTTAATATCTCTGCCCCAGATACAGCTACTGCCTCCCTTTGGACTTCGTATGACGGATACTTACCTGTTCCTAGCAGCAACCTTGACTGAAATGTTCGGTTTCCTATTTTCAACATATTCTTCATCCTCCTCCAACAAAATGAATAAGTTCTAATTGATCCTTTTCTGCAAGAGCTGTAGTTTGATAGCTTTCTTTCTTAATAATTTCTCTGTTTAGTTCAGCAATTAGCATCCGGTCCTGCAGACGATACCATACTATTAAATCTTGCAATGTCACGACTTCTTCAGGAATATCAGTGCTTTTTCCATTCAATTGTATCTTCATCGCTTCACACCCTTTCATGCTGGAAATGCACTTGCCTGTCAATTCTAAATGCCCCTAGCCAAGCTTGATTAACCTTTCTTCCCATCACTAAATCTCGAATCATCATCCCTGTTGCTGGTGCCATCAAAATACCGTTTCGCTGATGACCAGCGGCAAAGTATAAGCCCGAAATTTCAGGATGTTCGCCGATAAAAGGTCTTTTATCAAAAGACTGCGGCCTTAAACCTGCCCAAAATCTGCTTGGCCGCATTAAAGCAATCTCTGGCATCATTCTTCTTGCCTTTTCCATGATTTCCTGAATACCGCCAAAACTCGGCTTTTCATTCCAATCATTCCATTTTTGTGTTGCACCTATCACCAATTGATTGTTATTTCTTGGCACAATATAACTTTTTTCATGAAATAAAGTTTTGCTTAAAGGCAATCTGTCATTGATAACAGAAAGACACTCTCCTTTAACGGGTACTAAGGCATTACTCAAGCCGGATTTTGCAAAAAACTTATTTGTCCATACTCCACAGGCAATGATTACATTTTCCGCATAAAAATTGCCGATCGTTGTTTTTAGGATAAACCCGTTGCCATCTTGCTCCACATCCAACACAGAAGTATGTTCTAAGATTTGTGCACCGAGCTGATAGGCACCTTTGTTGAAACCGGTGCAGGCAGATACAGGTGTGACATGAACATCGTCTTTCATATAAACTGCACCGTAGATTTCCTGACTGACATACCTCTCCTTCTCTAAGACTTCCTGTGCAGACAGCCATGTTACGGAAGGGAGGTTGAGAACTGAATTAAATTTTATTTTTTCTTCCTCTGAATAGACTAAATTGAGAATGCCGCCTTTTCTCAATTCAATATCAATTCCGCAAGTCTCTTTCAACTGAGTTGACAGCCGGTCATAAAAAATGTGGCTGTCTGCGACAAACGGATACAGCTCTTTAAATTCCTCCCATTCGGAGTGAGCACCCAGCATCCCCGCCGCAGCACTTGTTGTTTTCCCGCCGATTTCGTTTGCTTCAAATACCGCGGTTCTAATGTTTTCACTTGATAGATAATAAGCAATAGCACTGCCGATAATGCCGCCGCCAATGACTGCAGCTTCAAAATTTCGTGTTTGCATACTCTTTGCACCTTTCTCGATATTTTTTTGCGGCAAGTTCAGGGTTTACTGCAGCAAAAATCCCGGACATTACGCAGATACCATCAGCACCAGAATCATATAGCTCGCCTACTTTGTCCTCGCTTATTCCGCCGATCGCGTATACAGGAAGCTTGACGGCCTTTTTTATCGCTTGCAATGTCTTAATCCCATTAGGAGGAACTCCCTCTTTACTGTCCGTTTCATAACAATGTCCGTAAATGATATAATCTGCTCCTTCCTTCTCAGCTTCTAGTGCAGCTTGAAGGCTGTGAACAGATTTCCCGGCAAGCTGACATGCTGTTCTTCTTCTAGCCCTTTCAATTGAAAAGCCCTTTTCAGGCAGATGTACATGAAGCAGATCGGCTAAAAGCAAGATTTCCTCCATTCCATTGATAACTAGTTTTCGCCTATCTGCACCTCCTGCAAGCAGCTGTTTGCAAAGACAATAAATCTCTATCATTGATTTAGACTTTTCTCTTATATGTATATAGTCAACATAATCATGAATTTGCAGAATCATAGCGCCTGTTTCCTGTACTGAATAGGCGTCATTTGTTATGGCAATAAGCTTCATTCTTCACAAAAACCACCTTTACCGATAAAATTACTCAAATTTAACTAACAGCCATCCCTCCAATCCTTCCGTTTTTAACAATAAAAAAGCCACTCTCCCATAGGAAAGTGGCTTGTGATTTTGTACGAACAGTAAAAAGTGCACAATAATACAATCTTCCACTTTCCTACGCAGGTACGAACCTGTTCAGGTTATGAGGGTTTAAAAGTAGCTACTTTATTCTCAGCCCTTATCAAGGGATCCCCTAGTGATGATTCTCATTTAATTTTCGTTTGTACTTACAGGATATCATATCTCATTCATATTTCAAGCAATTATATTAAAATTTAAGAATCATTCTTATTTTTCGTTATTTCTCTACTTCATCTAGGAAACTGTCTGACCTAATTCCAGTTCTTCTTAAGATAAATTCAAAGTCAACATTAACCTTTGCCTCTGAAAAATATTGGTTCCAGTCATTTTTAATCTTTTCAAACTGGGCATTATGCTGCCTTCTCATTATTTCTCCGAAGCCGAATATATCAAGTTCATATTCTTTCTGCAATTTTTCGACCGTGCTCTTAATTTTTTCAGATGCATCCTTGCTGACAAGATCTTCATATTTTTTAAAAGTCTCTATCTTGTCCAATGCTTTATAGCATTGCGTGCCTTCAATATAGCCTTCAGCTTTAATATTGATATTGAATTCTGGTGTCACTCCATCCATTTTCGTTTGCACATCTGTAGAAGAATGAATAATTCTTACAGCACTATATTCATCCTCACCGCATTGTACCGTTAAGGTTGTATTTTTAAATTTATTTGTAATCCATAAATACACTCTTGTATCCTCTAATGGCAGGAAGCCGACTAGCTTCTTTTTATCAAAGATACCAAGGGAATCAACTAGTACAATTGCTTCAGGTGTGACATTATTCATATTCTCGACAGTTGCTCCAACCTTCTTATCTCCTTTTACCACTACTGCATTTAAAATAGCCTCTTTTCCCTCTAAAGTAATATCATTGATAAAGTCATTTATCCTCATATCCGGATCTCCGCCCCAGTCTTGAAACATGTTTTCAAGCTGTGTCGAAAGCTTCAGTGAAGACGATTTCCGGTAGAGATTTGTCACCTTCAACACATCAGATGCTTTGCTGTCCTTCGCTATTAGAATCTTGAAATCATCACGAAGTTCTCTGTTCCTCTCCAAATAATCAATAAAGTCAATCATTCCAGTCCTAGCTACGTCTTCCCCAATAACTAGGAGCTTCATATGAGAAAAAACAAGGTACTGGGCGTAATATTGGCTGAATTGATGGCTGATTTCCGATAAGGTCTCTCCTTCAATCGTTTCTACTAATGCCGGGGCATAGCCACCGCTTGTTCGTGAATTCAATTCTGCTGCATTCAAAGCTTCGACCGTCACTTTATATTTGCCGTCATCTCCTCTATCAACAGCCATCCCTGAAACAAGTTTAATTTCTGACAGTTCCTTCCGATCCCAGCACCCACTCAAAAGGAAAACAATCAGGACCGATATAATCAGTTTCCCATAAAGCTTCAACTCCCGCTGCCTCCCTTCGTCTGCTTAGGAGGAGATGGTGAGCCTTGTGGCTTTTGTTTGTCTGTATTGCTTGGGCTCAAATAGGCCGGCCGTTTATTCTGGAACCAGATTGGAGTTCGGATAAACACATCCTTTTGGTCTTCAACAATAAACGGAGCAACTGGCGCCAAGTATGGCACACCAAAGGAACGAAGCGAGCTTAAGTGTGCAACCATGAATATAAGCACGAGCAATACGCCATACAAGCCTAGTATAGAAGCGACTATTATAAGCACGAACCGTATCAGCCGGGAGGCATTCGCAAAGCTGTAATTAGGAAATACAAAGTTGGCAATTGCTGTGATTGCTACAATAATAACCATGATATTGGAAATAATTCCAGCTTCTGCTGCTGCTTGCCCGATTACCAATGCTCCAACAATTGAAACTGTTTGACCTACTGCCCTTGGCATACGGACACCAGCCTCCCGAAGAATCTCAAAGGTTATTTCCATAATAAATACTTCAATAACTGCCGGGAACGGCACACCCTCCCGCTGAGCAATTACGCTTAACAGCAAGGTTGTCGGCAACAACTCCGGGTGGAAGGTCAATACTCCTACATATGCAGAAGGCATCAGCAAACCAATCATAAAAGAAAGATAGCGGATCATTCTGATAAAGCTTGACATAAAATAATTCTGGTAGTTATCCTCAGATGAATTAAAGAAATCTGTCAGCACGGCAGGCACCAGCAGTATAAACGGAGTCCCGTCTGTAATTATTGCAATTTTACCATCCAAAAGCGCTGAACAGACAGAGTCTGGCCGCTCTGTATTTAAGGCGAGAGGGAATACAGTCGCCGACTTATCTTGAATAAGTTCTTCAATGTTGGCAGATTCAAAAATAGCGGATATATTAATATCTTTTATTCGTTTTTGCACCTCTTCCAATATCTTATCATTCACAACCCCTTTTACGGATCCCACATACACACTCGTTCTAGTTTCGTTTCCTACCTTGAACTTCTCAAACTGGAGATTATGGTTTTTAATCCTTTTACGGATTAAATTAATGTTAGTCGATATATCCTCAACAAACGCATCCTTTGGACCTCTTACAACTGTTTGTGTAGTCGGCTCAGAAACCGTTCTTCCTTCACTGTTAATGAAACTGATAGTGAGTGCTGCCGGCACACCTTTAATGACGACTGCAATCCGCCCTTCAAGGATTGTCTCTATCATTTCACTGATTGTATTTATAAGTTTATAGCCTGACACACCAAAGGCTTTTTTTCCAAATGCACGCAATTCATCTTCACTCGTAATTCTAATATCTTGTTCGACAGGATTTTCTAAAGTTTGTCCAAGCATATCTTTGAGAAAATCTGTATTGATGACTGTGTCCAAATAAAAAATTATCGCTTCTGACTTACCTACTAATATATCATCCGCCTTTAAATCTGCTGTATTCCCAAATATCCTTTTAATCTCGTCTTTGACGGTTTCAAAGCTGATTTTTTTCATTTCAATTTCTTCCGCTTTTGTCGGTTTCGCATTAGACGGAATTTGTTTTTTGCTGTTAATGGAAAGCAATTTTTTTAAGAACTTCTTCATGCTTTTGCCCCCTTGCCTGCACTTCGATCTTTTCTCCACTTCTTAAACAGTAATGTGGCCAGCACCAATATCGGAAACCCATATTCCATAGGCAGATGCAAGATAAAAATATCCACATAAAGACCCTCTTTTAAATGATCTGCAAAGTCATTACTAATAAAGACTGCAAATATCGAGACGATACAAGCAACTGGGATAGAAAAAAACCGATATGGCTTATTAAATACATACTCCAATCCTTTGAGACCTCCATATATAAAGACAGAGCTCTTGATTAATATCCCAAGCATAATGATGAAGACTACTAAAGCATCAATCCGCTCAATAAATTCTCCAATACTCACAAGCCTCGCCGCACTAAGGAGCGGAAAGTTCGAACGAAGGGCGATGTTTTCACCTAGAGATGTGATAATTAAAAATACGGATAAAAGTAACAGGAAGCTTGCTATGGCAACTCCCAAAATGCTGACTTTCCTGCTGTATTTAAAGTTTGTCACATCAGCTAGAACGACCGTAAATGCAATTAGTTCCCCAAAGGGAAACACCGATATAGATGGAATGATTGCTTTTACTATTGGCATAAAACCCATAGCCGCAACTGGCTGAAGATTTACCAACTCAATATTTCCGCTCCCATACAAGAAAAGGAACAGCAAAAGCATAAAAGCAAATGTATATGGCGTGAATATTTCAGAAGTTCGTCCCAGTACCTCAATGCCCATATACAGTATGTAGCCTATTACAAGGACCGGCAGGACGACAGTAACTTCAATCGGGGTTAAGGGAAGGATTGCCGCCGAAATCAGCTCTCCGAAATCCCGTATAACCCGGCAGGCGATATAAAGAAAATAGCAAATGTATACAAGGGACATAACGACAGCTACTGGCCTGGAAAAGCAAATTTCCATAATTTCAAAATAATTTTTCCCAGGCTGCAAAGACAGCAAAAAATAATAGGCAGAAATAATGAGAACTCCTATAAAAAAGCCTGCAATTACGACCATCCATGCATCGCGCTTTGCTTCCATGCCTACTCCGACTACAATAGCGCTGCCGAGCAGGAAGTTTATAATTAATGTAAGTAATTGACTTAATGATATGTTTTCCTTTAGCATACGCTCAACACCTTATGGATTAATGCATAGCAAGTTTATATATTCCTTTCCTTCATCTGATTGCCATTGTTTTTTCCTCGCCATTTTTTAAACAGAAGTATCATTATTAACAAAACAGGCAACCCGAACTGCAGCGGTACATGCAGCAGAAAAGGATTGGAAAACAGCCCTTCATTCATATGATCGGAATAGCCTTTTGCAATAAAAATCGAGAATAGTGAAACTAAACATGACACCGGTATTGCAAAGTAACGGAACGGGATCGCAAAAACATATTCTAGTCCCTTTAAACCACCATATATGTATATGGAGCTTTTCACTAATGTCCCTAATACCATTGTGAAGACAACGATGGCATCAACACGCTGGATAAATTCTCCAATAGAGATAAGGCGGGCGGCGCTCAACAACGGAAAATTAGAGCGAAGAGCAATATTTTGTCCCAATGCGAGAATAATTAGCATGGATGATGCTATTAGAAGAAGGCTTGAAATAACCATGCTGACCATTACAACTTTACCGCTTAGATCGAGTCTAGAGACACTTGGAAGGATGAATGATAAAATAAGTAGCTGACCATACGGACGAACGAGTTCATATGGAAAGATTACCTTCCACAAAGGAGTAAATCCCTCCCCTAAAATAGGCTTAATATTTGTCATATCCAGGTTTTTCCCCGAATATAAAAACACAATTAATAAGACCATAAAAACAATCGCATATGGAGTAAAGATCTCCGATGTCCTAGCCAGAACCTCAATTCCTAGATAAAGCACATATCCTATCACAAGCAGCAATGTAAATGTACTGAATTCAATTGGGGTGGTCGGGAGCACTGTCGCAGAAATCAATTCTCCGAAGTCTCTAATTATCCGGCATGCATAGTATAAGAAATAAATGATGTACACGAAGCTTAAACAAATTGCTATCGGCCTCTTAAAGCAATACTCAAACATCTCATACAGATTTTTCCCTGGAAGCAGTGAGCTTAAATATATATAGAACAATGTAATGACAATCCCAAATCCAAATGCAATAAAGAGAGCTATCCATGCATCCTCTTTTGCGTCTAATGCAAGTCCGAAAACAATGGAGCTGCCAATTTGAAAATTAAATACTAATGCTGCTAATTGGCTTAAAGAAATGTTTTCTTTGAGCAATGGACTCCACTTCCTTTAGTTTTTAACATAAATGTTTTAAGCATTTGTTTTGTTGCCACCTTGCAGCTTCTTTTTCAGCCTCCTGAAATCAACGACAACAGACCAGACAAAACCAAATCCTGCTGTCAATACAATAGTGATTGCACCTGCTCCCACTTCAGCCTTATAAATATTCATAAAACAGTTCTTTAGGCTGTCATGGAACACAAACAGATCCAAAATAAGGGTTAAAGTTCCCATCATGCCAAACAGCAATAAATAAACAAATGTAACCATATCAATTCTCCTGCAATTTATATTCTTGTCTTATCATGTGAAAATTCGCCAATTTTATGTAGAAAAAATTTGCAGGCATAAAAATAAAAAAATACCGCTATAAATATAGCGGTATTTCAGTTTATGATTATTATTGTACGCTTGTAATTTCACCTTGATAAAATACTTTGCGTTCAAGGGGAAGTTTAAGCTCTTTCAGCATTTGCTTCAATTCACGTTCTTCTCTGTCAGTTACAAGGCTGATGACTGTTCCCTCTTTGCCGAATCGTCCTGTGCGACCAGAACGGTGAATATATTGAGTCTTATCTTTTGCAAAATCGTAATGGACAACATGAGTTATATTTTGGATATCTAACCCGCGTGCCGCAACATCTGTCGCAAGCAACATTGTCGTTTTACCGGACCGGAATAGTCGCGTATATTTTTGTCTATCCATCTTATTAAGATCACTGTGGAGCTTGCTCGTTTTAATATCCTTGAAAGCAAGTTTTTCATGAAGTACATCTAAATTTCCGATGTCCTTAATGAAAACAAGCACTTTCGCATTTTCAAGACGTGAGATTTTCTCCATCAGCTTGATCTTGTCCCGATGCTCAGCCTGGAAGTATATATGGTCTACAACTGCTGCTTCAATAGTTGTATCTTTTTTAACCCGAATAACAGCAGGGTCAGAAAGCAGTTCCTTGCCAAGTGCTTCGGTTCTATCTGTCAGAGTTGCCGAGAACATCACAACCTGTCTTTCCTCTTTCTGTGTCGCCTTAATAATTTGGCGAACACTTTCAATATGCTCAGGAACGAGAAGCTGATCAGCTTCATCGAGGACAATTGTTCTCACTTCATGCATTTTAAGTTTCTTTTGCTTAATAAGCTCCAATGCCCTTCCAGGTGTACAAATAGCAAGATGAGGATTTTTCTTCAGTTTATCCAATTGTCTTTTTACATTAGCTCCGCCAATAAATGAAGCAGATCTGATGCCGCTGTTTTCTCCCCATTTTTGAACTTCAGTCAGAATTTGCATCACCAATTCCTGAGAGGATGCCAGTATTACTGCCTGCATTGCCCTTGATTCTGCATTAATCTTATTTAAGACCGGCAGCAAATATGCCAGTGTTTTTCCAGTACCTGTTGGAGATTCGGCAATTATGTCCTTGCCATCCAAAATCTCCGGAATAGCTTTTTCTTGAATAGTCGTCGGTTTCTGAAAGCCTTGTTTCGCCCAGTTTTCTTCTATAAATGGTTTCATCCTATTTAAAAGGGTTTGATCGCTCATTTTATTCTCCTTTTTCATGCAGCTGCTGCTTTGCTGTTCCTTTTTTTGATAAGGAATACGCTTATTAGAACATCTAAAAAGTTCAAATATCTAGCATCTCCTTATTATAGATTATTCTCGTAAAAATAGATATGCAATCATAGAAACAGCCTTTAATAAGAAAAAGAAAGTCTGCAGAATCTCTGCAGACTTTCTTTTTGCGTTAAACAAGCGTTTGAGCATCTCCAACTGTTTGGTAAATATCGACCCTGTCTTTTATCTTTTTCATTTTAATGTCCAGCTCATGGGCAGCATCTGCTGCTTCTTTTAATTCTGCAAGCAAATGGTTCGGTATGCCTTTATCAAATTTATAATAGATTTTATGCTCAAGGCTCGCCCAAAAGTCCATGGCTATTGTTCTTATTTGAACTTCTACAAATACTTCTTCCATTCCATTGCTTAAAAATACGGGAATTTTAACAATTAAATGCAGACTTTTATAACCATTTGGCTTGGGGTTCTCAATATAATCTTTAACTTCAACGATTTTTATATCACTTTGTTTTTTCAGCATTTCATAAATATCATAAATATCGGAAATAAACGAACAGGTAATTCGGACACCGGCTATATCATGAATATGCTCTTTCGCATTTTCAACCGTAATGTCAAGACCTTTCCTGCTGAGCTTTACCATAATCCCCCGAGGATCTTTAATTCGGGATTTAATATGTTCAATCGGGTTGTGATTGTGAATAAATTGAAATTCTTCATTTAGTATTTTTAGTTTCGTATTAACTTCCTCTAAAGCAAAGCGATAGACAATTAGATTGTTTTTCCACTCTATCAATTCATTGGAAAGATCATCTAGGCTCCAATCGCTTAACGGGAAGAGCACTTCATTCTTTTCTGAACGATCCATAAATCAATAAGTCTCCTTTGGTTTTCTATAAACCTTTTCTGCATTGACTCCTATATTCTTTAAAAGTTCGATAATCTGATCGATCGTTTTCATTTCAACCATCCACCTCTTCGTCAATGTTAAGGGTGACAGGCACCTGTCCTTATTATAGAGAAAAATGACCGGTCAGTCAATTCCCCTTTTCTTGGTATTTTAAGGACTTTCCGTTCCAATTTCCCCAGCATTTGTATGAAACTGGTTCTGGTTCAATCGGTAGTAGAAGCCTTTTTCCAGCAACAGCTCATCATGAGTTCCTTTTTCAATGATAGCTCCATTATTAAGCACTAATATACAGTCTGCATGCTTGATAGTATTCAATCGGTGAGCTACAACAAATGATGTTTTTCCCTTCATAAGCCGGTGCAGTGCTTCTTGGATTTTCACCTCTGTTATTGTATCAATGCTGCTCGTTGCTTCATCAAGTATAAGGATTTCAGGGTCTGCCAGTATTGCTCTTGCAATGGACAGCAGCTGTTTTTGTCCTTGACTGATGCTGTTCCCATCTGCTTCTAGAATCGTATCGTAGCCGTCCGGCAGACTATCGATAAAACTATGAGCATTTGCAAGAATTGCTGCTGCTTCTATTTCTTTATCGGTTGCATCTAGTCTTCCATAACGAATATTTTCTTTAATTGTCCCAGAAAATAAATAAGCATCCTGAAGGACAAACCCCATATGAGAACGCAGACTCTCCCTCTTAATAGAAGTAATATCCTGTCCATCAAGCGCGATCACTCCTTCTGTCGCATCATAAAATCTGGACAGAAGATTGATGACCGTTGTCTTCCCTGCTCCTGTAGGGCCGACGAGAGCTATCGTTTCACCTGGTTTGGCGCGGAAGGAAACACCATTTAATATGCCTTTATCTTTTTCATAAGCAAAGGACACGTTTGAAAAAACAACATCACCATTTACAGTGTCAAGAGACATGGCTGTTTCTTCATCCTTCTCCTCTTTCTGTTCATCAAGTACTTCAAATACTCGTTCTGCCCCAGCTATCGCTGATAATAATGTGTTGAACTGGTTGGAAAGATCATTGAGAGGGCGAGTGAACTGTCTTGAGTATTCAACAAATATGACGATAACTCCAATAGAAATGTTTCCTGTTTTTAAGATTATTAATCCGCCGACACCAACAATCAGTGCAAAGCTAATATTATTGAGCATATTCATTAGCTTCGGAATAAAGCCAGAATAAACCTGGGCCCAGTAGCTGACATTCTTCAAGTTTTCACTTTTTTCAACAAGCTCACTAATCATCCTGTCCTCTAATGAAAAGGTTTTGACAATCCGCTGGCCTGATATGGATTCCTCAATAAAACCGTTCAGATTTCCTAATTTATTTTGCTGCTCCTTAAAGAGCACTCCTGTTCTTGCAGTTATCCACTTCATTCCTAAATACATGACAGGAATAATCGTTAAACTCAATGCAGTAAGTAGAGGGCTTAGCCAAAGCATAATGGAAATAGTTCCTAACAGAGTAAGAATACTTGAAAACACTTGAATTACTGAGCTGTTGAGTGTTGAGCTGACATTCTCAATGTCATTTGTCACCCTGCTCATCAGTTCTCCATGCTGCCTTTTATCAAAATAGGCAATTGGAAGCTGGTGAAACTGTGCAAAAAGGTCAGTGCGGAGCCTGTAAACAGTCGATTGGGAAATTCCAATCATCCAATAATTCTGCAGAAATAAGCTGGCAGAATAAAAGAAGTAAATAATACCTAACCAAAGCAGCAGCGTGCCAAGCCCGGTAAACTCTTTGTTTACAATATAGGAATCAATTGATATACCTACAAGATAAGGTCCTAATAGACCTAATAAGCAGCTCGCAGCCACAAGTAACAGCACGAGCAAGAGAAGGCCTTTTTGGGCAGCCATGTACTGCCATAAACGATAAAGAGTTCTGCCCATGTTACGGGGTTTTGCTTTCGCCTTTTTCTTATTTGCCTGAATATCAATTTCCGGCTTCGGATAATGAAAAGCATCTGTCAGCGTCTTAAACATGGCTTGCCTCCTCACTACCTAATTGTGACTCTACTATTTGCTGGTACAGTTTATTTTCTTTCAGCAGCTGATCATGATGGGCATATGCCAGGATTTTCCCCTTTTCCATCAGTAAGATTCGATTTGCCTTGCGGGCTGTTGAAACTTTTTGAGTAATTAAAAGCGCAGTTGCATTGTATGTCGAGATTGCCTGAAGGAGCTCTTTCTCTGTCTCTAGATCTAATGCACTAGTACTGTCATCTAAAAGGAGAATCTTTGGTTTTCTTACAAGAGCCCTTGCAATAGACAGCCTTTGCCTTTGTCCGCCAGACAAATTGATACCCTTTTGGCCGATTCTAGTATTATATTTTTTCGGAAGCTTCATAATTGTATCGTGTATTTGCGCATCTTTAGCTGCCTTTACTATCATCTCTTCAGAGGCAAAAGGGTTTCCCCACATGATATTTTCCTTAATTGATCCTGTAAACAATAAGGAAGCCTGTGGTACATAGCCAATCTGCTTCCTTAAGTAATCAAGGTGAAAATGCGTGATGTCAGTGTTATCAATGTAAACAGCACCCTTTGTCGGTTCGTATAATCTTGGAATAAGCTGGAACAGCGATGTTTTCCCTGCTCCTGTAATTCCCATAATAGCAATGACTTCATTCGGCTCGACAGCAAAGCTGATTTCTTCCAGTACATTACCCTTTGCATTTGGATAAGCAAAAGCAATATTTCTGAACTCCAATTTCCCAGTTAATTCCCTTTGCTGAGAGGATGCTCTTGTATCACTGTCCTTCTCCTCCATCTCAAACACCTCCTGCAGCCTGTCAGCAGAAGCTTTACAGCGGGATATCACCATAATCAGCATTGTAATGACAGATAAGGAGGAAGTAATTCTTAATGAGTAATTGATAATAGCAACAACATCCCCGATTTGTGTCTCACCTGCAGCTATTTGGCCTGAACCTAGCCAAAGGATAGCAATAATACAGAGATTCATAATAAATAACAGGAGCGGGACGGTGATTTCCATCACTCGCAAGGCTTTTTCTGTGCTTTGTTTTAAGTCATCGCTCGCTGCAGTAAACCGGTCAGTTTCAAATCGTTTACGAATATATGCTTTTATCAACTTAACTGCGATTAAGTTTTCAAGCATAACATTATTGACGAAATCCAATTTACTCTGTACTTTTTTAAACAGCTTCCCGCCTTTGCGGATAACCCATACAAACATCAGGATAATAACAGGAATTGTCACCGCAAGTAAAAGAGCCAGCTTTACATTGACAACAAAGGACATGATGATTCCTCCAATTATTAATAATGGAGATCTCAGGAGAAATCGCAAGCTCATAAAAATCATATTCTGCAGCTGTGTAATATCATTTGTCAGCCTTGTAATTAAGGATGAACTGGCGAACTTGCTGCTGTTGGCAAATGTGAAGTATTGAATGATAGAATAGAGATCTTTGCGGAGACTATAGCCG
>Ga0209463_1000459_pt1 | contig 32776 bp, 23 predicted proteins | sample AgamicMgSfrz_FD_187169 | JGI IMG/M metagenome (GOLD analysis project Ga0209463, IMG submission 187169) | Agave microbial communities from Guanajuato, Mexico - Mg.Sf.rz (SPAdes) (version 2) | ecosystem: Host-associated > Plants > Phyllosphere > Phylloplane/Leaf | place: Guanajuato, Mexico...
GCTAACAGGTTCGGTAATGGTAATGGTGCCTTCAACCGGTTCCGGCGTGCCGCCGTCGCCATCTCCGCCGTTATCGCCATCGCCGCCGCCGTTATCACCGTCGCCATCTCCACCGTTATCGCCATCACCGCCGCCGTTATTACCGTCGCCATCTCCACCGTTATCGCCATCGCCGTCGCCGGGATTATCATCGTCACCGCCGCCGCCGCCGCCGCCACCACCGCCGCCGCCTGCAGAGGCTACGCCAATACCCGCCAGCCCTAACACGCCGGCAATACCGGCTGCAGTAGTCAGGTTATCGCCTATAAGCGTGTTATCAGCCAGCAATAAGGGATCAATATCACTAAGGGATTCATAGGTAGGCGTCACGGTCATTGCCGTTGTCGCATCGGCTCCGCCGCTGGTTACCGGGAATAATGCATGTTCAGGCGGATTAACGCCGTCATCAAACACCAGTTCACTGTGCAGACCGTTTTCATCAAGGAAAAAACGCTGATAGCGCACTACGGTGCCGTCCTGCATATGCAGGATCAAATCGTCGCCCTGACGCTCAAAAGAGGCCACCGTGGCGCGCGTGCCGTTAATTCTGACGACGCTGGGTTCAGTGAGTAAAACATTACGGGAAGCGTTGGTACTGTTTTGCGAGAGTAAGGTGCCGTTTTCACGTGAAATAATATCCACGCGACCGGAGGAGAGCTGTGCCATCTGAAACCCCTTTTGCACAAGTTGAGGTAATGTATATAAATAATCAAAGTAAAGAGATGTTTATCATTTACGGGCGAGGGAAAAAGATCGCCCCATATCTTTAGATTGAACCTTTCCTGGTGCAAAACAGGCGTACCGCCACAACAGAACCGCTGGCAGTACAGAATACGTACCTTTTAAAGCGATGATTTTTATTTTTACGTTTCAGATATAATCAAAAACCGCTACGCTGGTGTTGAATAATTTTTATCGAACCCATCAAAAAACCCGATTGAAAACTTCATACTTACTTATGTTATTGCAGGATGATCGATAAAATTAACTGGCAATTAAAGAGCAATTATTTGGGTTATGAAAGAGTTAGCGATTCGTTAGTTTGTTAATGTTTGCGCATAAAATCAGCAAGGCAAACAGCAAAGAAGGTGAAAAGGACCAGTCATTATTTTTGTCAATGGGCGATCTTTTGCACAAAACCTGCAACAGCAGCGGCCCACCAGGGTGACGATCTGGAGGCAAAAACGGCGCGTTTTTTAATAAAAAATTGTTGTGCTTTTCAGCGGCAAAACCGCGCGAGATGAATCATACTTTTGCCTGGTCATTTCGTTGCACAGACGCCTGATTTTGCGCCGTTTCACCAGGAAATTTCCTGAAAAAGCGGACAAGCGGGCAAAACCAATTAACAACCGTGGCTTTATCGTTTAATAAGCTTGCTGGCGCAGACCGGCTGGCGCCGCTTTTGCGCTGGGATGAAACGCTGCTCTGCCGGTTGATTTTGTGTTAAAAAGGAACCCCTTTGCGCATCATGGATAATACATAATGACATCAGCAGATGTTGAACAAACACGGAAGAGCCAGCCTGCGGTGCAGATGGCGACGCGAATTGTTTTTCTGATTGCCGGTATTGCCGTTTCTGCCTGGGCGCCGCTGGTGCCCTATGCGAAATCGCGACTTGAGGTGAGCGATGGCGCACTGGGCGGATTGCTGCTGTTTCTGGGCCTCGGCTCGCTGATTGCGATGCCGTTAACCGGATCGCTGGTCGGCAAACAGGGTTGCAAGCGCGTGATTATTTGCGGTTCGCTGATCGCCATGCTGATGCTGCCGTTGATGGCAACCCTCTCTTCTCCCGTCACGCTTGCCATGGCGCTGATGCTGTTTGGCGCGGCAATCGGTACGGTGGATGTGGCGATGAATATTCAGGCCGTTGAGGTGGAGAAAGCGGCGGAACGCACCATGATGTCCGGTTTTCACGGCTTTTACAGCGTTGGCGGCATCGCTGGCGCCGGACTGGTCAGCGCGCTGCTCTGGCTGGGCCTTGCGCCGTTATCGGCGGTGCTGTTAGTCGTTGTGCTGCTGGTGGCGCTGCTGCTGAGTAGCCAGCGTTGGTTATTGACCGAGCGGATGCAGCAGCAAAATACGCCGCTGTTTGTGGTGCCGCGCGGCTGGGTGCTGTTTCTCGGCCTGCTCTGCTTTATTCTGTTTCTTACCGAAGGCGCGGTGCTGGACTGGAGCGCGCTGTTGCTGACGCAGGAGCGGGCGATGCCCGCCGCGCAGGCTGGCCTGGGCTATGCGGTGTTTTCCATCGCGATGAGTATTGGTCGCTTAACCGGCGACCGCGTGGTGAGTCGCTTTACTAACAGCCAGGTGCTGGCAGGCGGCTGCTTATGCGCCGCGCTGGGCGTGCTGCTGCTGATTACGGTAGATAACGTGCCGGTTGCGCTATTCTCTTTTCTGCTGATCGGCTTTGGCGCGGCGAATACCGTGCCGATTTTGTTCAGCGCTGCCGGTCGTCAGACCGCCATGCCGGTGAATATGGCGATCTCTGCCATGACAACTATCGGTTATGCCGGTATTCTGGCAGGTCCGGCGTTAATCGGTTTTGTGGCTCACGGCTTTAGCCTGGTGACCGCCTTTGCTGCCATCGTGGTTCTGCTGGTGGCGGTTGCTGCCAGCGCACGGCTGGTGACACGTTAAAATGGTCAGGTGTTCCCTTTCATCATGATGTATAAGTTTCCTTTGTCCTCCAGCAACGTTACGCGCTTTTTCGTGATATTTATTATGCTGCTGTTGCTGGCGCTGGGCTTTATGGTTCATAACGCGGTCAACGCCTGGCTGATGGAAAAGCGCTATGCGATGGCGGATATTACCCGCGCGGTGCAAAAGCGCATCGATACCTATCGCTTCGCCACCTGGCAGATTTATGAAAATCTGGCGGCCAGCGCCGCCGGTAGTACGCCGTCAGCCAGCCTGCAGGAAACCCGGCTGCGTCCCGACGTTTACTATCTGGAAAAAATGCGGCGCAAAACCGAGGCGCTGATTTTCGGATCGCACGACAGCAGCACGCTGGATATGACGCTGCGCATGTCCGGCTATCTGGATACGCTGTGGGGCGCGGAAAACAGCACCTGGTCGATGTATTTTCTGAACGGGCAGGATAACAGCCTGATCCTGATCTCGACGCTGCCGTTGAAAGATATGGCGACGCGTTATAAAGAGAGCGCTATTAGTAATATCGTTGACGCGCGCCGCACGGAGATGCTGCAACAGGCCAATGCGCTCGACGAGCGCGAAAGCTTCTCGCCGCTGCGCCGCTTCGCCTGGCAAAACGACCACTACTTTACGATGCGCACCACCTTCAACCAGCCGGGCCATCTGGCTACCGTGGTGGCGTTTGATATGCCGGTTAACGACCTGATCCCGCATAATATGCCGCTGGAGAATTTTCAGCTGAAGCAGGATGGTGCGCTGAGCAGCAGCGTCGTTAGCGACGATGAGTTACAAAATACCCGCATTACCTTAAATAACCCCAATGTCGAGATTGCCGCCTCGTTGCCCAGCACGCCGCTGCAGCTGGTCTATCGCATTCCAATCGGTACGCTTGCGCTGGATACACTGCGCAATCTGATGTGGCCGCTGATGGCGAACCTGCTGTTGCTGCTGCTGTCGCTGGCTGGGCTGTTTTTGTTGCGCCAGCAGTCGCTGCGCCCCGGCGAAAACAAAAGCGCCGAGCTGGACGCGCTGCGGATGCTGAATGAAGAGATTGTCGGTTCCCTGCCGCTCGGCCTGCTGGTGTATGACTTTGCCAGCAATCGCACCATTATCAGCAATAAAATCGCCGAACATCTGTTGCCGCATCTGAACCTGCAGAAGATCGTCAATATGTCCGATCAGCATCAGGGCGTGCTGCAGGCGACGGTGAATAACGAAGTGTATGAAATTCGTCACGCCCGCAGCCAGCACTCGCCGCATACACAGCTGTTTTTGATGCGCGATCAGGATCGTGAGCTGCTGGTTAATAAAAAGCTGCAGAAAGCACAGCAGGTGCTGGATCGCAATCATCAGCTGCGTCAACAGCTGTTGCAGAATTTGGGCCATGCGCTGCATCGTCCGCTTCAGCAAGTGGTCACGCAGCTACAGGCATTGAGCGAAGCGTGCGAGGATGGCCATGCGCTCGACGCGCTGGAAAACAGCCAGGCGCTGGCGCGTCTGGTGGATGATATTGTGCTGCTGAACCGGCTGGAAACCTACGACTGGGCTCCGGATGCCGCCTCGTTTAATCTGCAGTCGCTGCTGGATGAGCTGACGCTGGAACTGCTGCCGCTCTCGCGCCGCAAAGGGCTGACGCTGCTGGTGCGCAATCACCTTAACAGCGATGAGATGCGCTTTGGCGACAGCCGGGCGATCTATAAGGTGCTGTCCACGCTGCTGCACTATTCGCTGACCACCACCAGCTGGGGCAAAATCTCGCTGGAAGTGGACTCCCCTGCCGATCGTCCCGACCGTTTGTCTATCCATATCGTGGATACCGGCGCCGGACTGACGCGCGATGAGCTGGGCAATAATGATTTCCCGTTTCTTGGCGAAACCTCTGCGGATCGCTTTGGTCAGGCTTCCGGCCTCGCCTTTTTCCTGTGCCGTCAGCTGTGTAAGCAGATGGGCGGTCATCTGGAGATTCTGGCCCGGCCAGAGATTGGTACGCGCTACAGCATTTTGCTGCACGTGCCGCCGGAACATCAACAACAGCAGGAAGAGAAGTTGCTGGAAGATGTCATCATGCTTATCGACATCGCTGTCGATGACATTCGTAAGATCGTCACCCATCAGCTGGAAAATTGGGGCGCGAAGTGCATTACGCCGGATGAACGTTTTGCCGGTCAACCGCACGATATCCTGATCACCGACGATCCGGCCCGCCTGTCTGGCTGGTCGCTGTTGCTGACGGATAATGAACTGGGCTTTACCGTTCTGAATGAACAGCAGTATCGGGTTAATTTTAACCTGAGTAGCGCGTTGCAGGATGCGCTGTTACAGCTGATTGAGAAACAGCTTTCGCAGGATATGTCGCCTGCCGGAGAAGATGAAGAGGAAGAAGCCGTCCCGCTGATTAGCGGTGGTTACTACCAGCTATTTGTCGAGACAGTACCGGAAGATGTACAGAGACTGTATACTGAGGCGTCGAACAAGGATTACGCGACGCTTGCTCAGACGGCGCATCGCCTGAAAGGGGTATTTGCCATGCTTGATCTGGTACCCGGCAAGGAGCTTTGTGAACAGCTGGAACAGTACATTAAAGCGAGTGACGATTTAAACATCAAAAATACCACCAGTGACATTGACGCTTACGTCAACGAACTGCTGCAGCAAGGTAACCAATAAGATGAATAATTTGAACGTAATTATTGCCGATGACCATCCAATTGTTCTGTTTGGCATTCGTAAATCTCTTGAACAGATTGAATGGGTCAACGTAGTTGGTGAGTTTGAAGACTCGACAGCATTGATTAACAGCCTCTCCAAACTGGACGCTAATGTCCTGATTACCGATCTCTCCATGCCTGGCGAAAAATATGGCGACGGCATTACGCTGATCAAATATATCAAACGTCATTACCCGGATCTGTCGATTATTGTTCTGACCATGAACAATAACCCGGCAATTCTCAGCGCCGTGCTGGATCTGGATATTGAAGGCATCGTGCTGAAACAGGGCGCGCCAACCGACCTGCCAAAAGCGCTGGCGGCACTGCAGAAAGGGAAGAAATATACCCCGGAAAGCGTGGCTAAGCTGCTGGAAAAAATCAGCGCCGGCGGCTATGGCGATAAACGCCTGTCACCGAAAGAAAGTGAAGTGCTGCGCCTGTTTGCCGAAGGCTTTCTGGTGACAGAAATTGCCAAAAAGCTGAACCGCAGTATTAAAACTATCAGCAGCCAGAAGAAATCAGCCATGATGAAGCTGGGCGTTGATAACGACATTGCTCTGCTGAACTACCTCTCTTCCGTCAGCACCACCGCGCCGATGGATAAAGAGTAATCAGGTAACGCGTCAGGGAAGACGCGTTATGCAGGTAACTCCACTACCGACATTGTAAATACCAACGCCGTTTCCTCGTTATTGGCGTAACTGTGCGCCACGTCGGTACGCGCAATGGCCAATTTTTCCATCTCAATTCTTTTTATCTTTTTCTGGTCAATAGAGGTTTATCTTGTGGTTTCTGTTTCCCCGTCAATTGATTCAGCGCTGGCGTCTGTCGCGCCGGGTTTCAGGGCGCTCAGCATTGTGGTTGAAGCTGCGCCGGTGACACATCCCGACGTGGCCACGCAGTTGTTAGCGCAGGCGTGCAAAGCGGTAAGAGAAGACGATTTCGCCTGGGCTGCGGATCATCTTGAGGCATGGAATACGGTATTCAAAGCCTTCGGCGCGAAGCCCAAAAAAACCCCCTGCTCCGCCGAGGCCTTGCGTAAACGCGTATTGAAAGATGGCGGGATGGCCTCGATCGATCCGGTGGTAGATATTTATAACGCGGTCAGCATCCGTTATGCGGTGCCGGTTGGCGGTGAAAACCTGGCGGCTTATGAAGGCAATCCCCGATTAACGATTGCCGACGGCAGCGAACCTTTCGATACGGTAAAAGCGGGCGAGCCGGCGATGGAATATCCTGAGGTCGGTGAGGTTATCTGGCGCGACGATCGGGGCGTGACCTGCCGCCGCTGGAACTGGCGCCAGGGCGTCAGAACCCGTCTCGACAGCAATGCGCAGCAGATGTGGTTTATTCTGGAAAGCCTGCCGGCAATGCCGCTATCGGCGCTGGAGGAAGCAGGCGATATGCTGATCGCATCCCTGGAACAGCTAATGCCAGGGATGCAGGCGCAACGCCAGCTCATTACGCTGGAGAGTTAGGTTACAAATAAACCCGTTCTCCCTTAACGGGTTCTGCCCGTCAGACGCAACACCAGGCCAATAAACAACAGCGCAACGTCTGAAGCATAAATCGGGAACCAGCGTGCCCACCAGTTACCAGAAAACAGTGGCGCGCTGGCGGCGTAGCTGCCATAAAGATTCAGGGCAAAGGCTATCGCAAAACCCACCAGACCGATAAAAATAAGTAGCTTTGAGACTTTATGCATCGACTTCCTCTGTTCAATGGGGGTTCTTATACGCCGCGCACTTTCCTCACGCGTTCAGCATAAATCGCCAGTGACGTTTTGAGCGTATCCAGCGTCACCGGTTTCGACAGGCAGTTATCCATGCCAGCCTCCATGCAACGCTGCTTCTCCTCCGCCAGCGCGTTCGCCGTTACGCCAATAATCGGGAAGGTTTGCCCCAGCTGGCGCAGACGCTGCGTCAGACGGTAGCCGTCCATATTCGGCATATTGACGTCGGTCAGTACAATATCGATCTCGCTGCGGCTGATAACGTTCAGCGCATCGACGCCGTCCTGCGCCGTTTTAACCCGATAGCCCAGCGAGCTAAGCTGATCGGAAAGCAGCATCCGGTTGATAGGATGATCGTCCACCACCAGCACCAGAATATCGTGATTATCAATGCCAGGCTGTTCCGGCACCGGCAGCGACGCCAGTCCATCGGGCACTTCCACCACTACGCTGTAAATTCTGCCCAGCAGCGCCGGCAGCTCATGCGGCATGGCAGTGCTGTAGATCCAGCGGCCCGGTTTTACTTCATACGGCATGTCGATATGGCCGCCGTCGAACATAATCACCGCGCGCACCGGCTGTTCCGGCTGGAAGTCGTAATCGGTAATGACCACATCGTCCGCCTGCCACGTCTGATCTTCCAGGCGTTTCACCTGGATACCGTGCGCCTGAAGCAGACGCGTCATAAACTCCGCAAAGAAATCGTTCCGCAGCGCCAGCCAGATCTGTTTATCCTGCAAGCCTTCATGCAGCACCGGCGCCATCATCTGGCTGTTGTAGAGCGGAATACGCACGATAAACTGGCTGCCCATGCCCGGCTCGGATTCCACCTCAATATCGCCATCCATCATGTTGATCAGCTTTTCGCAGATCGCCAGGCCAAGGCCGGTGCCCTGGAAGTTACGCTGTACGCCGGTGCCGACCTGGAAGAAAGGATCAAATAGTCGGGTAATCTCTTTACCGGCGATACCGACGCCGGTATCGCGTACCCGCACCGCCAGATAGCCGTCGCGCACATAAGCGTGCAGTATAATACAGCCGGTATGGGTGAATTTAATGGCGTTATTCAGCAGGTTAGAAACCACCTGTTGCAGACGCATCGGATCGCCATCCAGCGCGACCGGCACGTCATATTCGATAAAACAGTAGAGCGTCAGGCGCTTTTTCACCACCAGCGACAGATAGTTGGCGGTGATATGCGTGATAATCTCGCGCGGCGCAAAAGGACGCGGCTCGATCTGCAGCTGTTCCGATTCGATTTTAGAGAAGTCGAGGATGTCGCTGATGATTTTCAGCAGCAGGCTGGAGGAGTTGTTCATCGCGGTGACCAGTGACTCCACGCCCTTCGGCAGCTGTTTGGTTTGCAGCAGATCGAGGTTGCCGATAATGCCGTACAGCGGCGTGCGCAGTTCGTGGCTGACGGTCGCCAGGAACATCGATTTCGACTGGCTGGCCTGCTCGGCCGCCTGCGCCATTTCCTGCAGCGACTCTTCCATTTTTACGCGCGCGCTGACGTCCACCAGCACGCAAATCGCCACGTTTTCATTGCGATAGCGCGAGTGGACAAAGCTGATTTGCAGGTTGGTATTGCTGCCGGTCAGCAGATCGACAAAGTTAACCTGCTGGCCGCTGATAATTTCCGTCAGCTTCTGGCGATCTTCCTGCGTCAGCATGGTGAGATAGTTATGCGCCAGCTCATTACTGAGGATATTGGTGCCGTCGCGGGTGCGCAGGATACAGATGCCGACCGGCGCAGAGGCGACAATCTTACGGTTAAACTGCTCATGCTCTTCCAGCCGGTGCGCGTTCTCTTCCGCAGGCAAAAACATACGACGCTCAAACAGCCACGCCAGGGTAAACAGAATGATGGCGCTGATCAGGTTCAGCAGGATCGCATTAATCATCAGCAGCTTAAGCCTGTCCACCAGCACATCGGTCGGCACCGAATAGATAATGCTCAGGTTGGACGGATGCAGGGTTTTCTTCAGTACCAGCTGTTTGTAATTATCGACATAGCCAAACCAGGCTTTTTCATTAGGGATATCATCAAGCGAGAACGCCACGCGTCCACGGTTGGAAGAGAGTATCGGCTGATTCGCTCCGTTAATCAGCATGGCGGTAATCGGCAGGCTGCCCGGCGTAACAAAATCATCAAGGCGGATGTTCTGCTCAATGCCCAGCAGCGCTTCCAGCTTGTTGGCGATATAAATCGGCGTCACCATATAGAAGTAGCCGACGCCCGGCTGGCCATTATTGCTGACCCAGTACAGGCTGCTTTTGCGCTCGTCCGCGCTGCTGTTGCGGTAACGCAGGATACGGTCATGCAGCGTCGTCACGGTACGCTCGCGGTCAACGGAGCCGTTGCCAACACCGAAGTCGGCCATGCACAGCCCTTCCCCGCCGATGAAAAAGACCCGATTCAGCTCATAGGCTGAAGCGAAGTTGGTTCTCCAGTAGTTCAGAAAATAGCTGAGCGACTCCAGCGAACTGCGCCAGGCGTTGCTCATAGAGGAGCAGTTTGAATTGGCCGCCAGCGGATAAAACTGTGGCAGCGTCGCCTTACCGGGGAAAACGCCGTTTAACGGATCTGTCCCGTTAGCGCCATTGCTCAGGCGGTTTTCCGCGATGTATTTCAGCTCGCGGGTAATGTCGGCGGAATGGCGCACGTACCACTGCGCCTGATCGTAGTTGAGCGTAAATTCCTGACGTACCTGCGCTTCCTGTTCGTGCAGGACGCTGATAATGTAAAACGCGGTCAGCAGCGCGCCCAGCGACCAGAGCATCAGCGCCAGCGCGCGAAACAGGTAGCGGGAAATTCGGAGCGTAGTGCGAAACGAAACAAGATATTTCAAGGGAAACCCGGGCGCAACCGCCAATGATTAAAAATTTTTGATCCCGCTACAGTAGCCGCAGGCGGCAAAAAAAGCCAGTCGTTAGCGCGCGACAACTGTACACCGGTTAGGCGCTATGAGTCTTGCTGCTACCGACACTGCTCTTGCCCAGTTGCCCGGCATTTTAGATGCTTATCAATAAAAATAATAATTGGTGTTATCCTCGAATAATTCAATTTAAATCCATATCATATTTATATAACGCATCATGACAGTTATTAGATAACAGATATTTCAAATATTATAATCTATGCACAGGTTAATAATTTTTAGTGTAAGCTGAAATATTCAGAATATGTGAATCGCGTCATAAATCCAACCTTTTATTCACACAAAAAAAATTATAACTTATTTTAACTTTAACAGGGAAAATAATTATTCATGGTCAGGGGAGGAAGTATGAGCTTAACCTTTTTAGCTTTATTAATCGGTAGCTGTATTTTTTTTATTTTGGCCGTACCACTGGTATTTAACAAGATACGACCCAATAATTATTATGGCGTCCGTCTGCCCATAACGTTTAAAAATCCTGAAATTTGGTTTAAAATCAATAAGATATTTGGTATTTCTATGATATTTTCTAATTTTATATTTTTAGCTTTGGTGATTATCTTTTCTTTATGGAAAGAAGGTAATAACAATGAGTTTAGTGCTTTTTTGTTATTTTTATTACAGTTAATCATACCAGTATTAAGCGTAACCATCTCACTATTTAAATTAAAGAGAGAGCAATAATGGATAATAGAGGAAATATTTTATTCTTTATAAATGAAATTGCAAAAACCTTAATTGCTGAAAAGGTGGATTTTAAAGTATTCGAAAAAAATCCTGAAGAATATCTGGTTAAATATAACATTGACTTCAACATCGAAAATAATAATAAATTCATTTTATTATCACAATTTTTAAAAATAGCGAACCCATCCGTTAAGCATTTAATGTTGCAAAACTTAAAATCCTGTATCGATAACATAAAGCTATCTGAAAAATTAGATAAGGATCTGGAAGATAGCTGGATTGAAGAGATCAGCGGCGGAATTCCGATCCCCGGTGTAGTAGCTTTTGCGAATGTTGTAGCTGCAGCTAATGCTGCTATTGTTGCCAATGTTGGTGCTTTGGCTAATGCTGCCGCTAATGCAAATGCTATCGCAAATGCAAATATTTCCGTAAGCATAAATGTTATGTCAAGAAGCAGCGGCGTTGCTGCTGCTGCCGGAATTAGCGCTTTAGCTGTAGAGAGAACTGGCTTCAATCGAAATAAAATATCTGTCGACAAAAATGCAATTACTGATAAGTTACAATTTTCATTAAAAGAAAATGGCCTTAACTCTTATCGTCAAACAGCATTACTAAGATATTTAATAGATAAAAATATTAGTAAAATCGATAAAAACGCGGAACTAATAAAGCTGATTGTTAATCATGAAAATATGGCGATAAACATGGAGTTAATCTTTAAAAATAATATATTGCAATTAAAGAGAGCTGGTATGGAAAACAATCAGCTATAAAAAATCAATTGTTAATGCCTGAAAGGATTTCTTGTGAATATTGAACAGGTTACTGTGTTAACCACCAATCGCTGCACAGCAGAATGCAAACACTGCCTTATGAACTCTTCTCCCGAAAGAAAGGAGAAACTTAGTTACAGTAAAATTAAATACGCTATCAGAAAATTACTTAGCATCTCGCCGCAATTAAAAGTTGTAATTTTTTCCGGCGGAGAGGCTACGTTATTAAAAGAAGATTTACTGAATGCTATCGCTTTTTGTGCAGAAAATAACTTATTAACCAGGTTAGTTACGAATTGCTGGTGGGCTAAAAGTAAAACCACGGCTAAAAAATATGTGCAACGCTTGCGTGAATCCGGTCTGAACGAAATCAACTTCAGCGTGGATGATTATCATCTTCCGTATATTGACTTTACCCATGTAAAAAATGCCTGGCAAGCGTGTAAAAATGAAGGCTTCACCAGTGTGGTGCTTGCCAGTTGCTATGGCAACCGTACGATATTATCCAGACAGCACATCCAACTTTTACTGGGGGAATCTATTCAGCCATACTGGAACGATGATGGTTCTATAAATAATAATAAATATTATGCCACAGATGGAACTCTTTATCTTATATCAAATGCCAGATTACAAAATTTGGGCAGAGCCAGAAATTTACTGTCAGGTGAAATTATCTATCCTGATAGTGATGCCTGCCTGCATCAGGCTTGCCCCTGGGTAGCTAACAGCATTGCACTTTCCCCAACCGGCGACTTGCTAGCCTGTTGTGGTATTGAGTTAAAGAAAAATAATTATCTTAATTTTGGCAATATCGAAAATATAGACTTTAATAACATCATTCCTGACAATACAAGACATAAAAAAATTATTGAGACATTAAGAAACAAAGGCCCCTATGAGTTAATTTGTATGTTAAAAAGCACATCATCAAAAAAACATATTCGTAAAAAATATAGCTCAATATGTGAAATTTGCGAAGATATAATGAACCTTGAAAACCTACCGAATTTGCTGGAATCAATTTTTTATAAATAAATATAGCGGATATAATTATGACAAAACTTCTTTATTATCTCACCATCATCGGTTATGCTGATTTATGTTGTTCATTTAATCCGCTAACGCTCAAAATGGAGAGTTGGACCCAGGCGGCTTGCCAAATAAATAACAAAACGTTAAAAAAGTTCTATTTTCTGTTGCTTTTAAACCATCCTATTCGTAGTGAATATTTTAACAGGAAAGAAAAAGAACTTCTGGCCCCGCTTGTTGAGGAAGGCATTATCACCTGTCATTATTCTTTTTATCAAACAAGAAAGCTTTCACTTTATGTATCAATGGGTCACTGGTTTTTTTTTGAAACCCCAAATTTAAATCCTGCTATATATTATGGCGATGATTCCTTTGCTTTATTAAACAGACTGACCGCCATAAAACAAAAAAACACTTTAGATTTATGCTCGGGTCCCGGTATACAAGCAATCATTTCATCTTACTTCTCCGAGCGCGTCACCTCTGTGGAAATAAACCCCATTTCATCCGGTGTAGCCAGTGTTAATAAAAAGCTAAATAATATCAAAAACTGGGATATCTTAACAGGAAACTTATATACCCCATTGCCCAAAAGCGAAAAATTTGATTACATAGTTGCTAATCCGCCTTTGCTGCCATTTCCCCGAAGTGAATTTTATCCGTTTGTCGGACATGGGGGAGAAGATGGCTGGGAAATAATATGGGAAATCCTGCGAGGTTTACCTCAATATCTGGCCCCTGGAGGAATAGCTAAAATAACAGGCACGACATTAAGTAGCGCAAACAACCCTATAGTTATTCATGAGCTAGAGCGCTGGTGCGCCATTAATAAAATAAATTGTCTTTTTACTATTATTTCTCAATGTCCAATAAATGATAAATCAGGAATTATCGCATCACTTATTCTTAGCACAGGAGCAGAAGATGAAGATAAAAAAAACAAAGTTTCTAATTCATTTAGAGAGTTAATTGCAGAAAAAAAAGCAACGCATTTAATCAGTCACATCTTAACCTTATCTTATGGAAAGGGCGAGGTGCAAATTATAAATTTATCAAACAACAAATTAATTGACAATTTTTGGTTTATTTAATATGAGTAATTACTTTAACTTTCTATATCCTTGTCTGGTACCCTTTGAGTGTCGTTTTGTAGAAAACAGTACTGTCATTTACCAAAAATTGAATAGCGAATATTCTCATATAAATATACTTGAAGATTTTTCATATATCTCATTCGATGTAAATGATAATATAACTCACCAACATAAATTAAAATTATTTTATGCCGAGTCTTATGGAGGTGGAGGAATAGGCTCGCACGGCGGAGGGGCTCGTTGTGGGTATGACGGTAATTTATTACAAATAAAAGGTATAGGTAAGAATCCATTAACAAGTAATAAATCAGATGTCGACGGGCAAAAAGATGGTATTCTGTTATTATCATCTGCTATATATGAAATGCTATGGTCGAATATACTTGATGTTTTTTTGCCTTATGGAAGCACACCGTGCATTGCTATTATCGTTGTCGATGTAAATAATCTCATTGGTAAAAAAATCAAAGATTGTCGTGCGCTGTTAATCAGAAAGATTGCGTTACGCCCGGCACATCTGGAACGTGCCCCCTACTTCAAAAAAAAATTAACCTATGCGTCAGGCTCTGTAAAAAATGATGTTGACAGAGTTGCCAGCATGCATAAGAGATTATATTTTCTTTTTGCCACTCTTATTAAAGAAGAGGATAGCAACAACCATCTTAATTTTATTAATTATATTATCCTCTTTTCATTACGTCAGGCCAGTCAATTAGCTTTTAGCATATCTAATTTAATCTATCATAGTGTGTCATCCTCGAACATTTCGCTAAATGGCACCTGGTTAGACTTTACTTCAACGAGTACTATAAGCCTTAACCATCATACTAACAACTCATATTTTCGTGAATTTTTTCTAAGCTTATTAGACCAGAGCAATATAATAAAATCTACTTTGCACGCTATTATATTTTATCATGCTAAATATTTGCACCTAAGCAATGATTATTACCTGAAGTATCTTAAGATCGCTAACTATTATTTTAACAAAAATTACAGATCCGAAATGATTTTCAACCTGCTTTGCATCGCAGGAGCAGATAAAAAAATAGCGCGCAAGCTGGTTAAGCATAAATCTGCCATTCTTATGTTTAAAACATTGTGTCGCACAATTGAAAATATTTTTTTACGCAATGATATTCATCATGATAAAAACATCAATATAGTTAACTATGCTTTCATTTATTTCAGCTTTCACCCTAACTTCAGGGAAGTTCACATTATTAACGATAATTCTTTGAATGATTACAATAAAATTAGACTTCAGGTGTTGCAAATTATAATGGATGAATATAAGCGAGAAAATATTTCAGATAAGTGCGTCAACAAATTATTTGCTATAACGTCAGCCCGGCTGGCAAGCTGGAAAACTGAATTAAGTTATAGCAACATCATGAAAAGTATTAATTCTGTTATTACCAGACACGATGTAACGAGTATGGCATTTAAAAAAGCCGTTTCCGCCCTTATTGAAAACATCAATTTACGAGCAAAGCTTCACCTTGATTATGCTAATAACAACACAACGCTCTGTTGGTTGGAAAAAAGATTTTCTCTAACCTATATTGCGCTGACTAATAAATTCTGCATCAAATCCACATCAAAAACTCTTGAATTTACTCCGGGAGCCGATTTTTACCAATTTTTGATTAGTAATAAACGTTACCGAAAAATGATTATTTATTATGCCAGTTTAAAATCCACATCTGTTTTTCTTTAGTTTTTAAATCAACATGACATTACATAAAGCTGATAAATTTACTCATCTCGGATATGTTTTAAACATCCTTGCTCAAAATAAAGAGCAATGCTATCGCACAGCCGCTGACATAAGAGAGCTGGCGGAGAATGCCATAGCTCATGATCAAATAGAGTTTTATTTTCAACAAACTTTTCCAGTTGGTTACGTAGCCTGGGCTTACCTGAGTGAAGAGGTTATTGGCAGAATGCTTTATTACCACCATAAACTTCACTTCAGTGAATGGTATGAAGGAAAGTATTTATGGATTATGGATATTTGTTTTATTGATAAACGACATGAAAATTTATGGTTTGATTTTTTATGCCGCATATTTGCAAAGTATAAGTATATCTACTGGAGTGATAATACTTTTAATTCTAACCGTATATACAAGATCAATATAAAATCCAGGCGTATCTCTTATATCGAAACTGCAAAATTTATGGAAATCCTCGGCAGAAAAGAATAAAAATCATATCCCCTCATTTTCGGTATCATACAAAAAAGCAATCTTTAATAAAAATTTATCTGATTGAGTAAGAGCATCAATTAACATCAGGAAAAACCTTTCCACTGTTTGATGCAAACAGCTCCCAGCCTGATCAACAATTTCTGTAAAAAAACCGGCCCTGAAATTCAGGGCCGGTTTGATATTAACGGTTTAAGCCGATTCATCTGTCAGGATGAATCAGGTTAGAACAACACCATTACTCTTCTTCACCGTCCGGGATGTCATCGTCGTTGTCCACTTCCGGGGCGATATCTTCCTCCCCTTCCGCGACGCTGCCGTCGATGGCGTCCAGCTCTTCTTCTTCCACCGGCTCGGCGACGCGCTGCAGACCGACCACGTTTTCGTCTGCGGCGGTACGAATCAGAATCACGCCCTGGGTGTTACGGCCCACGATGCTGACTTCTGAAACGCGCGTACGCACCAGCGTACCGGCATCGGTGATCATCATAATCTGATCGCTGTCCTCTACCTGCACCGCGCCGATAACCGGCCCGTTGCGATCGGTGACTTTGATCGAGATGACGCCCTGCGTGGCGCGCGATTTGGTCGGGTATTCGCTGTTCGCGGTACGTTTACCGTAACCGTTCTGCGTTACCGTCAGTATCGCACCTTCATCACGCGGCACAATCAGCGAGACCACGCGATCCCCTTCCGCCAGCTTGATGCCGCGCACGCCGGAAGCGGTACGGCCCATGGCGCGCACGGCCTGCTCGGAGAAGCGCACCACTTTACCGGCCGCCGAGAACAGCATCACTTCATTGCTGCCTTCGGTCAGCGCCACGCCGATCAGCTCATCGTCTTCACGCAGGTTGACGGCGATAATACCGGCGCTGCGCGGACGGCTGAACTCGGTCAGCGAGGTTTTCTTCACGGTGCCGCTGGCGGTCGCCATAAAGATATTGGTGCCTTCGGTGTATTCACGCACCGGCAGGATGGCGGTGATTCGCTCGTTGGCTTCCAGCGGCAGCAGGTTGACGATCGGACGTCCACGCGCGCCACGACTTGCTTCCGGCAGCTGGTAGACCTTCATCCAGTAGAGACGGCCACGGCTGGAGAAGCAGAGGATCGTATCGTGCGTATTGGCCACCAACAGGCGATCGATAAAGTCCTCTTCCTTGATGCGCGCCGCCGATTTCCCTTTACCGCCGCGACGCTGCGCTTCGTAATCAGAAAGCGGCTGATATTTCACGTAGCCCTGATGGGACAGGGTAACCACGACATCTTCCTGATTGATCAGATCTTCGATATTGATATCGGCGCTGTTAGCGGTGATTTCGGTGCGGCGCTGATCGCCAAACTGGTCGCGGATCGCTTCCAGCTCTTCACGGATCACTTCCATCAGGCGCTCGGCGCTTTCCAGAATGTGGATCAGCTCGGCAATCTGCTCCAGCAGCTCTTTGTACTCGTCCAGCAGCTTCTCATGTTCCAGGCCGGTCAGCTTCTGCAGACGTAAATCAAGGATCGCCTGCGCCTGCTGTTCGGTCAGATGATAGCGGCCGTCGCGAATACCAAACTGCTCTTCCAGCCATTCAGGGCGCGCCGCGTTATCGCCGGCACGCTCCAGCATGGCGGCAACGTGGCCCAGTTCCCAGGCCTGCGCAACCAGTCCAGCTTTCGCTTCGGCCGGGTTCGGCGCACGGCGAATCAGCTCGATAATCGGATCGATATTCGCCAGCGCAATCGCCAGACCTTCCAGGATATGCGCCCGATCGCGCGCCTTACGCAGTTCAAAAATGGTACGGCGCGTGACAACTTCGCGACGATGGCGCACAAAGGCTTCCAGAATATCCTTCAGCGGCATAATCTTCGGCTGGCCCTGATGCAGCGCCACCATGTTGATGCCGAAAGAAACCTGCAGCTGCGTCAGCGAATAGAGGTTATTCAGCACCACTTCCGCTACCGCGTCGCGCTTCACTTCAATCACGATGCGCATGCCGTCTTTATCGGACTCGTCGCGCAGCGCGCTGATACCTTCGATACGCTTATCTTTCACCAGCTCAGCGATTTTCTCGATCAGGCGCGCTTTGTTGACCTGATAGGGAATTTCGTGAATGACGATAGTTTCGCGACCGGTTTTGGCATCGGTTTCCACTTCGCCACGGGCGCGGATATAAATTTTACCGCGACCGGTACGATAGGCTTCTTCGATACCGCGACGACCGTTGATGATAGCGGCGGTGGGGAAATCCGGTCCTGGGATATGTTCCATCAGCCCTTCGACGCTGATATTCTCATCGTCGATATAAGCCAGACAGCCGTTGATCACCTCAGTAAGGTTATGCGGCGGAATGTTGGTGGCCATACCCACGGCGATACCTGACGAGCCGTTAACCAGCAGGTTAGGCACTTTGGTCGGCAGCACTTCAGGGATCTGCTCGGTGCCGTCGTAGTTCGGCACAAAATCGACGGTCTCTTTTTCGAGATCCGCCAGCAGCTCGTGGGCAATTTTCGCCATACGGACTTCGGTATAACGCATCGCCGCTGCGGAGTCGCCGTCGATGGAACCGAAGTTGCCCTGGCCATCCACCAGCATGTAACGCAGCGAAAACGGCTGCGCCATACGCACGATGGTGTCATAAACGGCGGAATCGCCGTGCGGGTGATATTTACCGATGACGTCGCCAACGACACGGGCAGATTTTTTGTAAGGTTTGTTCCAGTCGTTCCCCAGCACGCTCATGGCAAAAAGCACGCGGCGGTGGACTGGTTTCAGGCCATCGCGAACATCTGGTAATGCACGGCCAACGATGACCGACATGGCGTAATCAAGATAAGAACTCTTCAGTTCTTCCTCAATATTGACCGGTGTGATTTCTCTGGCAAGGTCGCTCATGGAGCCGCTATCCCTCTACATTTATCCCGGATTTAAAGGTGCGAAAGTATATCACATTGCAACCAGCCGGTGAACGGAAAGCAGCGTTTTAAACGCGCTTTAGGCTTTGTCGCGCCGTGCCGATCGCCGCGAGAAGATGTATACTCCGAAAAACTTTGTCAGGAGTAAAAAAGATGGATGCGAGAGCGCAGATGAACAATGTGGATCAGGCGGAAATCGCCAAATTTGAAGCGGTGGCGTCACGCTGGTGGGATCTGGAAGGCGAATTTAAGCCGCTGCACCGCATTAATCCGCTGCGCCTTGGCTATATCGCGCAACATGCCGGCGGCCTGTTTGGTAAGAAAGTGCTGGATGTGGGCTGTGGTGGCGGCATTCTGGCGGAAAGTATGGCGCGCGAAGGCGCGGAAGTGACCGGACTGGATATGGGCGGCGAGCCGCTGGAAGTGGCGCGTCTGCATGCGCTGGAGAGCGGCGTTACGCTGGATTACGTGCAGCAAACGGTAGAAGATCACGCCGGGCAGCACGCGGGCCGCTACGACGTGGTGACCTGTATGGAGATGCTGGAGCATGTGCCGGATCCGCGCTCGGTAGTGCTGGCCTGCGCGCGTCTGGTGAAACCGGGCGGCGACGTCTTTTTTTCCACCATCAACCGCAACGCCAAATCCTGGCTGATGGCGGTGGTCGGCGCGGAATATGTGCTGCGTATGGTGCCGCGCGGCACGCACGACGCGAAGAAGTTTATCCGTCCGGCGGAGCTGCTGCACTGGGTGGATGAAACGCCGCTGCGCGAAAAGCATATTATCGGCCTGCACTATAATCCGCTGCGCGACAGTTTCCGCCTCGCCCCTGGCGTGGACGTTAACTATATGCTGCATACGCGCCACGGCGAATAAGATCGTGAAAGGCGACCTCCGGGCTAATGCCAGTCAGTTAAGCATTTTAATGAATACAAATTCACTCTTGTGCCTGGAGGAAAAACGAAAGAATGAGGGTTTCAGCCCTGTTTTCTTTCATTACAGGCCCGGATCCTCGGGCCTCATTTCCTTAAGTGACCAGCATTAACCTCCGGGCCGCCTTTTTTAATGGCCTATCGCGCCAGCCAGCCGCCATCCACTGCCAGCGTATAGCCGTTGATATAGTCTGCGGCGGCGGAGGCAAGAAACACTACCGGGCCCATCAGATCCTGCGGTAGTCCCCAGCGCCCCGCCGGAATACGGCTGAGGATCTCTTCGCTGCGCGCCTTGTCTTCACGCAGCTGCTGCGTATTGTTGGTCGCCATATAGCCGGGCGCGATGGCGTTAACGTTGATGCCATGCTGCGCCCATTCGTTAGCCATCAGGCGCGTCAGGCCCATTACCGCGCTTTTCGACGCCGTATAAGACGGCACGCGAATGCCGCCCTGGAAAGAGAGCATTGAGGCGATATTGATAATCTTGCCGCCGCTGCCCTGCTGAATAAACTGACGTGCCACCGCCTGCGACATAAAAAATACCGTTTTGCTGTTGATATTCATCACGTCGTCCCAGTCTTTTTCGCTGAACGCCAGCGCATCTTCGCGGCGAATAATCCCGGCGTTATTAACCAGAATATCAATATGGCCGAACTCGGCGACCGCCGTTTCCAGCAGCGCCGGAATGCCGTCCTGCCGGCTGAGATCCGCTTTCAGGCTTAAGAAACGACGGCCCGTAGCCTCAACTTTTTCGGCGGTTTCCTGCGGTTCGACCACATTGACGCCAACAATATCACAACCCGCCTGCGCCAGACCGATCGCCATCCCCTGTCCCAAACCGGTATCGCAGCCGGTAACGATCGCCACTTTGCCCTGCAGGATGAATTTATCAAGAATCATACTATTTTCCTTTTTTATGCGCCTGAAACGCGCCCGTAACTCAGGAACGCTTCCCGTTCAACGCCTCCGCCGTCTGTCGCTTAATATAAAGCGACCTCGCAGATGCGCGCCTTTTATTGCCGTACAATAAAATATATTTAGAAACTGTATTGAATGCCGGTACGCATACGCGTTTGCCGTTCATCACTATTTTTATGCACGCTAATATTGCCGACTTCGATATAGGGAGCCAGCGCCTTACTGTATTTCCAGCGCACCTTAATATTATGCTCATAATCCCATTTCTTATTATCGAAACGGATTTGGTCGCTGTGCTTATAGATATAATTATATTCCACGCGCCAGTCGGTAAAGTTATAACCCAGCCAGAATTCGCCGCGGTTAGTTTTCATATCCTCTTTTCCCGCTTTGCTTTGGCGTTGATATTCATAGCGATAGCGACCATTAAGATAAAAACCGTTTCTGAAATCGTAGCCGGTCATTAATAGCGGCTTATAAATGCTGCTGTCGCTGCCTGATTCGAGGGTAAAGCCAGGCTGGATGAACCACTGCGGCGAGAGCTTATATTGCCAGTTAATGCTGCTTTCGCTGCCGTTGCTGACGGTGTCGTTAAACGCTTTATTTGGATCGTCGCCGCCCGACTTCCACTTGGTCTCCAGTGAAAAGCCGACGCCGTTGGCAAAGCGGTGCGACACGGTAATGCGATCTTTATGCACCCGGCTATCATCCTGCCATTCATGCCGATAATCCAGGGTAACGGCAGATGCTGAAGCCGACAGCAGCCCACAGAAAATAACCATCTGTTTATTCATGGTGTAATCCCTTTTTTATAACTATTTTTATCCGTATTATTTTTTTATAAAAGCATTGCTGACATCGATATTTCCCGTTACCGCATCGGCATAAATACCGGGGTTACTGCGTACCGAGATATTATTTTCAAAAGTACCCTGTTTTTCAGGCTGCGTATAAGGGCCTGGACGGAAGATAAAATTAAAACGTTTATTATCGACGGCAATATTATTGCTCACCCACAGCGCGCCGGGATTGAAATTATCGGTAAAACCATCCATACCGTTTTCTATCGCCACGCTGTTAAGAATACGGTGAGCTACCGGAATACCCTCGCCGCCCAGCTTGAAACCATTGTTTACGTTGCGCAGCGCTACGCTGTTTTCAATGGTGACGACACCGTTTGGCCCATCCTCTATTTTATTAAACAGGTCGTAGCCATCATCGATATTGTCATGCGAGAAACAGCCGACCAGTTTGTTGCCTTCGCCAACACGCATTTTTACCGCAAAACCGTCAGCATTGATCATGCCGGGATCTTTGTTGCCCCAGGATTCTGCGTGGGAGATGAGATTATGACTGGCCCACAGTGCGCGGCCGATACCCGGCGGCGATGCGATCCAGATACCGGTGTCGTCTGCCTGCCAGGCGGTAACGCGGTTAATCAGGTTATAGCTGCCAGAGATAGAGAAACTTTTCGTCGTAACGCCGATACCTTCAATATCCCAATAGCTGGCCGCCAGCCGCAGGCCGTGGAATACCACCTTGTCGCCCATTGGCCGCAGACGCTTACGCTGTTCTGGCGCGCCGCTGACTGCCGCCGTCAGCGTCGTATAAGGGTAATCGCCGTCCGCCAGCCAGAGTACGCCACCCGGCGCCAGCAGCGCCGCCGCGCTGGCGACATCAAGCGGATGCGCCCTGCTGCCATCGTTTTGCGCGCTGCCCTGCGGCGAAGCGTAGAGCGCGTTAACGTCCGCTACGTTCTGGCGGGTAATATGCAGCTGGCCGCTTACCCGCTCGCCGTTGGCGAACGCCAGCGTATAGCTTACCGGTGTGGTTTTCGCCGTCAGAGTCAGGGGTACGTCGATCATCTCGCCCGCTTTTACCTTCACGTCGCGCGCGCGCTCAACGCCGTCGCTGCTAATCGTCAGCACGCCGTCGCGATCGCTGCGTAGCCGAAACCTGTAGTCCGACGAGGCCGACACCGTCGCCGACGCGATCTCTACCTGCGCAGGCTGCGCGTTAGCGACAAACTTTTTGCCCGCGGCGGCACGGCGCGGCGATAGCGCCAGGTGCGCCTGATGCACGGTCATGCGCGCGTTACGCGCGGCAAAAAAGCCGACATAGTAACTTTCGTTATCCAGAACGGTGACCCGATCCCCGTCATCGGCGTACTGCATCACCCATTTGTCGCTGCCCGCCGGCGCCCACGCGGCGATAAAGCCCTCATCGGTGCGCGACAGACGCAGGCGGAAACGGGGCGTTTTATTGAGATCGATATTCTGCTGGTAAGACAACCGCTTTATCTCCACCCCGGTATTGCCCCAACTCTGTGTCACGCCGTTACGCGCAATCAGCATCGCCTGCACCCGATGATGTGACGCTTTGTCCTGCGTCATAATGGCGTTCATTACCATATTGGCAGCGGCGGGAAACTCCTCGTAGCCGGGCTGAATGCGCTCTTGCCGCGGCTTGCCGAGGGCATCGCGCACCAGCAGGCCCGCGCCTTCCTGCCCGGCGGGCATAGCGCCGTTTTCCGGGCCGAACTGATCGATGCTGACTTCCGCCTCCAGCGTCATGTTTGCGCGGGCGGGCAGCCGGGTGTAATAAAAGGTCAGGCCGTCATGACTGTTACCAATTTTTCCGCCGCGGCTCTCAACCGTGGCGGGCAGCTGTAGCTTGCCCTGCTGCGCTGCGGCCTGCTTACTGCCAAAAGTGACCTGGTTTACGCCGATTTTCTCCGGTAGCACGTTGGTGGCGAAATTTATATCCGTAGACTGGCCAAAGGTAATCGCACGCCACGTCAGGCTTTCCGCTTCCGGCAGCGCGTCGGCGGCCCACGCGCTGCTCACGCCGGTGACAAGTAGTAGCAGAGGAATGATTTTCATTATTCTCTCCCTGGATTAATTGCAGTGAATCAATGAGACGGATGCGTTTCGGACGGCTGCGGCGCGTTCTTGTCATCCACCAGTGGCGCCAGCTTCATTTTTCGGCAAATATCGCTACGGCCCCAGCACTGCTCGTAGGGGTAACCCACCAGCGCTTCGATCACTTCGCGCACTTCGGGCTTAATATCGCTTATCGCGCCGCCCGCCTTGATGCGCGCCACTTCTTCCAGTACAACCAGGTGTGTTTTACGGTTGAGCAACATCTGACGGCTAAAGAAAATCGCAATCAGCGCCAGCGAAATGACCCCGGCGAAGAAAACCCAGGAGATAGCGGTCATCGCTTCCGGTGGCTGGGTATGGGATTTGGACTGGAAGCCGAAATAGCTCAGGATGGCACCCATGACGAAAACGATAATCGAACGAACAATCTTACCGGAGAAGGTCATCGCGCCGGCATAGATGCCTTCGCGGCGACGACCGGTAAACACCTCATCAATGTCGGCCAGAAAGGTGTAAACCGTCCAGGGGATGTAGTAGACGCCGCCAGTGCCCAGGCCAAACACCACCGTAATGGCGACAATCGCGAACCAGGCGACTGGCCCGGACAGATGCAGGAAGTGCAATAACGAGTAGCTGCAGACGGCGAAAATCACGATGCTCAGCGCCCAGGTATAGGGCTTGCTGAAACCATTTTTCACGCACAGGCCAATAAATATCGCGGTGGAAATAAGCTGTAGCACGGCGTTAAGGCTGTTCAGACCGGCCAGAATCGCTGGATCGTAGAGCAGCACGAACACCACATAGTAGGTAAAGATCGACGCGAACAGCCACTCCGCGCCAAAGCCGAACAGATACATACCGAGATGTTTACGAAATACACGCAGATAAAAGGTGGACTGCATATCACGCGCCAGCGTGCAGAGGGTTTTCCACAGCGACTGTTTCTGCCGCATGCCCTCTTCGCCCTTTTCCTCGCGCTCCCAGGTAAACAGCCAGAGCAGACCTATAGCGACAAACAGGATCGCGCCGTAGGTTAAGCCAGTATAGAAAAAGGGTCGCGCTGATTCTTTACCGTACAGCAGAATAAACTGGCCGGGGATAAGCGCCGCCAGGAAGTTGGCGAGTTTACCGAAAATCGCTTTAAAACCGGTCAGCTTTGAGCGCGCCGCAAAATCGTCGGTCATCTCGGTAGCCAGCGTCTCGTAAGGCACCATCACCGAGGTATAAATCAGCTCAAAAAGCACGTAGGTAGAAAGGTAATACCAGAAGCCGAAGCCTTCCATCCACAGCAGCGGATAAAAGATCATCAGCGGCGCGCCGATCAACAGAAAGAACCGGCGGCGACCAAAGCGTTTTCCCAGCCAGGTTTTCCCGAAGTTATCGGTGATGTAGCCCATCAGCGGGTTGCTGATAGCGTCGATAACGCTGGCGACGGAGAAGATAAATGAGGCTTCCAGCAGCGAGAGGCCGCAAAAAGTCGTGTAAAAATAGAGCAGCCAGGCGCCAGCGATGGCCAGCGCGCCGCTGCCCAGCAAATTACCGCTACCATAAGCCAGCTGGTGACCAAACCCGATAATCCGTTCTTTTCCCGGAGCGTATTTTTTCCTGGCCATAATAATAGATCCCTCAATTGAACCAATGTTTTAAATTTATTGAATGGCTATTTTATAATGATAAAAAACAGAGGATAACGTGATAGCGCTCGCAATCAGAGCAATTTAAATGCGGAGAAGAAGGTAAGCTTAAACGAGGTTAATAAAGTCTTTACAAACGGACGAAAATTGTCTGAAAACGTCAGTTAGTTCCAGTAACAGCAAGATATGGCGGGAATGAAAAAAGTGAGAAGCTGTCAGGCGCAGAACGCTGCGGTAATTAATAAAATAGTTTATCCGGCAATAAAAAATAAGCGTAACGCATTCTTTACCCTCTATTGCCTACAGATATCCCTACAGTCGATTAACAACACATTAACCGGAAGGTAGCAATGCCCGTTTATTTAAAAATGAAAAGGCGTATCAGCCAGCTCCTGCTCTAACCAACCGAGAAAATGCTTCATTTTCTCCTTCTTTTCGCTGGCGTGCGGAAACACCAAATGATGCGCGCTGACCGGCATCGCATAGCTATCGCCGAATACCAATGCCAGCCTGCCCGTTCGTATATAATCCTGCGCCAGCAGATTGCTTTCCAGAATAAATCCCATATTCATGCAGGCTGCCTCAAAACTCATATAAGAGCGATCGAAGCTAAACACAAAACTTTTACTTTTATATTCCACGTCATGCCACGAAAACCAAACGTCCCAACCAATCAGGGTAATTTCAGAATTAATCAGCTCGCTACAAACCAGCTGTTCGGGATGCGTAACCGGATTACGCGCCAGATATTCCGGCGAAGCCAGCACTACCATTTTTTCATTTTTAATGGTTTTTACGTTTAGTGTCGGCCATTCCGCCAGCCCGTGGCGAATATCAATATCCACATTGTCGCGAGCAAACTGTAAATTTTCATAAGAGCAGGTCAGGTTAAGCTGAATATCAGGGTGCGCCTCCCTGAATTTATCCAGCCGTTTCATCAGCCACAGCAGGCCAAAGCTCGGCGAAGAATGCACCCGCAGATGCTCATGATGAATATCGTTAATTGCCTTTTCCGTCGCGCGGCCAATAATATTTAACGGACCGGCAATTTCCTTCAGATAAATCTCACCAGTTAGCGTTAACATCACCCCTTTGCCGTTGCGGGTAAAGAGTTTTTTCCCTAAAAAACTTTCCAGCGCGGCAATTTGATGGCTCACCGCTGATGAGGTCACATTTAAATTTTCCGCCGCGCTATTCAGGCTGCCGCTATTCGCTACCTCGATAAACGCTAAAATATTTTTTAACGAGGGTAAAGGGAGGTTGTTTTTTCTGGTCGTCACCGAACGCGTCTCCTGAAGATAATGCTCTGCGCCTGATTGTATCCTGCAAGACGGAGCGAAACAATTTATTAACCAGCCCCGTTAACACACCTCAACAACACCTTTAATCGCTATAAAATGTGACGAGCGTTGCATTTTTAATTCTCGCCATTGACGTTAAACCGTCATGATCATTCTCAGCTAATTGGCAAACCTTTATGAACTCTCTCACGAATCAAATTTTTCTCAGCCACAACTGAATTTTTTTAACTTCCCATTTCTTTTTTAACGCATATAGTCAACTCACCCTAATTAACCTTCTCTCTAAAAAAAATGTAATTAAAACGTCGTCCGATGCCACGTATTTAAGGGGCTAACGCATGTTCAGAACAGAAGCCACGTCATTAGTACAAACCAGGCAGAGTTATTATCGTTTTGTTGTCCTTGCCTTAATCTTTATTGTTTACGCGGTAAATTATGCCGACAGAACGAATATTGGCGCCGTACTGCCTTTTATCATTAAAGAATTCCATATTAATAATTTCGAAGCCGGCGCTATTGCCAGTATGTTTTTCCTGGGCTATGCGCTGAGCCAAATTCCCGCCGGTTTTTTTATGGCTAAAAAAGGGATTCGCGGCGTGGTCGCGCTCTCCATATTCGGCTTTTCCTTTTTTACCTGGCTAATGGGCACCGCGTCGTCGGTGGTCGGGTTAAAATGGATCCGCCTTGGGCTGGGATTAAGCGAAGGCCCCTGTCCAGTCGGGCTGGCCTCCACCATCAATAACTGGTTTCCCGCCAAAGAGAAAGCGACGGCGACCGGCGTCTTTATCGCTGCCACCATGTTTGCGCCGATTATCGTGCCGCCGCTGGCGGTCTGGATTGCGCTGGAATATGGCTGGCGCTGGGTATTTTTTTCCTTCGCGATTCCCGGCATGATCGTCGCCGTCGCCTGGTATTTACTGGTTAAGACCAAACCTGCGGAAAGCCGTTTTGTTTCCCCCGGCGAGCTGGATATTATTCAGGCGGACAGCGGCAACAGAAATCAAACGCGCCAGAATTTAATTCTGCATCCTAAATTTGCGCGGCTGGATCGCCTTATTCGGGTAAAAAAACTCGCGCCCATCAATAACGCCAAAGATTTGTTTAAATCGAAAAATATTATCGGCGATTTCCTGGCCTATTTTATGATGGTCAGCGTGCTGTACGGTTTACTGACCTGGATTCCGCTTTATTTAGTGCAGGAAAAAGGCTTTACCTTTTTAAATATGGGCTTTGTCGCCACCATGCCCTGCCTGGGCGGATTAATCGGCGCCATCGGCGGCGGATATATTTCCGATAAGCTATTAGGGCGCCGTCGTAAACCCACCATGATATTTACCGCCGTTGCCACCGTAATAATGATGTTCATTATGCTGCATATTTCCGGCGATACCTTAACGATCTGCCTCGGCCTGTTTTTTGTCGGTTTCTGCCTGAATATCGGCTGGCCTGCTTTTACCGCTTACGGCATGGCGGTGGCCGACAGTAAAACCTATCCGATCGCCGCCTCCATTATTAACAGCGGCGGTAATTTAGGCGGTTTTGTTTCCCCGATGGTCGCCGGATTTCTGCTGGATAAAACCGGCAGCTTTAATGCGGTATTTACTTATTTTGGCATCTGCGCGGCAATTGGGCTGGTGCTGATCTGCCTGCTCGACGAGCCGGAATAACGCTCACTTTATTATTACCGTTCTTAATGGAGTTAATTATGTTGCTACAAGACAAAGTCGCCGTCATTACCGGCGCCGCATCCGTACGCGGTTTAGGCTTCGCCACCGCCAAACTTTTCGCCAGCCAGGGCGCGAAAGTGGTAATTATCGATCTTGACGCCGGGGCCAGCGCGACGGCGGCCAGCCAGCTGGGCGCGGGCCATCTCGGCCTGGCCGCTAACGTCGCCTGCGAGCAGCAGGTTAACGCAGCGATTGAGCAGGTGCTCGGCAAATATGGCCGCATCGATGTGCTGGTCAACAATGCCGGGATCACGCAGCCCATTAAGCTGATGGATATTAAACGCGAAAATTATGATGCAGTGCTGGATGTCAGCCTGCGCGGCACGCTGCTGATGTCGCAGGCGGTGATTCCGACGATGCGCAGCCAGCGCGCGGGCAGCATCGTTTGTATCTCCTCCGTTTCCGCCCAGCGCGGCGGCGGTATTTTCGGCGGCCCACACTACAGCGCGGCCAAAGCGGGCGTGCTGGGGCTGATGAAAGCGATGGCGCGCGAACTGGGGCCGGATAACGTGCGCGTCAATGCTATCGCGCCCGGCCTGATCCAGACCGACATTACCGCCGGCAAGCTCTCCGACGAGATGCGGCAGTCCATTCTTTCCGGCATCCCGCTCAACCGTCTTGGCGATGCCGCTGACATCGCCGGCGCGGCGCTGTTCCTTGCCAGTCCCCTTTCCGCTTACTCCACCGGCATTACGCTCGACGTAAACGGCGGGATGCTGATCCATTAATCGATTGCAGGGGAACAACATGTCACAGAGTGAACTACAGAAAGTTGCCGCAGCGGCCTGGCGCATCCGCCGTTACGCCCTGCGCATGGGCGAAGTTCAGGGCCAGGGTTATATCGGTCAGGCGCTGGGTATTGCCGATGTGCTGGCCACCGCGTTCAGCCATACCATGAACTTTCGACCAGAGGAGCCGGAATGGGAAGGACGCGATCGCTTTTTGCTGTCGCACGGCCATTACGCCATCGCTTATTACGCCGCGCTGATAGAGGCGGGCATCATCCCCGAAAGCGAGCTGGAAACTTACGGCTCGGACGACAGCCGACTGCCGATGTCCGGCATGGCGACCTACACGCCGGGCATGGAGATCTCCGGCGGCTCGCTGGGCCAGGGTTTGAGCATCGCGGTCGGCATGGCGCTGGGTCTGAAGCAGAAGCAGAGCAGCGCGCTGGTGATTAACTCCATGTCCGACGGCGAGCTGGACGAAGGCTCAACCTGGGAAGCGGCGATGTCGGCCGCGCATTATCAGCTCGCCAACCTGATTAACCTGATTGACGTCAACCGCCAGCAGGCAGACGGCAATTCGCAAAACATCCTCGGCTATGAGCCGCTGCAGGATAAATGGTCGGCGTTCGGCTGGTATGTGCAGCGCGTGAACGGCAACGATTTGAAGCAGGTGATCGCCGCGTTTGATAAGGCGAAAAATCATCAGGCCGCCGTCCCGCGCGTCATCATCTGCGACACCCTGATGGGCAAAGGCGTCCCCTTCCTTGAAGAGCGGGATAAAAACCATTTTATTCGCGTCGATGCCGATGAGTGGCAAAAAGCGCTGGCAGTACTGGATACGCAACCACAAGGAGTCGCATGATGGCGCAAACGTCAACCAAACCCCGTTTGACTACCTCGGCAATGATCGCTTCTATTGCCGATGAAGGGCAGGAAACGCGTTCCGCGCCCTTTGCCCATGCGCTGGTCGAGCTGGCACGCCAGCGGCAGGATATTGTCGGCATGACCGCCGACCTGGCGAAATATACCGATCTGCATATTTTTGCCCAGGCTTACCCGGATCGCTTTTTCCAGATGGGCATGGCCGAGCAGTTGCTGATGGGCGCGGCGGGCGGCATGGCGAAAGAGGGCTTTGTGCCCTTCGTCACCACCTACGCGGTTTTCGCCACGCGCCGCGCCTACGATTTTATTCATCAGGTGATCGCCGAAGAACATCTGAACGTCAAGATCGCCGCCGCCCTGCCCGGCCTGACGACCGGCTATGGCCCAAGCCATCAGGCGACCGAAGATGTAGCGATCATGCGCGGCATTCCCGGCATGACGATTATCGATCCCTGCGATGCGCTGGATATTGAACAGGCGGTACCGGCGATCGCTGCCCATAACGGCCCGGTTTATATGCGCCTGCTGCGCGGTAAGGTGCCGGTGGTGCTGGATAAATATGATTACCAGTTTGAAATCGGCAAAGCCAGGCTACTGGAGGAAGGTCAGGATGTACTGTTGATCGCCTCCGGGATCATGACCATGCGCGCGCTGGCGGTGGCGGAACAGCTACGGCGCGACAATATCAGCGTGGCGGTGCTGCATTCGCCTACCATTAAGCCGCTGGATGAAACAACCATCCTGGCGCAGGCCGCCAAACCGGGCCGTCTGGTGATGACGGTGGAAAACCACACTGCCGTCGGCGGGCTGAGCGAGGCGGTCGCCACGCTGCTGCTGCGTAACGGCGTTCATGTGGATTTCGATGCCATCACCCTGCCCGATGCGTTTCTCGATGCGGGCGCGCTGCCAACGCTACACGATCGTTACGGGATCTCCACCGCCGCCATGATCGCGCGGATCAAAGCACGCCTGGGCTGACACGCTGGCCGCTGGTAACGCCAGCGGCCTCTTTTGATCTTCACAAAAGGTTATCAATCGTTTTACTTCCATCCGCGCCGCTTTCGGCGTTAAGCCCTTTTTTACAGGCCAGTTCAGCGTTCTGTTAGCAGAAAACACGTCCGGCGCAAGTTACGAAAAAGAGCAATGTTCATAAAATCGGCGTTCGATCAAAATTTCATTTTTTTTTCCTGCGGCATTGACAAGCCAGTCGCCCTTGCGAAACGCGGACTTAAGAAAAAAGCGGAAAAAAGCAAGCGATTAACAATACAAAATCAGTATTGTGCTGAGGCGAGAACTTACTAGAATACTCACCATCTTGTTGTTCATTTACTCCTCACCCCCTATATATAGTGTTTATCCACAGAGTTACTCACAAAGAGCAAGCTGTGCATAAACGGGGGCATATTTTTCACGGACAGGTATAACGCGACATGAATCAGAGTCTGCTCGTCACTAAACGCGATGGCCGCAAAGAGCGCATCAATCTGGACAAAATCCACCGGGTTCTCGACTGGGCGGCGGAAGGTCTGCAAAATGTTTCCGTTTCTCAGGTTGAGCTGCGTTCCCACATCCAGTTCTACGACGGCATTAAAACCTCCGACATTCACGAGACCGTCATCAAAGCGGCCGCCGATTTGATCTCGCGTGACGCGCCGGATTATCAGTATATGGCCGCCCGGCTGGCCATTTTCCACCTGCGTAAAAAAGCCTACGGCCAGTTTGAGCCGCCGGCGCTTTACGATCAGGTGGTACGCATGGTCGATATGGGTAAATACGACCGTCATCTGCTGGAAGATTACAGCCGCGAAGAGTTCGAACAGATGGACGGCTTTATCGACCACTGGCGCGATATGAACTTCTCCTATGCGGCAGTGAAGCAGCTGGAAGGCAAATATCTGGTGCAGAACCGCGTCAGCGGCGAAATCTATGAGAGCGCGCAATTCCTCTACATTCTGGTTGCCGCCTGCCTGTTCTCCAGCTATCCGCGCGAAACCCGTCTGGATTACGTGAAGCGTTTTTATGATGCGGTATCGACGTTTAAAATTTCCCTGCCGACGCCGATTATGTCCGGCGTGCGCACCCCGACTCGCCAGTTCAGTTCCTGCGTGCTGATCGAGTGCGGCGACAGCCTGGATTCCATTAACGCCACCTCCAGCGCGATTGTAAAATATGTTTCCCAGCGCGCCGGTATCGGCATCAACGCCGGACGTATTCGCGCGCTGGGCAGCCCGATTCGCGGCGGCGAAGCGTTCCATACCGGCTGCATCCCGTTCTACAAACATTTCCAGACCGCAGTGAAATCCTGCTCGCAGGGCGGCGTGCGCGGCGGTGCGGCGACGCTGTTCTATCCGATGTGGCATCTGGAAGTGGAAAGCCTGCTGGTGTTGAAAAACAACCGCGGCGTGGAAGGCAACCGCGTGCGACATATGGATTACGGCGTGCAGATCAACAAGCTGATGTATCAGCGCCTGCTGAAAGGCCAGGACATTACCCTGTTCAGCCCGTCTGACGTCCCAGGCCTGTATGACGCTTTCTTCGCCGATCAGGATGAGTTTGAGCGCCTGTACACCCGATATGAGCAGGACGACAGCATCCGCAAACAGCGCGTGAAGGCGGTCGATCTTTTCTCGCTGATGATGCAGGAACGCGCTTCAACCGGCCGTATCTATATTCAGAACGTCGATCACTGCAACACCCACAGCCCGTTCGATCCCACTATTGCACCGGTGCGTCAGTCCAACCTGTGCCTGGAGATCGCGCTGCCGACCAGGCCGCTGATGGATGTTAACGACGAAAACGGCGAAATCGCGCTCTGTACGCTCTCTGCCTTTAACCTGGGCGCGATTGAGAGCCTGGACGATCTGGAAGAGCTGGCAACGCTGGCGGTACGCGCGCTGGATGCCCTGCTCGACTATCAGGATTACCCGATTCCGGCGGCGAAACGCGGCGCAATGGGCCGTCGTACCCTGGGGATCGGCGTGATCAACTTCGCTTACTATCTGGCGAAG
>Ga0209463_1000461_pt1 | contig 32480 bp, 38 predicted proteins | sample AgamicMgSfrz_FD_187169 | JGI IMG/M metagenome (GOLD analysis project Ga0209463, IMG submission 187169) | Agave microbial communities from Guanajuato, Mexico - Mg.Sf.rz (SPAdes) (version 2) | ecosystem: Host-associated > Plants > Phyllosphere > Phylloplane/Leaf | place: Guanajuato, Mexico...
TTGCATATTATAGCATTCCAAAAAAAAATTCTTTTGTACAGCGCTTTACCAAAGCAACATTCTTTAATACTGTGAATAAACTTTTTTAATACAAGTTTAAAAGTTGTAAAAAATGCTCATCATGCTTTTAGGGAGGTGGCTTTTTCTTGAAGAATCGTATTCCTTTTTTTGTTATTGGAATCGTCTGCATACTTGCTTTAATAGGTTTGGTATCGTCTGTTGTATCCAATCCTGTTGGGTTTATGCAAAACATACTCTCTTTAGTAGTTGTTGGACTTCTCATCTGGTTTATTGTGCGACGATTTTACAAAGCTAGCCCTGAAAAAAAAGAGCAGAAGGCTTTTGTCAAAGCGGCAAAAAGATCGAAAAAAAGACAACATATAAAAGGGAAAACTTTGCCAAAACAAGGCGTCCAAGCAAAACCTGCATCCTTCAAAGGCAAGAAAAGAAGCTCAAGCAGTACACACTTGACTGTCATTGAAGGAAAAAAAAGCAAAAAGAAAAACCGGGCAACGTTTTGACCTGTTTTTAAGAAGGCAATTCCCCTGCCTCCTTTTTGCCTTATATAAATATTCTTGGTTCCTATGTGCTAAAAAATCGAACTGATCTGTATAAGACAGAGGTTCGATTTTTTTGTGCTAATAAGTCCATGATCGCAGGAATTTATTCGCGTATTCTCTGCCCATTTGAATGATTTCCCCTTGTTTCTCTATCGATAGGTTAAATTCAGTAGACATAACTCCTTCGGAAGGAATGAATATGATATTCTTTTCATGCTTACGTGATATATATCTAGAGTCATGGGCATCCTTCATCGTCTCAAACATCGCACCAAATAAATGAAAAGCATTTTTAATCATATGTTTTGGATGCTCTGATTGTTTATGACTAAGCTTTATGCCAATAACCGGTCTAATTTTTTTTACATTCTCTTTATCAAACAGCCACATCGGAAAATTGCTGAGCACACCCCCATCCACAATAATACTTTTATTTTCTTTTTTCCCAAGTGTTGCCGGTTCAAAAAAGAAAGGCAGGCTGCAGCTCATTCTAATCGCTTTTGCAACTGAAAAGCTGCCAGCATCTATTCCATACTTTGGCAAATCATCTGGAAGTACCAGCATGACACCATTTGTAATATCAGAAGCGATAACCCGCAAGGAATTAGGCGGCAAGTCTGAAAATGTCCTGATCCCTTTATGTGAAAGCTTCTCTTCGAGCCATTTTTCTAATGCATTGCCTTTATATAAGCCGAGCCTCCAGTATAGAAACAGCCATTTTGCAAAAGGAAATGGCACGAGGAGCCTGCGTTCATCCAATAGTGTGGACAAATCAAGCTCTTCAAGCATTTTTGCAATATCTTTACTCGTATACTTCGCCGCAACAAATGCAGCTACAATGGAGCCCGCACTGGTCCCTGCAACTCTTACAAACTCAAAACCCTTTTCTTCCAACACTTCATATGCCCCTATTAAGGCAAGACCCTTTATGCCACCACCTGAAAACACCCCATCTACGTGCATAATGCCTTCTCCCCTTTTTTTATTGCAGCATTGATACACTTTAATCCCTAAAACAGAAAAATAGTACAGTAGGCAAGCCATTTATTTGTTTAAATCCATATTTCCCCATTGATTTCTTCAAATCCTGGGACATTCATCCAATCGTTTATAGGTGACTACACATAAACTGCTACGTATAGATAAAAAAATGGAGGTATTATAATGAAACATCACGATATACGCAGACCCTATGGATTTGGCAGACCCGGATTTGGTTACGGAAGACCTGGATTTGGGTTTGGAGGAGCAGGATTTGGTCTTGGTGTTTTAGGCGGACTTGCAACAGGCGCACTGCTTGGCCCTGCCCTATATGGAGGATACGGCTACCCATACGGCGGCTTCGGCTACCCTTATGGTGGATATTATTATTAAGAACATGAGAAAGGCGCATAATTAAACTATGCGCCTATTTATTTTATGTGAAGTAAGCAACTTCTGCTTCAGGAAAGAACTGAGATACATAGCCTCTAATTGTATCCTCCATGTCTTTTGCTTCATCGTTTTGATAGACATACTTTCCTATGCCGTATCTGCCCCATTTATATTTTCTTTTTTCCTCATCCATTTCCAGCTTTGTTTTCGGATATCTTTTGGCAATGACTCGTTTAGCTGGCTTTGTAAAGCGGTGCTGGATAAGTTCAAAAGTCAGATTAGAAAGATTCACACCTTGAAGGCTGTCTGACAACCTCTCAAACAACTCGTAATACCCCTCTTTCCAATCCTCATGCAAATAGATTGGCGCAACAATAAACCCTAGAGGATATCCTGCATTTGCTACCTTTCTCGCCGCTTCAAGCCGTTCATCAAAGGTGGATGTCCCAGGTTCGAAATTTTTAATGACATAACGTGAATTAACACTGAACCGGAATCTAGTTCTGCCATTATGTTCTGCATCGAGAAGATGATCGACATGATGGTACTTTGTTACGAATCGCAAGCGCCCTTTGTCTGATTGTCCAAAATATTCAATTGTCTTTTTTAAAGAATGAGTCAAATGGTCAAGCCCGACAATATCTGATGTACATGCAGCCTCAAATCTTGTAATTTGATCTCCTCTTTCGTCCATATATTTTTGTGCCTGATCAAATATTTCCTCAAGATTGACGTATGTCCGAATATATGGTTTGCTTCCAAGTGTCGTCTGTAAATAACAATAATGACAATGCCCCATACAACCTGTTGCGAGTGGTATGGCATATTCAGCAGATGGTTTTGAAGTATCAAATTTTAGTGTTTTTCTTATCCCGACAACCAAGGTGGATTTTGCATTTCTGTATTGCTGAAGTTCCGTTTCACCCGGGATGCCTCTCACTTGGTTATGAGAGGTGGTTTCTCTAATTTCAAGACCCATCTTTTCAAACTTTTCCTTCAGTTCTCTTCCTAACTCATATTCTAATGCTTTCGGCTCTATATACACTAATTGTGGAACAAACGGCTTCATATTGAAAATACGCCCTTTCGTGATTTATTGTGGCTATATTGTTTAATGTTTGCCAAAACAAAAAAAAGAGGACAGGGAATTATCCCCATCCTTAATCCACATAATACAGTCTATCTTGTTTATTCGTTTACAAATTATCTTTTAAAATTCCATTCATCGTTTTCGTATCTTTCTTTTGCCAGCTGCTCTACATAATCAAGCTGCTCCCTTGAGAGCTCATATTCCTCCAGTTCAATATTGAGCCCCCGTTCAAATCCTTCTTTGAAAGCCTTTTTTGCCATATCAATTGTAATTTGTTTATCTGTCAAGTTATTGATTGCTACCGCCTTTTCTTTAAAAGCAGCCATCATCTTTTCTTTAATCCGTTCACTTGAATACTTAAACAGACGAAACAGCTTGTCCTCATCCAAGTCAAGCAAGATGGAGCCATGCTGCAAAATAACACCTTTTTGCCGTGTTTGGGCACTGCCTGCAACCTTTCTTCCTTCCACAACCAGCTCATACCAGCTTGGCGCATCAAAGCATACGGCAGAACGCGGGTTCTTAAGGGACTCTTTTTGCTCCGTAGTTCGCGGAACCGAAAAATACGCATCAAGACCTAGCAGCTGAAAGCCTTGCAGAATACCTTCCGAAATGACTCGATAAGCTTCCGTTACTGTTCTAGGCATATCAGGGTGTTCTTCAGACACAATGACACTATAAGTCAACTCATGTTCATGAAGCACACCTCTTCCTCCTGTCGGCCTCCTTACAAAGCCTAACTCCAACTCTTTTACCGCTTCCATGTCAATTTCTTTTTCTACCCTTTGAAAATAGCCGATAGATAAAGTTGCCGGATTCCACCCATAAAAGCGGATGACAGGAGGAAAGTCTCCAGCAGCATGCCAATCAAGCAACGCCTCATCTAAGGCCATATTAAAAGAAGGGGAACTGTTGCCAGAATCAATAAATCTCCATGTTTCTTTCGTCATAAGTAAACCCTCTTTTACGTTAAAATATGTATAATGTACGTGATTAAGTCTATCAAAAACGACTTTAGTTGAAAAGAAACAAGCTGCAAAAAAACTTGCCAGCATTCCCTGTAAACTATTGCTTTACTACTATAAGGTTTCACTTATATAATAGAAGTAGAGCAACATGTATTTGAAAGGAGAAATGAGAATTGCAAGCAGTATATACTCTTTTAATAGCGATAGCAATCTTTGCTATCTATTCTATAATCGTGTACCTCTATCAACGTAAGATAGTTAAAACGATTTCAGAAGAGGAGTTCCGCCAAGGGTACAGAAAAGCCCAGCTGATTGACGTCAGAGAACCAAATGAATTTGATAACGGCCACGTATTAGGGGCAAGGAACATTCCTCTATCTCAATTAAAAATGAGAAAAGGAGAAATCCGTGCAGACAAGCCTGTCTACTTATATTGCCAAAACGGAATGAGAAGCGGACGAGCAGCTCAATTCTTACACCGCAAAGGCTACAGACAGCTTACACAGCTGCAAGGCGGCTTTAAGAAATGGTCTGGTAAAGTAAAAACTAAAAACTAAAGTTATAAGGACACTGTAACTAGTGTCCTTTTTACTAACCCTAAAAACCCCATTGCAGAATCAATGCAATGGGGTTTAATCTTATTCTGCCCTCTTGTATCGAAGAACAGGTTTTCTTGCAGCAAGGGTCTCATCAAGGCGTCCGATAACTGTTGTATGCGGTGCCTCCTGAACAACTTCTGGTGTCTCTTCTGCTTCTTTAGCGATCTGAATCATCGCATCAATGAATTGGTCTAATGTTTCCTTCGACTCGGTCTCTGTCGGCTCAATCATAATGCATTCCTCTACATTAAGCGGGAAATAAATTGTTGGCGGATGGTAGCCGAAATCAAGCAGTCTCTTCGCAATATCCAATGTACGTACACCAAGTTTCTTTTGGCGGCGGCCGCTTAAAACAAACTCATGCTTACAGTGTCTGTCAAATGGCAGATCATAAAATTCTGCTAACCTTCTCATCATATAGTTTGCATTAAGAACAGCATTTTCCGTAACTGCCTTTAAACCGTCTGGTCCCATTGAGCGGATATATGTGTATGCACGAACATTGATTCCAAAATTCCCATAGAAAGGTTTTACCCTTCCGATAGATAATGGACGATCATAGTCAAATACATACTCATCTGCAACCTTCTGGATAACTGGCTTTGGAAGAAATGGAATCAGGTCAGATTTCACTCCAACTGGACCTGAACCTGGACCGCCGCCTCCATGTGGCCCTGTAAATGTTTTGTGAAGGTTTAAATGAACAACATCAAATCCCATATCGCCAGGTCTTGCTTTAGAAAGGACAGCATTCAGATTCGCACCGTCATAGTATAACTTGCCACCTGCTTCGTGGACAATTTGGGCCATTTCGAGAATATTTTCTTCGAAAAGCCCTAGTGTATTCGGATTCGTCAGCATCAGTGCTGCAGTATCTTCCCCAACAACTCTGCGCAAATCTTCTAAATCAACAAGTCCGTTTTCATCGGATTTTACTGTGATTGTCTCCAACCCGGCTACTGTTGCAGAGGCTGGGTTTGTTCCATGAGCGGAATCAGGGACAATTACCTTCGTACGCTTTTCATCTCCATTGGCTTCATGGTAGGCACGAATCATCATTAATCCCGTCCATTCTCCATGTGCTCCTGCCGCAGGCTGTAGTGTCACTTCATCCATGCCTGTAATTTCCATTAAATGCTGTTGAAGGTCATACATCAGCTCCAACGCACCTTGGATAGAGCTTTCGTCCTGCAATGGATGAATGTGAGCAAAACCGCTGAACCTTGCCACATTTTCATTAATTTTTGGATTGTATTTCATTGTGCATGAACCGAGTGGATAAAAACCGGAATCAAGCCCATGATTTCTTTTAGAAAGAGCTGTGTAATGGCGCATAATATCCAGCTCCGATACTTCTGGAAGTTCAGGAGGTGCCGAACGAATATAATCTGCCGGAATCAGCTCGCTCACATCAAGTACCGGGATGTCCATTTCCGGCAGACTGTAACCGATTCGCCCTGTTGTACTGTTTTCAAAAATGAGGGGTTGATGTTTATCCATGATAATCCTCCAATTCATTTACAAATTCGTCTATTTCCTCTTTCGTGCGCAGCTCTGTTACAGCAATCAGCATACAGTGATCCATTCCCTCATAATCCCTGCCAAGGTCATAACCGCCGATTATACCTTTTTTCAGCAATTCCCTATTAATAGAAGCAACAGGAGACTTACAATCTACTACAAATTCGTTAAATGAAGAGCCTTCAAAGCGAATCTCAAAGCCGGCTGCTTTAAATTTCTGCTTTGTGTAATGAGCTTTTTGGATATTCGCAAGTGCCATCTCTTTAACGCCTTGTTTACCGAGTGCTGTCATTGCCACAGAAGCAGCTAGTGCATTAAGCGCCTGGTTGGAGCATATATTGGATGTCGCTTTATCACGGCGAATATGCTGCTCCCTTGCCTGAAGTGTCAAAACAAAACCAACAGCTCCGTTTTCATCAACGGTTTGCCCTACAAGTCTTCCTGGCACCTTTCTCATCAATTTAGTAGTTACAGCAAAATATCCACAGTGTGGTCCGCCGAATGCTTGCGGTATACCAAAAGGCTGAGCATCTCCAACGACAATATCAGCATTAAACGCGCCAGGCGGTGTCAATGCACCTAAAGCAAGAGGGTTGCTTGAGACGACGAACATGGCTTTATTGGCGTGAATGATTTCTTCCAGCTCTTTCAGCGGTTCAATTCTGCCAAAAAAGTTAGGGTATTGGACCATAACAGCTGCAATATCATCACCCATATGTGTTTTTAGCACTTCTACATCCGTGATTCCATCCTTATGCGGCACCTCAATCACTTCAATATATTGGCCCTTAGCATACGTTTTAACTACTTCTTTTGCCTCAGGATGGACACAGCTTGAAAGGAGGATTTTTTTTCTTTTTGTAGCTCCTGCGCTGAGCATTCCTGCTTCAGCTAATGATGTTGCACCATCATACATAGAGGAGTTGGCAACATCCATGCCTGTCAACTCACAGATCATTGTCTGAAATTCAAAAATCGCCTGTAATTCTCCTTGGGATATCTCCGGCTGATACGGTGTATAAGCTGTGTAAAATTCTGACCTTGAAATAACATGGTCGACAATAACAGGAGCATAATGATCGTAAACTCCTGCACCTAAAAAGGAGACATTAGACTTGCTGTCTGCATTTAAAGAAGCTAGCTTACTTAGTTCCTTTAATAGTGCAGATTCGCTTTTTGCTTTTTTAATATTATATTCCCCTTTATAACGTACACTTTCAGGGATATCAGAAAACAGTTCATCGACAGAATCTGCTCCAATTGCTTTAAGCATGGCAGTTCTATCTTCTTCAGTCATTGGCAAATAGCGGTGTTTCATCGTATTTCCTCCTGTCATAGTCACTTGTTCTTTTTATAAAATGGCGTAGCCGTCACTTTTGCTTTTACAAGCTTCCCTCTTATTTCCACTTCCACTTCCTTGCCGATTTCCGTAAAGGTGCTCGAAATCAATGCAAGGCCGATGTTTCTCTTCAGTGTCGGCGACTGAGTACCCGTTGTTACTTCTCCAATAACCGTACCATTTGCATATACTTTATAACCATGTCTTGGAATCCCTCTGTCTATCATTTCTATCCCAACAAGCATTCTTTGCAGGCCTGACTCCTTTTGTTCTTTCAAGGCTGCTTTCCCGATAAAGTCAGCTTCTTTATTCAGCTTAACAGCGAATCCAATTCCTGCTTCTAAAGGAGAAATATCCTCGGATAGCTCCTGGCCGTATAAAGCGAGTGTAGCTTCAAAGCGAAGTGTGTCTCTTGCGCCTAAACCACATGGAACAACGCCTGATTCTTTACCAGCAGCTAGTATTTCCTGCCACAGATATGCAGCATCATCTTTGCCGCAATATATTTCAAAGCCATCCTCGCCTGTATACCCTGTTCTCGACACGAGAACCTCCTTGCCACTTACAGTTGTATGCTGAAATTGGAAGTAGCCTATTTTGGCAATCTTATCACTGCTAATTTTCTTGAGTGTCTCCTCTGCCAACGGACCTTGGAGTGCCAATTGAGCATAATCACTTGAAAGATTTGAAAGCTCTACTTCTCCCTCTACATGGCTTGCAAGCCACGCAAAGTCCTTGTCAATATTGGAAGCATTAACAACGAGTAAATAATGATTATCTCCAAGCTTATATGTGAGAAGATCATCAACTGTTCCGCCGTTTTCATAGCACATCGCTGAATATTGCGCTTTGCCGACTTGTATTTTAGATACATCGTTAGTCAGCATTTTTTGAAGGTAATCGAGGCTGTTTTTACCTTTGACTTCAATCTCGCCCATATGGGAAACATCAAATAAACCAGCTTTCGTGCGGACTGCTTCATGCTCTTCTTTAATACTGGAAAATTGGACAGGCAAATCCCACCCGCCGAAATCAATTGTTTTGCCTCCATACTCCTTGTACAGTTCATACAAAGGGGTCCGTTTTAATTCGTTCATCCTCTCATCCCCATTCCAATATTTATCGTTTATCATGCATAATTGATCCGCTATAAACCGGATTTCACTTATTGCCGCTTATCCATGTAAGGGAGTTCTGTAAAAAAAGACGCAAAAAAGGACAGAACCTCCCCTAATATCCCTTGGATAAAGAAAGGTCTCTGTCCTTGCACCTGAAAGTTTGCCGAATAAATCGGGTGTCCCCTTTGGTGGCTGTTTAAAAAGTCAAAAAACTTTTTTTGTGATTTCAATATTTTGAAATCTCAGCACTCTCCAGAGCTGCGTCAAAATAGAGTTCTTTTGCCTGAGAGATTCACAAGGATTTGCTTGCTCCTTCGGCGCTACAAAATGTAGTCTCTCCCCTATTTATCATCCGCTATGTATATATAAAATTCTATAATAAAATATCTATACTTTTAACTTGAGCCCTGTTTCTTTAGCTACGCATCATAGTTAAATGGATATATTACTACGTAATGGCCATACTAATATATAACTATGAAAATTTCTTAAAAGTCGTTCTTTTGAGTAAAGACGATTATTTTTATACATAATTGCTATATTCGTTCATGTTTTGCTAATAAAAAAACAAAAAATACGACAAATCTGAAAACTTTTTACACCTTCATCCTAACATTTGCAATCATATCAAGGCAATAACTTTTTTTAGATTTTTGAATATTTTTTGATAATTCAACTTGTTTATACCTACACGGAAATAACAGAAAGGATGGCAGCATATGACAATTCAAATCAACTTTGATCAAACTTGGAATGAAGAATTGCTGAAACGAACGAATGATGATGGTCCTTGGGCCAATTGGGAGCTGTTCCAATTGGCCTTAGAAGTAGAACAGCATTCAATCATTCCTGAATTCGAAGGCTTGCAGGCACCAAAGCATCTGTCTGATTTGACCCCATTGCCCCATCAGCTGGAGGTTGCCAAAAAAGTAATTGAGGATATGAACGGGAAGGCTATTTTAGCTGACGAGGTGGGGTTAGGAAAAACAATCGAAGCAGGCCTTATCTTAAAGGAATATATGATTCGGGGCTTAGTAAAAAAAGTGCTGATACTTGTTCCTGCTTCACTTGTCACACAATGGGCAATTGAGTTAAACAGCAAGTTTTTCATCCCAGCAGTATCGCAAAAGAAAAGCTATGTTTGGGAGCAATGTGATATTGTTGTTTCTTCCATTGATACTGCGAAAAGAGAACCACATAGAAGTATCATTAATAATTTAGACTATGATCTAGTCATAATAGATGAGGCACATAAACTTAAAAATAATAAGACAAAAAACTATGAATTTGTGCAAAATCTAAAAAAGAAATTCTGTCTGTTGCTGACAGCAACCCCAATTCAAAACAGAGTGAGCGAGATTTTCAATCTTGTTTCCTTATTAAAGCCTGGACATTTAGGAAGTGAATCTGCCTTTTACGAGAAATACAAAAAGGATTCACGCTCTGTTAATGATGATGAGCATTTGAAAGAACTTGTTAATAAAGTAATGATTCGGAATCGCAGGAGTGATACAGGAATTGAGTGGACAAAACGGGTTGTTGAAGCAGTTACGATTGATTTTACGGAGGAAGAAAGAGAACTTTATGACACAATTGAATCTCTAAAAGGCTATGAGGCGGAAGATAATGGAGCGGGAGCAAGAAGCCCATTCTCCATGATTACCTTGCAGAGAGAAGCCTGCAGCAGCAGAGAAGCCGTGTATTATACTTTGCAAAACATGATGAAAAAAACCGAAAATCCTACTCAGGAATTTCAAGATAGAATCCAGATGCTCGGCAGCAAAATCATGGCAATCACCAAAAACTCTAAGGCGGAAAAAGCACTCGAGCTTATTAAAAAAGCGGATGATAAGGTTATTATCTTTACAGAATATAGAGCAACTCAGTTATATCTTCAATGGTACTTAAAACAGAACGGTATCACCTCCGTCCCTTTTAGAGGCGGCTTTAAAAGAGGGAAAAAGGATTGGATGCGCGACTTGTTCCAGAATCATGCCCAAGTCCTAATTGCCACAGAAGCAGGCGGAGAGGGGATAAACTTGCAGTTTTGCAACCATATCATCAATTTCGACCTTCCTTGGAATCCTATGCGGCTTGAACAGCGGATTGGACGGATTCATAGACTTGGTCAGAAGAAGGATGTAATGATTTACAACTTCGCTATCAGAGATACAGTCGAAGATCATATTCTAAAATTACTATATGAAAAAATTCATTTGTTTGAAAAAGTAATCGGCGACTTAGACGATATTCTCACCAAACTAGATTTCGGTAATATGGATGAATATATGGATGACATTTTCACCAATTCTAACTCAGAGGGTGAAATGAGAATCAAGATGGACAACCTCACAAGCATGATAGAATTTGCACAAAACTTAAAGGATGGTGACAGATATGAAGCAGCAGGAAATTCATCAATTTCTTAAACAGTTTTTTCAAGCAAATGATTGTGAATTGATTGAAGCAAATGAAGGCTACATGATTGTACAATTGACCATTGATTTAGATAAGGAGTTGATGAACCGCCCTTTTTATTGGCACTATGTAGAAAAAACTGGAGGTATTCCTAACCCTGCGAAACTTACATTAATTACTGATCCTAATAAAGCTCCTAGTGACCTTAAAGGCGAATTGATTCATTTCGGCGCACCAAGATTGCATCAGCTGTTTTCCTGCGCCAAGAGGCTATCCGGCTATATTCGCTTGTATGAGAATATTCCTGGCCAAGTGAACAAGCATACACCATTAAGGCCTTGGCTTTCCATGAATGTGAAAATTTCTTATCAATGTGATCGAAAGAGAGATATTTTCCGATCAATTGGACTACAGCTAATCAACGGCCAACTTGTCGATAACTTTCATCAGAACATTAACAAACTTAGTCTTTCTGCCAAAATACCAGACTACGCCTTCACACTTTCACCATTAATAATGCCAAAAAGCGGGATGATTCGAATCGAGAACACAATTAGACAAACACTACTTCAGGAGGATCATCAATGGGCAGAGGAAGCTAAAGAAAGATGGTCTAAAGATTTAAAGTTACTGGAGCATTTTTATGAAGATGCAGAAGATGACCGGATGGAGAGCCTCGAAACTGAAAAACTGGCATTAAAAGAACAATATGAGCCAAAAATCAATGTTTCTATCATTAACGGCGGCTTATTTTATTTAGCATCTGATGCTGTATAAAATAAGAAAAAGGATGAATCATTTGCCGTGATTCATCCTTTTTGATATTAGTATTTTTTCTTAAAAAAATAAGCGAACACATATGGAAGGATTCCGAACCATCTTAGCATGAACGGCTCTTTATTTCCCTTTCTTTCCTCTTTCAATTTTTTACGTTCCTCTTTAGGCTGATCCATGTACTGTACAAATGTTTGTGTTAAATATTTTACATAGTCATTTGTTTTCATAACTCACCTTTATATCTTTTTACACATAATTTTAGCCAATCTTTCCTTTCATTATACGTCTTCACTTAGTCTCCACCCACTTTGTCATCCGGTTTTCCTCCCTGTCAAAATAGCTGTAGGCAATAATGGGATCTGCTTTGTCTGCATATAGTCGATACTCCACCTTTAATAAAATGTCCGAAATTTGTTCTATTGAATAAGCAACCTCTCCTTTTCGGTAGCGGTACTCTCCAGATAACTTGTATTTATCTGATTGCAGCTCTCCCTCCAATTCTTTTACTGTGCTCATAAAATAATATTCTTGCATCAGAAGCAGCTTCGAGTCTTTGTAAGTTTTTTTCTCATTAATGAAAATACCTGTTATTATTAAAAAGAAACAGATAACAAGAAGATAAACAGATAAGGTGATAGGAAAGATAAAGCCTTTCTGACTCTTAATCATGGCGGATTCGCCTCTGTCAAACGTAGAAATGAGTACACAGCAGCATTTCTTTTATTCTGCAAGCTGTCTGTCACAGCTATTTTCACTCCATTTTGGACTGCTTCAAACTTTACTGTCACTACCTCCTGCAGGCAAACTTCATGCCCGGTCCCGTTAACCCTTCTTCTAATTTTGTTCCCATATAGCTCATACTGAATATTCTCTTCATTTATTGATAAATTAAGCTTATGATCAGTTACGCGAACAGATTTTGCAAAACGCACCTCTTTTTTTAGCTGATGCAAAAAAACATCCCACTCAAGACTGCGGAGACTGCTGGAAATGATTCTTTCTTCGACTGTTATTTTTAGGGCGAGGGGGAAAAAAGCACAAAATACTAAAAACAATGACAGAGCAACAAGCATTTCCGTTAGAATAAAGCCGGCCTCTCTCTTAGATTTCTTCGCATACTGTCTGTGTTTTCTTGTATATATCCTCATATTCAATACATGCCTCCTTCCCTTCTTTCCGAGTGATCATGTACATTATGCCTTTATTATGGATGGACTGGTTATTTTGACTAACAGACTCCTCTGCCTTCCATTTCAACAAACTTTCATATAAGAGCCGGTGTGCTTCCAAGTCCTGTTCCACCTCTTTCATTTGATGTAGTAAATGGATATAGGCTGGGATAAAAAAGAAGGCAATAATCAGCCATGTTCCAATCGCAAGAAAGTATTCCGGAAGCAAAAATCCCTTACTGTTCTTTAACATAAAACCGCCCTCTTCCAATTTGTATAGTGAAAAGGTATTTTTTCTCGCCAATGCTTACCCGGTACGTTGCAAATTTAGAAACATTGCCGCTTGGAGTTATTGTAAAATTAATCGGAACTGCATCCTCATTTATCTTAATGCTTTCATGATAAGATCTGTCCACAATCCTCCCTGTTTTCAAGTCCCCACGAAAATAGTAACTTTTCTCTGCCGGGCTGAATTGGACATAGATTGTTTTCTGATGGGCTAACGCATAGTTTTGTGCGTAAAAAAAATCTGTCTGCAATTGAGTAAAGAAGGTCCTTCCATGAAGTAGTTGAGCTTGGGGTTTTAATAAAAATGGAGTAACAGCAAGGAGGACTAACACAATAGATAGGGCAGAAAGCATTTCCAACAATGTGAAACCACATTCCGATTTTATCTTCATGCCTTCACTTCTACCGAACCATTTTGAATGGACAGTTCCTTGCCATTAGGACAAGTAGTCTGTCCTTCTTTTAAATAACCTTCATCCACCAAATCACTTATGTTTTGAGGATAACCGTTATTGTCCATATAGTAGGCCTGCACCTCCGCTTCGACCATTTTGACAAATGCCTCACAGCCTGTTGAATTAATTTTTGAGTTATGTTTAGTGATATTAGGCAATGTTATAATCAATAATATGGAGATGATCAAAAGGACAATCATCATTTCAATCAACGTAAAACCATCTTCGTTTTTCATTGTTTCTCCTTTCATAATCCATTCAATAACTCGAACATTGGCAATAATACAGCAAGATAAATGGAAATGACCAAGATGCCGATAAAAGCATAGATGATTGGCTGTATTTTCTTAAAGAGACTAGTAACATTGTCTTGGAGGCTGTCCATACAGAAATAACTTAGAAAAAGCAGTTCGCGATCGAGCTTGCCGTTCTCTTGGCCATGCTGTAAAATCCGGCAAAACTCTCTCTCCAAAAAGGTGAGGCAAACAAATGCCTGCTCCATTCTCTCTCCTTTTTTCAAATGTTCAATGACCCTCTCTCCCGCCAAAGAAAAATAAGCATGCTGATTGTTATCACGGAAAAATATTAGTGATTCATAGATGGAAAAGCCGCCTTGAAGCAAGTGGCCAAGCTGCAGAGAAAAGACATGTGTGTAATAAAGGGAAAAAAATTTACCGATGATTGGAATGGCTGCAAAAAGCCGAAGTTGTTCGAGTGCATCCTTCTTACGGAAGAATCTGAAGTAATAAAACGCAAGAGATAATGCAGTGCAAACTGCCGACACGGTTATAATAGGCATCGCTCTTCCAGCTCCGATGATTAAGGCCATAAACAGATTTGTTTCGAGATTCATTGATAAAAAAAGAGAAGAAAATTGAGGCAGCAGCACTTGATGAACAAAATAAAATAGGATCATCGTAAAGACAATGAGGAATAGAGGGTAATAGAGGATTTTCTGCAGCTGCTGAAGTGTTCGCAAGCGGTTTTCCATAATGGTGCTCGCATCTTTAAAAGCCTTTGCAAAGCCACCATGTTTTTCTGCGAAATAAACATAACTGACTGTCTGCTGGTTGAATTTAAGCCTTATAAGATTATCACAAAAGGAGTTACCGCCTTTTAAAGACCCGAGAACAGAAATAATATCCTCTTTTTTGTTGGCAGGCAAATAGTAAATACTCGAGCGAACCCCTTCGGCAAGAGAATATCCTTGTGTTAGCAGCTCGCCGATAACTTTCAGGAAAATCGATTGTTCCTTGATGCTCCAGCTATCTTTCTTAATCTTCATAAACCCAGCGATCATACTCTGTCTCCTTTACAAACCCTAAGGCAACCCCCTTAATAATAGCTTCCCTTAAATCAGGCCGAGGATTAAGGGTATCAGCAAAAGTTGCGGCAAGAATGGATTGAATGGTCTTACCTGTCATTATTTCAAAAACACTTGCCCTGTTAATGCGATTATGATGTTGGAAACAAAATGGAAGACAAACAGGCCCGCAAAATGGACAAACAAGCTCGACAAGCCTTTGAGCTGTAACAGCAATTAAAGTTTGCTGCACTTCTACCTTGCTTATGCCGAATTCCATAAGTCTATAAATTGCCCCTTTAGCGTCCCTTGTGTGCATTGTCGCAAGCACTAGATGTCCTGTCAACGATGCTCTGACGGCAATTCTGGCCGTCTCTGCATCCCTTATCTCTCCAACCATAATCACATCAGGATCATGGCGTAAAATCGCCTTAAGCCCGGTCGAATAGGTGATGCCTGCTTTTTCATTTACCTGTATTTGCAATACGTTTTCCTGGGGCTTTTCAATCGGATCCTCGAGGCTGATGATTTTTCTCTTATAGAGGTGGGCACTGCTGCTTAGAAGGGAATAAAGAGTCGTTGTTTTACCACAACCTGTTGGGCCTGTAAAAATAACAAGGCCATGGGCATGTTTAAGAAGAGACAGAAGCTTTTTAGAAGTATTCGGAAAAAGGGATATTTGAGTAATTGGAATACTGTTCTTGTCTGGCAGCAGACGGATTACAAGGCTTTCGTGGGGACTTGCCGGCAAAGTAGAAAGTCGGAGACTGATATTTTGACCGTTTATGCTTGTGTTGATGGAACCATTTTGCGGTCGCCGCCTTTCACCAATATCCATGGAGGCTGTAAATTTAAAGTGAGAAATGAGCCTGTCACATTGACTCGCGGGAAGTGTCATTCTGGGGTGTAAAGAGTGGGAGATGCGAAAATGCAAGTGGGATTCTTTCCGTTTTGGGACTATGTGGATATCTGTGGCACTTGCTTCAACAGCTTCCCGAATAATACGGTTCGCTAAAGCTTCAATAGAAATCAATAAAGAATACACATCCTTTCTTTTTAGTCATTTCTAGATTTCGACAGAGAATTTCATTTTCCTCTTTTATCCGTCATTTTTTTCAAACTTTTTTCAAAATGTATATGCATTACCTATCTCACATTGACCATTCTATTAAGAGGAGGTGGTATAAGTGGACAGAAGAGATCCAGTTGAATTTTCGGGAAGAGTTCTTGATAAAAGAAACACACTTACTGGGCCGGATGCAGGAAAAGCTTCCTACCCTGAGCGACCAGATCATGTGAAAATTAAAAAAGAAGAAAAGTAAAGACTCTGTGGTGTACAGCAGTCTTCCTTAGGCTGTTGTACATTTTATATAGAGATAAGCCTAATTAAAAAACAAATCTCAACCCAGGGCATAGGATACATTATGTTCTAAAAAGTGGAGGTGCTCACATATGGGAGAAGCAGGTTTTGAATTTGGCGGAGGTTTCGCATTGCTTGTTGTACTATTTATTCTTTTAATCATTATCGGTTCTGCATACGTTTATTAATAAACTGGGTATAAACGGAGATCAATATATCCATAATAAAGATATAAAGTAAATATTTTGGGCTATAGCCAAGCGGTAAGGCAACGGACTTTGACTCCGTCATTCGTTGGTTCGAATCCAGCTAGCCCAGTACGGCGTGAAAAGCATCCCCTTTTCACGCCTTTTTTCTTTAAAAACGCTTCACTTAGATTAACAATATGAAAATCGTAATTATGTTGTAAAAATGTATATTTTGTGAATTTTCCCTCTGTAAAGTTGTGAACATTTTATAAACAAACAGTTCTTACCGTAGTTATGGTGAATTGCTATATTATAATGAACAAAAATACTGAAAAACGGGAGGTCAAGAACTTATGGAACAAACATTAAAAATCACTAATGTTTTATCTGATCCAACTCGGTTTTATATTTATCAATATATAACAAACTGCCACCGCGATGTTACCGTACAGGAGATTGCCAATCAATTCTCCATCCATCCTAATGTTGCAAGACTCCATCTTTCCAAACTCGAAGATGTTCATATGCTTTATTCTGAAACGAAGAAAACAGGAAGAGGCGGCCGGCCAAGCAAATTATACAGACTCTCAGCAGAAGTTATTCAGTTGAGCTTTCCATTCCGCAATTATCAGCTTTTGAGCAGTATTCTTTTAAAATCATTGGAGAAGCTCGGAGCAGATGGAAGCAAAGCTTTGTATGATACAGGTTTCGCCTTTGGGAAAGAAATGATGGAGCAGGAAATTGCCCGCAGCCCATACAGTGCCGGGGAACTTTCTAATCAAGATAAGCTTAACCTTTTGAAACAAGCAGCGACCATGTCTGGTCTAAAACCGGAATTGGAATGGGATGACGAGGAACAAAGCATATATTTTGAAATCTTCAATTGTCCCTTTAAGGAAGCCGCTAAGGAACATAAGGATAAGGTATGTATGATGCACCAGCAGTTTTTCATCGGAATGTTTGAAGCTGTTTTTCCTGATGTATTGCTGTCGGAGAGACAAAATATGATTACAGGTTGTCATCAATGTGCTTACAAGGCATATGTTTGTGAACCTGCTCACATAAGTACGTGAACAATAAGCGGAAAGATGCCTTTCCGCTTATTTCATTAAAATCCATTAATATAAGGATTATGATCCATTTCATGGGCAATTGTCGTGCTTCTTCCATGCCCTGATAAAATTAATGTTTCCTCTGGGAGCGTAAGCAGTTTATCATGGATGCTGGCTAGCAGGGTACGATGATTCCCCCCTGCCAAATCTGTTCTGCCAATGCTTTCGTGAAATAAAGCATCTCCTGAAAATGCCACCCCGCTGTCGGAGAAATAAAAAGTGACACTGCCAGGCGAGTGACCTGGTGTCTCGAGTACAGCGAAAGTAAAACCGCCAATTGTCATTGCTGGATTTTCGTCAAGAAAATGATCCGCAGGCTCTGCGACAACAGGTTTCGGTAATCTGAATGCGGAACTTCCGTTCAGCTTTGGATCACTCAGCCATTTATCTTCTTTACTATGTATAAATACAGGAATATCAAATTCATTGCGTACCGATTCCACTGCACCGATATGATCGAAATGAGCATGTGTCAGCAAAATGGCAATTGGCTGAAGATCCATTTCTCTGACTGTGTTGTTAATTTTAACCCCGTTTTCGCCCGGGTCCACAATTAAGCATTCCTTTTTATCATTCCAAATCAAATAACAATTTGTCTGGATTGGTCCAAGTGGCATCTGCTTATATTGAATCATGTTTGTCACCACATTTCTTTTTTAATTAGTCTTTAAGATGGCTTAAAACTCTATCTACTTTCTCTTCCATCTTCCTTTTTACATCACGTCTGTCATCTATCCGGATATTGGTAGCAACACGTACAAGCCCTTTAGAGAAAGGAACCTCATGCATTGCTTGAATTACCTCGAATAAAACAGGTAATTCTCCTTCAATAATTGTATTCATCGGCGTCAGCTGAAACCTGATTGCCCCTTTTTCCTCATAAGTTTTTAGTACTTTTTGTATATCTGCCACATAGGCACTGACACTTGGTGTCTCCGTCCCGATTGGGATTACTGTTACATCTACTATTGCCACTGTAAAAGCCTCCTTATAGCCTTAAATATTCTTTTATGATGTCATAATTTACAGGGAATCTCAAGCATCTGCCTTTACGGTTTGAAACAGGGGAATAACTTTCCCTGTTTCAAGATTAATAATTCCTTCTAGATAGAAGCCGTACAAGGACCATTTTCCGTCAGGTGATATGCTGATCGGCTCGTTTTCTAACCCTTCCTTTATTACCTTTTGCTGTTTTCCGCTTGCAGTATCAATGGAGACTAAGGAAAATCCGTTCGTATAATTTGTCGCATCCCCGGAACTCTCCGGATAAAAAGTAAAAAGCTTTTCGTCTTTCATGTCAGAGTATGGTATAAGCCAATCCGAATAATTAGACAAACGAGGGAGAGAGATATCAGCTTTCTCATCAAGCTTGTCATAAAAAGTATAGTGAGCCATGTGCAAATCTTGCTCGTCATCTGAAATTGTAAAAATCATTTGGTCATTACTGCCGCCTATAGAATAGGCATTTCTTCCGCTAATTACCGACTCTTCTCCACTGTATATGTTTTTTGTTGTTACAGGGGAAGACAAGGAATCCTCTGCCATCCACCCTAAATAGGTGACTGTTTCTTTATCTGTCCAAACGATAAATGGATTATCAAGTTCTACCTCTTCAAGCCTTCCATCCTTAATAGACAGGAGATAGGAGTTGCTCTCCCATTCCTTTGTGAATGAGGAAACGAGTAATTTATCTTCATCATAAGGATTCCATATAAATTCAGCATCATAGCTTTGGAGCTGTTCAGAAAAAAGCTGTTTCCCGTCTTTGTTGATAATCACTATCTTGCCTTGGAAATCCTCTTCATTTGTAAACACGAGCAGTTTTGATAAATCAGGACTTATTTTCAAGGCTGTTATTTCATTATCGCTCGTATATAAAAGTTTATGCTCGCCTGAGTAAATATCATATTTAAAAACATAATAGCTGTTCCCCTTACTTGTTATGTAGCTTATAGTACGGGCATCAAGCCATCCAGACACTTCCACAACTTCCCCATTTTCCACTTTCATCGGCAAGGCCAATGTTTGGATTTTCTCTTTTTTTTGATCTTCTTTCTCATCCTCTTTACTCGTTGTTTCCTTCTGTTTATGGGAGCATCCAGATAAAACAAGTGTGAAAATGAGCAAGAGAAGAAAAAACCCATGCGCATGTCTCTTTGAAAGGTCTGTCATCCTTTTCACACCCTTTTATTATTATGTTTTTTAGTTGTTCACTATATTGAATATTAACATAAAAAAGCCGAGCAGAATCGGCTATTCCCATTTATTTTTCGAACATAATCTTGTTTGACCATCTTTACAAATATAAGGATGCGACAAAAATACCTAATACGTCTTTGTAAATATCGTCAAACTGAGATAAGGGCAGAGGGTTTATCCCTTTTCCCAGTTCTACGGTAAAACCTGGCTGTCGGAATTCCTGAATGAACCAATCTTTGTAGCCAGCATGACTGTCGACATTTTGAACTGCTTTATATCCGCTTAACCTAGAAAATTCGTTTGCTATGAATGCAGATTCAGAAGGTTCGAAATTTTCATATCCCCAATAAAATTCCTTGCCCTGTGTATGAAAAGCAATCATTCTGTTAAATTTCTCTTCCTTTGCTAGCTTCGCCATTATCTGTGCTTCAGGCTCTGTAAGCGGAGCATCTCCAGGATAATCACGAGGAGCAGGGCTTTTCGGCTCCTTTCGGTTCTTCTCAATTTCCCAAAATGCAGGAAATTGATTATTCAAATCCACTCCATTTATATTAGCCTTCCATCCTGTAAAGTCCGTACTGCCCCCATTAATAGCTACTACTTCCTTACTTATATGATCCGGAGGTCCGTTAAGCACTAAATCCACTCCATCAGGGTTTACCATAGGCACAATAGAGATATCTACATTTCTATAAATGGGCAATATGTCGATATTGTTTATCTTTCCACCGTTTGTAATGGCCAGCAGAAAATCATTTACATATGACATGAGGATTGCACTTGTAATCCATTCGTTAGCATGAAAGCTCCCGTTCATATGTACTTTTTTGCTGCCGTGGCCAATTCGAATTTCGTGGACATTATTGCCAAGTACACTTTTCCCTAGTGTATTAATTTTAATAAAAGGATAATGTTTTTTTAAGTTTTCTATGTCATTCAGCAGTGACTGATAATCATACTTTTTTCTTACATTCACTAAGTTTTGTAAAATTCGTTTCGGAGCAATGATTTCATCACCCGTCTGGAGCTCATTAACATTGATTTTTTGATTCATCAAGAGAAGACTATCGACAGAAATATTTCTGCTTCCAGCTATCTTCCATAGTGCATCTCCCTCTTTTAAATGCAGAGTTTCTGCCTGAAAGCCTGGAATATGAATATAGTCTCCTGCTTTTAGACCATCCTGATCACAATTCCGATTGCTGTCTGACAGCAGCTGGAAAGGTATCATAAACAGTCTGCTGTAATACGATAGAGTGTCACCGTTTCTTGCCATAACCTTCATAAATATACACTCCTTTCATCACTATATATTTATGATGGCAGGGAGAAAACGATTCATCTTCATGAAATATCATTTTCATTAAAGCACCTAATTTATACCAATTGTATCATAAATACGTGGTTTGCATAAAAAAAGATCTGTTCTTATGAACAGATCAAAATATTATTATTTATTTGCAAGCCAGGCTGCACCAATGACACCTGCCGTGTTCCCTAATGTAGCAACATCAATAACTGTTGACTGTGCCACAGCTTTAAAAGAATATTTTCGGAAGTAATCGTTAACAGGCTTTAATAAGATATCTCCTGCTTTTGAAACTCCGCCTCCAAGCACGATTTTTTCCGGGTTTAAAGTGTTTGCAATATTTGCAAGCACTAGACCTAAATGAAAAGCTACAAAGGAAACAACCTCATTCGCAATTTCATCACCGGCAATTGCTTGATCAAATACATCCTTTGCAGATATTGTGCCGTTATTCTGCAGAATCTCCTGCAGGCCGCTCTTTGGATTTTCTGCAAGACGCTCTTTAGCAATCCTCACAATCCCGGTTGCAGATGAGATAGTTTCCAAGCAACCAGTTTTCCCGCAGTTGCAAGGCGCCCCATTTTCCACAATTGAAGTTATATGCCCAATTTCACCTGCTGCACCTTTGGCCCCCTGCACAATCTTGCCATCAACGATGATGCCGCCGCCAACTCCTGTGCCTAATGTCACACAAACAAGATCTTTATAACCTTCACCCGCACCCTTCCACATTTCACCAAGAGCTGCACAGTTTGCGTCATTATCAAGTATGACAGGCAAGCCGAGATCTCTCTCCAAGTTATCTTTGAGCGGAAAATTATCTGGCCAGCTAAGATTTACCGTATTGTAAATGATACCAGTTTCATAATCAAATGGACCAGGTGCTCCCATACCTGCGCCAAGTACATCTTCCTTCTTATGATTCCATTCTGCAAGCTTCTCATTTATAGATTTTGCGATATCACTAGTTATGTTCGCACCTTCATTAGCATTATCTGTAGGGATTTCCCAGTTATCAATCATACTACCATCTGTTGTTAGGAAGGCGATCTTCACAGTCGTACCGCCTAAATCGATTCCAACCACCCATTTTTCTTGCATCTGCATTCTCCCCATTCTATTCCTATTTCTATTTCTCTTTTAATCGCTGTATTTCCCGGTTTAATAAAAAAGCCGCCATATCAAATTCTTGTTTTTCTATTATTTCTGTATGACGAAGCTCTTCTAATTCTGCTTTCATCAGCTCCAAATCACCTAACCGGTCACCAACATATATGATAGTACCGAACCTTTTCAAAAATTGTTGCACATCGTATATCGTCTTCATTGCATTCCCTCAAAACTTCCCCATTTACGTTCGGGAATTTCCTTCCTAATTAAATCGTTTTCATTTTTTAGTATAATTCAAAATTCACTTTTACTCAAGAACGAGATATTAATCATTTTCATTCTGTCTAATAGAGAAATGTTGCAAAAAAGCGAATTTCTGTACCTGATTCTTCATATATTGGAACAAGCGTATAAAGGCTGTCCTTTTGCCGTTTATCGAATAGGAAAAGTGGTGTCACTATTGAAAAAAGACTTTATCGTTTTAAGCATTTGCCTTGTTATCATTATTAGTTCCGTTTATTTCTTTCAGCAAAATCAAATAGCCAAAGAAAGTATTACCTATTTCCCAATTGACCCAAGTGTATCCTTTCCGACAGCAGTTACAAAGTTAGAGCTAGGAAAGAAAAGATATGATGAGTACAGTGTCGAATGGGAGACAAAAAGCATTGTAAATAAAAAGGCTTACTTAAGACAAAATATGGGTTTATTATATGCAAACGGCCGACTTATTAACACGATGGGAGCATGGAAGCAAAATACAATGGAGCTTACTGAGCATAAGACAGTCGTGGAACGAGACAGCCGCCTATTCCAGGCAGTCGCCTTCCATTATGCCGAAATCCACGATGAAAATGACCGTATCTTCAGCTCTCAAAAACTTTCCTCCAATCATTTGTATGTCATTAATTCTAAGTTTGACCAAACCCCTCTTGGCTTTATAACACCGCGGACAGGGGAAGAAAGACAATGGAAAAATACTTTAGATGAAGAAACAGAAGACGTGATTGAATATCAATTAAATGCGGCTGTAAAGCATTATTCTATACCATTGGAGGAATATCCAAATAGAATTTTATTAACTGAACTTGCAGCCTATAATGACAAACCTATTCCAGGTTTTACACAAGCTCAAACAGCCAACATAATCGGTCAGCTTACAGAAGGTTTATATAAAAATTATTTCCTGGGAATTACAAAAGAGGATGGCACCATTACCAAAGCAGTTGGCAGCACAGTTCCTGTCATTCTTTTCGGGAAAGATCATTTGCTCGTCGTCTTTACAACTGGAGATAATCAACCCGTCATATTAAGACAGCAAATTTCATCATAGAAAGTGAAACAGCGCCTCAGAAAATGGGCGCTTATTTTTTTGAGGCTTGTTGTAACAATAGTAGCTTTCAGTCAATTAAAATAAAAAAGACCTTAACAGGTCTTTTATTGGTAAACAGTTGGCTTTGAAAATACATTGCTCATCATTTTGTTGCGCAAACCCGGGAGATTCATGACAATTTTAATTAAATATTGTCTGATCATCGGGCTTTTTAAAACAGTGTTAACAATGCGATACCTTCTTGTTAATAGGAAATAACCGCCAATACCAATTAATAAAATGGATAAAATTTTAGGCATTTTCATCCCTCCTATTAACTAGTTTGGGAAAATCAGCTCTTTTTTATCCAAACTTTTTTGCTTAAAGTACAAATAAAGAAGCGAGGCATGCTGCAATCACACCTGACAGAATATTGACTGCATCATTGTTCAGAAAGGAAAAACCCTTTATCTTTTTCGCCTGTTTGCCATGATGTATGCGCTTTTCCACTTTTTCGCCGCACACTGTACATTGATATTCTGCCTGAACATAAGCACCTAGCACAGTGTCAGTAATATTGCCGATAAAGCCAAACAGAGAAATTAGCAAAAATTCATATACACTTATAGGAAAAAGAAAGTAAGCGCAAAAACCGATCAGAACGGAACCTAGCATTCCTGCTAATGTACCAAGGAGACTCATGGCACCGGATGTTCCGGCTGCAGCACTTCTAAATGTTCTAATGGAGAATGGTTTTCTTTTGCTTAGCGGACCTATCTCTGATGCCCAAGTGTCAGAATTAGCCGCAGCAAGCAAGACAGCGAAAAGAATAATCAGCCCATGCTCTCCGCTCCAGCCATAACAGAGACTGACAAGCGCTGCCGCACCGCCATTTGCAATAACTTGCATATAGTCTCTGGTAGAGCCTTTTTCATGCATATCTTCCATGCGAGCTTTTCTGTCTTTTTTAAATTTAGACAATAGACTAGAAGTAAGAAAAAAAACTCCAAGCAAGATAAAACCTTGATAATGAAAACCTAATTGGATGCCAAGTCCGACAAAAAAGGCTGCGATGCTGCCACTTTTGTCCAGAAACCCTTCTTTCCATGCAAGGTATACAGCAGCAAGTATAATGAAAATACTAATTATTTGTCCCAACAGCAATTGCTCCTTTATTTGTAATCAAATGCTGAACCGGAACATCATGATCCTCCACTGGGATGGATTCTTCCAATTGGCAGTCCATTGCTAATGAGATTGTTTCTCCTTTGAAATTTATAAGATAGCGGTCATAATAGCCTCCACCAAACCCAATCCGATAACCATTTTTCGCATAAGCGACACCTGGTACAAGCAACAAATCCATTTCATGTCCTTCAGTTAGGGCTGTTTCTGCTTCAATTGGTTCAAAAAGTCCGCTGTATACAGTCTCCAGCTGATCAAAACGATCAAGCTGGCGAAATACCATTTCCTTCGTTTTTGGCAAACATTTTGGAACGCTGACCTTTTTCCCGAGGGCCCATGCTGTGCGGATTATTTGCAGCGTGTCAACCTCTGGCGATTTTGATATTGTCAAACCAAGGTGATGAGCATTTTGAAAGAGTGGATGTTTGTATAAATTTTGAGCAATTTCATACGATTGCTGCTCATATACAGGCTTAGATAGAGACTGCAACTCGCTAATTATTCTTGTTCTTATCTCTTTTTTAGTTTCCGTCATTCTCCTGATTTCACTCCTTGTAAGATTCTCTTTTATTATGTAATGCTTTAACTCGTAAATTTTATATACAAAAAAAACAGAAGGGATACCCCCTCTGTCTTATTTTGTTTCGCGATGTGTTGTTGTGCGTTTTTCTCTTGAGCAATATTTTTTAAGCTCAAGACGGTCTGGGTTATTTCGTTTATTTTTTTTAGAAATGTAGTTACGATCTCCACATTCTGTGCAAGCTAACGTAATGTTGACACGCATGGTTATTTCCCTCCAAACTATTGCTGTACTAGTTCGTGCATACGACTTTTATATGATAACACTTTTTTTCACGAAATGCTAGTACTGTTTTTCAATAGAATGTGATTTAAATCCATAAGTTCTCTTTTATCATTCCCATATATTGTCCATGCCCTGCTCGTATTCGAGGTTTGTGGTGCTAGATTCATATTAAGGGAACAGATGCTCACATATCCGCCTTTACCCATCGGCAAGTATTTCAGGCTGCCTTTTTGCTGATTTTTCCAAATCAAATCTGTATGAACATTCCATAAAGGTTGAACAGTTCTTTGTTCCAAGCTATTACCATTAAACTCCCCATTTACTAACATTAGCTGATCATCGACAGAATGGAAGACGACGTTGTCTGTTGGTGAAACGAAGGCGAGATGATCCTGATTTGATTGTGAGTAATAACTCAGGAGCAGAACCTTCACTTCAGCAGCCTCTTTCGAATGATTCCTCACAAATATCTCATTATATTGGACTTTAGAATGTTTTTGAATATTTTTGACATGTACAGAAACTGCGTATTCAGGCAATAATTTTTCGCAGCCGTTCTGCAACCAGCAGATTTTGCCGTTAATCCAAATCCCTGGAGTATTGACCAATTTTCCTCTTGTCATTTCTTTGCCGAAATTCTGATAATCAGACTGTAAAGAAATCTCCGTTTTCATTCCTCTTCACCTATTTTTCCATAAATTTTTTATTCTATAATAGCTGCCTTTTCTGCCATCCTCATGTTTAATATTGCCTCTTCAAAAACTCTTGATGTTTCATCGCCGACTCTGTTCCAGCCAAACAGCTTTTCCACAACCGCCCTGCCATTTTTGCCGATTTCTTGTGCCATAAGCGGGTCATCTAATAATGACTGCAATTGTACTAACATACTCTCTGTATCCTTAGGCTCCATGAGCATTCCTGTCTTTCCGTGTTCGACAATGCCTTTCAAGCCTCCTGTATTAGAGACGATTGTCGGCTTTTCAAATAACAGCGACTCTAACGCGACAATGCCAAAAGGTTCATAATGACTTGGAATGACAACAATATCTGCGACTTGGAAAAAACCATTCTTTCTGTCTTCTGGTAAGTAACCAATTAAGTAAACTTTATCTGATAAACCATTTAACTCAATATATTGTTTATATTCGTTAAACATGGGGCCCGCCCCAGCTAGGACAAATTGTATATCTTCTCTTTTAATCCTTTTCGCTGCTTCAAGCAATGTTTCAAAACCTTTTTCTTTCACCATTCTCCCAATGGCAAAAACCGTCTTCTTATTTGGATCCAATCCTAATTCCTCTGCTGAGTTTAGTACTGGCTGATTATTATCCAGCTTAACCCCATTCGGAATGACATGAAGTTTATTGTCGCTTACAGCAAATATGGAAGACACCTCCGTTTTCATGTACTCACTGCAGACAATTACTGTATCAGAAGCATTAATTAGCTGCCGTTCCTTTTCATGTATAAACTTTTGCATTTCTGTATAAATACCACCATTTCTGCCATGCTCTGTTGCATGCATAGTCGTTACTAACGGGATACCTAATTCTGACTTAAGGGAGATGGCCGCCGCACCAACAAGCCAATCATGACCTTGAATCAATTCAAAATGATGGCTGGCAGCTAATTCTAGCGCCTTTTCCCAAATACTTATATTTAAACCGCCAATCCAAGTGATAAAGTTCTTCTCGCGCTGATGCAGCGGCTTAACTCTGTATACAAATAATGAAGCAGCCGCTTGTTCATCAACTGGCTCTTGATTCATGTCTTGTGCAGTGATTACATGAACTTCATACTGTTTCGCTAACGTATTTGCTAATCCGGCGACATGTGTTCCGAGACCTCCGATAATATTAGGAGGATACTCCCACGAAAGAATCAAGATTTTTTTCTTACCTCTTTCCTGTACCAGCAAATTCTTACAATCAAAACTATAGGAGGGGAACACAGTGAAGATTGCATGCTTTTTTTCCTGTTCTTCCAGCCATTCTTTTTCAATACTATCGTTTAGAAAAGCACTAAGCTTATCGGCTGCTTCAAAATGATTCTGCAGCAATATTTCTGAGTAGTTAGATTGTCCAATAACAGCATGCAGCATCAACCATTCTTTCTCAAGCTGTTTTACAACCCTGTCAGCTTCCTCAGACAGCTTTAGCTCCCTCCAGGCTGTTATCTCTTTTTCAAGGAAAGAAAGCTTAGCAAAGGCTTTTCCGTCTTCTTGAATTTTATTAAGCTTCTTCTGATCAAAAAATGTTGAACTGATATGAACTATCTCTATATTTTCGCTGAATTGGCGAATATATGCCTCAGGTGACAATGGCATGATCAAATCGTTTTCTGTAAAAATTTCTGTTAATTTCTGTGAGAATTCATTAATCTCTGCTAAGCTTACAGCAATTGCAGTAAAAGCAGGAACATCCTCACTTTTTGGTAAACCTTCTAGTAAGCTTTCCTTTTCTTCCTTACAGCTTTTTACTTCTGCCCATTGCTTTAATGGTATCATGCATAAATCATGAGGGGATTTAACCGGCAGCCCTTCTGCTTGAGGAAGAGGATCTGTAAGTGCCAATGTTTTATCATGCACGAAGCTAAAATTAATGCCTGCCTTTTTTAGATGCAAATCTATTCCTGGTGAGTAAGCTCCGTTAGGAAGCCAGAATCCATTTGGCCGTACATTTAAATGATCTTCTATAATGGAAATTCCTGTTTCTATTTGAAGCTTTACACCATTTATTGTTGATAGAGCTGTAAGGGAGGAAAAAGACGCAGAAGTTGCTAAAATCTCTAGTTTGTGATCTTGAACTAACTTTTTGATTGCAGCTGTTATTTTTCTGTCAATCTTTAGCCAGTAGGAGTATTCTTCTTCCCATTTCCATTTATTCTTTTCTAAAAATTCAGTTATTTCTTTTTGGTATTCATCTGTTTCTGCCAATTCTAAATATGCAGGCGGCAAAGTAAATGAAACGCTGTATGGTACTTCCTTCTTTTCCATGTTCTTCAGAAAAGTAAGCAAAGCTATTGAGGTCATATAAAATGACTGTTTGTCTTCTTTTTTATTGGAGTAATAATTCATGACAGGAAGATCTGCATGAACGATTAACTGAAAATATGATACGTTCATTGCTTCTTCACACTCTCCTTTACCGCTGTCTCATAATAACTATATGTGCTGACATGTTCAATCCAATTAGGGAGAGGTGTTTTGCCCTCGCTCCAATCTTTTACATCCTTTGCATTATCTCCTGCTTGGTATGGACTTGTTCTCGGTGTATGCAGTGGATTGGATTGTAAGATCGGCATAAATGACCGGCTTCCGTCCTGTATCCCCACTTCAAAACAATAACTTCTGTTTGGCTGCAATCCTTCTAAAACGAGTTGATTTTTGTCACGATCGAGCCGTATTTCTTCCGTTGAATGTGCATTGCTGCCATCAAAGTAAATGCTGGTGATATCATAGACACGCAGCTTTAGCGATAAGTCATCATTAAGAAAACCGCAATAAGAAGAAATTAAATTCCACTTTGATTCAGGAATGCTCCAGAAAATAAAAACTTTATTTTCACCTGCAAGCCATGCTTCCATTCCATTACTCTTTTTTAATGTTTGAATGCTTGTCCATAAAAAAGGCGGCATAACAGATGTGTTATCAGCATATTCTTTAGGAGAATGGATTTCCTCCTGCTCTGATTTCTCCGCTTCTTTTAAATACTTACCCCACTGATATTGCACCTTTCCAAGGCTCATATCTAGTTCTTTTGCAATTTTCCGGAAAGACAAGCCTTCCTTCCTTAAATTAACTATTTGTTCTAACAATGGAATCAGCACCTTTCATTTAATACTGTTTTTCTTTATGTGTATTCGTTATCGTATTGGTTGGTTTTTTACGTATCCTAGTGTCGATTTACTGATTCTTCCTTCCTCTATATGTTATCACCGAATGATAGAAGCTACAATAAACGGAATTTGTCGTATCATGCTAATGTTTATCCCTATTAAGTTTGTTCAGGGTAAAAAAATTTGTCTGTTGAATAAAAAACAGCAATTCGACAATGACTATTAATAAAATTAGTTTGTATCCGACATTTTTTGCTGTCGCTTATAAACTTGTCTGCCACACTAAAGTCCTTCTTAAATTACTGTTGGGAAATGTTGAAAGGTAGTGGTAGAATGAAAAAGTCTTGTATTTTACAAATTTTTTAGCCGAGGTGTCTCATTTTGTTCATTTTAATGTTTAGTTTATTAGGGATATCTGTTCTTCTGTTCATTGTGTCCCTATTTATGAAAGATCCTTATAAGAAGCTGCAAGAGGATATAGACCAGCTGTCGATCCAACAAGTGCAAGAACTATATAAAATTAAAAAGAAGCTGAAGGTGCTTGAGGAAGAGCTGTTGATAGACGACATGGATATGAGTCCTGCCATCCCTGTGGCGGATAAGCAGTCAAGTTTAGAAAATGCTGAAAACCCGATTCATGCTATTATTAAAAATCAAGTATGGTCTCTTGCATCACAAGGGGTATCGATTGAAAAGATTGCTTCTCAATCTTCGTTAACGACCAGTCAAGTGCAGCAAATTATAACCGAGGGTGTAAAGCGAGGATTTGCAAATGAATAAACGTAGCTTGCGTTCCTTTGCCTTTGGACTGTTCGCTGCATCGAGCATCATAGGAGCATACACGGTTTACAATGATGCTGAACCCTCAGCTGAAACAGATAAAAAAATAACAACAGAGCAAGCAGAGAAAGTACTCTCCGCTGCCGGCTATACTACAGTTGCCAATGAAGACTATGAAGAGCTGCTAGCTGCGAAAGAAGAGGCAGACAAAGCAGCACAGCAAGCAGAAGCAGACAAAAAAGCAGCACAACAACAAGAGGAAACAGAAAAACAGGAAAATGAGCCGGTTTCATATAAGCTCAAAATTAAAAGCGGCATGAGTCCTGGAGAAATTGCTGATACACTCGCCAAAGAGAAAATTATTAAAGATAAAGACGAGTTTGAAGCATTCTTAATCGACAACGATTACCACACGAAAGTGCAGGTTGGTTCATTCCGGATTTACAGTGATATGAGTTTCAGGGAAATAGCTGAAAAGATAACGAAATAATAAATGAAGGGGCTGTCCAACGTGGACAGCCCCTTCATTTATATTGACCAGAATACTTATTTGTCTTTCTGACGCTCTTTTTTCAAGTCAAAATAAGCATCTAATACTTGTTCGCCTATTTTTAAGTTTGCTTTATTGTCAACACTGCCGTTATATGCCCATGGAACAAGAACAGCCATCGCCACTTCTGGATTTTCAGAAGGTGCATAACTTACTAAGCTCAAGTTCATTACTTCCTGCAGTGTCTTATAGTTGCTCTTTTGCGGACCATCATAGAAAGCCTCTGCTGTACCAGTCTTCGCTGCAGGAGAATATGACTTGCCGCTTAAATACGTATATGCTGTACCTTTTGGACTTTGGGCAACCATTTTAAAGCCTGTCTGCACCCTTTCAATCCACTCCGGCTTTGCTTCAATCGTATTTAAAACCTTCGGCTCAATTGAGTCAATTACTGCTCCAAGCTCTCCTTCTTCTGAAACAGGGCTTCTAATTTCCTTAACGATATGCGGCTCCATTCTGTTCCCACCATTGGCGATTGTAGAAATGTATTGGGCAAGCTGCATATTTGTGTACGTATCATACTGGCCGATAGCAATATCGAGAAGCTTACCAGGCACAGAAGTATCAGTACCTTTAAAGCCTGTCTGCTCATTCGGAAGGTCGATGCCTGTGCGGATTCCTAATCCGTATTGAGCATACGCATTTCTCATTGTCGTGAAATCTTCTGCGTCAACAGACAGCGGCTGCCCGTATACATAATGAGCACCAGCTATTTTCATGACAGTCTGGAACATATAGACGTTTGATGAGCGCATTAATGCTGTCAGGTCATTAATCATTCCCATGTTTGTCCATGATGCCTTTTTAGTTTTACCTATCATTACAGGTGTGTCATTAATAACTGTTCCTGGGCTAATCGCTCCGGTGTTATATCCAGTTAGCACAGTGGCACCTTTGACGACAGACCCGACATTGTATGATGTCGTAATATTGCCAAGAGCATCATCCTGTACTTTTGTTTTCCCGTCTTCTGAAACAAGCCTTTTCCCTGCCATTGTCAGCACATCGCCTGTGTTCGGATCCATCAGGACAACATAAGCACGGTCAAGGAATTTCGTTCCTGACATTTGTTTAACTGATTTTAGCTGCTTTTCAATGATATCTTCGACTTTTTGCTGCAGTTCCATGTCAATCGCAAGCACAAGGTCATTTCCGCGCTTTCCTTCTGTGATTACTTCTGTGCTTGTAATCTCACCGTCGCTGTTCGTCTCATTGCGGACTTTTTCCTTCTGGCCTTTTAAGACATCTTCATATTGGAGCTCAAGATAACTTTTACCGACACGGTCATTAAGACTGTAGCCTTTTGAACGATAATAATCCAATGACTCGGCTGGAAGGCCCTCCTCTGAAGAGCTAACACTGCCGAGAACAGAAGCAAGCGTGTTACCAAAAGGATACTGTCTATCCCAGTCTGTTGTCGTATCGACACCTTTTAATGAATCTAAGTTCTCACTTACTACTGCCATTTCCTCGTTTGTCACCTTTGTGTTTTTGACAATATGCGGTGTCAGCTTATAGCCGCTGGAAAACTCTCGGTAAATTGCTATTACTTCAAGATCATCCTTAGTCAGAGACTTTAATTTATCCTCCGTAATTCTTTTAAGCTGCAGCTTATACACTTCAGAATTATATTCATCTGAGTCCGTGTGCTTTTCCGAAAGAGCCGTTTTTTCGTCTTTAGTAACAAGCGCCTCCGCTTCTTCCGGATGTTTTAAGATCCAATAATCCTGTTTGTCGCGTTCGGTAACTTTTTTTGT
>Ga0209463_1000464_pt1 | contig 32280 bp, 33 predicted proteins | sample AgamicMgSfrz_FD_187169 | JGI IMG/M metagenome (GOLD analysis project Ga0209463, IMG submission 187169) | Agave microbial communities from Guanajuato, Mexico - Mg.Sf.rz (SPAdes) (version 2) | ecosystem: Host-associated > Plants > Phyllosphere > Phylloplane/Leaf | place: Guanajuato, Mexico...
CAAGGATTTTATCAATTGCTGTCTTTTTATTTTCCATTGCTTTATGAAAATGACTCCACATAATCTCACCACTTTTGTCGTAGGCAGCAAGGACAATTTCTTCTTTATTTTTGAATCTACGATAAATAGATCCTTTAGGTAGTTCAGTAGCTGTCATTATATCCTGGATGGATGTGCGAGTTATTCCATTGGTATTAAATAAATATAAAGATGTTTCAATAATCTTTTCTTTTACCGTATCAACTTTAGTCATGCTTTGTAATCCTCCTAATAAAAATGAGCTTAATATTTCAGGTAATGTTTACCCTCTATTTTCTTGATTTTTTTGTAAGTATAAATAAGTTTGGAGCAAAAAATATCATATCAATCCCTATCTTATGGAAACCTCAAACGATACAGTTTGAAAAGAGGTTAATCAAATTGTAGTATCTGTATTATTCGAGTGAATTTTCTGTCAAAAAAACGTGACCAATTGTTTAATTGAGTCACTTTATACAAATAATTTTACTTGAAATCGTATAATGTGTAAAAATATATAGTTAATTTTAACGTATAGACATATGAGTAGTATATATAATTTTAATTAATATGTTTAGCTAAAATGTTTGAACTACTCCCACTTTCATTTTGTTTAATTAGGATATCTTCTGGTTAAAAGCCGTATCATTTCATACTATAAAAGATTAATCGTTAATAATGAATGAGTACGGGAATTTGATTGTAAATAAGAAACTGAGGTATAAATTTATTTGTTTTTTTTCCCGTTTTGATTGTGTTAATAATTTGTAAAGGGGGTTTAAAAAACTAGAAACTTATAGTATCATTAGATTCCGGACCGAACCGTCCGGTTTGAAATCTTATATAAATATATTTAGAAGGAGTACGTTATGCAGAAAGAAAATTCAAAGATTCTAGGTAATTTCATTATGGAGGTAATAAAGTGAACTTTATTAAAATGAATACAAAAGAACTTATTATGCTAATAGTTTATACAATGTTTGCATTACTTCAAATTGGCTTGTTCATATTATTTGGCATATCACTTTTAACTAACAGCAATTTAGTTGAATCAGAATTTGCTCTTAGTGCCATCGGTTTGACTGTACCTGCTATTGTAGGAATAATTTTCTTTAGGAAAGAAATTATTGAAAGTTTTACTTATTTTAAAGAGAAGACAATTTTGAAAATAGTAAGTATTCCTATGGTGGTTTTATTTACGGTAATTGTAGAACAGGCTGTTATGCGTTTTCTAGCAACTGGTCAGCCAGAGAACCAAGAACAGCTCCTTGAAACGGGCGCGGAGATACCTCTTATATTTACATTGCTTGTATTTGGTATTCTAGGTCCAATACTTGAAGAAATTATATTTCGTTATATAATATTAAATCGTTTTTCACATTATATTGGTACTGCTATTGCATCTATCATTTCGATTATAATTTTTACACTTCTTCATACGAACCAGCTTTCGGATATTGCTATTTATTTACCTGGTGCAGTGATACTTACTGCGGCTTATCTTATTTCTAAAAGATCCCTTGCATATGTCATGGCGATACATATATTAAACAATTGCCTTGGTTTCATTCTGTAAGAAATTAAACTTAGCTCTGTTACGAAGTTGAAAACTAGATACAGATATTGATAAATGAGGAGTACAATTTAGACAGTGACTTATGATTCATGTAATTCCTTATACTTCAAAAAACCACAGTTTGGGTGTAAACTGTGGTTTTTTATATAGAGGCCCCACACCTCGCAAACAAGTTAAGCTCATACAACGTCAATTTTGATCTTGTTAGCTTAATAGTAGCCCTATTACAATTAAAAAAATATGTCCATATTGTTTTAATTACTTTTTTAATAATATAACTTAATAAATTTCAATATATGTTATGTATAACAGATATTTTATTTAATAAAATAGGGGGAATATCATGGCTGAAACAAATGAATCTTCAAGAAGCTATTTACAAAAAGATGTGAAGTTTTCTATTATAATTCCTGCACATAATGAAGAAAAGTACATTAGAAAATGTTTAGATTCAATTGCAAAGGCATCAGAGGCATATAAAGAGCAAACGGAAGTTATAGTTGTTTTAAATCGTTGCACAGATAAAACAGAGGAAATAGCAAAATCTTATAATTGTATTACATTGAAAAATAACGATAAAAACTTATCTAAAATCCGAAATGCAGGGGCAGAAATAGCTAGTGGAGAAATAATCGTTACTATAGACGCTGATACTATAATGACAGAGTCCGTGTTGTCTAATGTAGATAAATATTTATCTTCAGGTAAATACATTGGTGGTGGGGTGAATGGGAAGTTTGAAAGAATATCTTTAGGAATATTCTTTTCTGCAATGTTAATAATAATCCCCTTACTTTTTAAGTATGGAGCTATATCTGTAGGGATTTTTTGGTGCTATAAAAAAGATTTTATGGCAATTAACGGATTTAATGAAAACATGCTTATGGCAGAAGATGCAGATTTTGCTAAACGATTAAAAGAATGGGGAAAGCGAAATAATAAGAAATTCGGTACCATTAAAAATGGAATGATAACTTCATGCAGAAGATTTGATACATATGGAGACTGGGACTTATTTAAAAATCCAAAAGTAATATTAGCTTATATAAAAGGAAATGATCAAAAATATGCAGATAAGACATATTATGATAATCAAGAAAGATAACGATAGAGAAAATCGGCAGGAAATAGTGAGAACAGCAGATTTTCTTATACATAATGAGAGCCCAACTTAATTTAATAGATGTGATAAGAAAACCATCAATTTGATTAGTCCTTTTTCAAATCAATGGTTTTTATTTTTGAAATAAAAATCTATTTTTTTATAAAAATATTTTTTGACCCCCATAAAACTTTGTATTGCTCCGAATATGTATAGTGAAGAAAATAAATAGAAGAAAACTGACCTTGAAAGAATATTGAAGTGTTAATAAAATTACTAGATTAAGTGGGGCATCCGAAATAAAAGGGTGAAATTACCAATGATATAGAGAAGAGTTATTCAAGGATTGCAGATAAAATAGAAACAGAGCAAGCAAAACAAGGGGAAGAAAATAAGAAAGTACATTAAAATATAAGCTGAACTATAGTGCCGAGAGAAAAGCAAGATCATTAGGAAAACAGTGAAAAAAGTTAGTCTCGAAAAAATATAAGTAACAGCAAGAAGACAAGACCAAAGAAAAGTACTAACAAAATGTGGTTAAATGGTCACTTGTTTAGTGACCATTTTTCTATTTAAAGCAGAAGGAGGCTGAGAGATTACCAGTGTTGAGTTTAGTAATGAAGATCTTAAGAAAACCAAAAATAGAAGATATCGTATGTAACATACAAAACAATGGAGAAGATAAGGAAGCCTTTATCGTTCAGTATCAGCCTTTTATTAGAAAATCAATATCGTCTGTCTGCCGCCGATATATTACAGAACAGGATGATGAATATAGTATTGGATTGTTTGCGTTTAACGAAGCAATTGAACAGTATTCGTATAAAAAAGGAAAATCTTTTCTAGCGTTTGCTGATCTTCTTATAAAAAGAGATGTAATTGACTATATACGCAAGGAGTCTAAGCATAACCGTGTCTTTTTAAAAGAAGATGAGCAAGAGGAAATGTTAGAAATGCAAGTATCGCTTACAGAGTATATGAAAGAGATGGACAATAGTAATCGTAAGGAAGAAATTCTTCATTTTCAAAGTGTGTTAGCTGAGTTTAAAATCACATTTTCAGAGCTTGCTAAAGAATCTCCTAAGCATCGTGACACGCGTGAGCACTTAATAGAAATTGTGAAGATGATTATAAAAGAAGAGGAAATGATGGAGGAGCTGTTCCGAAAGAAAAAGTTACCGCTTAAACATATTGAACCGCGTGTTAGGGTAAGTCGTAAAACGTTGGAGCGGCATAGAAAATATATCATTGCAATGTGTATTATCTTCGCAAACAACTATACATACATTCTTGATTATATAAGGGGAGGGAAGCATGATGAATAAAGGAATTGTGATGGATATAAAAAAACATAGCGTAGTTGTTTTAACACCAAATGGAGAGTTTATTACGTGTAAAAGAAAAGGGGATTCTTGCATGATTGGAGAGGAAATCTCGTTTGAAGAACAAGAACAAAAAGCATCACGTTTTTCAATCCCTTATTTCTTAAAGCCGGCATCATTACTTGTTGCTTGTTTTCTATGTGCGCTGTTATTTTTCTACAACCAACCGGAAGAAAAAGTATTTGCTTACGTCTCAGTTGATATAAATCCAAGTTTAGAGGTGAGCGTAACGAAGGATCTTCGCGTTATAGATTTGCAAGCTTGTAATGATGATGGAAGGCGTATTTTAAAAGAATTGAAGCAATGGGAAAATAAACAATTGCAAGACGTAATACGTACGATTATAAAGCAAAGTCAAGAGGATAAGTATTTAACGAATGATAAGCAAGTTATGCTAACGGCTGTTGCAAAGGACAAGTTGCTAGAACCACAGTTGGTAAAGGAAATGAAAGAATTAAAGAAAGAATATGAGCTAAAACATATTACAGTCGAATATCAAAGTAGCACGATGCAAGTACGAGAGGATGCTAGAAAGGCTGGAATTGGCACAGGAGTCTATATAAAGCAAGAGAATGAGAAGAACAAATCGCTTACTCCACCTGCCACGCCGTCTAATCCAGTGGAAAACGAAGAAGAGGTGCAATCGCAGCAGGAGTCAGCTCCTGATGCATCACCAGATTTGTCTCCTGTAAAAGAAAAAAAATATGAGAAACCAGAGCATAAAGAACAAAAGAAACCAGAGGAACAGCCATCTAGGCAAATAAAAGAAAATAAGGGTAGAGGATCTCAGCAAGAAAATAGAGGGAATCAGCAGGAGAATAACGGTAGAGAATCTCAACAAGGAAATAATGGAAATCAGCAAGGGAACAATGGAAGAGGATCTCAACAAGGAAATAATGGAAATCAGCAAGGGAACAATGGTAGAGATCCTCAACAAGGAAATAATGGAAATCAGCAAGGGAACAACGGTAGAGATCCTCAACAAGGAAATAATGGAAATCAGCAAGGGAACAACGGTAGAGATCCTCAACAAGGAAATAATGGAAATCAGCAAGGGAACAACGGTAGAGGATCTCAACAAGGGAATAATGGAAATCAGCAAGGGGACAATGGAAGAGGATCCCAAAAAGAAAATGTTGGAAATCAACAAGGGAACAATGGTAGGGGGTCTCAACAAGAAAATAGAGGTCACCAGCAAGGGAATGAAAAGAATAATCAATAGAATATTGAGAGATTCATTTCAAAGCTAAAAGGATTTATCTCGCTATTGCGGGCAGTAAAACTCCCATCTCAAAATTTGGCTGGGGCAAAGAAGTTAGGTGGGAGTTGGGCTGCTTAAAGTTGCACTTTATTATTCTATAGTTCTATTAAGAAGGAGTATGTGAAAAATATAATGGAGAAAAACATTCAACAAGGGAAAGATAAAGCAAAACCTGTTTTTTATGATCCGAAAGGAAGGAGAAACATAGCTTTTATTTGGTTTCTATGTATCTCAATAGTTAGCGTAAGTATTGTATTTTATTTTTTCTTTCAAAGTATTTTTTCAACACCAGAAATTCCAAATATGAATACCGCTGTACAACAAGATAATAAACTTGTACCAATTAATCAAAAACTTAGTGATCAGCAGTTAAAGAAGGAAGAATTTAAACCAAATACCGAAATGAAGAATAACAAAAATTTGGTGAATTCGAAGAACGATAGTAAACAACCTAAAGAAGTGTATGGTTTTTATGTAAACTGGGATGAAAATAGTACCGCTTCTTTAAAAGAAAATATCGATTCATTAACCACGCTAGTACCAGAGTGGTATCATTTAAAAGCAGATTTAACGATTAGAAGTGAGATAAAACCTGAGATAGTAAAGTTAGCAGAAAAAAATCAAGTGGAAATTATGCCGTTACTTACTAACTATACAGAGGAAGCTTCTGGTCCTGATAGTGGGCTGATTCATAAGTTACTGAATTCCCCAAATGATGTAAAGACAAAGTTTATAAATGATTTAGTAAAGCAAGTTGTAAAGAATCGATTTGCGGGTATTAATATTGACTTTGAGGCGATACCTGAAAGTGATAGAGAAAACTTAACAAATTTTATGAAAGAACTTACTACGGTCTTTCATAAACATGATTTGCTCGTTACACAAGATGTTCCAGCTAACGATAAAGCTTTTGATTATAGTGCGTTAGCGAAGGTAATAGATCGAATGATTGTAATGATGTACGATGAGCACTATGGAGCGGGGGAACCAGGACCAATTGCTTCGAATAAATGGTTCCAACATACATTGAAAGAACTGAATATTCCGTCTAATAAGCTTATAGTTGCTTTTGGTAACTATGGATATGATTGGAAAGTGAACAGTAAAGAACCTGCGAAGTCTTTAACTTTTTCAGAAGTTATGGCAATGGCTCATAATTCAAATATGAAAATTCAATGGGATAAGAGTAGTGGAAATCCTTATTTTAGATATAAAACAGGAGAGAAAGAACATACTGCCTGGTTCTTAGACGGTGTTACTCTCTATAATCAAGTGAAAATCGCAATGGCCAACAATGCAAAGGGGTTTGCGTTATGGAGATTAGGAGCAGAAGATCCTACAATATGGAAAGTTTTAAAAAATCCTATTGAGGCACAAGAAAATCCTGATGTATTACATAAAATCACTAGTTTAGATGAAGTGAATTATTCTGGACAAGGTGAAATTTTACAGATTGAGAATGAAAAGCAAAATGGATTGAGAGATTTTAAAGTAGGCAAAGATGGTTATCTTACAGATGAAGTATATCAATCTTTACCATCTGCATACGAAGTGCAACGATATGGAAAACCGAAAGGGAAACAAGTAGTATTAACATTTGATGATGGACCAGACCCGAAATATACGCCAGAAATTTTAAATATATTAAAAGAGAATAAAATAAAAGCTGCTTTTTTTGTCCTTGGTGAAAACGCACAACTAAATCCTAGTATTGTAAAAAGAATATACGATGAAGGGCATGAAATTGGCAATCATACTTTCAAGCATCCTAACGTAGCTGATACGTCTTTACTACGAACAAAAGTAGAACTTAATACGACGCAACGTCTGATCCAGGAAATAACTGGGCATTCTACAGTTTTGTTTAGGCCACCATACGAAGCGGATGCTAACCCGGATTCCTCAAATGAAATAGTGCCTATTTTACGGGCACAAAATATGAACTATACAATGGTAGCAGAAAAAGTGGATCCTGAGGACTGGGCAACACCATCAACTAATGAATTAGTAAAGCGTGCTCTTAATCCCGTTTATAAGGGAGAGGGAAATATTATTCTTCTCCATGATGCGGGAGGGAATCGTACCCATACGGTAGAGGCGTTGCCGATCATTATTAAAGAGCTTAAAAAGCATGGATATAGTTTTGTAACAATTTCAGATTTAATGAATAAAGAACGAGATGAAATTATGCCCCCAGTTTCTTCTGAGGGTGAGCAATATTTACTTTACAATAAAGCTGTCTTTTCAGGGGCGGGATACTTTAAACATATATTAACAACTATTTTTTATATTGCTATTGGATTAGGGATTTTTCGATTCTTATTCTTAATTTATTTTGCATGGAAGCAAAAAAGAAAAACGTTATCTCGCTCTATTAATTCGTCCTACCAACCTTTTGTTAGTGTTGTCATAGCAGCATATAATGAAGAAAAGGTGATAGCTAAGACAATTCGCTCAATTTTGGATAGTAAGTATGGAGAATTTGAAGTTATTGTTGTGGATGACGGATCGACAGATGGTACGTCAAAAGTAATGCAAGAAACATTTTATAAACACCCTAAAGTTCGTTTCATTCAGAAAGAAAACGGCGGGAAATCATCGGCAATGAACCTAGGGTTTCAACAATCTCGAGGAGAGATTATTGTCACTTTAGATGCGGATACTATTATTGCGCAAGACGCCATTTCTCTAATGATTAGACACTTTGAAGATCAGAATGTAGCAGCAGTTTCAGGTAATGTTAAAGTGGGGAATAGACGAAATTTGTTAACTACTTGGCAACATGTTGAGTATATTACAGGGTTTAATTTAGAACGTAGAGCTTTTGATGAGTTAAATTGTATTACAGTTGTTCCAGGAGCTATTGGGGCGTGGCGCAAGAAGAATGTAGTTGAATCTGGATATTTAAGCGAAGATACATTAGCAGAAGATACGGATCTTACTATTACATTTTTACGTCAAGGATATAAAATTGTATATGAAGAAAAGGCCTATGCTTTTACGGAATCACCTGAAGATGTGAAAAGTCTCATTAAACAGCGATATCGTTGGTCATATGGTACACTCCAATGTCTTTGGAAACATCGAAAAGCAGTGTTTCATACAAAACATAAAACGTTAGGATTTATTGCATTGCCTAACATGTGGTTATTCCAATATGTTCTGCAATTCATTGCTCCTTTTGCAGATATTTTAATGATTATGGGGCTGTTTGGTAGCAATCCGCTAAAAGTGTTAGGGTTTTATCTTGTATTCTTTTTATTAGACCTTTTTGCATCTCTGTTTGCATTTAAATTAGAGAAAGAGGACCCTAAACCGTTAGTGTGGTTAATTTTACAACGCTTTATTTATCGTCAATTTATGACTTATGTTGTCATTAAATCTATATTCTCATCTATTCGAGGCGTAGCGGTAGGATGGAATAAACTAAAGAGAATGGGGAGTGTTAAACATTCCACGGAACATAAGGAGGCATCATAAGAGAGCAGACTATCTGCTCTTTTTTTCATTGATTTTAGTTAGTTGAATGTAGAGTTGTAGCATAAAAACTGCTGCTTCTATAACGAGATTCCTATTCATCATTAATAGTGAGACATTATGTTAAGCTAATCTTTTAGTTTTGGATTAAAGTTTTTTTATATTTTTTTAAAATGACGGACACAAAAACGCATATACCTTCGAATTATATATATGGATAACATAAATATGTATATAAAAGGGGAGAAATAAGATGAAAGAAAAAAAAGAAATGTTTCAAGAAATCGCTGAGGTGTTAAAGGTATTGGCGCATCCAGTTCGTCTATCTTTAGTAAAAATAATGCTTGCAAAAGGTCCTACTAATGTAACAACAATGTATGGGGATTTGGAAATGCCTCAAAGTACAATTAGTCAACATTTATCTAAACTAAAAGCTGCTAAAATGGTTACAGGTACTCGGAAAGGATTAGAAATTTATTATGAGGTAACTGACAATCGCACAAAATCAATATTAGCATGTTTAGTTTAAATGCTGACTTCTAGACGTCAAAATTAAGAAGAGGATAGGAAAGCAATTCTATGGAGAGAGTTTTTAAGGTTTTTACACAAGTGAAGATCTGAAGTAAAGTTCCTTAATAAATAAAATAGTTGTTTGAAAATATGGTATAAAATGGAATTTTTATACCATATTTTTTAATATCTGTAATAAAAGGAAGAATGTTTTGGTTTCAATTTATACGCTATCTTTATAAATTTTGATTACCTTAAACGTTTGACAAACTAGCAATAGGTCTGGAGTCAAAGTAAGTCCACACAGGCTTAATTCCTAAGTGGAAAGATCAACATGCTCAATATGCAAAAAAATATAACTTAAATCCTCTGCATCCTAGATTTTGCAAAATTACTTGTTACCTTATTTATTAAAAAAATCAATTAAGGAACTATTTAGTGAAAATAAATTGTTCAGTTAAAGGTGCATTTTATAGAATGTAAGGAAAGGTCTCAATTTCAGTAGACACGTGGATTCGCATACTGATAGAATAAGCGAAAATATAATAAAGGTGGAATGGATTTGAGAAAAAGGTTAGGATGCTTACATGCCCATTATTCAAATATAGAATATATAGAAAAGGCACTTACCTCATTTAACATTGAATTAATCCATTTTGTTGACCCGGCATTAATGTATCAGGTTACATCCAATGAAAAATTTCAAGAATCAGATGCTCAATTTAAAGTTAAAGAGCAAATAGAATGGATTGCTCAATGTAATGTTGATGCTATCCTTATTACTTGTACAAATTATATTGCAATTTTACATGAAGACCAAGACTCAATATCAGTGCCAATTATTAAAATTGATGTACCTTTCTTTGATTACATATGCAATATACAGCAACCTCAGACAATTGTTTTTACAAATCCTGCAACTGTTGAAGGCACAGTAGAACGTCTTAAACATCATGCTAATAGCCTTCAAAAATCTTTAGATTTAGAGGTTGTTGTCATAAATAGTGTTTTTGAATTGATAATGAAAGGACTAAAAAAAGAATACAACCAAGAAGTTACAAAGTTCTTAAATCAAATCATTAAAGATGAAAAGAAATTTATCTCTGTTGCTCAATTATCTATGGTTGATGCATCTAAGCAAGTTGAGTATAAAACATCTAAGACTATTATTACTCCATTGAATACATTGGTATCTTACATTGTTAATAAATTAAAATTAGAGAAGAAAAATTAGTGGTAGAAGACAGAGGATTTGGAATTATGTATGGCTTTCTATCAATTTTCCTCGGGTTAGGTACTGTTATCTTACATAATGTTTGGACACTTAATTGGCAGGGACTCATTACACTTATTGCATGGCTCGCACTATTAAAAGGGATTTATGTAATTGCATATCCTGAACCATCCAAGAAAACCGATTTTGAAGTAAGAGTACTATCTACTCGTATAGTGCTTGCTATCCTTGGTGCTTTATCTTTATGGATGCTTTTCATACTTTATATGAAATAGAGACAAATATTTTTGATCATGGGAGTATATAGGTGAGGAGTTTTGGGTAGTCCTTTGGAACGAGATTTTATAGTTAACTGTAAATATAGTGTTTCTTCCCTTGTAGATATGTTTTTATAAATAGTGAGATGGGCAAAACGAAAAGAGTCCTAAATAAATAGGATTCTTTTCGTTTTATAAAAGTGAACTTATTTTGTATCACTAATACAATGGATGATTATTTTTCCGGACTATTCGCAGTTATCTATCTTGGTATACTCAATGGTGGCTATGTGACCATCCGGTCGAATCAAAACGGTATCTATATTTTTTAACTTGGAATCTTGTATTTCTCCTATTATCACCTTTATGTGTGAATCAATATTTATTTTATTTATCTTATCTATATAAGTAGGGTGTATTAATAAAATAAATTTACCATCCTGCATTAATTCAAAGAGTTTATAACTTTTCTTATTTAGAGAAGAAATAGTGAGGTTTGTACATCTTTTTCCTATCAATGGATGCCTTTCTGTATCGTGCATCGACGAATACATTATCCCTAAGCCACTTACTCTTTCAGATAAATCTTGATTTATCTCGGGGTATGTAAGTAGGTACGAAAATAAATCCCTCAATTCCATTCCTGCGTTTGAAAAGTTTATCATTAATTGTTCTTGCGCTTGTACTTCCTTGAAAAATTGTTTTCCCACAGCATGTCTTTCAATATGATAACTTTCTAATAGGCTTTCATATTTTTTTTGTTTTATTGCGAGTCCTAATTTCCAGCCTATATTAAAAGCATCTTGTAGACCTACATTCAAACCTTGTCCTCCAGCAGGGAAATGAATATGTGCTGCATCCCCTGCTAAGAATACACGCTTATGTTGATAAGTATTTGCTAGTTTGGTTGCATTGCCAAAACGAGAAAGCCATATTGTGCTCTTAATTTGAAGATGTTCACCTGTAATACTATAAATACTATCTATAAACTCTTTTTCTGTAACAGCAACATGAACAGGTATTGTCTGATTCTTAGGATCAACAATTGCAAAACGAAATACATCAGTTGTAATAGGTACCATCATTAATATCCCATTTATATTAGAAGTAGATAAAAATGGAGTATCTGGTATATCTTCTAAAATAACATCACCTAATATAGCAGTAGTTGTTGTGTTTGTTCCATTAAACGGTATATTTGATAACTCACGAACTATACTTCTTGCTCCATCAGCTCCTATTACATATGGAACTTCTATTTTATATATTGTTTCTCTTTGTTCTATTTCTAGTTGTACAAATGTTTCATATTGTTTTAAGTCTTTCACAGTATGCCCGCGTTTAATGACTACACCTAATTCTAATGCACGTTCTTCTAATATTCCTTCTGTAATAGATTGGGGAATAAAAAGTGTATACGGAAAATCAGTATTTAAATTTTTAAAGTTTAATCTTGTATCTAAGGCAGCAAAATGACTTGTATTTAATTTCTTTCCTCTAGCTAAAAATCGATCTGCAATACCTCTCATAGCCATCAATTCTAAGGAGCGGGGGTGTAGTGTGAGTGCTCTAGAATTTCGTACCCGGTCTAATCTTCTCTCTAAAACAACAACTTTTACGTCTTGGATAGCTAATTCACATGCTGCCATAAGTCCAACTGGACCACCACCAACTACCGCTACATCATAATAATTGTCCATATCATGCCCTCCATTTATTTAATTGTTTAAGAGCTAATGTGAAAAATTGTAAATAGATTTATAAATGTTATCTATTGTACATATATAATTATACTTCATTTTGGTTTCCGAGGAAACTAAAATGAAGTTCCTAGGAGAAGTTTACTTAGTAAGTGTGTAGTTAAAGCTATATAGCGTGTCTGCAGCTTCTTCTGCTTGTACTATTTTTGCTAAAAATGCTACTACTGTAGTTCCATATGGGAGTTGTAAAGGTCTTTCTGCTATTCGTAGTTTTAATGAAGTAGTAGTGGTTGTAACTCGACTTCAAATAATTCGCTTTCAATTTCATTAAGTGCATACATTGATACAGGATGTGGAGAGGTATTAGATAAGACTTGTGATGAAAGGAGTTCTCCTGATGAGGAGTAAAATGTAACAAACACTTGTGAAAATGGAGGGACCATAATGATTACACGGTCAGTTTTTTGTAACGTATTAACCAACTCCAAAATAATATAGTTTTATAAAAATCAAAAAACAATAGATAAATATAAAGATATTATTATGGGTACTTTTCCAATAGTGAATTAAGCAAATTAATAAACTCTTTATTTTATTGTAAATAGTTTAAGAGCACACAAATATGCGTGCTCTTAGAATAGAAAGGTAGTTTTCTATGAGTAGGGAGTCCCCATACAATAAAATATGCTTGTCCAATTTAAATGTGAGAAGTTTTTTATAAAAATTCTATTTGGTAAGTCTATGTGAAAAATCACCTTGTACAGGAACTCTTTGCAAAGTATTTTGTCTGCAGTCATGATTATTAAAGTTGATGAGAGCTGTTATCCGAATAATAAAACCACATCTCAAATTGTTGACTATATGTCTAACAACTAGGATGCGGTTCAATGAATAAAAAGTGTCCGAATAAAATATAAGGTAAAAAGTATAGGATACTTTTGTTATAAAGAGTATTTGTAGATGAATGTTATTGTTTTTTACTTTTGAAAGATTTGGGCTTCTAAATTACGAGTTGTTGGAGTACCTCTAATATAAAATTTCAGTAGAAATATTGAACTACTAATATGAATGTAGAAGATTTAATAAAGACGGTAATGTTCTTTTAGTCATGTAATCTTTTCATTTGATGATCTTTTCCCCATTCACATAGTTCATCCATAATTTGCATTAAAGATTTCCCGTATTCGCTTATTGTGTACTCAACCTTTGGTGGTACTTCTTGATATACAGTACGATGGATAATCCTATCAGCTTCAAGTTGGCGAAGTTGTTGAGTTAGAACTTTTTGCGTAATGTTTGGGATTTCTCGTCGGATTTCGTTTGTTCGCATTTTTCCATCCATCAACACACATAAAATATGAACTTTCCATTTTCCGCCGATTACATCGAGTGTCGTTGCAATTGGGCAGTCTTCATTTTGATTCATATAACACCTCCACAGGTACTTTAAGGTTCCTATAGCACTTTAAAGTACGTACTTTTCAATTATATGTGACTCACTCATACTAATACGTAAAGGGTTGAATAATTTATAAAGGGGATGAAAAATGATGAAAACACTTGTAATTGTAGCACATCCTGATATTGAAAAATCAAAAATTAATAAAAGATGGATTGAAGAACTTGAGAAATATTCGGATGAAATTACGGTGCATGAATTGTATAAAGTGGCACCGAATTGGGAGTTTAATATTGAAGAAGAGCAAAAGTTATTAGTAGAACATGACAGATATATATTTCAATTTCCGCTTTACTGGTACAGCTCACCACCATTATTAAAAAAATGGTTCGATGATGTATTAACATATGGATTTGCATACGGATCTAAAGGAGATAAAGTGAAGGGGAAAGAATTTGGTGTAGCTATTTCTATAGGTGGATTAGAAAAAGACTATGAAAATAGTAGAATTACAATGGATGAGTTGACGAAACCATTCCAAGCTACATGCTTATACACAGGTATGGAATTTATACCTTCCTTTTATTTATATGGTGCAGAATATAAACTAAGTGATGAAGAGATTGATAAAAGTGCACCTGAGTATGTGCAATATGTGATGAACAAGAAGTATTCTAATATATAATGGGAAATATCCATTTACTTGTAAAGTAAATGGATATTTTATATTCTTCTTATATTCACTAAGTGTAATCTTTAGTAAATTAATAGTTAATCTGGTAAAATAAAAAACCTAACATATATAAAGGGGAGTTTTACTTGAGAACGATGCGACAATTATTACAAAAGAGAGCAATGCAATCACCAAATTTGGAAGCGCTTGTAGGGGGGAAGAAAAGATATTCGTTTCAGCAATATAATGAACGAGTAAATCAGTTTGCACATTATTTGTTATATAATGGTGTGCAAAGAGGAGATCGTATAGGAATACTATGCAAAAATAATCACCCATTTCCAAGCGTTATGATGGCAAGTTTAAAAATTGGAGCGGTATTTATTCCGCTAAATCATCAGCTGACTGTTTATGAATTAGAAACGATTGTAAAAGAAGCGAAATTAAAAGTGTTAGTTATTGATGAAGAATTTAATGAAGTGTTATTAAAGGTTGATGCTGTTAAAGAAATTCCTTATGTAATTCAAACGACAAAAGAAGACTTTGGTTCATTTGAATTAGAGTTGCAAAAACAGCCAACGACAGAACCGAACGTAGAAGTTCATGAAGAAGACGATGCCATTTACTTGTTTACATCAGGAACGACTGGACAGGCAAAAGCATGTGTAATTGGACATAAAAACTTACATCATTATTTTGCTGAAATTGCGGGACAAAGAGAAATTCCAGCAGGTGAACGCTTTTTATCTGTGCATCCATTGTTTCATATGAGTGGCGTGCTTTCTATTTTAAATTGTATTTATCATGGCGTTACGATGATCTTCTTAGCTGATTCGAATCCTGCTCTTATTTGGGATAAGATTGAAGAAGAGAAAATTACTACGATGCTTGCTTTCCCAGCCGTTTATAGTTACATGCTTGATGAACTAAATAAAAAAGAACGTAACATTTCAACCTTTAAAGTAGCACAAAGCGGTGGTACAAAAGTGCCAGAAACACTCATTCAAAAATATATGGAAAAAGGCATATATATGGTGCAAGGCTATGGTAGTACAGAAGGTTGGGTTGTAACCTCATGGCATCCAATGATGGGAAAAGAAAAGATGTCTTCTGTAGGAAAGACCTTGAAAAATGTAGAGGTGAAAATTGTTCACCCAGAAACAGGACATGAACTAACAACAAATGAAGTTGGAGAGATTCATGTGAAAAGTCCATACATGTTTAAAGGATATTGGAATAATGAAAAGGCGACAAAGAAGGTAGTAAAAGATAACTGGTTTAACATGGGCGATGCTGGCATGATAGATGATGATGGATTCCTGCATATTATGGGAAGATATAAAGACGTTATTATACGCGGTGGTGACAACGTATATCCAGATCAAGTAGAAGATGTTATTCATGAAATACATGGTGTTTTAGAAGTTGCAGTAGTTGGAGTTCCAGATGACTTTTGGGGAGAGGTTCCAAGAGCTTACATTGTGAAGGATAGCGAAAGAACATTAATAGAAGAAACTATTATTCAGTATTGTAAGGAGAAATTAGCAAGTTATAAAATACCAGAAGTGGTATTCGTAGAAGAGTTACCGAAAAACGCTTTAGGGAAAGTGCTGAAGAGAGAATTAAGGGATGTAGTTCTTGTGAAATAAAAATGTTATTAAACGATGAAGAACCCAGTTATGTATAAAGCATGGCTGGGTTTTTGTCTATCAAAAACATAATGATTTACTAGATTTTGTATTTTGTGTAAGATGATAAAGAATATTCAATTAATAATCGAGGGATGAGATGTAAATGAAGCTACCGTTATTAGAAGTAGAGACAGAGAGACTCATGATCCGTCCGTTCCAAAAAAATGATTATGAAAGTTGGTTAGATGGATTTAATAAAAGACTGCCATCGCAGTATAAATATGACGATGGCTATCAAGTTATGGCATCATCAACAAAAGAATGGTTCACGGAATGGATTAGAGGATTTGATGAAGCAGCACATCGGGATGAAATGTATGTATTAGGCATTTTCCGTAAAGAAGACGGAGCTAATATTGGAAAGATAGAGCTTATAAAAATTTTACGTATGGACTATCAATGGGCGATGATGGGGTATTCCATACATAATCAATACTGGAAAAATGGATATGGCATTGAAAGTGTAAAAGCTGCGTTACCGTTATTTTTTAATAGTCTTCATTTTCATAGAATAGAATTACATATACGTGTTGATAATGAGCCATCCGTTCGTCTTGCTGAAAGAGCAGGATTTTCTTTTGAATGCAAGAGAGAGGCGTTTTCTTTAGAGAATGATAGGTGGATGGATTTTCTTATTTATTTTAAAAATAAGGAGATGGACAGATGAGGGTGGTTATTACAGGTGGAAATCGCGGATTAGGGTTACAGCTAGTAAAAGTATTTCATGAAAAGGGGCATATTGTTTATCCGTTAGTTAGAACTGAGTTTGCGGTAACGCAATTGAAGCAAATGTTTAGTTGTAGATGTTTTCCTATATTGGCAGACTTATCGGCTGATGAGAGTACGGAGCAAATTAAGAAACAGCTTGAGGAATATACAGAGTATATTGATCTAGTTATAAATAACGCTGGAATTACTGGAAAGGAGACTGAGATTTTACATACGAATTCAGAAGAGTTAACGAACTTATTTAATATTCATTGCATAGGTGTAATTCGAGCTATAAAAGGTACATATGTGGCTTTAGCTAAATCGGATCATCCGAGAATCATAAATGTGTCCTCGCGATTGGGCTCATTGCATAAAATGGCGAACAAAGAGTTTCCGAAAGGGCAGTTTTCGTATTCTTATCGAATTGCTAAAGCTGCACAAAATATGTTAACACTCTGCTTACAACAAGAGTTTGAGGATAAAGGAATTCGTGTAACTGCCATTCACCCTGGAAAATTAAAGACTGACATTGGTGCTTTTGATGCGAATATGACTCCGGCTGAAGGAGCAAAAAATATATATGATTGGGTAATAGATTCAAATGAGGATGTTTCAGGGAAGTTTATTGAGCCAGGTGTGGGTGAATTAAAGTGGTGATATACGATCTTACAATCATTCAGAATCTATTTGGTCCCTCTAAAAAGGTATTAAATGGCTTACCAAATGCAGTGGCAATTGAAGAAATAGAAGAAGATGTTCTTTATGATGTACAAACTTATAAAGAAAAGATAAGTAGATTTGAAGAAGTTTGCTTTAACTGGGAGTTAAAAAGAGCGAGTATTGTATTAAACAAGAGGTTTAGTAGTTATAACACAAGTGCAAAAGTGTTACTTGATGCGGGTTTTTCTTTGCATGCCGCAAAGATTGAAGTATGTAGAGAATTGAACAATATTGAAGAGCTTGAAAGACAATATACATATCGATCAATAGCAGAAGGAACGTTATCGGAAAAAGAATTTAAATATATTTGGGAACAATGTATGTTGGATTCAGGGAATCAAACTTCAACTTTAACTATCGATGAGCATTTTTATTCAGTGCAAACAGAGTTAGGTAAGGGCTGGGAAAAGTCATGTATTGTTTTTTATGATGAAGATGAGTCGATTGGTATGTCCATACCGCATATAGAAATTGGAACAGAAAGTGAAGGACGGTTATTTTATTTTGGGGTAATGCCTTATTGTCGCGGGAAAGGAATTGCTTCCCAACTTCACCTTCAATCTTTACATATGTTAAAGGAAATGAATGCTACTTATTATATTGGGAGCACACATACGTCGAATGAAAAGATGCAGGGGATATTTTGGAGAAATAATTGTTCGTTGAAAACGGAGTTAGAGCTTTATTATAAAATTTTTAAAAAAGGTTAGGAGAAAAAATGAAGACTATAAACATATTTCATTATGACGCATTTACGAATAAATCGAATATGGGTAATCCAGCAGGTATTGTATTAGATGCAGATGGATTAACGGAAGAGGAAATGCAACGTATTGCTGAAAAAGTTGGATTTAACGAAACGTCTTTCGTTCTTTCTTCAGAAGTAGCAGATATAAGAATGCGCTATTTTACACCTGGTTATGAAATGGATTTATGTGGACACGGAACAGTTGGGACTATGTATGCCTTGCGTGAAAGAGGTTTATTAGAAGAGAAAACAAATCTTACGATTGAAACGAAGGCCGGGATTTTACCGATACAAATAGTTGTAAATGAAAATGAAGAAACCTTTATTAAAATGGGGCAGGCAGCACCTCAGTTTAAAGATTTTGCAGGTTCAACAGAAGCATTAGCTCATAGTATTGGTTTAGAAGAAAATGATTTAGATGTCAGTTTACCAATTGTATATGGAAGTACGGGGAACTGGACTGTAATTGTACCGATTAAAAATCTAGATGCATGTGAGAGAATGAGACCTCATAATGATGCATTCCCATCCGTATTAAAAGAAATACCTAATGCTTCTATTCATCCAGTTTGTTTAGAAACTTATGATGAACAGGTGCAAATGCATGGGCGTCATTTCTCATCAGCTTATGCTGGAACGATTGAAGATCCAGTGACAGGAACAGCTTCAGGTGTAATGGGAGCGTATTATGCGACGTATTTGGAGAAAGATTTTAATCATGAAATGGAGTTAATCGTTGAACAAGGACAGGAAATGAATAAAGATGGTCGTGTAACGGTATATGTAACGAAAGATGTAGAAAATGAGAATTTACGAATTGATATTGCGGGAACAGCGGTGTATGTGAAAGAGTTTGAAGTTTCAATATAAAAAGAAAGCCCGGAATACGTCCGGACTTTCATTATCTGTTCAATACTTCAATATACGAAGCATCTCCAGTTGTTCTTAAAGCAGAGCGGAAATTGTTGTTTTCTAATGTTTCAGCGACTTGTTTTAACTGCTGTGCATCATCATGATGGATAAGTAAGCTGTCGGCACCACTTTCCTCTATATGAATGTGTTCGACATTTCCGATGGCATCATGTACAGCTTTTAAAAATTCAGGTTTCATAGTGTCCTCCTATATGTATGTAACGTTGTTGTTAGTATTTCCTTATTTTTGAAATGTAAAAGTGAATGAATTTTTGTTATATTATGATTTTGGAAGGGGTTTCCTATTCGTTTGTCAAATAATAGTAAAGTTGTCTTTTGAATTGAAGGAATCTTCGGAATTAAAGGGTGAGGGAATGGACATTTCAGTAATCGCTACACAACTAGTTAAGGAGGAAGTTATTTCACGTTATCCAAATAGCATAAAAGTGTTGAACGGAGGAACGACAAGTACTGTATATTTGTTGGATGGAAAATACGTTGTAAAGCTGAATAAAGCGGAAGTAATACGTGAAGAAGCTAATTTTCTTTCTTTTTATGAGGGAAACGCTATATTTTCAAATCTTTTGTATAAGGAACCTTTACATACATATATTGTGTATTCTTTCCTTAAAGGTAGTACTTCGTGCAAACAGGGACATAAACGAATTACGCTTAGTACTCTTGTAAATGAAGTTATTAATCAGTATGAAATAGTTTCAGATATAGATGGTTGGGGATGGAAAGAAAGTCCGGTTCAATCTTGGAATGAATTTTTAACGAAAAATGTGATGGAAGCTTATGAAAATGTAAGACGTTACATAAGTAAAGAAGAGTATAGAATTGTTCTTAAATTAGCAAAGAGGGACGCTGAAATAAATCAGCCATTTTTATTGCATGGTGATCTTGGATTCCATAATTGTATATTTCAAGGAAATAAGCTGCACGGTGTAATTGATCCTTTACCAGTGTTAGGAGATCCTATATACGATTTAATTTATGCGTTCTGTTCAACTCCGGAAGATTTAACGAAAGAAGCAATTAATTATGTGATGAAACAATGTGTATTTCATAAAAAAGACAGTGAGTTATATGAAGAAATAGTTATTTGCTTATATTTGCGTATAGATACGTGTTTAAGGCACCACCCGAAAGATTTAGAAGATTATTTAGTAGCTTGGCGGTATTGGATGGGCGAGGTTGAGGTGACTTTATAATACAAATATTTTGGGGGAGATGGTGAAATGAATGTTTCAGAAGCGAAAAAGGATTTAGCGATAAAAACGAAGAGAGGATTACCAATTATATTAGCTGGCGTTTTATTTTGGGTCGTTATGAGTATAACGGGCTTTGTTCTTTCTGAAAAACAAGTGGTATGGGTATATTTAATCGGTATGGGATGTGTGTTTCCTTTCGGCTTAATGATAGCTGCTATATTGAAAATTGATATGTTTGCGAAAGGAAATCCGTTAGGGGTTTTGGCAGGATTAATTGGTGGGATAAATGTATTGAATATTCCGCTTGTATTACTTGCCTATTTTCAATTTCCAGAATGGTTACCTTTTGTAGTAGCAATGTTAATAGGTGTTCATTTTATCCCGTACGTATGGATTTATGAAAGTAAAAGTTATGGTTTATTGTCAGTAGGGAGTGTATTCGTAGCGTCAGTTTGCGGGATTCTTTTTGCAGAAAAAGGATTTACTGTAATTCCATTATCGGTTACAGTTGTCTATTTCCTTACTTTTATAAGTTTGTTAATTGAAAATAAAAAAGCAGATCATTACCAACAAAAATCAGCTTAATAAAAATATAGGGATAGGGGGAATTATGATGGAAAATTTCGTTTGTACAACGTGTGGTGTGCAGTATGCAGCAAGTGTAGAGGAACCGGTGAGTTGTCATATTTGTGATGAAGAGAGGCAATATGTTAATCCGAAAGGGCAGTCTTGGACGACTTTAGAAAACTTGCAAACAGATGATACATACAAAAATGAAATAATTGAAGAAGAAAATGGGCTTTATAGTATTACGACAAAACCAGGATTTGCGATCGGGCAAACGGCATTTGTAGTGAAAACAGAATCATATCGTTTACTATGGGACTGCATTACTTATTTAGATGAAACGACAATTGAGAAGATAAAAGAGCTTGGCGGATTAGATGCGATTGCATTGTCTCATCCTCATTATTATTCAACACAAGTAGAATGGGCGGAGACGTTCGATGTACCAATTTATATACACGAAGATGATAAAGAATGGGTAATGCGCCCGAGTAGTCGTATTATTTATTGGTCTGGTGAGTCTTTGAAATTAGCTGATGGATTGGTCATCCATCGTTTAGGAGGCCATTTCAAAGGAGGATCTGTCTTGCATTTGGAAGAAGGTAATGCTGGAAAAGGAATTTTGTTAACAGGGGATATTATTCAAGTTGTAGCAGATGAGCGATGGGTAAGCTTCATGTACAGCTATCCAAACTTAATTCCATTACCAGCGAGAAAAGTGGAAGAAATGGTGAATCGAGTGAAGCCGTTACAGTTTAATCGCTTATACAACGCTTTTCATCGAGTAGTAAAAGAAAATGCAAATGAGGCAGTTGAACGTTCTGCTGAAAGATATATTAAGGCGGTAGAAGGAAAGTTGTTTCATACGTAAAAAGTAATTTGATAAGCGGCAAAGCACTGGATGCTTTGCTGTTTTTATAGTGCTGAAACGTCGTTATTTGTCGAAACGTCGATATATTGAAAAAATCGTTGATATATTTCAAGTTGTGATCGATATAATTGAAAAATCGTCGATATAATTTCATATACCTAAAAACAACGAAAAGCAAAGCGATATCGCTCTGCTTTTCGTTGTTTTTAGTAGATCAATCTAAAAATGCTTGTTGCAATGCCTTCAGTCCATCGCTGTAGATGCTATGAAACAGATTAATTGCCTCTTCATCACTAACCTCTACAGGAGTGAAAGTACCAGACCATTCTACTAACGATGTGTTACTTTCGGTACCTTCTTTAACTTTGATTGTAGATAGATAATTAGTGACTGGGAATGGTGCATTCATGATTGAATACGTGTAGTAGCGTTCCTTATCATTGAATACTTCTAAGCGTTCTATAATTGTATCGCCATCTGGATTAGCTAGATGACGTACACGACCGCCTTCAGTTAATTTACTGCTAGGTATATAAGGTAACCAGTCTGGAAGGGAATTGAAACCTCCGATTAATTGCCATACTTGTTCAGGTGAACCGAAAATTTCCATAGATGTAGTAGTATGTGCCATGTTCATTACGCTCCTTTTTATCTCGATATTTGCGAGCAAATAATCAGTGGGGAATGATCCCACTGATTAAGGTTTCAAATTATTTTACGTTGATTGGTAGTGGTGCATTAGGTGCTACTAGTTTTTGTTCGCGCATTTCTTCCCAGAATGCTGCTGGAATTACTGTGTTTAATGCAGTTTGGTCTTCTGCAATTCGTTCCGGTTTACTTGCACCAGGAACAACGGCAGCAACTGCTGGATTTGCTAATGAAAATTGTAATGCAGCAGCCTTGATGCTGATTTCGTGACGATCTGCAAGAGCTTTGATTTTCTCAACTTTTGCAATAATTTCTGGTGATGCTTTTTGGTATTCAAAGTGAGCACCTCCAGCAAGAATACCTGAGCTATATGGGCCACCAACGACAATATCCATATTATGCTTTACAGCTGCCGGCATTACTCGTTGCAATGCACGCTCGTGGTCTAGTAATGAATAACGACCAGCTAGTAAGGAGATATTTGGCTTCGCTTCTTCTAAATCAAGCATAAGTTCAATCGATTCTACTTTGTTTACTCCAAGTCCCCAGCCTTTAATGACGCCTTCTTCACGTAAGCGTGTTAGCGCACGGAATGCTCCTGTTCGAGCAATTTCAAATTGTGAAATCCACTCATCACCATAAAAGTCTTGTGCTAAATCATGAATGAAAACAAAGTCTAGTCGATCTGTTTTTAAACGTTTCAAACTTTGCTCGATAGAGCGAAGTGTTGCATCTGCGCTGTAGTCATTGATCATTTTATTTTTACGACCAAATTCGAACAGTCCGCCTTTTTCACCTAAATCACGTGCAGATGGATCTTCTAGTTCATCTGAAATCGTTCGACCTACTTTTGTACTTAAAAAGTAATCATCACGATTTCTTTTTGATAGTGCTTCGCCAAGACGAATTTCTGCTAAGCCAGATCCATAAAGTGGAGCTGTATCAAAGTAACGAACGCCATTCTCCCAAGCAGCATCCACTGTAGCGATTGCTTCTTCTTCTGGGATATTACGGTACATATTTCCCAGTGGTGCTGTACCAAAACCAATTTTTTCTTTTAGTAATTTACTCATTATAGATATCCTCCTAAAATGTATTTAAAAATTAATAAATCATTGTGAATGGATGTGAAAATGAAAACATGTCATTTCATCGTCTGACAAAATGCATGATAAAAGTATTGAAACAGCTAAAAAAGTACGCACTTTAAAGTACGGTACTAAAATGTAATTTCTAATACTGCATGACTCACTCAACTCTTACAAATGCTATTATGAAATGTATTTTACATAATGAAAAGTACGTACTTTAAAGTGATATAGATACTAAAAAGTAATACAGGTACTTTTTAGTGCCGTACTACTCAGTTACTGTTTACGTATGCTATTATGAAACATGTTTAACACAATAAAAAGTACGTACTTTAAGGTGCTATAGATACTTAAAAGTAATATTTAAATCTTTAGCTTACTTGCCTTATAACATTATTAAAGGAGATTTTTATATGAAAACATACAATATTCCTGTAGAGGCGACTTTAGAGGTTATCGGTGGGAAGTGGAAAGTAGTTATCCTTTGTCATTTGAAGAAAGACAAAAAGAGAACGTGCGAATTAAAACAATTAATGTCTGGTATTACACAAAAGATGTTAACACAACAATTACGTGAATTAGAAGAAGATGGTGTAATCGAGAGAAAAGTGTATAATCAAGTGCCGCCAAAAGTAGAGTATTCTTTAACTGATTACGGTCATTCTTTAGATGCTATACTCGATTCTCTTTGTCACTGGGGAGAAAATCATCTCGACAAGAATGGGAACACATCTATGCTCATAACAGCAGCTGAATAAACAAGGAAAAAATGAACGAAAATATGTTCGTTTTTTTCTTTTTGTTTTGTCATGTATATATAGGGAGATTTTTTAAGTAGCATAATTACTTTTTGGTAATATAGGTACTTTTTTGTGCTGTAGGAACTAAAATGTACCGTATAGAAAATTATTTGTTTTTACGCAACAATAGAGAAGAAATTTAGAAAAAAGGAGAGGAGCACGCGTGAAACAATATAATATACCGATAGAAGCAACTTTAGAAATTATCGGAGGAAAGTGGAAGGTCGTTATTTTATGTCACTTAACGAAAGGGACAAAGAGAACGAGTGAGTTACAACGTTTGATTCCTGAAATTTCTGTTAGAATGTTGACTCAGCAATTACGTGAGTTAGAAGAAGATGGTGTGATTATACGTAAAATCTATACAGAAATTCCACCTCGAGTAGAATACTCCTTAACGGATTATGGTTGGTCTTTACAAAATGTATTAAACCAATTAACTGCATGGGGAGAAAGATGCATAGATAGAAAAAATAGTGAAGTTAAATGAAATCTATATATGTAATATTGAAAACACCACCCCATGACGAGGTGGTGTTTTTTCAGTATAAAACGTTAGAAAGTTACTATGGTGAAAAGTAAGGGGCTATACCATATCGGCAGCTGTTTTAGTAGGGTGAATGTTTAATTTATCATTCATCATAGGTACTTAAAAGTGCCTTCATCACTTTAAAGTACGTACTATGCTTCATAATATAACCGTTTTATAATGACACTCGTAGCAAGAAGCCATAACGGTTTTAAGCTATGTTCAAAAAGACTTATTAACTAGAATAGTTTTTTGTTCAATTTTTTTAGTAGGAGATGTTTATATGGTTGAAGAACTTTTTTATAAAAAAATACTCAAAAATCTTTTTTCAGATCCAGTTCAAATTACACTTTGGAATGGAGAAACAATCCAATATGGAGAAGGGGAACCTCAATTTCATGTAACATTCCATAAGCCGCTTTCAAAAAAAGAGCTTGCAAAGGATCCTTCTATTGCATTCGGTGAAGCATATATGAATGGGGACCTTGAAATAAAGGGTAACCTTGAAAAAGCAATTCAATCTATTTATAAAAGGCAGGATAGCTTTTTAGGTGATAGTAAGTTGCAATATTTCAAAAGTAAATGGAATTTCTCAAAACAAAAAAATAAAGATGATATTGCTCATCATTATGATATTGGGAACGATTTCTATAAATTATGGCTTGATGAAACGATGACGTATTCTTGTGCATATTTCCAAAATGAGCAAGATTCTTTAACGACAGCTCAGCATAATAAAGTGAATCATATTTTGAAAAAGTTGAACCTTCAAAAAGGTGATACACTATTAGACATTGGTTGCGGATGGGGTGAGCTTATTACAGCTGCCGCTAAACAGTACGGTGTAAAAGCGATGGGAGTAACGTTAAGTGAGGAACAATATGCAAAAACTTCCGAGCGAATTAAACAAGAGGGACTTACAGATTTAGTTGAAGTATCCTTACTTGATTACCGCGATATTAAGAATCGTAAATTTGATAAAATTGTTAGTGTAGGTATGATTGAACATGTAGGAAAAGACAACATTACGCAATACTTTGAGACAGTGAATGAACTGCTAAACGATGGCGGAATTTCTCTTCTTCATTGTATTACTTCTCCGGCTAATGGTGGTGCTACGAATGGTTGGATTGAAAAGTATATATTCCCTGGCGGATATGTTCCTGCTGTTAATGAATTAATCACGAACATGACAAATGAACAATTTTTCATTGTTGATGTGGAAAGCTTACGTAGACATTACGGGAAAACATTACAACATTGGGCTCGAAATTTTGAAAACGTACTGGAGGAAGTTCGCAAAACGAAAGATGAGCGATTTATTCGTATGTGGCGTTTATATTTAAATGCATGTGCAGCTTCGTTCTTTACAGGTAATATTGATTTACATCAATTTGTATTTACAAAAGGTATTAACGATACAATTCCGATGACACGTTCTTATATGTATGAATAAGAGTGTGATCTAATAGCTCTTAAGCAATGTTTAAATTTATAGGTTCATAACTTAAAGTAAAAAAGTCGGGATGAAAATCGAAATGATTTGTATCCGACTTTTTTTATTTATTATATATATTTAAAATTAAAACTATATACTTTTAATAATAAAAATATATAATAAAAATAGAAACAAAATTTTATAAGCAAGGAAGTTGAAGAATATGACATTAACAATGGGCTTTATTGGATTTGGAAAATCAGCTAACCGCTATCATTTACCGTATGTAAATACACGTAAAAATATAAAAGTAAAAACGATTTTTGGCCGCCAAATTAGTGAAGAATTAGCGGCTCCATATAAGAGTAAAGGTGTTTATTTCACTACTGATTTGGACGAATTGTTGAATGACAAAGAAATCCAAGTAGTGACAATCTGTACGCCAGCACATACGCATTACGAATTAGCGAAAAAAGTTATACTTGCTGGGAAATCGGTTATCGTTGAAAAACCATTTTGCGATACAGTAGAATATGCGAAAGAATTATTAGCTTTAGGACGAGAGAAAGGTGTAGTAGTTATGCCTTATCAAAATCGTCGTTTTGATGGTGATTTCTTAGCTGTTAAGCAAGTTGTGGAACAAGGATTCCTTGGTGATATTATTGAGGTTGAATCGCACATTGATTACTTCCGTCCTGGCTCCATCTCTCATGAAGCTCCAAAAGAAGAAGGTTCATTCTACAGTTTAGGTATTCATACGATGGACCGTATGATTTCATTATTTGGCCGTCCAGATACTGTGACGTACGATATTCGTAATAATGAAGTGGAAGGTGCGGTTGATAATTATTTCGATGTTGGTCTACATTACGGAAATCAACTGAAAATTAAACTGAAAACAAACCATGTTGTAGCGAAAGATTATCCACGCTTTATCGTTCATGGAACAAATGGATCGTTTATTAAATACGGTGAAGATCAGCAGGAAAATGATCTGAAAGCGGGTATTATGCCTGAGAGTGCAGGATTTGGCGAAGATTCGCCGATGTACTATGGAGTGGCGAAATATCGCAATGCAAACGGTGATTGGATTGAAAAACAAATTAAAACGCCGCTTGGTGATTACGGTCGTTTCTATGATGCAGCGTATGAAACAATTGTAAATGGTGCTCCAAAACTTGTGAAAGACGAAGAAGCGGTAACGAATATTGAAATCTTGGAAAACGGATTTGTTGCTCCATCACCTTCAGTTTACAAACTTGAGGCTTTAAACTTGAATGAATAGAAGAGGGAATACAGCATAAAGGAGGTATGGAAATGGCAAGCGGATCAACACAAGTAAAATACCTCGGCATTTACCAAAAAATTAAACAGCAAATTTTAGACGGCGAATATAAAATTAATGAAAAAATTCCAAGTAGCCCCGTCCTTGCTGAAGAATTTGGTGTTTCAGCTCTTACTATTAAAAAAGCGCTGGATCTGTTAGTGAGAGACGGATACATCATCCGCCGCCGCGGAAGTGGAACAGTCGTTCAAGATTGGCGTCAGCAGGAAAAGGCACGAATGATTCAAACTTTAACAGGTACGAAAGCTGTTTACGGCAATGAGGTAGAAAGTAAAATTATCGAGTTTACGATTGTCGGTGCCGATGAAATCATTGCTGAAAAATTGGGCATTTCAGTGGGGGATTTTGTATATAAAATCATCCGCCTCCGCATCATTCACAGTATTCCAACGATTATGGAGCATACATGGATGCCTATTTCGGTCATCCCAGGTGTTGAAGCTTCGGTTTTAGAGGAATCGATCTACTTGCATATTCAAAATAAACTAGGTCTTGAAGTAGGAACATCCGTTGTTAGGGTCAAAGGGGTTCGCCCAGATGATAGGGAAAAGCAGTTTATGAACTTAACAAATCAAGATTTCTTAATGAGAGTTGAACAAGTGGCCTATTTAACGGATGGACGAACTTTTGAGTACTCTTACGCCGATCATTTGCCGGAAACCTTTGAATTCGAAACAGTCATTACCGCAAAAAGTTATAGAGAGGCATAAAAAATAGGTTGGGGCAAGTATTGCCTCAACCTATTTTTTGTTTTCAATATAGTAGGAACAGTTACTATTCATCAGCTGTAATAAGCATGGACGTATTCCCGTTTTTTTCAAGATGAACTTCTCCCCAAGTGCAGAGGGAATCGAGTATGGCTCCTAAAGAAGAACCGTAATCCGTTAAAGAGTACTCTACTTTCGGTGGTACTTGGTCATACACTTTTCTTTGGATTACATCGTCTTCTTCTAGTTCACGTAATTGTTGTGTTAACATTTTTTGAGTAATACCAGACATTAAACGTTTTAATTCGCTCGTTCTTTTTGTTCCTTTTTTTAAATGGCAAAGGATAACAACTTTCCACTTTCCGCCAATAACTTCTAAAGTCGCTTCTACAGGAATATTATATGTTTTCATAAAAAAACTCCTTTGATGAATTTAGATTACAGTTTTGGACCTAAATACGTTGTAATACTAAAATTATTTCTTTTTAGTGCCTATAACACTTTAAAGTGCGTACTATTTATTGTGCTAAATATCGTTCATAATAACCGATGTAAGAGAGAAGTAAGCAGAACTACACTAGAAAGTTTATACGTTACTTTTTAGTACCTATAACACTTTAAAGTGCGTACTTTTTATTATGCTAAATATCGTCCATAATAAAACATGTAAGTAAGAAATGAATAAAATGCACTTTGAAGTGCATTGGAAATTGGTTAGCATAATACTATGGGAACCATCCACACAAAAAAATGATTAATTAATCCAAGACTTAACATTTGATTAATAGAACTGTAAGGTTTAAAATTACAGTATAGATTTAAGAAGTGAGTTGTCATCATCTGTAAATGTAGTTTCAATCATTTTATAAAAGAAGCATGAAAAGAAACGAATAGTAGAAATAAACGAAACATTGCCGAATAAATAATATTACGTGTATTTGATTCTAAACTGTAATTTTTTTTAATACATTTCAATAACCGATATTTAAAATGTACGTTTCATAAAGAACATTAAAGGAGTGAGTGAAATATGGTGGTTTTATATACAACAGCAAGCTGTGGTTCATGCCGAAAAGCGAAAGCATGGCTGGAAGAGAATCAAATTGATTATACTGAAAAAAATATCGTATCCAATTCTATGACAGTGGATGAACTTAAATCCATTCTTCGTTTAACTGAAGAGGGTGCTACTGAAATTATTTCAACTAGATCCAAAACTTTTCAAGACTTAAATATAAATATAGATGAGCTTTCGCTGAATGAATTTTATAAATTAATAATTGAGCATCCGCTAATGTTGCGTCGCCCAATTATGCTGGACGAGAAAAGATTACAGATTGGTTTTAATGACGAAGAAATTCGTAAATTTTTACCACGTAGCGTTCGAACGTTCTTAAATATTGAACTGCAAAAGTTGGCTAATTAATAAGTAATATTTTTCAAGAAAAGTTTTTTGAAAGGAGGAAACCGGAGATGATAGAAGTATGTGTTACAGTCAATTATAACGATAGAAATTATCAAACAAATGTTATTGTGAATAAAGATACGATATGGACAAAAATCAAACAGTTGGCAGAAGAACAAGTCAAAAAACAGTGGGGCTTTTAATTTGGATTATTTAAAAATTGAAGTTATAGGTTAGAGATTATAACTAAACCTAATATTTGTCAGCGATTAAATATAAAAAAAATTTTTGAAAGGAGGAAGCAAAAAATGATAGAAGTATGCGTTACAGTTAATTATAACGATAGAAATTATCAAACAAATGTTATTGTGAATAAAGATACGATATGGACAAAAATCAAACAGTTGGCAGAAGAGCAAGTGAAGAAACAATGGAGTCTTTAAATGTATTTTTAATTTAAAAAGCGAAATGGAGTTATGGGATATAGGTGAGTTCGGATAGAATATAAAAGAATTTATTTCTTCATGATTAGAATGAATTTTATATATTTTAATGTTCGACTAACGTATCTGTAATATTTATGGCTACAGTAAGTTAACATGCCAGAAACATTATTCTTTATCGTAGGAGGAAAACCATGAGCAGCGACTTTACCTTGGCCATTCACAGTTTAACTTATTTAGCTCTACAGCCAGACCGAATGTCAACAAGTAATGCTATTTCAGAAAGTGCAGGTGTTCACCCAGTACGCATTCGTAAAGTGCTAAGTTTGTTAAAAAAACATAAGTTTATTCAATCAAAAGAGGGGACTGGTGGAGGTTTTATTTTTGCTCGGGATTTAAGTGAAGTTAACCTCTGGCATATTTATCAAATAACCTCTGAAGGTGCGTTGCAACCTAAGTGTCCGGAATCAAATGATCAGTGTATTGTAGGTTTGAATATGCAAAAAGTTCTCTTCACTATTTTTTTAGGTGCGGAAGAACATCTAGGTGAATACTTAAAGAACTATACAATGCAAGAAATTGTTGATCTTATCAATCAAGAACGTTAAACGGCTTAAATGTTATATAGTCGTAAGTTTTTAAAAATTAAATGTAATAGAAAATATTACAGTTTAATTTTGTTTTTTATTTCTTGTTTATCGTCATTAAAAATAATTTGTAAGAAGGTGAAAAAGTATGATGTCAAATAATAATCATGTTTTAAAAGTAGGAGATTGGGTTCGAGGAGTATCAAATGAGGGTGAATTCATAGTTGGTTACATTGTATCACTTGATGAAGCGGAAGATGTAGTTACAGTTAGTATAGTGAAACGTGACGACAAGTACACAATAAACGAAGCGATTTTACTCTTTAGTAAACATGTTAACAAGCTCCCTGAATCAAAGGTAATAAATAAGGAGCAAATCCTTTATCTTATAGACCTTGCATTATTAACAGGAGACGAAGAATGGTTTATCGAGCTTTCTTCAAAATTAAACTCGATCAAAGAGTTAGTTAATGAGGGGTTTTAATTTGTTAGGTTGTGCAATAATCAATAAAATCCTCTCTTTTGTTGCATCTTATTAAAAGAGAGGATTGATGTTATGGAAATAAGACTAACAATGGTTAGCATTATGTGTTTTCTTAGTTTTATATTACCCTGTATTTCTGTTCAGGCAATTGTAAAAAAGGAAAATAATATAAACGTAAACTTTGACATAGAGATATTCCTGAAGAAGAGTTAAAAAAACTAGAATTAAGATGACATTGTATTGAGGTGTTTGCACACTCCTGATAATGATTATTATGTAAATAAGCTGCCTGATATGGGTAGCTTATTTTATTTTTTTTCGTTTAGCGTAGTTTTTTTAAGTGTTAGTGGTCTCTTATTGCCATAAAGTAAAAAACGTATCTTCCTAAAAATGTATATCAATGCAATAGCGATAATATATATCCTAAAAAATGGTTTATACATTCAAAACGATATTTATTTTTAATTACATTAATTGTTTATTAGAATATCTTTTCTAGTTTGAAATAAAATTTTTTGACAAATAAGGATATAAATATCTGTATGATGAGTAACTTGAATAAGTAATATATTATTGTATTTTATGCTAATTAATTCAATTTTAAGTGATAGGAACAAGGGTTGCGTACTAACTGTAAATTATTATCCATATAAAATTATACCTATTAAATATTTCTGAAAATATAAAAATATTAATTTTATAAATATACACGTTATAATGAGGGCGTCGAGAGAAATTTTATTATCTCTGGAGAAAATATAAAAAATGCGATTATTAGTA
>Ga0209463_1000466_pt1 | contig 32164 bp, 32 predicted proteins | sample AgamicMgSfrz_FD_187169 | JGI IMG/M metagenome (GOLD analysis project Ga0209463, IMG submission 187169) | Agave microbial communities from Guanajuato, Mexico - Mg.Sf.rz (SPAdes) (version 2) | ecosystem: Host-associated > Plants > Phyllosphere > Phylloplane/Leaf | place: Guanajuato, Mexico...
CATTTATTAGTGAGAATAAGGTGATTAATTTCCCCAAAAGAGGTAAGAGTGTAACGACCCTATAATATGCGAAGCAGTAGGAAGTATTAGTTTCCTACTGCTTTATATATATTTAAAAACTTTTCATGTTGATGCTAAGGGATTTTCCGATAATTAAGTCCGTAAAAGTATACATTTACGGACTTTTCTTTTGGATAGGAAATCTATCTTTTTTATTGTCCGTTTAATTTTTAAAACGAATTACGAACGTCCTTTAAAATTTATATACTTTTACGAACGATTTTAATAGTACAAAAGGGAGAGAAATATTATATAATTAAATATTTCTCTCCCTTTTGTTAGAATAGTCCAGAACCTTGGATAATATCTTTTGTGGAAAGAAGCAATGTTTTATAAATATTAATGCTAGTCTTCTTTGAAAACGCTTGAACAACTTTATAACCTACAGCATATCTAGCATCAAAAGATAAACCTACTGGTTGATATCCTTCCTGCTTAGCAATTTTAAGAAATTGGATTATCTATATTTATAAGCAATGTTTTGGACTAAAACCGGATATAAGATTAGTTTATCAATTTTATAGAGTACATATATTTTTAGCTGGCCAATATTAATTGAATTTCTTCGTGCGTTAATATTTGTGTATTCTTAAACACTCTCCATTTATCTAACATCGCAAGATACTTTATCTTCATTATTTTATGGGAGGTAAAATCCTCATGCCTTTTGTTCTGATTAATTATATGAAATTCTTTCATTTCACTAATCAAATAATTAGCGCATATTAAATATTGCATTTCATTATTTCTATTAAATCCAGGGAATATAAATTTGTTCTTATTTAAATCTTTTTTATCTTCTAACTCTTGATACGAAGAAATTAAATGAGTATACATTTTTAATATTTCAAACACTAATTCATAAATTTCCTGTGACTTATCCCTTCGCAGCCACTCTTGAATATTATTAATACCACAATCAAACCCTTGTTCTAAGATTACTCTTAAAGGTTTATATATACGTAAATCTTCAGGGTATAACTTTTCAAGAATTTTAAATTGATTAATTAATGAAATCTGTTCAAACGTTGTAATCTTCATGACTCTCCTTTTCAGTATTTAAAATTAACACTAATCTTTTTTTAAAAGAATTCTTTTTAGGGTAATTAATTAAATTTCTATTTTCATATTTTCCAGTTCTTTCAAAATTACCTTTAGACCTTTAGGACTTAAAGCAATGTTTTCATTTTTAAAGGTAATATTTTGATCTGAAATTTCACCAGTTATTATGCATGCTGGAATGGGTGAATACTTCCTTAAAACAATATTTTTTTCATCAAGAAGAATTTCAATAGGATCATCTATGCTAAGTTCTAAAAGTTTTCTTAATGGTTTAGGAAGAACAATTCGGCCTTCTTTGTCCAATTTTCTAACAACGCCAGTACTTTTCATAAAAACTCCTTCGATTTCCTTTTTATCTATACCTTAATTATTATACTTTTCTTCTATATACTAATGAGATTAAACAACTTAAAATACTAATTGAAATAAATAAATATAGCAAAAGGCTTGGTAGAGCATCTGTATCAATCAAATTTAATAAATTAAAAACGATTAAAATAGATATTGAAATATAGAAAGCCCCTAAAGTATAGCTGTTAGTTTTGCTTTGAATTATTATTCCCCGTTCGTCTTGGCCTTCTGGACTAGACTGAAATTTGACGTTATACATATAACTGAACATACCTAATATAATTAATAAAAGTTTCAAAATTAACATTCAATCACTCCTTTTCATATTCAAATACTTCGGTTAAAGGTTTATTAAAAACATTAGCAATTTTAAAACCCAATATCAAAGAAGGATTATATTTATTTTTTTCTAGAGAAGCAATTGTTTGCCTGCTAACCCCTACTTGATCGGCTAATTGCTGTTGAGTCCAAGATTTTTCTGCTCTACAGACAGCAAGTTTATTATGTAACATTAATACCACCTCTTGATTTTCATAATAGTATATTTTTTACATTTTGTAAACTATTTATAACAAAATGCAAAAAATAATTTACAAAAAAAAAAGAAACAGCACTAAAGTGCTGTTTTCGCTTAATAATTCCAATGAATAGTTAATCCAGTGTTAATATCGATGGGACCACTTTCGGGGTAGCTAATCGTAATAATTGATAGCCTATACCTGAAAGTCCAAGCATCATACCTGGTAACTCCACGTGGCCATTAACTCCTGTTTTATATTGACCATGTTCCTTATAGTAATCTATTACGCTCATTCCAATAGATTGAGCTAATTCATATAGGTCAGGTCTGTTAAGTGCCTGACTAGCTTTTAAAAATAGTTCAGAGTTACCTAAATCTCCATGACACAGGGAGTGACTTTTTCCCATGCCCATTTCTAAGGTGGTTTTAATTCCTGTTTCAATATCCACTATAATATCTGATTTTTTTAAAAATGGTAAATACATAATTCTACTTAAGCCTATACCGGCTGAGCCATGACACCATGTTGCCGAATGTTCATTACAATTATAATCTGAACCTCTAAGGTCTTTCCAATTACGCGCATCTTCATCAAATAATGATTGATCATATCTTATCGCGTCAATTGCAACATCATAAAATGATTGATTGTTTGTAAAATGATATAATCTTAATAAAGACCAGGCTATGCCACTTGTACCATGAGAAAAACCTCCCAATGGTTTGGGGTCTGTAACACTTGGCCACCCAGTTCCTTCAGGGGTGACAACTTTATTTTCCACTAGGTGTTCCCCACATAGTATAGCTATATGAAGGGCTTGTTCATTTTTTGTTTGTTCATAGAGATTTAATAATATTTGTATGGCACCAGCACTTCCACCTAATAAATCAAAGAGTTTGTCCTCCTTAACATTTAGTTGAATATTAGAAAGTACTTTTTCCATATATTCTTTTCTTTCTTGATTTTCTCCATATATTTTATTAAAGTGAGAGAGCATATAAAGGTTTGATGCTTTTCCATAAAATGCACTAATTAAACTTTTGTCATTCACTGGAGCAAGCAAAATACTTTTTTCAACTCTCTTAGCTAAACCATGATATTTTTGTTCATTTGTAACTTTACCTAAATAGGCTAAAAATAATCCAATACCACTTAAACCATTATAAAGACCTTTATCTAAAGCCGAAACTTGCCATTGACCATAATAGTTCGTCTCTAATCCAATCCATGAAACGTCACCATAACTACTATAGATAGCGCTTTTTTCTAGATTATCGCCAATTTTTTTAGCTTCATTTACCATCTTTTCTGTATCTAACTTTTCTCTATATGTTTTTATATAATTGCCTACAGTATGGGGGGCTTGTATTTTTTCATGTTTTGGATTATTTGTAATTAGAGATGCTTCAATCCATTTAGCTTGTTTATTGATATCTTCTATAGAAAAGTTTTGTATTTTTTCAATACATGCATCATAACTAGTTTTTTCATAGTAGTTTGATATTATATCATCGTTACTTGTAACTAAATCATAACTACTAGGTTTAGTTACAAACATAGGGATATCACCTTCAGCTAGGCTCTCAATTTCGTATGGAATAGGTCGTCTATCTAAAACAGTAAACCATAATCGGTCTAATAGTTTTTCTTTATCTAACCAATCTTTCATATAGTTTGGATGATTAGCTTCTAATAAAAAATTACCATAGTATTGAGTTGGACGATTTACAATCCTAATTTCCACATCTCTAAACGAAGTTAGAGGACCATGTTCAACAAGCAAATCACCTTTATTTTCTATAATTATATTAGCTGCTTCTTTAAAACCTTTGACAATGTGCTCTACAAAGTCTCCAGCAGGAGCCAATTTATTGTGAAGCTTAGGAACATTTTGTGTATGTAATCCTGTCATTGCAGTTTTACGGACAAATCTGATTTCATCACTTCCGTCATTTTCTATTTGTAGTAGAGGAATAGGAAGTTCCTGATTTTCACCACTTACTCCACTAATATCAACTCCTCGACCATCAACAGCTTTATAAAATAACATTGGTAAAAGGGCCGTTCCTAAAACTGAATTTACTGCCTCTAATTTCGCCTTAACTTCAGCCGTTTCTGGTATCTTTAAATCTGGAACATGATGAAAGAGTGTTTCTAAATCAATTAACAGGGGATACTCACCATTTGCCATTACGTTTTCATGATGAAAATCAGTGCCATTTAAAATATATATGACAGCTAAATATCCACCTAATCTTTTATAATAGTTTTCAACTTGTTCTTTTGTTTGACACTCTTCAGGTATTACACACTCTTCCCAAGTATAGTTTCCTTGATCAATTGATGTATAGCTTTTTAAGGTTGGAATAAATCCTTTTTGATTCATCCACTCTAATAAATTATTGAAATGTTTAATAATGGCTAATGATTTAGGTTTATATATAATTTCTTTATCGTTTTCAAATTTTAACCTCATAACAGTTCGCCCTTTTTGATGAGAATCACCTATCCCAGCTGAAAGGCTTGTTAAACGAATCGTATCTTCAATAAAAGATACTTTAATTTTTTCATAATCTTTTTGATATCGATTTAAAAATTCAATAACGACTTCATAGTAATACATTGTTTTAGTCATTAAAGCCCTAGCTAAAACAGGGTACTCTTGGTAAATAAACTCAATCGATTGACTTGGTAATAATTTTTTATGTATGAAAGATTTATACCTTTGTTCAGGTGTTGTTCCCTCTAGTTCATTTAGTTTTTTAGCTATATGTAATTCTAATACAATGGTTCGTGCGCCTATGTTAGTTAAACCTTGAATTAAATTATGTATAAGTGAACTTAATAATGCTTTTTGAACTATTATTTTATTAAGATCTGAACGGCTACTTAAATATTTACTCAGTTTTTCTTTAAACCAGAGACAAAAAGGACGAAATGCTAAACTAATATCTAATTGTTTAAAAGATTCAATTGGATATTGGCGATTTAAATCTAGTGCCTGTTCTACATGTTTTATCCATTGAGGACGAAATTTTTTATCTATGTTATTTATCCATTGATCATTATCAGATACTTTCAGTACTTTGCAAAATTCATCGGAGGTTAATCCATAACTACTTAATTTTTCTTCTAATTTTTCATCACTCAATAGACTATTAGCTTTCCAATCCTTTAATATATTGTTAATTTCTTTTTCAGTAATGTGTATTTTATTTAAATTATAATTAGTCTGTTTGAAAAGATCATAACGTTCTTTTACAGATAATGCTTTGTAAAAGTATTGGGCATTTATTGACTTGGAATTTGGATAAGTAATGGTCATTATAAACTAGTCCCCTTTTTGAATTTTTAGAAGACGAAAGCATAAGAAATTTATTTCTTATGCTTTCATCTAATCTCAATTGAAAAGTATAATTAGCAAAGCAACTTTGAAAGCGCAATTCCAAGAGTAATGCCTCCGCCAATAGCACAAGCAGGGGTAGTTTCAGGTTGAACGTCCCCGCCGCCATACACGCGAGTTAGTTCTTCTTCAGATACTTCTACCATAGCTGTACCAGCAGGATGGTTCATCTTTAATTCCTCAATTACTTGATTACGATTCATTTAAAATTCCTCCTTTTATTTTAAAATTAACAAATTGCTTTAGAGATTTTAACCCCAATAATAATGCCTCCAGCTACGCAAAGAGGGCTAGTTTTAGGTTGAACGTCCCCGTCGCCATACACGCGAGTTAGTTCTTCTTCAGATACTTCTACCATAGCTGTACCAGTAGGATGGTTCATCTTTAATTCCTCAATTACTTGATTGCAGTTCATTTAGAGACCATCTTTCTTTAATTACAATAGATCTCTAACATTTCCAAAGTGAAAGTGTGACCCCAATTACTACTCCACCCGTATATAAACAAGCAGTAGTAGTTTCAGGCTGAACATCACCGCCACCGTATACGCGAGTTAGTTCTTCTTCAGATACTTCTACCATAGCTGTACCAGCAGGATGGTTCATCTTTAATTCCTCAATTACTTGATTGCGATTCATTTAAAATTCCTCCTTTTATTTTAAAATTAACAAATTGCTTTAGAAAGATAATAGCCGCCAATTAATCCTGCAGTTACACAAAGAGGGCTGGTTTCAGGTTGAACGTCCCCACCGCCATACACGCGAGTTAGCTCTTCTTCAGATACTTCCACCATAGCTGTACCAGCAGGATGGTTCATCTTTAATTCCTCAATTACTTGATTGCGATTCATTAAAAGTTCCTCCCCTTTTATCATTGGAAATAGTTTTTAAGGTCTAAATTGAATTGATTTGAATTTTTCAACAATTTAATTTAGATGGTACATACAAGGTAAGAATTGTTAATGGTGTAATAACTGTATTAGTTTCGGATTGAACGTCCCCACCGCCATACACGCGAGTTAGTTCTTCTTTAGATACTTCTACCATAGCTGTGCCAGCAGGATGGTTTATCTTTAATTCCTCAACTATTTGATTGCGATTCAAAATACTCACCTCTTATCTATGTAAACTATTTACAGTTAGATTCTACAAAAAAAATAAAAAAGATATAACTTCGCAAAATGGCGTATTTTTGTAAAAAAAGTATAAAATATGTAAAAAAAGATGAATTTAGGATAATATGATGATAGAATTCTAACTGTTCGAGTCGAATTAAACCCGAAAATGTATTTTTTTGTAAAGATATAGACAAAAAGAAATGATTCATTATCCTTGAAGGGATGTGATAATGACTTTGCTAACCTAGGAAAGTCATATAAATAGTGCTTATAAGATAATAATTGTCATTATATCCAATTTAATAAGCTTAAATATTAAGATTTAGATGGGAGAAAATATAATGAAAATATTGTTAAGTAAACGAGAGAAGGAAATTTCTATACTTATTGCTAAAGGTTATAAAGATCATGAAATATCAAAAGCGCTGTTTATTAGCAGGAGAAGAGTAGGAGAAATAATTTTAAATATCAAGACAAAATATAAATTAAATTCTCGAGTGAGTATAGGGATACTGGTTTACCATTTTGGGTGGCTAAGTATAAACGAAGTTGTAAGAGATGGAGGTGGTAGGATTGTTGAGCAAGAAAAAAACTCCATACATTGAACAAATGGAGCATAGTGAATGTGGATTAGCATGTATAGCCATGATATTAAATTATCATAGTTATCAAATTAGTCTTGCAGAAATTCGCGATCAATTTGGAGCATCTAAAAAGGGGACGTCTTTACATAACTTAATTGAAATAAGCAACTTTTATAAAATCAATGGAAAAGTGTTCAAGGCTGAAAAAGTAGAAAGGTCCATGATTGATTCTCCAATTGTGGTTTTTTGGGAAAGCAAACACTACATAGTATTGGAAAAAATAAACAAAAATAATAAAAAGTTTACTATAATTGACCCTGCTCACGGTAGAAGATCTATCACTGATAAAGAGTTTTATGAAAAATACTCTGGTTATATTTTAACCTTTACATTATCCAAAGACTTTATAAAGAGAAAAAAACAATCTAAAACAAACTTTTTGTGGAGCCATATAATAAAGCAAAAAAAAGTTTTATTCTCTGTACTGTTAGCATCTTTTATCTTGCAATGCTTTGGAATGGTTATTCCTAAAATTACTCAGTGGATTACTGATAGTGTTATCTTAAAAGAACAAACAAACTATATAAATTTAATTGGTGTTATGGTGTTAATTATATATCTCTTTTATCAATTATTTTCTATTGCTAGAGGTTATATGATTGCTAGACTTCAGACTTTAATAGATTCTTCGTTAATGTCAACTTTCATAGCTAAGTTATTTAATTTACCATACTCTTTTTTTGAAACTAGAACAAGTGGTGATCTTATATACCGTGCTAATTCTAATACATTGATTAGACAAATATTATCTTCAAGAGTTATTGCTTTGATAATTGATACTATCTTAATTATTGGATATGCTGCTATGATGTTCTATATCAAATGGCAACTAACATTAATCGTATTAGGACTAAGTATACTTATTGTTACCACGATGTTGTTAAGTACAAGAATAATAAGGAATCTCTCTGATAAAAACTTGTTAATTCAAACCAAAACCCAAAGTTATTTAACAGAAAGTATCTATGGAATATGTGATGTAAAAGTTTTAGGGGCAGAGGAAAAAATTTACAAGACCTGGTTTCAATTATTTAAACAACACCTTAAGATATCGCAAAAACAAAGTTTTATAACATCCAGTTTAGAGTCAATGGGCATAGGTATTCAATTTATTACTCCCCTTTTTCTATTATGGGTTGGAATTAATATGGTAATAAATAGAGAGATATCCTTAGGTGAACTTTTAGCTTTTAACTCACTTGCAGCTTCTTTCATAGTCCCCATTGTGTCTATGGGAACAACTTATTCTCAGTTATTGTTATTAGGTTCTTATATGCAGAGGCTCCAAGACGTAGTTGAAACTAAGTCTGAAAATTCAAACACAGAAGAAATTAAAGATTTTAAGGGATATATAGAGTTTAAAGATGTTTCCTTTAAATATGAATATTTTGGAAAAGATGTTCTTTCGTCAATTAATCTTACTATTAAACCAGGTGAGAGAGTTGCAATAGTAGGAGCTTCAGGATCTGGAAAAAGTTCTCTCGCCAAATTATTACTCGGCTTAAACTTGCCTACAGAAGGTAGCCTCACTTACGATGGAAAGGATATTAAAAATTTGAATCTCCAATCTATACGTAGAAGGATGGGGGCTGTTCTTCAAGAAACAAGGTTATTTCACGGAAGTATATTGGAAAACATTGAATTGTTAAGTGAAGAAAAATCTTTAGATAATATTATAGAGATAGCAAAGACTGCTGATATTCATGAAGATATCCTTAAGCAACCTATGGGCTACTATACAATGATTTCAGAAGGTGGAAGCAATTTTTCAGGTGGACAGAGACAACGCTTGCTTTTAGCAAGAGCATTAATGAAAAAACCAAAATTATTGATTTTGGATGAAGCAACTTCTGCATTGGACAACTTATCAGAAGCTAGAATTCAAGAAAATTTACAAAAATTAAATTGCACTCAAATTATTATTGCCCACCGACTTTCTACAGTCATAAATGCTGATCGTATTTTAGTAATGCATGATGGAGAAATCATCGAATCAGGTACTCATGAAGAATTACTAAATAAAATGGGATATTACCATAGCTTATACTACGGTGAGAAGGAGAAAATGAATGAAAAAATTAGTGTTTAAGGTGTTAGCAGTAGCTTTTATAGTAGTAGCACTTAGCTTAACTTCTTTTTCTAGTTATACATTTGCAAAAGAAGATAGTGCATATTTAATAGTGTTTAAAGATAATCAAATTCCAAATGAAGCTAAAAACATTTTGCACAACAAATATCCAATCTTAAAGACAACATTAATGTCTGAAATAGGAACTATTAAACTTGAAAAAGCAAATGGCAACATGCAAAATCAAGCAATAAAAGAATTAAGAAAAAGCCTCCAAGATAAAATTGAATATATTAGCAAGGAAAATAATTTACATTTATCCAAAAATGTGAATTTAAAAAAAGATGACCTTTTAAAGGCAAGCTTTAATTCTAGTAATAAAGAGACCTCAATCTTCAAAAATAGTCTAACGAATGACATACAAGATGGGGAATTATCGAAAATTCTTGGCTGGGATACAAATGAAATTACAGAACAAGGAAAAAGTTATGCAAAACAATCTGGAAATCATGACATTAAAATTGCCCTTGTAGATAGTGGCATAGATTTTAACCATCCAGATTTAAAGAACAACATTTTATCAAAAGGTAGATCTTTTGTGCCTAATGTTGATAATACAGAGGATCATATGGGACATGGAACAATGACTGCTGGATCAATAGCTGCTAATGGTAAAATGTTAGGTGTTGGTCCTCACTTAGGAATTATTCCATACAAAGTAATGGATAACTGGGTTGATGGGGCAGAATCAGCTTGGGTCATTCAAGCCATTATTGCAGCTGCTAACGACAACGTAGATATTATTAATTTGAGTTTAGGAACTTATAAATCGTTGAATAAAGAGGAAGATTCAGCAATAGTTGAAGGTTATTCGAGAGCATTGAAGTATGCTCATAAAAAAGGATCAATTGTTGTGGCTAGTGCAGGGAATGAAGGTTATGATACTAGCAATCCTTCAAATTTAGCAAAACAAATGGGGTTGGAAGGAGATAAGCAAATACATCTACCTGGTAGCGCTTCTAACTATCTAATAAATGTTTCTGCAACTAACAAAAATGATAAGTTGAGTTCGTATTCTAACTATGGGGGTATTACTCTAGCTGCTCCGGGAGGAGATTACGGTGAGGAATGGGAAGCAAATGGTATTGATCCGTCAGAGTTAGTTTTAGTAACTTATCCTACTAGTTTACCCCAGCCCTATATTAGTCAAGTTTTAAATCTACCTGAAGGTTACACTCTAAGTGCAGGAACAAGCTTAGCAGCTCCAAAAGTAGCCGGGGCGATTGGGGTATTGTTAGCAGAAAGTAAGGAGAAAGGCTATCCTGAGTTGTCTACAAATAAAATAGAGAGAATTTTTAGAAAAAGTTCAATTGATTTAGGAGCTAAAGGAAAAGATCCTCAATTTGGATATGGTCGATTAGATCTTAATAAAGCCCTAGATTTAGTTAAGTAAATAAAATACACATTTGCCTAGGCAAATGTGTATTTTTAATTTGAAAGGAAGTTAAGTTGTTATTTAGATATTAAATGTTAAATTTTATATAAATCGTTATAATAATCCCTAAAATAGGATGAATGATATGTTAAAATTTTCTTATATTATCTCATACAATTTCTTGTTAAAGCAGTTTACTTATATTCATAGAAATGTTGATTTTAACATAGATACTTAATAAAAAATTTTTTTAATAGATATAATACATTAGGATATCAAAAGTAATTATAAAAATAGCGATATTACTTATATATAAATAATTTCTTAAATTACACAATATATACTTTAAGTTAGGAGTCAGTTAAATGGGGTTATTAAGCATAAAGAATTTAGAAAAAAGTATCGGCAATAACATTTTGTTTCAAAATATAGATTTAGAAATTAACAAGGGAGAAATTGTTGGGCTTAAGTGCAATAACGAACTAGGCAACCAATTTATAAAAATGTTAATTGGAAAGTTATCAATATCAGATGGTGAGATATTACTTAAAAATGTTCCTTTAAATATTAATTTTAAAAGCCTTTGTAGGAACGTTGGAATAGCTTTTTTAGATGAGGTATTTTATGAACGCCTTAATCTAAAGCAATATCTAACGTTTTTTAGTCAACTTTACCAAGTCGATGCAGATATTGATTATTTACTTAAACAAGTGGGGCTGATAGAGAAAAAAAAGGTGAAAATTAAAAATCTAACTTTTTCTGAAAAGAAACGCTTACAGGTTGCTAGGGTTATTTTACCACAACCCGAATTAATTATATTTGAAGAGCCTAATCAGAATGTAGATATAGAAAGTAAAATAATTATTCAGAGGGTAATTGCAGAATTAAGAAAAAAAGATATTGCTATTCTAATAATAACTAATTATTTCGAAAATGCTATTACCTTAACTAATAATGTGTATGCCTTAGACAGAAATGGTTTAAAAAAGATTGAAGTAGTGGATGAAAATTCCGATGATAATCAAAAATTAATAATGAAAAATTTTGAAAGGGAAGTAAATACTACAGAACCATCTTTCGAAAATAATAAATTCACCTTAGAAAATGAGCCATCTAAACAGGAATTTCAATTAGATGGTCCAGTAAAAAAAGAAAACTCCCCTTTAAGTATGCAAGTTAGATTTGAGAAGATTCCTGCAAAATTAAATGAAAAAATTATTTTATTTGACCCAACAGAAATTTCATTTATTGAAAGTAATGAAGGAGTCTCAAATTTACATGTTAATGGAGAGGTATTCCCATGCTCATATACTTTAAATGAACTATTCAAGCGCCTGCAAATATTTGGTTTTTTTCGATGTCATCGTTCTTACATAGTTAATTTGCAAAGAGTCAGAGAAGTAATTACGTGGACACGCAATAGTTATAGCCTAATTCTTGACGATTCTAAAAAAAGCTCAATACCCTTATCAAAAGGAAATTTAAGTGAACTCAAAGAAATTATTGGGATTTAACATAGACCTAAATCATTTTCTATACCCATATTTGATGCCTTTAGGGTAAATACCGTTTCAACCAGCCTAAAAATGAGTCGTTTCATCGTTATATATACTCTTTTTAGGTGGATTTTGATGCAAATAAATACGTTGGTAGATAAACTTAATTTTGTAAGAATATCCAATTTACATTTTTACTAAGGGGATGTGGGCATGGAGAATATAATAGAAGTTAGAAATTTAACTAAAGCATTTAGCAATAAAGTTGTCTTGAAGGATGTTAATTTTGAAGTTAAGAAAGGTGAAACATTTGGATTTTTAGGGCCAAGTGGTTCAGGGAAAACTACAACTATTAAAATATTAACTTCACAGTTACTACGTACTACAGGTGAAGTTAATATTTTTAATTCACCTTTAGAAACACAAAAAAATCATGATTATTTAAAAAAGGTCGGAATCTTAACAGATAATAGTACTCTTTATGATCGCCTCTCTATTTACGATAATCTTCTCTTATACTGCAACTTATATGACGTAAGTAAGAAACGTATTGATGAAGTATTAGAAGATGTGAATCTCGTGAAAGAGAAAAAGACAGTGGTACAAAAACTTTCTAAAGGGATGAAACAACGCGTTGTGTTAGCTCGCGCTCTACTTCACAAGCCAGAAATTTTATTCTTGGACGAACCCACCTCTGCGCTTGATCCAGTTAATACTAAACATATATACGAAGGGCTAAGAAAATTAAACAAAGAAGGTACCACTATCTTTTTAACCACTCATGATATGCTGGAAGCTGAAGAATTATGCGATAGAGTAGCGTTTCTACATCAGGGAAGAATAAAGTTATTAGATACTCCACAGAATTTGCGTTTACAATTCAGTAAAGGTTCTATTTCTCTCGTCCTTAAGGGTGGAAAAGTGATTACAGTGGAAAATGATGAACAGGGCGCAAAACAAATTAGTAATTATATAATTAATGGCGAATTACTTTCTATACATTCAAATGAACCAACTTTGGGAGATATTTTTGTTCAATTAACAGGGAGTGAATTATAATGACTTTTTCTTTAAAAAGAGTAAACGCGATATTACTTAAAGATTGGAAAGATCTTCTAAAAAACTCGTATATTATTTTTACTTTAGCTTTTCCGTTAATATTTGCTGTAATTATAGGTAAGTATGATGATGGGGGTCTTTTTATTACATTTCCAATCAATTTTGCACTTGTAATTTCGGGATGTTTTGTCCAAGCTGCAATGGTAGCAGAGGAAAAAGAAAAAAACACTCTAAGAGGTCTTTTGTTGTCACCAGCTAGCACATTAGAAGTTTTAATTGGAAAAAGTGCTTTATCAGCAATTGTAACTATTATTGTTATCGTTGCTTCTGTTTTCCTAAGTGGATTTGAGACCCCCTCTATATTTTTATTTTCATTAAATGTTCTCCTTTGTTTAATAATTTACATTACTGTTGGGACTTTATTAGGCCTATTTTCAAGAACTGTAATGGAGACAACAATTATAGGCATGCCTGTATTAATGATATTTGGAGTTGGTTCTCTAATAAAGAGTGCTGTTAATAATGAAATATTGTTAAAAATTATTAGTTTTTTACCTAATGAACAATTTGATGAGATAATTTCACAGTTAAGTAGGAATGGTGGACTAAGCGATGTCATCAATAATTTTCTAATTCTTGTTGTTTGGGTATTGGTAATGCTTGCTATAACTTTCTACACATATGGAAAGCGTAGATTTGATAAATAGAATATTTAACTATTGAAATTTAGCAATTTATTATGCCGATACATTATAAATATAAGATTAACTTAACATTATAATAAAATAAAAGTGCAGAGCTCTGCAGAGGAAAGATACAGAGCCTTGCACTTATTTTATTAGGTACACAAAAAATAAGTGTCAGTCATTGCAAATCATCTCTACACTGATTAGTATCCAATCAATTAAATTAAATCGAAGTATGAAAGAAAATTTTTTATTATATAATTGTGCGCTAAATATGTATTGTTTAGCTTCACCTTTAGAAGGACGATATCATGCAGTTTCTTGTCTATTTCTTGAAAAAGATAGCTACAGCATATAAAAACCCATTACTTCTTACATAGTTAGCTACCCATTTACCTACTGCGGTAAGAGTTTTTTGTTATTTTTCGAGAAGAGTATCTAAGTGTAGATGATTATATAGTTAAAAGAGAAGGGTTTATCCTTCTCTTTTTTATTTGCCTTTATTTACTTCTCTTTAGGATCATGCTCCCACTGCTACTTATTATGTTCTACTTTAACCTTTGGGACATCTTTACTCTCCTCCATTTAATAAAAAGAATAAACTATTGGGACAACTTCTAGCATCTATAATCCAAGCACACCTTACATCACTACCTACTCCTCCCCTACTGTAGTAAGGGTTCTTTTTTATTTTTGGAGTGGACAGGCAAGCTTACTGCAGTAGCTACATAGTATCTAAAGAATTATAACTCCATTACCTAATTAGTATCTAGTTCAGTAGCGCTACCGCATTAATACAAGCAGAATACGCTTAGTGAAGCCCTTCGTGGAATCTGTAAGGGAGCTGAGCCGAAGAGGCGAAGGGGGCGACCGGATGCGGTGAGCTGAAATAACTGAGACATGAAAGGCGAAAAAATAAAAAGAATGAAAGTAGGTATCAACATGAGAAAAACAAAATGGTTTGACTTTCGCAGCTTCTTTTATAACCCTTCTTCGACTTCCTCAATGAACCCTCGTCCTATTGCTGCTTATTCCTTTGTTCCTTTTAGTCCACTTGCCATGCTTGATCCTACCATTCTAACCATAGGAGGTATTGTCTTAGGAATTGCCTTCATTGAACGGATGTTAGAGCGATTGGGTGTCATAGACCTTGCCGATCAGTTTGAAAAAGTGATGCGGTTTATCTTACCTGTCACCTTTTATGGAGCCTTATTTTACTTCTTTGCAACCCTTATGTTTTGAGGAGGGTTTAGATGTTTGAGAAACTAAAATTGCGTGGAAAGCTTATTAAAGCGTTTCGTACAGCAGAGATTTATCGGGTCATAAAGCGTGGGGATCGTACCTCCTATCAATTTCCGAAGATCCATCGGATCGATCATCAGAACACCTACACTCGGTATGCTTTTTCCTTACTGAACGGTATTGATCCTGAACTTTTAACGAAAAAAAGATGGGCCTTACGACAAGTATTAGGCAGCAATATTGAAGTGAATGGCAGCTTAAAGAACTTTAGTATTACCGTTCATCACAAAAGCCTACCTAAGATGCTCCATTATAGGTATGAAGTCATTCATCCTCATATTGAGAAAATGGAGCTTCCCGTATGCATTGGTCAAGATATCTATGGAAACCCCGTTTCATGGGACTTTGCCGACTTAGAAACCTTATTGATATCTGGCGAAATTGGAGCCGGAAAAAGCAGTCTCATGCGTGTGATCCTCACAACATGGGTGAAATATACATCGCCTGATGATCTGCGATTAGTATTAGTCGATCTCAAACGAGCTGATTTAGGGCTGTTTCATGGGATTGAGCATGTGGATGCGCTTTGCTTTGAGGCAAAGGATATGAGAAAACCTTTTGCTTTATTACGAGCTGAGATGTATCGAAGAGGCGATTTATTGTTAGAGCATGGGGTGACGCATATCAGAAGGCTACCTTTTAAGCTGCCTCGTATCGTTGTGGTAATTGATGAAATGTCCATCGTGAAGAGAGAAACGGATCTTGTAGAGATGATTCAACAGTTTGCGAGTCAAGGTCGAGCACTAGGTGTTCATACAATTATTGCGATGCAGCGTCCCGATGCCGATTTGTTAAATTCAGCACTAAAGGCAAACTTACGGGTTCGGATCTCTGGAAGGCAGGCCGATGCGATAAATGCAAAAGTAGCCGGAGTGATCGGTGCCGAAGAAATCGATGCCGCAGCCAGGGGGCGTATGAAAATTAAAATTGATGAGGTGAAAGAGTTTCAGGCCTTTTTCTTAGACGAAGGAGCTTGTAAGGGAATACTTTCTCCTTATAAGGTATTGATACATGATCCAGAGCCGAATATAGAAGTTGCACCACAATCCATCTTTGGGTTATTAGAGAAGGAGGAGCAGCGATGAGTTTCCGTTTATCTCAACGTGATAAAGACATCATAGCGTTTATTAGTCAATTTAGAGCCGTGGATCGAGACTCATTAGTTGACCTATTCTTTAAACAACTGAAATCGCCCGTAAATGCATGCAATAGTGTCATGGTACGTTTATATCGATTAGGGCTAATTGAACGCACACAGCAGTATTCTCCAACCGTCTATTTACCTGTAGATGCCAAAATCAAAAAGAACTCTCAAAAAATATTACATTTCCTTTCTATCTTGGATGTCTATAAACAAATGTGCACGTATAGCACACCTAAACAGGTCATTGTCGAAGATAAGCCCACGGGACGAAAAGGAGGGGTTGAACCGGATCTGTTTTGTATTTTTAAAGGATCTCCTTTTTGGATTGAAATACAACGCAATCAGTATTCAGAACAGAAAATGCAAGCGAAGATTAACCTTTATGAAGAGTTTTTCTTTTCGGATGAATGGCAGGCATTGCGTTGGCAGCCAGAGGATCGAACAGCCATCTTCCCTTCCGTTATGTTGATTACACCTGGTCGGTATGCGGTATCTTCAGAGCATATTCGTATTATACAGGTAACTAGTATTCATGAGCTTATGGAGAAATATAAAGGGTCTTCCAAACAGCCAAGAAATACAAATCAAAGGATGTCCCCTTCTTCTGGTGGAATTAAAATTAATCTCACATAATGGTGAAGAACATAAAAAGCTATCTCGGCATTAGCAAACGAGATAGCTTTTTATAGGATTGCTAATTATAAAGTACTAAAATATAACCGCAAGTAAACAATAGCACATTTTTGTCATTATGGATATTTTTGGATAAGTTAGCATATATATAAAAGGTAGTCTTTTTATACGTCTTTTCTTCACACACACCTGGAGAGATCTCCGTCATATCAAAGGTGTATAAAAGGCTGCATATCCGATTAAAGGTACCCACGAGAGAACCCTTTTCCTGTAAGGGTTCTTTTGCTTTCTTGCTTCCTTTAAGAGGCATTATGTTAACTAACTTTGTATACCATATACAGCGTAAAAACAGAAGAAACCACCTTGGAGAGAAGGTGGTTTCTTCTTATTACACGACTTTATCCAATGACACCTATTGGCATCTTGAGTAGTTTGCTCAAAATACTATTTATTATCCAGCAAGAGTATAAATTACTTTCTACTATTTGTCCGAACTAAACAATCTGTAAAAAAGATAATAGCAAAGGGAATAGCAGAAACACCTAAAATTGTAAGAAAGACTTTATGAATTTTACCATTCATTTGTATGAATCCACCTTTATATATTAGAGTGAATATTTTAGCTGTTCTTAAGTAGAATGCTCAGATAAAGGAAAAGTATGTATAACAAATAGCAGCTTGAATTAAGCTGCTATTTGTTTATGGTTGCCGATAATGTGTTTTATGTTAACTGGAAATGAAGATATATCTTCATATGGACAGTTTAGATTTTGTTTATTTTGGTTAAGAATAGAGATGTCACCTTCCGAGGGTTGACTAATGACAGGCAGGCACTAATTAATGACCTTCTATTTGTTAAAATAGAGGGTTATTGTGTGTAATTGGGCTGGAAAATAGATAAAGAGACAGTAATTATACTTCTTATATATCAAAAAAATCTTTTGTGTGTTTACTATTGTCTACTTTCTTTACAACGTTCATAATTTTTCTCAAAATCTGGGGACTAGGTATGTACTCTTTTTCATTACAAAGCCTTGTAAGAGTTCTTCTTGATACTTTACTTTTTTCTGAAAATTCAACTTGTGTAATACCTTCTTTATCTAGCCATCTTCCAAATTTAGAGCGCTTTGGATTCTTCCACCAGAACATGATTAACAACTCCTTTTATTAACATGTTCTCCATATTTCAAAAAAAAATACTCACTTTGGCTCACTTTGGCGCATAATAGTCAAGGGACTAATCATATACTTTAGAAAGTAATAGAAAGACCCGAATTTTAATATTTGATTAGATATAGAATAATGTCGATATTTTTGTCATAGACATATAGCATGAATACAGTTAAGACCGCCTTATACACTGATACATAATGGGCGGTCTTTGTTATGAATATTCGTATCCGAATAGAAAAGAGCCTAGTTTCTAAAAATAGAAGCAAGGCTTTTTTGGGGTTTTGGTGCAAAGAATACGTAGTAGAACACAGAATGTCAGTTTTATTTAAATAAATAACTTATTGAATTAATCCAAATAATTTACGAATCAATTCTTTAGACAGTTTAGCGCACTTTGTCTACTTCAGTCATTATTTAACTTTCCAGCTCTAGTAGCTTCGTTAAATAATGATTCTAACTCCTTATCTGCTAATACTGAGCGATTCTACACTTGAATTGAAAAGAATTTTATGTAGCTTCGCTAGGGGCGCCATGTATCGCAATGATTTTGCACTTTCTCAATATAAAAATAAGTACAATTTCGCCATTAAAGCGACCGTCATTCACTATCTTGTATTTTATTTGTACAAGTTTATGTGCAATTTGTTCAACTTAAGTTAAACTTACACTCAAGAGTGTATAAAGTTAAATGCAGCATTCGTAATGTAGTTCAACTCAAGTTAAACTCACACTCAAGAATGTGCAAAATTTAATGTAGATTACAAAAGGTTATATCTTGTTTTGTGTAGAACTATATATTTAAAACTATGGGTGTTTGAAATTGGATAGTACTTTATGAAGGATTTCGAGCAAATTTAGTAGTAGATTTGATATAATGTTAACCAGTATAGAAATCTTGTCTTAGAACAAGATAAGGAGTGATTGATTTATGGCTCAAACACAAGAAGAACTATCTTATCAAATAAAAGATGTTGCGGAGATACTAGGATGGTCTCAATCCAATGTGCGAAAATATATGAAATATATGAATTTGCAGGGTAGTCGAACCGAGGGCGGTCATCGGCGCTTTAGTCAGCAGGATTTAAATGATTTGCTGGAAGCAAAACGTTTAAAAGAGGAAAATGACTACTCTTTAAAAATGATTCAAGCGCATTTTAACAAGGAATTGAACGATGAAATGATTGAGAAAAATGAGTCTCTCAAGTCGTTTTTAGAAGAATCAGTAGAGGAATTACAAGACCAAGTAGAAGGTAATGCAGAAAAAATAAAATCAATGGCTGAGTTGTTTGATAGGTTTGTTAAACATACTGAAAATCAAATAAAACAGATATCTGAAAATACTACTCAAGAAATACTATCTCTTCAGCAATTAATGCGAACTTTACCAGACATTAAAAAGTCTGAACAAGACCAGCAAAGATTGAGAGAGGTTGAAGCGAAAATAAGACTTCAAGCACGGCAAGAAGCTGTTGAATTGTGGAATCAAAAACCGGAAAGTGAAAGATTTACACGAAGTGGCTTTTTAGGTCTACAGAAAACCGAAAAATTAGGAGAAAGACAGGATTTTATTGAATCATATATCGATAAGAAAGTCCTTCAATATGTTCAAAGTGATGAAAGTGTTAATTAATATATGGTTTATCTTTCATGTGAAATTAAATGAGAAGTAACACAACGTAAAAGATCCTCTTGCTTCGCACAAGAGGATCTTTAAAAAATGTTCTATTTATTTTTATAGTCTTTTCATAACCTATCTGAAGGGAATGACTGTTTTCTAGCTCTTTGAGAGTAAAGAAGCAGAGACAATGCGCTCATTTGATAGGTATGTCTTTTCCTTTGAGAATAGCTTTAACCCCATAATATCAGGGTGAACCTTTACGTTTACGGAATGATAATGTAAACCGTAATCTTCTACACTGGGAAAATCATTGTTGAACTTCTCATTGTACTCAGGTTTGAAATAATTAATTAGAGCTGCTTCCGTTACACCTATGATTTGATTATTTAATTCCAGAGGAGGATTCTTTGTTATCTCTTCTAGTTGAATTAGATCTTCGTCCTCACTATCTATTTCCTCTAATAATTGTGATTTGAACTCTAATAATAGAAGGGCTAGGTCTTTTTCTGGATATTCACGTAAAAGATCTGCTTCTACCTTCTGTAGCATGGGATCAGTCATTAACTCTTCAGCAGGAAGGCGTTCTCCATTTACTCCAAATGCCTGCCCAATATAAACGATCTCTGTATCTAGGTAATACTTTGAATGCTCACGATAGACTTGAAGAAGACTTAACTCGATAACACCCTTTTCCCACCCTGTAAATACCATTGCTTTACGTGGCTGCTCGTATTCAAATTCAAATTCCCTGTGATCAAATCCTGGGATAACACTTGGAAAGACGGAAACTTCAAGCGTCTCCCTTGAAGTATGTTTGCCTGTTCCCACAATTACATCAAAACGTATATGATTTTCAGAGAATTGGACAGAATCTTCATCTATACTTAGTTTTGGGATAAGAGTAGCTACATATATATTATATCTTCGATCATCTGGCGATAAATGACCTAAATTATAAGGGCAACACAAGGTTAGATGATAAGCCCATGTTTGCAGTCCAAACTCTGACATATAGTTGGTATTCATAGCTGCCTCCTTCGATTTTGCTTTATTTATGATGTTCATAGGCCACAGGGACTTTATCCATTTTCATGGTTTTGGCCACAATATAACGACGATAGCCATCTTTTAAGACCTTAGAGCTTTTATCAATCGTTAACGGCTTATCAAGGTGTCCTGTACGCTTCACAAATTCAATGACTTCCTCTGTTTTCACAGGGTTTGGACGTGTCTTTAAGAAGGCTTCAGGAACGGTTATCTCGTCAAAGTTCACAACATCCTGTGTCCCTTTTGGTTGAGTCGGCAGCTGCTTCTTTTGGGGCGCAGCCTTTTTCTCTTTTACAGGCGCTTCTTTCGCTTCTGGCTGTATAGTTTTCGTTTCTGTTGCTACAGGCTGAGAAACAGAATCTTGCTTTTCCTCCTGCTTGGTAGCTGCAACCTCTTGTGGTACCTTAGAAACCTCTTGTTTCGCTTCTTTTTTATCTTGTGAATCATTAGCTTCTTTATCGTTTTTATTCGGGAGAACGGTAATCTGGAAGCAGATGATCCCAATTTCCCCGGGGCACTCGTCAATGGGAATATCTAACGTTGGTTCTCCTTGAACTAAGATTTTTTCATGCATAATACTCTTTTTTGTCAGTCCGGTTTTATTAAAGGCTTTCTTGGCAACAAACACGGTATACGAAATAAAGGTGCTCTTTTTCAGACCTTTAGGCGCAGAAGGTGAACCTTTTTCTCGCATATCAAAGGCAACGTAACGGTCATATTCTCGTAATGGTCCTGTCGCAGAACCTGTTAGGGTCATTTTATGTGGCATCGGGATCTCCTCCTACATAGATTTATATATTGATTATTTAGAAATATGTTCTAAATAATAATACTCTTACTAAACATCAGCTTCCAAGGGATTTCTTCACTTTTTGATTATGAAACGGTGTCCTGTAATTGGGCATGTTCGTGCAATAAAGCTTGTTCATCTGGTGTTAAGGCTTGTCCAAGATCTTGTTTAAGCTGCGCCATTTCTAACGAACTGTACGTAGTACTGTGTTCTTGAAGTAAGTTTTCTTCTTCTGGTGTTAGTTCTTGCCCTAAATCTTGCTTTAATTGAATCATTTCAAGCTGTTGATCCAGAGAAATAGCTGTTTCTTGTGTAGACTCTTTTTGCTCCTGTTCAGCTTGTAACCAAGCAGGAACCATTTCCTTACGGATGATATGTTTAGGCGTAGGAAGAGCTACTTCCTCATCTTTTGTATGTATGTCTGACTCAGATGGTTGTTCTTCCTTATTCCCTTTTAGTAGATTGGTAAATTGATTGTAAGCAATTTGATAAACAAGGCGGCACATTTCATCCAGTGATAGGGTAGTACCTTTATGATTCGCCTCATGGACATATTTATCTAATCCTACAATCGCTGTATAAGCGACTTCATGTACTTGTTCTTTCACAATCTCAATCTCTGTATCTCGTTTTACAGCTTTTGCAGCATTTTGAATACGAGCATAAAAATCTTTTAGGTGATGACCATATTTACCTGCATACACGTTATTTACTTTCTTAGGAACACCTTTGATATAAGCGAATGACTGTGAAACAGACATTAAATGATTATTTAAATGATTTTTAGGTAAATCAAGGTTAATAAAGGGGGACGATGCTTTTTCGTCCTCAAAGCTTGTTGTATCAACGTTTTCGGCACGTTCTGGACTTGTCACAGGACTTGTCACAGGAGTTGTCATTTCTTCTTGGTGAAGTGTTTGGACACCTGTTGTGTCATGTGCAAAAAAGATTTCGTCACAAATTTGATCAAAGTTCTTATGGCTTTTAAGGATAAACACATAGCTATCAGGATGAGCACCTGTTGTATCTTCTTTGATATAACGTGCCACGATCATAAACGGTGTTGCCTTTAAAGACTTCACAAAGCGAGAAACGGTACTTTGGGACACTTCAAATTTTTGCATAAGTGTTTTTGAGTGAATGGCTTGAATGCCTGTGGCAACAAGGTTATAAATCACGTAATCTAACATTTCCATACGTTTTTTAGGGAATTCTTTATGTAGAGCTACTTGTTGTTGTTTAAAATGAGTACGAAGTGTTTCTAAAAACGCTTCTTTCTTTTTGCGAAGGGTCGGTTTTTCTTTCCATAACCAAGTGAATCGTCCATTGAAGGTATTTACATCTTGTAAATAGCAAGTTAATATCTTTGTCATTTGTTCATCTTCTCCTTTAAGGAACACAAAAAAGACACTGTCTCCCTAATGAAAGGAAAACAATGTCTTAATTAAGATAAACTAAGCCCTTGAAATAGATGTCAATTTCGTATAAAATAAAACCATAAGTTTTATTTTGTACAAAACTAATTCTATTAACAAGAGACTTCGACAAGTGTTTTCCCTACCGTAACTAGGGGGAACGGTTTAAGAGTGTTGTCCGCACTTCTTAAACAGTTGAAGTCTTTTTTCTATTCCGCACGTTTTTGTTAGTTTTATTATAGCGTTAACTAGTCTCATAATTCAATAAAAATTAGCAAAATATATCAAAACAAGTATATTTAGCTACGAGTGATCCTATATTGCTGTAGGAATCACCTTTATCATATATGAGTTTTTTAGAGTAGGGGAGGGGTAAAAAAATACCCCTCCTCAATTATTTAAAATTATGTTATAATGTCGAAATTTTAACGCCGTTGAAGATTTAGTAAATACTACAATTTCAATGATAATCGGAAATGGTACTCCTGGGTAGGGTGATTTTTTGTAATCCTTTTTTGTAAGGAGGGTGAGAAAAAATCACCCTATGCAGCATGGTGAAAATATGATAAGAGTAGTTTCTACTTCATGTAGAAGCTGCTTTTTTGTTGAATCCTAGGAGTAGAAATTCCCCTGTACCTCTGGCTATTTGTACCTATTTAGTAGCATTGTTAACGCTAAGTTGTCATTTATTGAGTTTCTTTTTCACATTGTTTTCAACTCATTGGAAGTAGCTTTCGTAATGGCTGTTAAATCTCATTCTTTCTTTTATTCGTAGCTGAACCTGTTAAAAATGTTAGCAATCGCATCACCGAGATATCTCATTTTGTGTTCAATTATGTGTCATCCTAAATGGATTGATAGGTATCCTCATCAAGTGAAATCATTTGGAGTGTTTTATTCATCACCCTCATATTCTCTGATCAATTCCTTTAACATATTATTTAGGTTTTTCATTACAACTGCACAATGTTTTATCATTTTAATATTAGCTTTCATTAAATTTTCAAGACATTCTTCCCAGCTAGATTGTTGACTAAAATAGCTAATGTGTGAACTAGTTTTTTGAAAATTAGTTTCATGATTGAGCTTGTTTCTTTGTCTACCAATCAAATTTTTTAACGGCAATACGATCAACATTTCTTATTTTAAGTTCCATATTTTATTTGAAATTCCAAAAGTAGTGGTGCCCTTTAAAAAATAGAGAGAAGAGCATAAGGGGTTTTTGCCCCCACAGGCTGTGTGGGGTTAGGCAGAGCCTAACAAAACCTCGGGTACAAGGAAATGTTTGCAAGAACCCCCTCAGCGTACCCTCGAATTAAAGGACAGTCCCTTCACCGCACCTTCAGTGATTGCAACATTTGTGCCAGAAGCCCCTTCACCGACCCTTCATAGTTGATAAATGTCCCCTCAAGGGTCACTTCATTTTGAAGTGTTTTTTGAAAAAAATAAGACAGAAGCAAACGATCTTTTTTATTTCTTTCGCACGTTCATGGTCAAAACGGCCATTTCTTTTTGCCTACAATACAAGTGATTTACGCATGCTTTTTTACCATTTACGAATCAATTTTTATTCTATAAACGATTACCGTTCTAGAAAAATATACGTTCACAAGATGTCGATATTTATTTTTTTCATGTTCACATAAGTTAGAAAAAGATTTTATAAAAAAGAAAATGAAAAGCTATGGAAAAGCCGAGACAGAATCAAAAATTGTGGTAAAAAAAGATGTGATTCAATCTAATGATGGAAGCATTCAGCTCTATGAAGGCGATCAAAAAAGTCTACAAGAAAAGATCCAAAAATTAAGTGGAAAGCAATAGGCTTTAACCAGGAAGTGAAAAAACACAGGGGGACCCAAAGGGGACGTGGCTTCAAAATAGGGTGACATAAAGGGGACATTGGAGTTTTAAAGGGGGACGTAAAAGGGACGTACACCAAGAAAAGGGGACTCAAAGGGGACATTTGGTGACTTTCTTTGATATCACGGTTTTGCTAGGCTTTGCCTAGCCTATCATCCTATGTGATAGCAAAAACCCCTTATGCTCTTCTCTCTTTTGTAGTGGGGAAGCACAATTTACAGGAAAGGAACGAATGTCACGGATATGTTTTTAAAAAATATCATTCTGATTGCTGTTGAAAAAATAGATGAAATGACGAAAGAAAAGAATATTTCTTTCAAAGAATTTTAAAAGTGAGCTTTAAAAGGTGGGAGGTGCCGAGAAAGAAAAGGATTATGACAAAGGGAGAAAAGAGAACTCACAAAATGGATGCATGAAATTTTTTGCACGGAATAATGGAGCATATTCTACAAATAAAAGAAATGCAACATAAGAAATGGAACGTTAAAAAAAGCAAAAGTTTGAAGACGGAATGAAGGTTGAGGCGTCTTCTTTTTTCATACTAGGCAGGTGGAAGGAGGGAAGAAGCAGCAAGCAAACCAGGTAATTAAAATTTGATTATTATCAATAAGTACTACAACAAACTTGCTTATTTTCACAGTGGCTATATTGAAATCGTTGATCCAGTAGCAACGGGTAAAACGTGGGAGAAAACACCTGTTAACTTCTTTAAAGTCGTAAATAAGATTAAAAATCGTGATTAATATACGGGCCATATACATGATATAAGGTTTGACGTAATGTCTCACTTCTTTCTCCCTAAATATTCTTTCTACTCTTTGTTTTTTCGACATTTTTTATGCCTTTTCTTTTTTATAATGTAAAGTACATAGAAAGCATAAGACACGAGGAGGAACGCAGATGAACATGATAGCAGGTGTAGAAATAAGAGAAGAAAAGATGCCACTAAATGATGAAGAGATTGTTCAAGCGTTTCAAAAAGGCGACGAAGATGTTTTCAATCTGCTCATAAAAAAATATGAGTATTTGGTCTGTTCAAAGGTAAAAAGATACTTCCTATTAGGAGGAGATCGAGAAGATCTCTTACAAGAAGCAAGGCTAGGATTATATAAAGCTGTTCGCGATTTTAAAATAGAAGGGATGAGTTCATTTAGGGGATTTGCTGATCTATGCATTACACGTCAACTCATTACAGCTATAAAGGCAAGTGCTCGTCAAAAACATTCCCCCTTAAACAATGCCATCTCTTTAAACATACCTAAGAATTCAAAGCGATTGGAAGACGATTTGATTCTTATGGAGATGCTTCCTCATCCACGTGCTGTAAACCCCGAACAAGCTACCGTGGAAAAAGAAAATAAAAGAGAAAGGGAACAGATATTACAAGAAATACTGTCACCTATTGAAAAAGATGTATTCGCTCTATATATGAAGGGACAAACGTATATACAAATCTCTCAAAACCTACATCTTTCTCAAAAAACAGTAGATAATGCACTTTACCGAATTAAGAAAAAAATGAAGCATCAAATGCAGTATCTGTATTTACAGCAATCATCCTGACAGACGTAGATAATTTTCTATAAGCTATTCGTTCTAAATTCGTACAACGCCTACTGCATAGATACTGCTTTATTCTTTTATATGTTCTCTTGTTTATAATAAAGATAACGATGAGTAAGCTAATAGAAGGTGATGGAAATGAAAGGACAACAATGGAGTACAAGGTTTAATGATGTAAAAGAGACGATCCAATCAATTCTCTATACATGGAACCCCCTCTCTTTGCATGCTTCTGAAGAATATGAGTATGAAGCTACGTGGATTCTTCCTATGGTATACAAAGTACCAAACGTTGAGAGTCTGGCGGTTGAGATAACAGATATATTAAATCAGTCATTTAATAGTACGTTAACAAAAGAAGAGTGTATAGGAATTGCGCAGCAAATCTGGGAGCAGATAAGAGAATAGATAAACGCAAGCTTATAGTTAGATAAGTGCTTAAAAAGGAGAGATTTCTTCCTAAGCCCCACTTCTGAGACGAGTTAGGATATACAACTTTATTTACTATAAGCTATCTTTAATACCTGATAGAAGACACCTGCCCCCAAAATAATTATTGAGTTTTAATGGATTGATGATGAGTGGAACTAATATTTTGTAGAAATTTCGGGTTCGAAAAGCGTTGATTTATTACAAATAATAAATTATCCTAATACTAGTAAAAAAAGGAAGGGTGGACGTGAAACAATGATTAATTAATCCTATTTTCTAAGAAAAAATTCGTTAAATAATACGATTGTTTTTTTCTGAATAGGATTAGACTGTACTTTTACATACAAATCAAATTGATCATTGTATTCCTTTCTTTCGGAATGTCATGCCAATATTGTTGTACTGTACTTCCCCCTGTTCAGAAAATACGCAGGAGGTTTTTTGTTTTGGAAGAGAAATTACCCGTAAACCATTCAACCAAGTTGTTTGGAAACCGTGTTTTTCAAGCTATTATTATCTCTGGGTTATTCTTGCAAATAGGGATATGGGTTAGGAATTTTGCTGTACTTCTTTTCATAATGGAGAAGACACACGGAGACCCATTTGCAGTATCTTTAATATCTGTAGCAGAATTTGCACCAATTTTTATTTTCTCCTTTATTGGCGGAACATTTGCAGATCGTTGGCGTCCAAAACGTACTATGGTGTGGTGTGATATTTTAAGTGCAATATCTGTATTTGCTGTGCTTATCACGCTTATACTTGGATCTTGGCACGTAGTATTTTTCGCAACTTTAATCTCTGCAATCCTTTCCCAATTCTCTCAGCCTTCAGGGATGAAACTGTTTAAAATGCATTTACCGGAGGAGCAAATGCAGGTAGGGATGTCAGTCTATCAAACGGTCTTTGCGATATTCATGGTTCTAGGACCAATACTGGGGACATTTTCCTTTCAAGCCTTTGGTATAAATCTCTCCATTGCGATCACAGGTACAGCCTTTTTACTTTCAGCAGCAGCACTCACTTTTCTACCTTCTGATCGAAAGATGGAAGAAGAGAATGGAACTACATCACTGCTAAGTGAAATGAAAAGTGGTGTTAAGTATGTTTTGGGGAAGAAAGAGTTGAGCCTGTTAGGTCTATGCTTTTTAGCAGCTGGACTAGGAATAGGGTTTATTCAGCCTCTCTCCATTTTCCTTGTAACAGAGCAGTTGGGTTTAGCAAAAGAAAATCTCCAGTGGTTACTTACAGCTAATGGAATTGGCATGATCTTAGGCGGAGCAGTAGTAATGATCTTTGCCAAAACAGTAGCACCGCAAAGGCTGCTGGCATTTGGGATGGTTGGTAATGCAATAGGGTTTGCCATAATGGGATTATCAGTAAACCTATGGCTGACGCTGGGAGCTCAGTTTCTAAATGGTCTCATGTTACCGTGTATTCAGATTGGTATCAATACGATGATCTTACAGAGAACGGAGGCTGCTTTTATTGGCAGGGTCAATGGGATTTTAAGTCCTCTCTTTACGGGATCCATGGTATTAACGATGAGTATAGCTGGAGTTTTAAAAGAGCAGTTTTCATTGGTTGCCATATTTGAGGCAGCAGCAGTCTTGTTTATTATAGGTTTGCTTTTTATATTACCTCTATATAATCTAAAAGAGGAGACAAAGCAGAAAGGTATAGAATTAGGAGAGTAAAAAACTAATTATGAATGCTTATCTAAATACCTATAATGAAAAACAAAGCATTTTCATTGTAAAAGTACAACCAAAGGAAATTAGAATGTAATACGGTATGTTTTAATTCTAAAAGATGTGGTACACATATAGTACAGTATCAATATCATTTAGAATTGAATGCTGTGAAAGGTTAAATACTTAGCTTAATGAAGGGACTGGTTCGGTTTTGAAAGACGTAACAGCGACTTCAGCAAATGTATTACCCCAATTGACAAGTAGGGATTGTGATTTAATGAATGGCACTCTCGTTATAAACCGATATACGTAACGAAAGGGCCTCACAAGGGCAAATGAACATGAGAATTATTTTGTTGTAAGAGAGGGGAGCCTGCATCATTTTTGATGCAGGCTCTTATTATGTTGATGATATAAAGTAAGGTATAGAAGGATTGAATCCCAATATTGTTTGTAGATACAAGTTCTACATAATTTGAATAATTGTTGATATATGTAATGTTTTGTAGATAACTAAATTGCTCCCACATATTGAATATTTAACCTATATCAAGTACAATGAGTTGAATATAAGTTCAACTTAAAAGATGAGGTGTTTATAAATGAAAATTTCACGTTTTAATAAAGATTGCGGTAACTCTGTTGATATGAACATTATGGATGGATATCTATTTGATTTTCCAACGAATGTAGTTGAACTTCAAAAAGAAGCAGCTGACTCCTTTTTCACAGATGCGGTGACAGCTCCAGAAGAATTTAAGAAGCGTATTTTACTTTCTACAACCATTGAGGGCGAAGAGAAAGAGCGTTATTTCTTAGTAGGTGACATTGCAGCTAGTCAATTGCTTGCCAACAATCACATTAATAAATTACATAATAAAATTACAAGTCATATTCCATACATCACCTTTTTAGCTGCGATTGCGTATTACCATGCGTTACATGCGAAGGATAAAAAAGACAACACAATTGAAATTGACTATTTTTCTACTATGTTACCAATCTGGCTCCTTAAGAAAGAAAGCACATTTGGGGCAGCTCAAAAAGCGATGGCTAATCGCTTCTTAGGCGACCACACGTTTACCGTGCATACGCCTGGTTTTGAAAATACGTTAAAGGTAGTAGTGGAAGAAAGTGCCTGCTTAAAAGAGGGAGAAAGTGCACGTTTTGCGTTAAAAAAAGACTTAACTCTTGAAGATCGTGAAGATGCGAATGAGTATGTAGAATGTGAAACGGTTATGGTGGACATTGGTGGCGGTTCCATTGATGTAGTTATTCTACCCGAAGGGTTAAAAGCTGCCAATAGTCGTGATTCATTCCAAAGTATTGAAGGCATTCCTTATTTAGCGCATATTGATAAATTGCGTAAAGAGAAATTCCTAGAACTGTTTACAGACTTACGTGCCTTTGATCAATTTATTCTTGATAACTACAGCAAGCAAAAGTTTGTATTAAAAAACGAGAATACAGGTGAATCTATTGATTTAACAAGTACAATTAAATCTTCACTACGAGAATATGTGGAAATCTTATTGGCTAAATTAAATGATGTTGCACCACCACCAGCGAATAAACTACGTAAGTATGTATACTGCGGCGGGGTAGCTCCTACTTTAGAAGTAGCTATCATGAACAGTATGCGTGAAAAAATTGGAGAAGAACGTACGGAAAAGTATCATAAGGTTCCCCAGGATAGCCGCCATTTAAATTTATTTGGCTTAGAAATTCGTAGTATTGGTTATGTTCAAAAGAAGCAAGCAGCAGAGAAGAAAACCGTTAAATCCTAACAACGTAGGTGATAGGGATGTCAGAGCGTCAAAATGCGTTTACCATTAAGACAAATCGATTGAGTGATGAAGTTTATAATAAACTAGCTTCATATGCTAAATCGCGTAAGTTAGGGGATTATATTTCATCTTTAATTCTACGTGATCTAGATGATTCATCTACTGGAAGAAAAGCAATTGAAGACAAAAAAACCTACGAAATGCTTGAACATATCAAGAATGAATTAGCTGATTTAAAAACATTAGCCAAAACAACAGGTTTTGTAGGAAACGATTCCTTCAAAGAAGAAGAGCCTTCTTCAAAGGTTCCACAACTAAAAGAAGGAAAGATTGCAGATTTAGAAAATATATCTGGCTCATTAGACGATGACGACTTGGAAGAATATAACGATTTTTAAACAGTAAAACCACTAGATTCCATCCTAGTGGTTTTTTCTGTTTTACATATCACTACTTAGAAGATGGTGATTCATTCATCTTAGGTAGTTTGCTCAATTAAGATATCAACCATCCATATAAATATTTCTCTAGCTATGAAACATTTATGTAGCAACAGGCTTAAACCTGCTACTACTTTGGCGAGTTCCTTTATTCATCACAAATAATTATAGAATATTTATCAGTCGGAAAATAGATCGCTTTACTTATCATAGGATGTAGTACTTTCTTGTGATGAAGAGAATAAATTCTTTAAGTCAATGTTTTCTATGTCAGTCACATAAGCTACAATCAAAAAAATAAAAATAATCCAGTATATGATTTTTTTCAATCCCCCCAACTCCTTCACTAAAAACAGTATGATGAGAAACGCTCAGGATTGCAATAAATGGACATTTAACTGCGTAATAAAGGATACTTTTTTCTGGTAGCTTCTCACTAACAACATTTCAACACTTTTGCATCAGAATCCCCTTAACTTTGTATAGTTAATTTATAATTGAGATTGTTCAATATAGATAGTCCTAAAAGGTACACCTTTTTATACTGTGTAAAATCAAATAACAGAACGTCTATTTAGTTTATAAAATAAACCTTTATAAATGTATAAAAAGTATTTTACCTTTATATACTATATGTCATATTCAATTTTAGATCATTGCGTACTTGCAATAATGAATAACATTCTATATGTTGAGCAAACTACAAAAGAGCGTGGAAACTCCATCCATGTACAATTCTTTTTTCTTTTTGCAAAAAAACTATCCTACTCGCATAGGATAGTTTTTTCATTTGCTGTTAGTATATTTTTTAGAAAACAGGAACAAAATGTAATCAAATACCTTCCGACATTGGTATTTGCAACCTACTTTCTTTAATGAAAAGCTACTGTTGAGGCACAGTCGCTTTTCTATTTTAGGCTGTATATGCCGTGTTTTATGACGGGATGATGCCTTTTTTTATCAACAATGTGTCAGTAGTGCTACAAGATGTTTCATTTTTTATACATACGTGTATCAAAGGTTATAGGACATCGTTCTCATGGTATACTATCGATTAATGACAAAACATTGTATATGCAGCATGTTTTGTTCTTTTTCTGCTTAGGAGGAACAATTTCACTGTTTGTTGTTCCTGCTTTTTATTTTATATAGAAAACAATGAATTACTCTCCAGAGTACTATTATCCTTAGTCAAGGGAGTTGAAATATTATGAAAAAGACAGAGCACATCAAGAGGTATGAGCAAGGTATTACTAGTAAGTTTGCTGTGTACAGCTTTCCATATGTTTATGACTTTTCTATTTACGCTATTGACATCTTTTATACTGATACAGAAGACTACTTCTTTGGCTGTGCTAAGAACA
>Ga0209463_1000467_pt1 | contig 32147 bp, 26 predicted proteins | sample AgamicMgSfrz_FD_187169 | JGI IMG/M metagenome (GOLD analysis project Ga0209463, IMG submission 187169) | Agave microbial communities from Guanajuato, Mexico - Mg.Sf.rz (SPAdes) (version 2) | ecosystem: Host-associated > Plants > Phyllosphere > Phylloplane/Leaf | place: Guanajuato, Mexico...
CGTGGTTCCTCTTCAATATTAGAAGGAGAGTATCAAATTGAAGAAAATTTATTTAAAGCCTATTGACAAAAGTAATTGGGAAGAAGCAATTAGACTGTCTGTTAAAGAAGAACAGCAAACATTTATTGCATCCAACCTCTATTCTATCGCAGAAGTTCAATTTCTAGATCATTTCTACGCAAAAGGTATTTATCTTGATGAAAAAATGATAGGATTTACTATGTTTGGAATAGATCCTGATGATAATAATTATTGGATTTATAGACTTATGATTGATGAAAGATTTCAAGGGAAAGGTATAGGTAAACAAGCTATATATCTGGTTATTGATGAGATAAGACGAAATAATCACACAAATATTTCTTTAATTATGATTGGATATGCTCCTGAAAACCTTACAGCTAAATTTGTATATAAAAAAGCAGGATTTATAGAGACTGAATTATCACCTTGGGGTGAACAATTAGCTAAGTATTCTTTATGAGCACTTGAATTCTCAACGTTGAGTTTTGGGCTTATAAAAAAACAGTTCAATAGTATAACAATGTAGATAGGAAATGATTTATGCTATATTTTACCTCGTAACATCCTAAAACATACAATAGATAAAAAAGGACGACGCTGAATACGTCGTCTTTTTTATAAAGAGTAAAGTGATTTCTCAAGTTTTTCTTATCACATCAAAGCCAATTATCTCTTAGTTTATATTCAGGTAAAGCTTACACTGTTTTCCATAATGATAAAGCATAAATCCAGTTTGGATCCCCATGCCCTTGATGATTCTGGACTGCTTCATACACTTTTCCCTCGTGTAGAACTCTATCTCCCTTTTTATATGCTTTCTTTGCATCCCATGCTTCATATGGAGCGTTTTCAGTTTTTGTAGTAACTGTGAAAGTATCACTCTGTACAGATTCATTTCCAGCTACATCAACAGCTTTCACTACATATTTATAAATAGTATTAGCAACTAAGTTTTTATCCAAATAAGAAGTCGTAGTGGATGTTGCAATCTTTTTCATTGATCCTTCTGTTTCTCTATAAATATCGTAATGGTCTACACCAATATTATCGTCAGATGGACTCCACATTAAATCTACACTTGACGCTGTTGTTCCCATACTATGTAATCCTTTTGGTTGTGTTGGTGCTTCTGTATCAGGAGCCTCAACAGTCGTTTTCACTATAAGCGCTTCACTTTCTTTTGATACATTTCCAGCTGTGTCAATTGCTTTTATAGTATAAGTGTATTCCATACTTGGTTCTAATTGTTTATTAATAAAATGAGTGCCTGGTACGGTATCAATCAACTCTCCATTGCGGAATACTTGATATCCCTTTACCGCCACATTATCCGTAGAAGCGTTCCATATTAGTTCAATACTATTTGCTGTTACTTTTTGAGCTTGAAGGCCATTCGGAATACTTGGTGCCTCTGTGTCTGGTTTCACATCATTAATCAGATTCACATCAATAACATTATAGAACGCATTCACAGTATCCGCTACATCCCATACAGCTAAAATCACATGGTATCCATTACGGTCAGTAGGTACATTGATTTTATGCGCTACATTATTTGAGGCTGCAGAACCATCATGTTGTACAGTACCAATTGGCTCAAAGTCTGCTCTTGTTAACGCTTTATTTGGATCCCATCCTTTTTTTGTAATGTAATAATGCCACTTGCTTGTTAAGTGTGGCGCTGTAAATTTCCAAGTAAACGTATTTTCCCCGCCATTAATTGTATTTTTAAACCAACGATCTATTGTTTGTTGATCTAAAATACCACCAAATTTGCCGCCGGCAGAAGCAATTTGTCCATCAATTGGGCCGGCTTGCGGAAATCCCTTTGGAGCTTCTAAACTTTGTGGTTCGTACATAATGCTTCCACAGTTTACATTCAGCGCACCGTAAGTTTGGCTACATAAAGCGGAACGGCTACCAGGTTTTTCAACAAATCCGTGCGCGTATGCATTTTGAGGAATAAGAGTTGTGCCAATAATTCCAGCTGCTAATGCAACAGCTCCTAGACTTTTTTTGTTCATTTTTAAATTTTTCAGATGTTTAATCATTCGGTTATTCATGTTCATGTCCCCTTCTTGTTATGCTTTGTAGTGTATGTGGGCTTTGATGTAAAAGTATAACAAGAGAGTAAATTGTTTCGGGTACGCGTAAGTTACGCAGGAAATATAGTGAAGATGTATCCTACCCTATATGTGAAATATTTCACTTGACTGATATATCATCACATAGAAACTACTTATATATGTGCAGAAGTTGTGCAGAAATATTTAACTTTTTATTAACAAAAATAACAATCAATGCTAAAATCAACAATTAAAAAGTAAGATTTATATAGCGAATTGTTTAAATGTATCGGGAGACATATATCGAGATAAATCTTCGAAAAATAATGACAACCCTTGTTTTTGATGCATATTCATAAATAAAGTTGGCTCTAATACAACCTGTACCAGAGCCAAACTATTTACTTTATATGAATAATTTCAATTTTAACAGGGAAAGATTTCAGTCCATATACAGAACTAACACTTGAGATAGGGACAGGAAGATTATGGTCAATGAACGAAAATGATTTATATTTTTTCATTAATTCCGTCAATACAATTTTTGCTTCTAATCTAGCTAGGGGAGCACCTAAGCAAAAGTGTATTCCATGGCCAAATGCAAGATGGGGATTTCGACTACGATGTATGTTAAAACTATCAGGTTCTTTAAAATGAAGAGCGTCACGATTAGCTGATCCGAGCCAAGCTGAGATGATTTGATCTACTTGTAGAGTTTGGCCTCCTAATAGAACCTCTTTTTTAACTTTTCGTACAATTCTTTGAGCTGGTGAACGATACCGCAGTACTTCTTCAATTGCTTTTGGAACAAGAGATATATCCTGTTGTATTTGCTTATAAACATCTGGATGTTCTATTAAACAATATAATGAGTTTCCAAGTAAGTTAGTTGTAGTTTCATTTCCTGCTACCAATAGTAATTTACAAAATGATACTACTTCCTTGCCCGAAATATTTTTGTCTACTTCACTTTGAACTAATAAAGAAATAATGTCATTTGAATCTTTTTTTGATTTTCCTCGATTGAGTTGTATGATTTCTTCAAAAAATTCCTCTAATTCATTTTCTGCTTGTAAACGTATATGAAAAAATTCTTTCAAATAATCCGGATCATCATGACTGGGTGAACTTACTATAATATCAGACCACTTCTTGAATCTTTCCATATCATTAACAGAAACACCTAACATTTCAGCAATTACTATAACCGGTAAAGGATAAAATAACTCTCGGACAATATCAAAAGTTTCACGATTAGATAATTGAATAAGAATATCACTTGTGATTTGTTGAATTCTCGGCTCCCATACCTTTAATGCTTTAGGAGTAAAAGACCGATGAACAATAGACCGAATTTGCGTATGTTTTGGTGGATCCATCCCAAGGATACTTTGTGGAAATGGAGACTTTTTTTTCTCAGGCATAACATTAGAAAAAAACTCTTTATCCTCTAAAACTCTTTTTACATCTTCGTACAAAAAGACATTCCACATGTCAGCTTGAGAATTAAAATAAATAGGTTCTTTTTCTCGCATCTCCTTATACCATGCAAATGGTTCATATGGGTCTCCTAAGGCCTGTTTTCCTACTAGCTTATTTGTAGGAATCATAAAGATTGATTGATAAGGTGTTTTCATATATAACAATCTCCCCTCAAAAAATAATTTGCATTACACCGAATGATATTCACCGAATACCATTCGGTGTAATGCAAATTATACAATAATAATCAAAAGTTTCAAAATTCTTTTTCACTTTCAAGATATCAGTTACTATATAGGTAAGGGGGAATAAGGGTTGCATAAAAAAAATTTAACAAAAAGAAAACAACAAGCTCTACAAACACAGAACAATATATTTCTTGTATTTTTAAATTTAACGAAAAAAAAAGAAATTGAAAATATAACTATTGAAGATATTTGTAAAAAAGCAAATATCTCTATTGGTACTTTCTATCATTATTTCTCTTCCAAAGAAGATATTTATCAAAAGTTATTTCAACAAATTGAAGAAAACCTAAATGAAGAATTGGAAAGTATAACTCAACATACGACAATACAAAAAACTATTTTGAATTTCTTTCAATGCATAGCTAAATATACTACTAAATTAGAGTTACATATAAATCTCCTTAACGATTTCAACAAAAAAATATTTGCATATGAACCTTCATTAATTTACAAAACTCTAAACACTTTTGTTAATCAAGGAAGATTTGAAAAAGAATTAACAAATGATATGAGTGTAGAAGAAATAACAACATATCTTTTTACAGTTGCTAGAGGGATTATATTAGACTGGTGTCTTTTAGGTGGAGAGTACTCTCTAGAGCAGCGAATGAATTCTTATATGAAATTAACCCTGAAATCTTTAAAACCATAAATTTTAGTCACACGGTATGTTTTCTTATCCCAAGTCGTACTTTTAGCTAAATTTTATCATTTAAAATCATATGAATATCTTGATTTTAAAAAAGCAGACCCTTCATAAATGCCTTTTGTTTCTTATGTGGAATTAAATTTCAGTTGAATTTCACAATTAATTAGATTTTACTGAGAACTAAAAAAGAGAGCGTAGCTCTCTTTTTTAACTATTTACTATTTAGTTTTGTTTCAAATTCAGGTAAATTAGTTGAAGCGTTACTAAAATTTTGTTCAGAAAGTTGTATAGATTTTTGTGTTTCTTTCATTCTGTCTTTCATTGGAGCAACACCTCGTACTCCTTCCAGTACAGCATTTGCTAATCTTTTTAAAAATTTTTAGAATTTCACTTGTGCATGTGTAGTAGTTTCTGTAAATTTATCAGATTGACTAGCTGAAACTCCGAATGTAAGAGGTGAAAACGATATAGACGGAGAAACTTGGAATGTTGTTTCTTGATGCAAGTACTTACCATAAGCATCTAACTGAGTAGTAGCTGCTAATTTATCAACTGTATAATAAGAGAATGCGGATAAAGTTAGTACTTTTTCGTTATAACAAGCGTAGGATTTAGTAACATTATTAGGTAAATCAATATTTAAAGCATAGCCAGAAGGCCCTTTTGACCATTTGTTGCTGTCCTTGGTATAAGTTGCACTCTTAGATTTAGTTTTGTTACAATCATACTTTAGCTTCCATTTTTGTTGTCCGTATTGTGATCCTTGAGAAGGAGCCCAAAAAGAACTGTTAATACTTGTTCCTATAACATCTATTTTTCTATTACTAGGCATAACACTCCATTCTATTGAAGTTTTTACTCTGTATTTTTGTTTCGCTTTTAATGAGACTATATTAGTTGTAACTTTTTTATAAGATGTGGTACTTGTATCGCTAGAAAGTTTTGCCACACCATTGCTTTTTTGAACTCTTTTTGCTTCTTCAAGTTGAATTCCATTTAAATATGTGTTCTGATCAATTTCAATTTCTTTACTTGAATTATTAACCCCATTTTCAGTAACTTTAATAAACTTTTCATTGGTAGCTACAACTTGGCCATCAATTTCTAAGTTTTTCATTATTTCCATTTCAGGCATGTCCGAAATTTCTTCTTTAGTGAAACCTAAAGACTCTAAATGTTTTATTTGCTCTACATTTAGCTCAGCAGCTTCAACTTTAATACCATCCAAATTAAATACTATAAACCCCATCAAAAAACCAACACACAAGTATATTTTTTTCAAAATAATCCCCCTTAGTTATTTTTATATTTAAATTTAATGATATATAATAAAGTTGTTGCATTTCAAAGGTTTTACTATTGAATTCGAATTTTTATAAATCTGCTTGATAAACCATATATCGACCACTAGAAAGGGTAACGAATACTTGGTTATCTTTAATTTTTACTACAGTGCCGTTAGAAGTATAATTATTTAATTTTGTTTTTGCTTTAACAGAAATTTTATTATTTCCGTCAATCTGAACCAAAAGCATCTGACCAGTGGAACTAATTACTATTGCATGTTTATCCTTGAGGGCCACCACTTTATTCCATTTATAATTTTTACTTTCTTGATCAGTCAGTTCTGAACTCTCAATCTTTTCCCCTTCTTTATTAAAAAGGGCGAATTTTGCACCCTCTCCAACAGCTATTATAGTACCATCAGAAAGTCTGTCAATTGACGTAATATCATGTTTTGTTGATCCCCAATCCCCAAAGTTGATTACGTTTCCATTTGTTAGTGACATGACTTGATATTTTCCTTTATCACCTACCATCAAGATCAGGTGTCCACATAACTGAATTGAATCGTTAATATTCCAATCATTTGGCCATTTTCCTGTTCGTGTTACGCCATAAGAATCACCATCAAGAATAGCATAATAACCTTTATCGTAAACTAATAAAAGCCTTCCATCCAATAGTTTCTTAACAAATCTCGGATTACGTTTGTCCGATAGTTGTCCTTGATCAACTAAACCTGCAGATGAATCTACAACTTTCCATTTTCCTGATGTACCCGCAATAAAAAAGTTACCATCAGATGTTTTTACAATGCCTTTTGTAGGAAAAGAAGGTTTGTTCTTTTCAAGTGCAACCATTGATCCACCAGATTCAGTGCTTAATACAGCTAAATCAGTAGAATTTCCAACAAAAATAGTATCCCCATCGATACCTACAGCTTCCTGAATAGTGCCAATTCCATCCCATTTATTACTCACAACACCATAAAGATTTGCTGCACTTGCACTTGTAGGTAATATCAGTAAAGCGCTTACAAGTAATAATGTAGATAATTTCTTGAATTTAATCATTTTTCCACTCCTTCAAAATATATTTAATAAACTTTATATTAACATATTAACACAACAGGTAATAAAAGGTAAATGCTACACTATATTTATCAAAAGGATTCAGAATAATTAATTATATCATTCAATATGTATATTCGATTATAAAGGTCTTCCTTTAAATCTGGACCTAATATTCCTGTTACTTTAATTTATAAAAACAACTAACTTTTACAGTACTTCTTCAATAACGTAAATTTTTTCTTTTTCACCAAACGGAAGAAGATTCTTGACTGTTAGCGCTTTGCGTATTACTCAAACCCGACAACAAACATGCGTTCTCCGCCAGGTGTACTTCAGCAAAAGTACTAAATCCTGAAGTGTCATCTGTATGCCTCCCAATCGAAACACAGGTTGGAAGCTTAGTTTCATCCTTATAAATAAAAAAATAGGAGGAGTCTATCGTAACAGACTCCTCCTAAAGAAAACCCTTATATATATGTTGGAAATAAATTCATTTTACTAATAATGAATATTCACCATTTTTATCATCGAATTTATAAACATTCAAATAATATTTGCCTGGTTTCGCTACGAATTTCCCCTTTATAGTATTTCCTTCATCTTCACCACAAGCTACGTAATTTTGCATGTCTGATTCATGATAAAGTACCCATGTCATCCCAATATTTTGTTCATTTACTACAGAAATATCTACTTCTTTTGAATCTGTAACATTAAACGTATAAACATCTGTTTGATCAGGAGTAACCAGATTTCCTTTTACAAGCGTATTAAACGGGAGTAGCTTCTCTTCTTCAAGGGAACCGCCTGTTTGCGGATCTTGTTTTACAGTAACTTTTGTCTGTTCTTTACTTTCTTTTCCTCTACTATCTTTCACAGTTAGTTCCACAGTATATGTTCCTTTTTCTCCATATACGTGGGTAGGATTCGCTTTTGTACTTGTTGTACCATCGCCAAAGTTCCATAGATAAGAAATAACTTTTCCATTTTCACTTGTTGTACCGTCGCTATGGAAATGAATTTCTTCATTTACTATCCCGCTGTATGGTCCATTCATATTTACTATAGTACTCGTTTTTTCTTTTTCCTCGGTCGCAACACCATGAAAAACAATATCATATTCATACTGATTAGCTGCATTTACACGATAGTTTACAAAATAAGCTGTAACTGTTTTATAGCCACTCCACTCTTTTTGGGATAACTGCTCTAAAGTTTGGTTTACTTGTTTACTCATCGCTTTCCAATCTTCAGACTCACCTTTTGATGTACCACCTGTGTACTTGCCTTCCACAATAAATGTATTAAAGAATTGCGACTCATATTTTGTAATTTGTGCATCTTTTATATTTGCTACATCTACAATTTCGTTTTTCACTTCAGCTAACGGCTTTGGTGCGTGTTGAATTAAATAATCATTTGTTACTTGCGGTACATTATATTTATCTTGATTATCAATCAACTGCTGCATATATGCTTGATATTCTGCATTCAATTGTGTATTTTTGCTTAATAATTCACGATACGCGTCATAATTTCTCACATCGTTTGCACGGATTAAATCTTGAATCTTATCAAATGTGTCAAATTGATGATTATACAAATAAGACTGCAGTGCAAAGGAATACTTATAAAAGTCCCAAGATCCATATTTGGCGAACAAAGTTTGCTTTGCTGTATAACGGCTTGCTGGATCAGATGATAAGCCACTTATAATACTTTTACGCGGAACAACATTATTTGTACGTGTAGATCCTGCAAAAAATTCTGCATTCCCTTCTTGGAACCAGGTTAAACGTTCATTTTGATACATTTCTCCGCTTCCAAATAAACCAGGAACCTCATATCTTCCTTGTAAATAGTGAGTGAATTCATGACGGAACAACTCTTCTAAACTATAAATACTCTGCTTTGGCGTACGCTCATATGTAAAGAAAGTCCCCTTCTCTTCAATATAAATTCCACCGTTGTTTGTTTCATATCCATATAATTGTCTATTTAATTGATATTCATCTGGATTATTATAAATTACTATTGTTAGTACATCATCAGCATTACCCGGTTCTAGTGCTTTATCATTTCCAATTACACGGTGATATTGTGCTTTTACTTCCTTGGCTGCCCAATATAATCTCTTAATTTTTTCTTCTGTTACTTTATCTCCCGTCTTAAAGACAATAGATCCGTCATCAAATGTATATGTTTTAGGTAAGTATTGTTGTTTCCCTTCTTCACGTATTTTCTGTAAATCTACTGCATTTCCACTATAATCTTTTCCACCATAGTTTGTTTTCATTTGTTCTACGGCTACAAAATATGCTCCACTTAAACGAGGATACAAGTTCATCGCTTGTGTAATAACTTCCAATCCTTTGTTTGGATTACTATGAAATTTCCCTAAACGTCCTGCATAATAAATGCCATTATTAATTAACCAACTATTTTCATTTGTTATATTCCCCAAGAGTGCAATTCTACTAACCTCATTTATAAAGTTATCAATCTTTCCATACCACATTGTTTCATTAGGTTTCTTATTCGTATTCTGTAAATAAGACTGTATATCATAATCAATTCCTTTTACAATTTCATATACAGCTTGTCCTTTTGCATAATTACTTACATACGTAGAAAGGTTATCATTATATTGTCTTAAAATATTTACCGCATACTGTACTGTTTCAGTATCACTAGAAGCATTACTAATTAATTTTCCATACGCAGCTACTACTCTATCTTGCTCGGCTGTACCTAATGCAAAGTTGGGATTCTTTGCAATCGCTTTTAATGCTGGTAAACATTTGTCATGGAAGCTTCTCTCTTTTAAGTAACTTAATTCATTATTATAATATCCCACATAAAAAGCAGAACGTAATACTTCAACAAATGTTTCAATGCCCTTTGAGTCCTCTTTCGTAAACGATTTTCCTCGTTGTCCTAATTCATTAATGATAACGTTCATGCGTTCTTTATTCTGATAAAATGCTTTCGTATCTTGATTAAATTGAAATAAATCAGTAATTTGATTCCAAGAAATTTTTGAGAGTGTATCAATGAGTTCGTTATCAGGCATTTTATTCAGTTCTGCCAGAGAGTAGCTTTGCTTTAATTGAATTTCATCACGTTTCATAACCAGAGTAGGACGTTGTGAAAAATCGCCTACTTTTAAACGCTCTTCAAAAGTCAATGTTTCGTCAGTTTTTGTAGCATGTACGATTTCATCTTTTGAAGTTTCTGTCCCAATTGGTTTCATCTGTAAGATATTATAGGGTACTTTTTCTTCTGCTGATACCTGTGTTTGAATACTTCCAAATGATAATGCCACCGTACTAATCCCAATCATCATTTGAGTAAATTTTAAATTCTTGTTCATAATGTTTCCTCCAATTATATATTCCATCAAAGAATATAACATTTTACATACAGTAATTATTTAAATATGTAATATTTCATATTATATTAAATGCATTTATAGATAATATAATTCAAGGAGTAACATTATTAAATTACTATCTTCTTCCCATCCTTTCATATGAATTATTTAATTTTTTTGTTTGGTATTTACATATTCGTTATACGAATCCAATATCTCTAGTAAGGTCTCGTTAGATATTTGGAGATAATAGTTATAATTCATCAAATAAAATATACCTAATCACATATCTATATAGTGAGATACTACCTCATGTTTGTATACACACAATTTACAATATGCATACTGTATTAAGAGCCCTCCTATGACATAGAAATCTTAGTCACTTACTCTAAAAAATTAAAAAAATCCAAACCCACCAATACCTCTGTAGGTGTGGATGTGGATTTTTAACTTTATTTAGAAATGTAAAATGTTTAAAAATTCTACCTATGTAATTTATAAACTTATAAATTATAACGTAACTAATCCTATTCAACACATACATAGGGCACTAGCAGTTTTTAATTTTTTATCATCTAAAAAAAGAATTATGTACTTTTATACCGATACATTCTAAATAATGGCACTTACAATTATTTAAGGATGTGAAATACCAGTGGGTATAACTGCAAATACTTTTTAGTAATTTCATGAATCGGGAAATTGAATCAGTTGTAGATTCATTTTTAAATAAAGGATATTTTATAATGTAGGATTATGTATTAATGAAGAAATAATTCTGTTTACAAGATCATCTGTTATCCACTCTGTTTGCATATCGTCGGAATCACTTTGATTCATCGAATCAATAAACTTTTTAAATTTCGGAAATAAGACTATAGAGGTAATCCAATAAATCGCATGGTTTGTCGAAAAGAAATGAAAAACCCCTTGTTCTTTCCCTTCCAATAAGATTTCTTTTAATTGTCCAAAATTCCCAATAATATATGGTTTTATTTTTTCTAATTGTGAACTTTCTTTGATAATTGCCTCATATGCAAGCGTTCCAATTTCAGGATGTTGTTTTATATGTGCAATAAAGAAAGTTAAATATTGTCTTAGAGCAGTTTTAGGATTATGCTGCGTTTCTTCAAGAAAATTTGGTAGTTTTTTTGCAAAACCATATTTTTTAAATACCTCTAAGTAAAGGTTCTCTTTTCCGTTAAAGTAATACGAGGCCATAGCAACATTCACCTTTGCTTCTTTTGCAATTTCTTGGATACTTGTACCATCATATCCACTCACTCCAAATTTTTTCTTAGCCGCTTCTAAAATATTTTCAATTGTTTGTTCGCGAGATTTCCCCATTTTATACACCTCATATTAAAATTAATGAATTTTAAAAATATTATGTGCTTTATATCACAATTTTTTCATGAGATTTAATTATATATTTCAAATAACAATTTAACAAATAATTGAATATTAAGCACTCCTTATAAACCCCTATTCTCCCCACTAATAAAAAAGACTTGAGACTATCTATTTCAATAGTTAATCTCTAGCCTTTTACTGGCATAATTAAAAGTTAAAGGGTATTGGATTTTTTTAATCTCAATATCCGATCCTTTTATTTTTAGATTATTAATTGTATTAGCAATATAATTCACAATGGTTGAATATAATATTCGTAATCAGTTACAAAAATTCACAAAAACGAATATGAAACGCCTTTGTATTCCACTGGCTCAACTTTAAAATTGGCTTCTCGATCTTGATAGCGATGTGGAGGGACCTCAGATAATAATAGCTTAATTTTTAATAATGTTCATTTATACCGTCTACTAAGCAATTTAAACCAATCTTCTACTCAAACTGAAGCTTATTAATGAACCTCACTAGTATGTTTGAAGGTTGCTTGTCTTTACTAAGGACCCATCCATAAGACAGAGGCTCAAGGTTAGGTACATCTAATACAATAGAAACCATTTCTTTTTGATTATTTAATAGATTATGTTTGAATGAATAATCCAATCCAATTGTAATAGCTAGTTCTTGCTTCACTGCATTTTCTATTGCTTGCGTATTATTAGAGATGAATAATATATCCACATTCCCATACTTAGAAAATAACTTATTAATGCTATCCCGAATGTATTCATCATCATATAAAACCAAATCCTGATTTACTAACTGTTCTGGTACAAGGATTTTCTCTAATGCAAGTGGAGAATTTTTATTAACTCCCACAACTATTTTAACGTCTATTATTTTTTTAAATGTAAAATTATTATGCCTCTCTCTAAACTTCTCTGATGATGCAATAAATCCAATATCAATCTCGCCTTTTTGAAGGTCTTCTAGTATTTTTTTATGATCTTTTTCATAAACCTTTATATTTACATAAGGATGCTCCTTTTTAAATGTCGAAATTATATTTATTAGTACATGCATAGGTCCAGGGATTGTCGCAATTCTTAACTCCCCGTTTAAAGTATGATTGTAGATTTGCGCTTCTTCTTTCAATTCTTTTACTTGCAGTAGAATATCACTAGCTTTTTTTATAATCGATTTCCCCTCGGAAGTCGGAACTGCCCCCAACCCTCGTGAACGTGCGAAGAGTTTTACTCCCAGTTCATTTTCTAACAAGGAAATAGATTGACTAATTGCTGATAAAGTAACGTGAGACTGGAGTGCAGCCTTAGTAAATGATCCAGTATTCGCTACCGCTACGATATACTCTATTTGTTCAAAATTCATCTTAATACTCCCTTTATTAAGATTTACTTAATTATTAGTAAATATATCTAAATTTTAATGAATTATAAATAGAGTTACAATACAGATAGTTGTTATTAATCTTTCAATTAATAACAATTTTGTATAAACACATTTAACATTCATTATATAAAAATAAAGGAGATGGATAACACTAAACCCGAGAAGAGTCGCTTTTATCACTGGTTGAGACAGAAGAATTGGTAAAGAAACTACATAAAAGTTTGCTCAAAAGAAAATCAAGTTGTAATAGCTAATTTTAATGTGGAGCTAGGTAATGCAACCGCTATAGCCAACCAGGAAAATGTTGGAGGATCGATTGTTATAAAAACAATTGTTTCAAAGTTTAAAGGAACTGAGTGATTAATAGAAAAAACTGTTCAAGCTTTTGAAAGAATTTACATTATGTTTAACAATGCCGGTATTGGCTATCCCACTGCTGTTTTAGAACATGACTTGAATGATTACCATCGTATCATTTATATCAATCAACACGGCGGAACCTATGGTATTATTGGCACCGCTAAAAAACGCGTGAATTACATATTCATGGTGTAATTATTAATATTGCCTCTGTTTTTAGTTTTCTAGCATCAATAGGTACTTATGCTTATCCTGTTTCAAAGGGTGCTGTTATTATGATGACAAAATCAGCAACTTTAGAGTAAGACGATTATGGAATACGGATATTTGCAATTGCACAAGCAATTGTTGATACACCTATTAGCTGGTATCCAGAGATAGCAGGCAATGCAACTAAAAACAACGAAAAATCCAGGATATGCATCATTTAAATAAGCATTATTAATATGATTAAAAACTTATTACTAAACAAAAAATTTATAGAAATACTATGATGTTTACTAATCAAATGGAAAGTAGGTATTATATATGTGCGGAATAGCGGGATGGGTTGATTGGTCAATGGACCTTTCTAAACAAAAAGAAACTTTAAAAAACATGACAAATTCTATTATACATCGTGGACCAGATGCAGAAGGATTTTGGTTCTCTAAACATGCAGCTTTTGGTCATCGTCGCCTTATTGTAATTGATCCTGAAGGTGGTCTACAACCCATGTTGTATAAGGATGGGGAGACAACTGTTTCACTAACATTTAATGGAGAAATTTATAACTACCAAGAGCTACGTATTGAACTAGAGCATTTGGGCCATGTATTTCAAACAAAATCAGATACCGAGGTATTATTACACGCATATCTAGAATGGAGAGAAGATTGTGTACAACACCTTAACGGGATTTTCGCCTTTGGTATTTGGGACGAGAAATTACAACGACTCATGTTAGCCCGTGATCATTTAGGGGTGAAACCACTCTTTTTTGCACAACGTGATAATTCGATTATCTTCGGATCTGAAATAAAAGTATTACTTTCTCATCCAAATGTACAAGCAGAAGTGGATACAGAAGGACTTTCCGAAATCTTCTGTCTTGGTCCAATGCGAACACCTGGTCATGCAGTATTTAAAGATTTACATGAAGTGCGCGGAGGACACTACATTCTGTTTACTTCTAATAAAACTGAAAGTAAGCAATACTGGAAGCTAGAAAGCAAACCACATACAGATGATATAAATACTACAGTTAATACAATTCAATCTATTTTAGAGGATACAGTGAAACGACAATTAGTTGCCGATAGACCCGTGGTTACAATGTTATCAGGAGGTTTAGATTCCAGTGGTTTAACTGGATTGGCAGGAAATGAATTCAAACAAATCGGAAAGACACTTCATACTTATTCTCTAACTTTTACAAATGAAGAACGAGATTTCGAAGAAGATTTTCTTCGCCGTGATCGGGATGAACCTTGGGTACAACGTGTATCTGAGCATGTTGGAACACAACATCATTCTTTTGAATTAGGATCTGAAAAACTCATTGAAAATTTATTAATTCCAATGAGGGCTCGTGACTTACCAGGTGTTGGGGAACTTGAAACATCTTTGTATCTTCTCTTTAAAGAAATGAAAAAAGATGCTACAGTAGCCCTTTCAGGAGAATCAGCAGATGAAGTTTTTTCTGGATATCCTTGGTTCCATCAAGAAGAGTTTTTAAAAGCGGATATTTTCCCTTGGAATGTAAACTATTCTTATATTACAGAAATTTTATCAGAAGACTTAAAAACAAAAATAAATCCTATCAACTATCAAAAACAACGTTTTCAAGAAGCTGTAAATGAAATACCCTTTTTAGAAGGAGAAAATGATTTACAAGCAAAACAACGTCAAATGTCTTATATGTTTATTACACGCTTCCTACCTTTTATGTTAGAGAGAAAAGATCGTACTAGCATGATGACAGGTTTTGAAGTACGTGTTCCATTTTGTGACTATCGACTGGTTGAATATCTCTGGAATGTACCGTTTGAAATAAAAAGTATCGATAATATTGAAAAGGGAATTTTACGTCGAGCTTTCCAGACTGTTCTTCCCACAGATGTATGTTATCGTAAAAAAAGTGCATATCCAAGTACAAAAGATAACGCCTATTTACAAGGAATTAATGTATGGATGCTAGATGTATTAAACGATAATACCTCTCCTATTCTACCTCTTATTAACGTAGAAAAGGTTCGTTCAGTTGTACTAGGTACAGATGAAATCATTACTGGTAATGAAGCTAGAGGTTTAATTGATTATCTACTTCAAGTAAATAGCTGGCTTCAAGAATATCAAATTAAACTTATCTAAAATATATTCGATAGATAACAAAGTAACATTTTATATATGTCGAACAATTAAGATGGATCCCTGCCATCCCTTGTTCGAAGCCAATTCATCTCCCGCCTACTCACTGGGCTGTAACCCTTCACGCTCCTTGAGGAAGGAGTCTTCTTGGCTAAGATGATAAAAACCGTAAAGATTAGAAATCCTTACGGTTTTTATTTGGATCATTTACATGCGTTGCGTATTCGGATTTATATAGTTATTCTGAATCACTTTATTTTTAAAAATTTAACTTCATTAGATTTATTTAATTGTAGCCTCCACTTTTATTTGTTCTTTTTGGGTATTGTTATCTATAGCTATATATATTTTTTCAATTTTATAGACGGTATTTCTTGGCAATAACAATTCGTATTGCCCTGGATACGCAGTCAAGTCATCTGAATTCATATAAGCACCATGAGTCCCAGAGCCTACCTTAAATTCTGTCATAACTGGTCTGGTTTTGGCATATCCGGCATCCATAAGTATAGAAGTACTTATATATCCAAATTCAGTTATTGTTTTTCCTTGGAATTTTTTTTGTATTTCCTTGAATTTCTCCCTATCAACCTTGCCATTTTTTATTATGGAATTATCATACTCCTTTCCAAAAATCCATGCATCATCCCCTCGATACACTTTTATATTGTCATTCACTTTTGCCTCTTTTCTATTTAATGCTTTATCTAAGGATTCAATTTTTTTCTTCATTGTAGGATCAGAATCTAATTTACCCGCATGTGTTCTTAAAAACTCATTATACGGTCTTGCATTTTTTGTATAATCTCTTATGGCAGATTTCTCTTCTTTGCTCCACTTACTAAATTGTTTTTTTCCCCAAGTATCAGCTTCTTCTTTATTTGTACACAGCTTATATTTGTCTACATTATTACAGTCTTTAGGCTTTGACGCTATATTTCCTATATAATTTGATGTAGATTGAAACGTCACATTATCGTTTGGCTCAGCCATCGCAAATGTAGATGTAGTACCACCAAATACAGTTAAACCTAATGATAGAATAGTAGCTATAGCTAGACTTTGTTTTTCCATATTAAAACTCCTCTTATTCTGTATTTTTTAAAAATTAAAGGTTCCCATACCAAATGAACAAACCTATTTATTGAACATTATTTTTTAATTTGTTTGTATCAAATCTCAGAGTCTTTGATTATTTCATATTTAATTTTTTTAATTCTGCCAAACTATAAAGAACCCTATAGTAAGAGGTATCCATTCTCCAAAACTATGTTTATATAGATACGTAAAGCCATTATAACTATGAACTTTTACAAATGGATAACATAGTTATAAAACAAAAGAAAAATATCATTATAAAAATAGTTTTCATTTCAAATGAATACTCAATCTCATAAGAACTCGTATCTTAATAGTTATTCCTACAATTTATCCCTGGTTATTTATTGTATATAAAGTGAAGTACGCATTGTATTGAATGGGAAATTAATAGAGGTTTTTTGATATTCAAATGTCCCCTGTTGATGTCCAGATGCATCCCATTTATAATACCAACCAACAATTGGGTTGCCCCCAATTACAGTTGACCCAATACTCTTTACTGCTGAACCATTCATTTTTGCTATTGGATTTTGTCCATATCCAATTTCTTTTGTGTAAATATATAAGTAACTTCCCCCATGGTTTCTTGTTGTACTAAAGCTATTAGTATTGATTGTCTCTACCCCACCTTGCTCAGACTCTACTTGTACAACGTTTAATGAAGATAATGGTGCTGCAGGACCAGCAGATGCCTCTGTTGCCATTCCTAAACCTACAAATGTAGTGATTGCTAACGATAAAATCCCTAAAGCTACTTTTTTAAACATAATAAGATCACTTCCCTCCATTTATTGTATATCATCACAAACATAACTTTTTCCCCTAAATATGTAAATAACTTGAAGTTTTATAAATATAAGATGGAATATTCTGTTTTATATTTCTGCAGCTTTATCAACAAGAGAGATAGGATTTTCGCATCTCTACGTAGACCGTATTACAGGCCTGTAAGATTGTTCATCCTTTGTTAATCTGTGGAATTAGGTTATCAAATTAATTAATTTGATAATTTAAATTCAAGATTTTTATCAATGATAGAACCATTATAGGGGTAGCGAAACGATTCTGGGTATGAGGTGCCACTATGGGATTAATTAAAAATAAAAAAAGAACTTTATTCAAGTTCTTTTACCCAATGAGACTAGGTGGTCTAGCTCACACCTGTAATTTGATATATTTCTTCATTTTTTCCTTTAATCTATTAAAGCGTGTAGTTATAGGCATACCGCCAACATTTTAACGAGAATATACGCTAAGCAAGATTTCACATAAGAAAACGTCACTTTATATATTATTCCTATAAGAAATCGCAATGTGCGATCCAATCATTTGTTTTACTATTTTTAGCAAAATAAATTCCGCCGCCATGAATAATCTTTAAATGTGCTTTTGAATCGTCTGTTATTTGAAAAATAAATTCATAATCCGCGGGCCATTGGATACCGGATTGGGCAAAGCAAGCATAGCCACCTAATTTATGTATATAATGATTTTCTTCAAAAATATCCTCGTAATAGTCAATCTCAATTGTATTTTCAAGTTCTAAAATTTTATCCTGTATGTTGTTGGGGAAATCTTCCGTATCCCATTGTGGAAATTCATTAACTACTAACTTTGGTATTAAGGGGAAAGGCTTTAGAGCTGGAAACGTAAGTGACATTTCATTCGGTACTAGTTCTTCTATAGAATCATATTCTCTAATACAAAAATTTCCTGATAAGTTGGATAAGTCTTTTGAAAAGTTTGGAGAAAGAAACACTGCGATGGCTTTCGTGCCCTTTACTGCTTCAGGTACAAAAGGTATTTGAGTTAAATTAAGCATCATGATCTCATACATCTTTTCTTGATAGCGGTCGATTGGGTAAGTTTCATTTGGTAACGAATAGGGAATCTTTCCAATCCAACTTTCATTTATAGATAAATCAGGTCTTTTTCCTCCTGTTTGAAAGAGAGTTGCTTTTTTTCTTAGGATATTCTTTATTTGGACTATTTCCAAAGTATTTCTCCTCCTAAATTTGTATTTTATTTTCTCTGTATTTCAATTAATAAGTATATTGTATCAATAATGTGTGTTTTTTGTTATAACGATTCTTTTGAAAGGTGCTACTAGCAGCAATTTTAAGTGTCAGAATCAAATAAATGGATTCTTTTTAGTGCTAATTTAATAAGGATTTTCAAAGTGTTTATAATCCAACTTTATTTTATCCCATATCTTTAACAATTGATTGGCATAAAAATCTGTATATGTTAAAATTTAGATATAAAATATTTCCATCTAATGATTTGACAGCTGTTTTTCATGAGTAAGATTTTATAGTTCTTAATAAACTTGGAGGCTTAAAAATGAAACTTTTAGGAAAAGTAGCTATTATTGGAGCATTAACTATTGGAGGAAGTGTATTTTCCTATACTGTTGGAAGCATTACACCTGCTTCTGCTGAATCTCAATTTATACAAAAAACATCACCGGTTTTCGATGACTGGCAATGGCAAAACTATTTTTTACTTCATCATAATGCAGACTTCTTACAAGAATTGGCTGTTGGTGATTTAAAGCATGGAGATACTTTGGACATTAAAATTTATACAGGTGGTAAAGATAAAGGTATTGTAAAGATATATCGATTAAGTGAAGATGAGAATGAAGTAGTAAATATGCAAAGATATAAAACAATTTATGATACTGGTACTGAGCATAATTATGGTAGATTTGTAACACCTATTACATCAGTTTATGAGCCAGGATCATATGTAGCTGTTATGAAACTTGGAGAAAATTATTATTACGGTGGCAGCTTTAAAATTAAAAAATAATAGAAGTTAATTTCACTAATGATAATATTTTTGATATGATCAATGTATAATAAAAACATAACTCATGTAATAGTCTAGGCGGTATACTTGACCAACGGCCGCTTAGCTAATGAGTTATACCCCTTAGAAAAGGTACCTTGCAGCAGGGGTACCTTTTCTTTTATTTTCAGTACTAAATTATTTTAAATAGAAGCTATATAGCTAAAAAGTAAAATGATTAAATTGTAATTGAAGTGAAGTATGTATCCCATATGAATATTTTTAAATATTAGAAAGAAAATCATTTGAGCGATAGCTGGTATCCCAATGATAGTTAAACATTGTAACCAATTATAGTTATACGTAGAGAGATGGAGTAACCCAAATGGGCTTATTATGAAGGAGCGTATGATCTTATGCCAAAAGAACAATATAGATACAAATATAATGTTCTCTCCGATTAATTGAATTGCAATCCCAGGTGTTTTGTAAAGCAAATTAGTAATTCCTTCATTCCCAATAGGATTAGATGTTCCTTTGAATGTTGTAAAAGAAATTAGTACGGCTAAAAAGAACAACATAATAGCATAAATAATGAAAGCAAGGAAAAAAGAAATTTTTAGTTGCTGGAAAGTGATTTTTTTAGAAAACAAAAACCTTTGATCCCTCATTATAAATAGGAAAACTAATGAAATAGGAAAAGAAAAATAAACAGATTTAATTATGTATTGCATCAGTATATCTAATTCATTTATATAATTAAGCAAGAATGATGGAAAAGGTATGTAAACAGTAATAATACAAAATATGATAAGTATTAGAAACTGCAGATACGTTTTAGTTTGTACTAAGCAATCTAAATATGTGTTGGCAGCACTTAATGCGTTTGTGGTCTGCTTAAACTCTTTAGAAACTGCCTTCATAACACTCCTCCATTTGTATAAAAATCAATGTATTTAATTAATCATCTTATACGCCATTCTTTCCTAAGTGTATTAAATGTAATCTTATCTCTACACACTTTATAAAATTTCACGTACTTTATTTATTAATTATATTTAAAATATATTCACCAAAGGGGTTTCTACGCCAAAAGAAAAAGCATCCCTCTGGATGCCTCACTTATCCTATTTATTAATTAAATACAGTCTCATCATGATGATATAAGGGATATTTCTAAAGGATAAATTAAGAATTATTTCTTCATTCTTTCTTCAATCCTATGATAGCAACTAAATAAGTTGGATTTTTATCTACTATAATCACACGACGTTTTGACGCATGAAAAGACTGCAAAGCTTTTTGAATATGTCCACTTGACAGGGGTAAGACCAAATTTAGGTTCTTCTAAATAGTAACCATATACAAAAAAACCACTCATACCGGTAACCACTTAGGTTGATAGAGTCATATTTTGTTCAGTCATAACTCTCTCATTTATATGGGGTATACAAGTACCTTGATCACCCCCCTTCTATATTTATTTTCCTTTGTTATAACAACTTATTTTAGACGTGAATGCTGTTGCAATAAATAATCATTGTAGATGGAAGGTAATAAGTTAATGAAATTTGAACTACTCACCACTTAACGCCCTTACGGACTTTTTGAAGTGGGAGATTCCTGCGAACACCGGTGTATCCACCGGTTATCTTAGCAGGCTCTACCCGTAGTCCCTACGGCGAGAACATAAGTATCTTGTACGTTAACGCACCACACTCCCTACTTTAGCTTGGTTTTCGCAACTTCGGCAAGCATGGGGCGATAGAACGTTGAAGATTTTACGGTTGCAACGTTTTTCTGCAACCAACCTCATATCTTCAGTTTTCGAAGAGCAATCTGTACAAGTAAATGATAGCAAACATGTTTGCTTATGCCAACCGACATTCATCTTCCACCTAAAATTGGTGTTTCACACCTTCACATTTTGAGGAAGGAGTCTTCTGTCGGAAAACGATAAACTACCCCAAAATAATAAAATTAAGCAACTTGTGCGAAATTTTATTATTTTGGGGTAATTCTAAATTATTAAGTTGATATTCATGTGGTGCTACCCTTATTAGAAATTTTTAATTTTTATTATTGCTAAACGGATGACAGTTTCAGGTCTTTTCATCTGATAATTATTCCTTTCTAATTCGAAATAAATATCTCTACCTACAGAACTATTTACATGTGTGAATTCCACTAACCCAAATATCTCCTAATTCACTAACTGTCTTTATACTTATCTACCCAATAACAGGTGAAATTATATTTTCATTCCCTTACCAAGTATCATCCATTTGTATTTTCGCATGAATAAAACCTTATTTAATTATATAAAAAGTACATAATTAAATAAGGTTTGGATTGTTTCAAATTCACACTAACAGATCTGCAAATGATGTACCAACATTATTTTCTCGTTTCATGTGCTTTTCTAAATAAATCTTTGTTGTTTGAATATTTTCATGCCCCAATGTTTGCATTAAATGATATAAATCTGCATTTCCTTGTTCAACTGCCATGATTGCAAAAGCATGACGGAATGTATGCGCCGTTACTGGATTTTCACGATACATTAGAAACTTTAAGTTTGTCTTTTTTATCATATCTGTTACCTGATTCGATAATGTTTTAGAGTTATAAGCACTTCCCCTTTGATTTATAAATAACGGACTCTCATCCCCTTTTTCCAATACCGTTTGTAATCCTCTTCTCCGTCTCATTTCACAAATACACTGGTATAAATGTTCCGAAATGAAAAGTTCACGCACTTTATCCCCTTTTCCAGTGACTTTTAACCAGTACTTTCCGTCATAATGTAAATCTTTCACTCTCGCGGTGCACAATTCTTGAATTCTTGCACCAGTACTTGCTAGAGCTAGTAAAATTGTATAGTTTACTAAATGTCCTCTTTCTTTATAAAACCCTAAAATCTTCATAACCTCATCATAGGATAGGTCCCGATTTGGCCGATCCTGTTCATTTACATTTGCGCGCTGCAGTTCTTCATGAAGAGGCCTTTCAATATAAGCAAATACATGAAGGTGTTTTAAAAAAGAACGAATAAGTACTGATTTTTTTGCAAGTGTTGCGACCGCGTACGTATCCCCATTTCTACCGTTCTCTACTTGCTTTAGCCAAGCATTATATTTACGAATATGCCAAGGCTGTAATGTTTTTAATAACGAGTCATTTTGCTGAACCTCTTCCCCATTCAATTCAAACTCTTCTGCATTCTGCACCATGCACTGACAAAACGACAAGATTTCAGATATATAGCTCTTTTTTGTATCCTCTTTTCTATTTTTCTTCTCATCCATATCTTTTTGCAAATGTACAAAATGATAAATGACTTCCATGTCACTTAAGTACGTATATTTACTATTCCCCTCTTTTTCTGCAACCTCAATCTTCTCTTCCACCTTATCTACATAACCAATATCATGTAGGAATGGAACCATATCTCTTATGTTTTCTACATATGTATCTATATCTTCACTTTTATTAATTATTATAGGTAATTTATCTTTCCCACTTTGTTTATCCATATTTCGAATTTACCTCTCCTATTGAAGATTATGAATATAATTCTCTTTATTATCCTTACTTATCATTTTATTTTACTTCTATTAATTATACAAATGATAATTCGTTTCCTTTCTGTAAGAATCCTACATTCTTCTCTATCTAAACATACATATATTTTTTTATAAATTATTAGTAAATAGATATCATTTAATAGTTAACACCTTAGATTGCAAATCCATTTTGCAAAGAAGATAAATTTAAAATTACATTAAAATATAAATTAAATCTAAAATTCTTTAAAATTACAATAATTTATAAGAACTTTAATAAATTTCATTTCTCATTTTAAATATATCTCATATTCTGATATGATATATACATATCTAAAATACTAGTAAACAATAGTTATGGAGGTGTCCTTTCATGACACAAGATTTATTGTTCATTACAAAACCTACTGTAACGACAAAAGAGGCAGCCGACTTATTAGGAGTAACGGTACAAACAATTTTAAAGAAAGAAAAAGATGGATTAATAGAATGTGTATATAAAGATAACTGGAAGCAATTTGGTAGTAAGATTTTTTATTTAGAGGATATTGAACGTTTAAAAAATAGCGAAGAGATTGAGGGGTATAGTACAAAAGAAGCAGCTGAGATTCTTAATGTAGCACCATCTACTGTCTTTACATATATCAAATCTGGAAAACTACCTGCTTCAAAGATTGAAAAGCGCGGAAAAGAAGTATATATCATTGATAAAAATGACCTTGAAACTTTTCAACTTACTTATGAAAAAACTACCTCAAAAGAGCGAAAAACATTCATCACTAAAATTCAAGATGAAGATATATATTTGTATCAATTGTTAACACATCAACATACCGGAAAAATAGCGAGAGTAATAGAAATCAATGGAGCAGATGGCAAGATTCTTACAGAAGACGAAGAAATTTTTCCTCTATCCACGTATAAAGAGCATGATTACTCCTTTGAACCTTTCCGTAAGCAAGCTGTAATTACAAAACGAGGGTATTTATCTTTTTCATTTAAAAAACCTCAACTATTTAATTCCATTACTTATAATCTAATAAATTTATTTTATAAAGAGCTAGGTGTCACAAATATGCGATTGAGTGTTTCATCTGATACTATTAAATTAGAAATTAAACCTTTTGTATTACAAGTTGATCCATTACAATTTCAAGAAGAGATTAAATACTTACATTCTCATATGAAATCTGGTACGATACTTCCACATGTTGAAGGAATTTATTTTAAAAGTAATGTAGAGCCATTAACTTTTCATGCAGATCATGAATTTAAGCAAAAAATAGTTCAAATGGCAGCGAGTGCAGGTATGGGACAGGAAGAATTCTTATTACAAGCTGTAAAATCTTATATAAGAAATTTGGAACAACAATAAATATTTCTTAAGAAGAAAAAGCGTAGGAATTTAATCTTTCTACGCTTTTTAAAATATTCAATTTAGATATTCATTTCCATGAAATCACCACATACACTATCAACTTAATAGAAATTTATATTATTATTTTAAATGAAGACAATCTTTGCAGAAGTACTTTATATTCTATATGAATTTATATAGAAAACATAATTAAAGGAGAACTGAACATGATAAGACATATAGTTAGTTTCCTACTTGGGGCATTTGTTATGATAATTGGTTACGTTTGTGTTATTCCCTACACCCTCGGAACCATTGACAGTAATGTAAGCTATATTACTCAAGACAAAAAGTATTTTAGTAAGCTATATGACTATGACATTAACCTTTAGGTGATTGCAATGCTTATATTTTGCATTTTTACTGCGATTTCTGTTCTTATACTCAAGTTACCCGATTATAAGAAAAATAAAAGCACTCCTATAAAAAAATATAATCAAACAAATTGACGAAAAAAAGCAAAGAGAAGGCATCGTAAATAATTATTTTTTATGTTAGGATTTTTACTTATAAAAATATCTTAGCGTATAATAACCGCCAATTTAAAAAAAGAAAAATTTTCGTTTAGGTGCTACTTTAAAATCTTAATTTGATGGGCATGGGGTAGCACCACATTGCTATCAAGCTAAGCTCATACAACGTCAATTAAAGTAGTGGTTGTTTCTTTTTTATAAAATTTATGTGTAGGGAACCTAAAGATCTGCACATGAAATAAACCCTAACGGGTTTCACTTTTTTGAATTAAGCCGCTTGATTATCAGACATGGTACAATTGTAAACGACACCTAATATATCAAAGACTGTTTTCTTCTCATATCGATGAGATTTTCTCCCGTTTTGCCGTAGAAGGTTGAACAGGCGAATTAGAATCTTTGATAGCTCATGGGTATCTTTCTGTATTGCTTGGAAAAGAAGAAGAAAGTAATCTTTAATCATATATATGGCCTTATATTCACTCAGTTCTCGTTTCTTTTTCATAAGAAGCAATTGCCGCATTTGAAACATGGTAGAAGAACAAAGTAAAATGGCAATCAGTTGTCCATACAAATGGCATTCCAATCGTTCTCGTTTTATCTTTTTACAATGATGAATATGAAAGAATGATTTCCACGTTTTAAATAAAATCTCGATTTGCCAACGTAAAGAATACCAATCATGTACTTGTCCCATCAGGACAATATCTATAGGGGTATTTGTCATATATACATTGATACCGCTAAGTCGTTTACTACGAGCAGAATACTTCATTCCTTTCTTTTTTTCTCTTACAGTTTGATCGTGTAATCGTTTTTGTTGTTGTTCTTTTGTTAGTCGATGAACAATCGCACGAGTTGGGACTTTATCAGTCATTCCTACATAAGCGTTGGATATTTCGCATGTTTGTCCTGGCTGAAGAGAGTTCATTAAAAACTCCATATCTATCTGGATATACTCTGTACTTTTCTTAATTCTTCCATCTTGAAAATAATCAGGGTTAGGATTTTTTTGATAAATACGTGTATTCGATTTGATACGTGATATATAATAAGCCTTTTTATCTTGTATATGTTGAAGATCTTTTAAATGAAAATAACCTAAATCTCGGATACATAAATCATTCGCTGTTACAGTTGGGGCACACAGGGAACCGTAGGTTCGATCATGTTGTTTATCTGGACCTGTATGAATATGAAGGAATTGTCCACTTAATAAATCATACTCAAGCTGTATCTTTACTCCCGCTGTATGGCTGCATCCTCCCGCACCAGGATAGTTTGATGAAAATATATCCGGAAGTTGAAATGCAGTTGAATCTAAAATACGAATACGCTTGAAAACAGAAGTATATGGATAAGAAATCGGCATAGATGAGGTCAGTTTTTGGTTTAGTAGTTCAGCTAATAGGTGTTGTAAAACTGAACAGCCGCTTTATTCAAGCCCTCAGGGCTGATGAGTACTTCTGTTGATGCTTCTAAACAGCTAGATAACTGAGTTAAAGAAGTCATAGCTACATTTTGGTTCACCCATACACATAAAGCTATTAAATCTTTTGCTTGATACTTACTGGTTCGTTGTACAAAACCAACATCTCTAGCAAGATCCCGTAAGGTATTTGGAGATAAAAAACTTTGAATCTCTTGAGCAAATAGTTGTAATTCGTCAGACACAGAAACAGACACAAAAAACGCCATCCTTTCCTATGATTCTACAGAAAGAATAGCGTATCTTTGCATTTTGAGGAAGTTTAGTTTTGTTAGCTTGATAGCGATCTGGTGCTATCCCATATTTGGAATTTAATGTTCGTTCAATATAATCTACTTCTGTCTGTTAAAGATGGATTGATCATATCCGTTACTGCACGAAATAGATTTTCCGGATATTCAGCTATTCGATGACATAAATACAAGTACCACTCTTTTCCGTAAGTTAAATATACTTTACAGTTGTACCCCTTACTTTTTAAATCCATTAACAAATCTGGACGGATTCCGTAGAGCATTTCCATTTCTACGTTGGGTTGATTAAGGTATTGACGGTTTTCCATTTCTTGAATAAGCATTTCATCATGTGTGGCTATGGATACTGGGTGGTTAGATTCTATTATTTGTTCTACAAGTTTAAGATAACGATTATTTAATTCCTTTGATCTAGACATAGCAACATCAGCTGTTTCTTGATAAGCCCCTTTGACAACTCGTATTTTCCCAGGATAATGAACTAATTCCTGAACATCATTGTTGGACCTATATAAATGTGCCTGTATAGTGATCCCTACATTAGGATATTGCGTAGTTGTTTTTTTATAGATATCAAGAATATCGTCAGTTTTTGATGTTTCTTCCATACTTATCATAAGTGTAACGCCGTACAGATTTGCTTTCTTGGCTAACTCAAGTAAATGAATATAAGCTGTTTCTGGATCCACAGATAATCCAATATGTGATAAATCAAACGAAACAGTCGACTTCATGGAGAACAAGCCCATTTCTTCAATAAGATTCAAAAACTCGTTTTTGGCGTTTCGGCATTCTTCTAAATCTGTTGTATTTTCACCAATGTATTCCAGTGAAATAGAATAACCTCTTGAAATCAGTTCTTTTGCTGTTGCAAGCCCATCTTGCCTATGCTCTCCAGTTACAAACCGTTTGGCGGCTTGCAATAATAAAGGATAGAGTTCATTGGACTGCTGAATATAAGATTTAATATGTTCATTTCGTGCAACCGATTTAAGTGCTTGGGTGACTTGAATCTTTGGATTAGTCATAACTTACATCTCCTTTTTCATATTTACATAAACTTTATCATGGTAAAATGGTTTATATTAGTACCATTTATAATGAATTTTCAAAGTACCAATTTTAGATAAGGAGTAAATTTCAATATGCTTTGGATACCCATTGACCGGTCATTAGATATACCATTAATTAGACAAGTTTATCAGCAAATACGAGAACAAATTTTAAACGGGGACTTACAATCAGGAGAAAAACTACCGTCGACACGTGAACTATCTTCTGAGTTGAATGTATCCAGGAATGTGATTTTGGAAGCGTATGATCAATTATTGGCTGAAGGATTTTTAGTTGCAAAAAGGGGTGCTGGAACATTTGTTGCTGAAGGAACTTTTTTAGAACAACAGAATAAAACACCTTCATTTCATTATGTGAATTGGAGTGAAGATAAAAATAAAGATGATAACATCATCAACTTTCGTTCAGGTATACCAGCACTGGATTTATTTCCGCGTAAGACATGGGCAAAATTGTCTCATACCATATGGAATGACATTGCACCTTCTACTTTTGGATACGATATTCCCGAAGGACGTCCGGAATTACGACAGGTTTTATCACGCTATTTACTGAAAACAAGAGGTGTTGATTGTCATCCAGAACAAATTGTGATTACATCTGGTGCAACCCAAGCTATGACACTTGTTTCTAAATTACTTTTATCGCCCGATGATACAGTGATAATGGAAGATCCAATCACCAATGATATTCAAACTATATTTAAAACTTCAGGAGCTCTTCTTTACCCTATACCTGTTGATGAATATGGAATGAAGACATCGTTGCTGCCATTAAATAATTATCCAAAGTTTATCTTTGTTACTCCGTCTCACCAGTTTCCGTTAGGAGGAACGTTACCAATTCAACGAAGGATTCAATTGATTAACTACTCTAGAAGAACAAATTGTTATCTTGTTGAGGATGATTATGACAGTGAATTTAGATATGAAGGACCACCTGTAAGTTCATTACAGGGATTGGATTCAGATCGTGTATTATATATTGGCTCGTTTAGTAAAATCTTATCACCAGCCCTTAGAATGGGATATTTAATTCTTCCTTCACAACTTATTGAAAAATGTCGCAAGCTAAAATGGTTTTCGGATTTACATACCCCTTCTTTAGAGCAGCTTATCCTTGCCCGTTTTATTGATGAAGGCTATTTGGAACGACATATTATGAAGATGAAGAAAATGTACAAAAAACGAAGAAACTTCCTTATTCATTGCTTAAAAACAACATTTTTGAATAGGGTTAATATTTTCGGTTATTCAACAGGCTTACACCTAATTGTTGAATTAAATGAATCCCATTTTTCAAAAGAATTACTCGAGTGGATCGAACGGTTTGGAGTTAAAGTATATCCTGTAGAAGATCATACTATAGAAAAAGGAAAACATCATAATCGAATTATTTTAGGTTATGGGCATCTAAAAAATGAAGAAATTAAAGAAGGTGTGACCAGGCTACATAAAGCAATATATAATTTTAAATCCAAAAATTAAAGCCGAGCCGTCCTTAGCTTAGCATGAGGACAACTCGGCTTAGTTTTCTGTCAGGATCCCATCACTATCCAGCTAAAATTTTATAGTACCTCCAGAACGAAATTTTGTGTTAACTTGTAACAAAAAGTTCATTTTTTCGTTTTGGGGTAATTCTGGATTTTTAACTTGATAGCGATGGGGTGGTACCCCAACAGTAAATATTTATTAATAATAAGAAGCGTGGAAAATAAATATTTCTACGCTTTTTTTTGGTTTATAAATTTTAACTTAATAGCAATTTGATGCTACCCCTAGTAGAGATAGAATTTCAACATTCAAGTGTTCGTTAAATTCACATTTAACGAACACTTGAATGTTGAAAGTTAACCTCCCTCCTTTCTTGTACAAAGACATGAAAGTCTAAATTTTCATTTTTAAAACTTAATCGGATAAGAAAATCCAAACTTAAATTCTATAGATTTACAAAACTAAATACATGTAATCTTGTGTGAACGTATAGCTTTACATACCACGTTACTTTTATCTATAAAGAAAAGACATCCAAAGATGTCTTTCTACTTTGTAACAAATTTAAATACATAGTGCATAAAAAATAGAAAAGATAGATATGCTAGTCTGCCAGCAATCGATTCTCTTATAAATCTCATAAGTATGACTTTGACAAGTAATGCTAAGAATAACGGTATAAACAGTACCATAGCAAGTTTAATTGCTATGTCATTTATTGTTGGATTAGAAAGATCAAGCATCCCGTATTAACTAAAAACCTATTTTTTAGTGTAGCTACTACAGTTCTTATAGTGGTACAGATAATGTAGCATCTGCAATGTGATAATAGAAACACTCTAATTATTAAAGAAATCAAATATTCGCTTATTTATATACTGAGGGTTCTCCATAGACATCAAATGACCTACACCCCTCACCAATTCTACAGTTAGATTGGGTGATGAATCTTCAGCACATTTGAAAACTTCTAGTGGGTTATACATTACTTCATCCTCTCCTAACATTAATAGCATAGGCGTTTTAATTTCGGATAACTCTTGATTTGTAAAAATATATGGGAATCCCTGTTCTATTTGCGTTTCACTTTTTACTGAATTATTCCACATCATTCCTGCTATCAATTGTTCTTGAATAAAAGGATGAATAGTGTACCGATTATCAAAAATCCAATCTAAAAATTCTACTACTCCTTCCCTACTACTCACCATTCCTGAAGCATAGGAAAAAAACAAAGGATGAAAAGGAATATATGTTGCTGCAGGACTCATTATTACAGCCTTATTTACCTTCTCTGGAAAAAATGTCAAGAAGTTAACAGTATGCAAAGCACCATATGACAACCCTACAATGTTTATGTTATTAATTTCTAATGTATGTAGTACTTCTTTTAACCATAGTGCGTAACTTAAGCGATCTGTAAAGCCTTTTTTGAGAATACTTTTATTTTTATCCCCTAAAATATCAATACATATTATTCTAAAATGGTTACTCCAGTGTAAGATATTTGGATACCACATTGTCGAACTCATCTTCGCTCCATGGAGTAATACGAGAGGTTGTGCTAATTTATTACCACTTTCAATAATATGGGTCTTTCCTTGAGATGTTTCCACAAAATAAGATAAAAAACTAGTTGGCCATAATTTTAGACTTTTTTCATAAGATTGTAGATAATTAGTTTCTTGATATTTTTGTTCTAAATGCTTCATTTTAGTCCCCTCCACATAGCTCATTTTCATAGTTCATTTTTAAAGTCACAGTAGTTTTGCTTTAATTAATACCCATTTTAAATTTAAAGGTTTCAATTTCGTCGACTGCTTTCTTATACCCCCCAGCATTTTTTAAAGATTTCCCAATTCTATGGCTGTTTTTTGTATAAATATCATTTGATAACACATGCATTGTTGTATTCCGTAATATTTCTGGAGTAAGCAAATTACGATTTAACTGAACTCCAGCTTCTAATTCTTCTATTCTTTGAGCAACTATAGGTTGATCTCCCATAACTGGAATAACTAGCATAGGAACACCAAAATATAAGCTTTCACTGGAACTATTCATTCCCCCATGTGTAATAAATAGATCAGTATGCTGTAAAATGTCTAATTGAGGAACGTAATTATATAGCTTAAAATTAGAAGGAATATTTTCTAGTTGATTAATATCATTTTGTTCCCCTACAGCTAATATGACAGTAACCTGGCTATCCCGAAATGCTTCAAAACATGTGTGATAAAAGTCTGGTTGCTGGTTAAATACTGTTCCCATAGAAATAAAAATTAACTTGTTTCCCTTTTCCTGTTCTAAGGAAACAGAATTTACATCCTTACGTTGTTCAATAGAAGTCCCGACAAATATATAAGAATCATCAAATTCCTCTACATTTGGTTGATACAATTTTGATGTATATACAATAGTAATATCTCCTGGGCATGTCATCACATTTTGTTTTTCATTAAGCTTAATGCCATAAATATCTTCCCATTTTTTTAAAATACCCATGACTTCCTGATATAAAGGAGATTTTTTATTTTCTTCTCCATGATTTTTCATAAGAGTAGAAGCTATCTTTTTCGTAATGGCAAATGTTGTACATGAAGAAATTTTAGGTAATTGTAATATGTCTGCTATGATCCATCCAACAGCGAAATTATTATCATATATAACATAATCGTATTCTTCTTCTTTTACTTCTTCTAAAATTATCTCTATTATTTTATCCATGGATTTTACCATGTGTAATAATAGTTCTTGAGAATCTATTTGCCCACTCATTCTTTTTACCATGTCTATTTGTGATATGAAATTTTCAT
>Ga0209463_1000468_pt1 | contig 32066 bp, 23 predicted proteins | sample AgamicMgSfrz_FD_187169 | JGI IMG/M metagenome (GOLD analysis project Ga0209463, IMG submission 187169) | Agave microbial communities from Guanajuato, Mexico - Mg.Sf.rz (SPAdes) (version 2) | ecosystem: Host-associated > Plants > Phyllosphere > Phylloplane/Leaf | place: Guanajuato, Mexico...
CGGGTGTAGCGTCATCATCCGCAATCACCAGCACTTCGGACGGACCGGCGGGCATATCAATCGCCGCGCCGTCGAGGCGCTGGCTGACCTGGCGTTTGGCTTCGGTGACCCAGGCGTTGCCGGGGCCAAAAATTTTATCCACTTTCGGCACCGACTCCGTGCCGAAGGCGAGGGCGGCAATCGCCTGCGCGCCGCCCACCTGGAACACTTCCTGCACGCCGCACAGCTGCGCGGCATAGAGAATTTCATCGGCGATCGGCGGCGGCGAGCAAAGCACCACGCGTTTGCAACCGGCAATACGCGCCGGCGTCGCCAGCATCAGCACGGTAGAGAAGAGCGGCGCCGAGCCGCCGGGAATATAGAGGCCGACCGAACGAATCGGACGGGTAACCTGCTGGCAGCGCACGCCCGGCTGGGTTTCAACATCGACGGCGGGCAGCTGCTGGGCGCGGTGAAAAGTTTCGATATTCGCGACGGCCACCGCCATCGCCTGTTTTACATCGTCGTCGAGCCGTGCAGCCGCTTCGGCAATTTGCGCGGCGCTAACGCGTAGCGCATCAACCTGCGTTTTATCAAAGGCGGCGCTGTATTCACGCAGCGCGGCGTCGCCCGCTGCGCGCACGCGCGCCAGGATAGATTGCACCGTTTGGGTAATGTTGTCCGAGGCGGAAATTGCCGGACGCGTCAGCAGCGCCTGCTGCTGGGCTTCATCGCACTGCTGCCAGTCTGTAAGCGTGTCAAAGCGGCTCATGGCGTTACTCCATCATCTTCTCAATCGGCAGCACCAGAATGGAACTGGCGCCCAGCGCTTTCAGTTTTTCCATGGTTTCCCAGAACAGGGTTTCGCTGCTGACCATATGCATTGCCAGGCGGCTTTGATCGCCTGCCAGCGGCAGCACCGTTGGACGCTCGGCGCCCGGCAACAGCGCAATCACTTCTTCCAGACGTTCGCTCGGCGCGTGCAGCATAATGTATTTCGATTCACGCGCTTTGATTACGCCCTGAATACGCGTCATCAGCTTATCGACCAGTTCCTGTTTGGCGGCGGAAAGTTCGCCGTCGCGCTGGATCAGCACCGCTTTTGAGCGATAGATGACTTCCACTTCGCGCAGGCCGTTGGCCTCCAGCGTGGCGCCGGTTGAAACCAGATCGCAGATGGCGTCGGCCAGGCCGGCGCGCGGCGCCACCTCGACAGAGCCGTTAAGCAGACAGGATTTAAAGGCGACGCCCTGTTTATCGAGATACTGTTTCAGCAGGTGAGGGTAGGAGGTGGCGATACGGGAGCCTTGCAGACATTGCACGCCGGTATATTCATCATCAACCGGCATCGCCAGCGACAGGCGGCAGCCGCCAAAATCGAGGCGGCGCAGGGTAAAATAGCGCGGATCTTCGCCCTGGGCGCGACGGTTCAGCAGCTCTTCTTCCAGCACGTTCTCACCCACAATGCCGAGATCCACCACGCCATCCATCACCAGGCCCGGAATATCATCATCACGCACGCGCAGAATATCGATGGGCATATTCTCAGCGAAGGCGATCAGGCGCTGCTGTTGCAGGTTAATTTTAATGCCGCAGCGCGCCAGCAGCTCGCGTGATTCATCGCTTAAACGACCTGATTTCTGCATAGCTATGCGTAAACGGGTGTTATCTAACATCTCTCCAGTCCTCTTGTTATCTGTCCTGTCTGTTGCAGTCAGCCAAAAAAAAGCCCCCGGAAGAAGATCCTCCGGGGGCCATTTGCGCTCTGCACCACTGGAAGATCAAATGTCTTCCAGCACACATCGCCTGAAAGACTAGTCAGGGTGATGGTGATGATGATGGTTGAACTGAACGCGTGTCATAAATTCTCTGCATGTATATTCATTTGCCTGTCCGTTAACCTAGCGGAGATAAGGCGCGTAAGCAACCGTTTTTTTCCATCCGCAATAAATCTCTTTTGCTGAGTAGATTGTCACCTGGCGGAGCCTGACGTAGCCTTAATGTTAAATTGATAACAGAGTCAGGAGCAGCAATGAAAAAAGTCGCGATTGTAGGTCTGGGATGGCTGGGGATGCCGCTGGCGACGGCGTTAACGGCGCGCGGCTGGCAGGTAACCGGCAGCAAAACCACGCCGGACGGCGTCGAGGCGGCGCGCATGTGCGGCATTGAGAGCTGTCTGCTGACCTTAACGCCGGAACTGGAATGCGAGGCGGACGAACTGGAAGCGCTGCTGTCGGTGGATGCGCTGGTGGTGACGCTGCCCGCCAGCCGTACCGCAGAGGGCGGCGAAAACTATCTGCGCGCGGTGCAAAATCTGGTCGACAGCGCGCTGGCGTTTAACGTGCCGCGCATCATTTTTACCAGCTCAACCTCCGTGTACGGCAATGCGGGAGGAATGATGAAAGAACAAAGCCCGCTGCGTCCGGTTACCGTGGCCGGCGAGACGCTGGTGGCGCTGGAAAACTGGCTGCACGATTTGCCAGGCACCTCGGTCGATATTCTGCGCCTCGCCGGGCTGGTTGGGCCGAAACGTCATCCGGGCCGCTTTCTGGCCGGGAAAAGCGATGTGCCGGACGGCGAACATGGCGTCAACCTGGTGCATCTGGATGATGTGGTGGAAGCGATCGTTCTGCTGCTGCAAACGCCGAAGGGCGGTCATATTTACAACCTTTGCGCGCCGCGCCATCCGGCGCGTGAGCAGTTTTATCCGGCGGTCGCGCAGCAGCTGGGACTGACGCCGCCAACTTTTGCGCCTGCCGGTAACAAGAGCGGAAAACTTATCGATGGCAGTAAAATCTGCGATGAGCTGGGATTTGAGTATCGCTATCCCGATCCGACAACCATGCCGCTGGGTTAAGGCCAGCGGGGTCACCGCCGGTAAAGCTATACGCCAAGCCGGTCGCGCAGCGCATACCAGGCGGCGCCGACGGCGGTCAGCGGCACTTTAAAGCGGCGTCCGCCGGGGAAGGGCAGGTGCGGCAGGCGGGCGAAGGCATCAAAGCGTTCGGCGTCGCCGCGCAGCGTTTCTGCCACCAGCTTGCCCGCCAGATGGGTAAAGGTCACGCCGTGGCCGCTGTCGCCCTGAATGTAATAGACCTGTTTATCCAGCCGTCCCAGCTGCGGCATACGGGACAGCGTCAGTAAAAAATTACCGCTCCAGCCGTAGCTGAGCTTCACGTTTTGCAGCTGAGGAAAGGTTTTTAACAGCTTAGGGCGGATCAGCGCGGCAATATCCTGCGGTTCGCGCGCGCCGTAAATCACGCCGCCGCCGTACAGCAGACGGTTGTCGGCAGTTAAACGAAAATAGTCCAGCAGGTAATTACAATCCTCGACGCAGTAATTATCCGGCAGCAGCGCCAGCGCCTGGTCGGCGCTTAACGGCTCGGTGGTAATAATCTGCGAGCCGCAGGGCATGCTTTTGCGGCTAAGACGCGGCTCCAGCTCCGGCGCCAGATAAGCATTGCCGGCAAAAATCACAAACTTCGCGCTGACGTCGCCGCGTGCGGTTTTAACCAGATTCGGCGTGCCGTAAATCACTTTTTCCACCGCCGACTGTTCATAAATCCGTCCGCCGTGCCGACGAATGGCTTCCGCTTCGCCCAGCGCCAGATTGAGCGGATGCAGATGACCGCCGCGCCGATCCAGCAGGCCGCCCACGTAGCGCTCGGTGGCGATAGCGCGCCGAATGCCGCGCTCATCCAGCAGCTCCAGCCGATCGTTGCCGTAGCGCTCCCACAGCCGCTGCTGCGCACGCAGATGCTGCATCTGACGGGCGTTCAGCGCCGCAAATATGCCGCCGGGACGATAGTCGCAGGCGATAGCGTAACGATCGATGCGATCGCGAATAATGTCGGCGCCTTCGAACATCATGCTGCCCAGCATCCGCGCCGCATCTGCGCCGTAGCGCTGCTCAATCACATCAATATCGCGGCTGTAGGAGTTGACCACCTGACCGCCGTTGCGGCCGCTGGCGCCGAAGCCGACGCGCGCCGCCTCCAGCACCACCACGTCATAACCCGCTTCGGTTAAAAACAGCGCCGAGGAGAGACCGGTAAATCCTGCGCCGATAATACAGACATCGCACTGCACCGGGCCCTCCAGCTGCGGCCAGGGCTGATGCCGATTTATCGTCGCGGCATAATAGCTGTCCACATAATTCACTGCGGTCTCCTTAATCGCTCAGAAGTTGGCGGGCGTGTGGGCGCTGACAATTCGACAGACCCGCTTCGAGGTATTACTGAAGCTGTGCGGCAGACCGGTATCGATAACATAGCTCTGACCGGCGTGCAGCTGATAACATTGCCCGCCGATAGTCAGGGTGATTTCGCCCTCCAGCAGCGTGCCGGTCTCTTCGCCCGGATGGCGGATCTTTTCACCGGTAGTCGATCCCGGCTCATAGGTTTCCAGCAGCATCGCCAGATTATGACTGGCGTTGCCGTTATGAATCAGCTTCAGCGAGACGCCCTGGCTGCCAATATCAATCAGCTCCTGCGGCTCAATCACAATTTTCGGCGGCGTGTTTTTCACCGTCTCCGAGAAAAACTCCGACAGCGACAGCCCGTATACCGTCAGCAGCTTTTGCAGCGTGCTGACCGCCGGGCTGACTTTATCCTGTTCAATGGTACTGATGGCGCTGTGCGTCAGGCCGGCGAGTTCCGCCACGCGCCGCTGTGACAAACCTAACTGCTGGCGGATCTGCGACAGACGTCGTCCGGGGGCCAGAGTCGCTTCGTTCATAGCTGTTTTTCCTTGCGATAGTGATGACAGGCGTGAATAAAAGCCTCAAACAGTTGGGATGAGGCGTCAGAATGTTGATAGCGCCATTCAGGATGCCACTGCACGCCGATGGCAAACGGATGATCGGGCACGCTGACGGCTTCAATCACGCCATCTTCCGCTATCGCTTCCGCCTGCAGCCGCGGCCCGGTTTCCGTGATGCCCTGCTGATGCAGCGAGTTAACCTGAAGCGAGGCGGCGCCGCGTAGCAGATGCGCCAGCTTTCCTTCCGGCGTCAGCCTGATATGATGTGCAGGGGCATACTGTTCCTCCAGCGGCGCATCGGTGTCGGCATAGTGTTGAATCTGTTCATTTGGCAGCTGACGATGTAAGATGCCGCCGGTCGCCACCACCAGCTCCTGCATACCGCGACAGATCGCCAGCAGCGGCAGGTGCAGCGTCAGCGCCCGATCGATCAGCGCCAGCGCCAGCTCATCGCGCCCCGGATCGTCATGTGCTTCCTGCTCAGTACCTGCGTAGCGCCAGGGTTCGATATTACTGGGGCTGCCGGGCAGCAGCAGGCCATCCAGCAAGGGCAGGGTGCGGTGGGCAATAATCTCGCCCAGGCCCGGACGATGCGGCAGAGCAATGGCAACGCCACCGGCATCCATAATGGCGTTGAGATACTTTTGATGAAGTACATAAGTGGGATGGCCCTCTTTTAAGGTGTGGCACATCACCACGCCGATCAGCGGTCTGTCCATTATTCTGTCCACGCCAACCCCGCTTCGACTGGTCAATATTTCTGACAAAAGCGCGTCAGAAACCCGAATCTGTACAATATATTTTCAATCTAGTCAGGCTTTGTTCAATATTCAAACCGTCCTGTAACATTTGCACACTTTTTGACTTGTGACTATGTTCTAGATATGGCCGTTATTTTGAGCAGCACGCACAACCTTTCTGAACGGTAAATGGCGGGTGGGATCATGACAAACCTGGTAGAAGTAGAAGACTTCACAAGACATAGTGAAGAGATGCGAACCAGCGCGTTCCAGAATGAGATAAAAACTTATCTGGAACGCCATCCTGAAACGCAATATGTCGATATTCTGCTTAACGATTTAAACGGTATTTTTCGCGGTAAACGTATTCCGACAGACAGTCTGGCGAAGCTGGAGAAAGGCTGTTATTTCCCGGCCTCGGTCTTTGCGATGGATATCCTGGGCAACACCGTCGAGCAGGCGGGTTTAGGCCAGGCGCTGGGCGAGCCGGATAATATTTGTCTGCCCGTCGAGGGCACGCTGGTTCCTTCCGCTTCCGATCCCGACCGCATTGCGCAGCTGCTGCTGACCATGCGCAACCAAGATGGCACTCCCTTTGACGTTGAACCCCGAAATGTCCTTAACAATCTCTGGCAGCGCTTGCGCAATCGCGGATTGTTTCCGGTGGTAGCGGTAGAGCTGGAGTTCTATCTGGTCGATAAACAGCGCGATCACGACGGCTATATTCAACCGCCCTGTACGCCGGGCAGCGATGAACGCAGCATGCAGAGCCAGGTCTATTCCGTTGATAACCTGGATCATTTTGCCCATGTGCTGGGCGATATTGACCGGCTGGCACGGCTGCAGGGTATTCCCGCCGACGGCGCGCTGGCGGAGGCGTCGCCCGGCCAGTTCGAAATCAACCTGCGCCATACGCGCAACGTGCTGAGCGCCTGCGATCATGCGCTCCAGCTAAAAAGGCTGATTCGTCAGGTTGCGGAAAATCACGGCATGACCGCCACCTTTATGGCGAAACCCTATGAAGAGTACGCAGGCAGCGGAATGCACGTGCATATCAGCATGCTGGATGCCGCCGATCATAACGCTTTCGCCTGTGACGACGGCAGCGATTCGCCGTTAATGAAACGCGCGCTGGCTGGCATGATCGATCTGATGCCTGCCTCAATGGCGCTGCTGGCACCGAACGTCAACGCCTATCGCCGTTTTTGTCCTGAATCCTGGGTGCCGATGCAGGCCTCATGGGGCCATAACAACCGCACCGTCGCGCTGCGCATTCCCTGCGGCGACCTGGAAAACCGCCGCGTGGAATATCGCGTGGCCGGCGCCGACGCCAACCCCTGGCTGGTGATGTCAACAATTTTCGCCGGTATCCTGCACGGACTGGATAATCAGCTGCCGCTTCCGCCGCCGGTGACCGGTAATGGCCATACCGCGCAGGGCGCGCCGTTGCCGGTACGCCAGAGTGAAGCGCTGGATATTTTCGCCCGTAATCGGGCATTACAGGATCTGTTGGGCGAGCGTTTTAGCTTTGTCTGGCACAGCTGCAAACATCATGAACTGATGCAGTTTGAACGGCTGATTACCGCGACCGAGATTGACTGGATGTTAAAAAATGCCTGACGTTTTTTTCTTGCCCGTCAGGTAAGGCGTTTATGCCGTGAATAGCGACAAAAAAGAAATTGTATATGAAGGTGACAACATCTTGTCATCGGCCTGACAGCAGGGCAGAATATGCGCCCTGCAAAAAAGGGAAATAACCGGCGCTTCAGGCGTCGGTTATTTTTTTGCATTTAACCAGACTCATTCATACAAGAGGCCGGTCGGCGTACCGGATAGATACACATATAAAACACGTTTACCGTGTCGTTTTGAGGAAAAAAAGATGGGGCAACTCGCTAACTTCGCGCTGGCTTTCGCCGGTGTCCGACTCCGTGATGACTATGGTGCCAACGGCTTTGCCGCCCACGCTCTCTCGCTCACGCCTCTGAATATACTTTCTCGCTTAGCGCGAAGTTTCCCTGTGGTCCGCCTTAATCAGGCCGCCGCTATGGGGGGACAACGCCATGACGCATAATGTTAATGCTGAACAGCCACGCACTCATCTGAAAAAAACGCTGACATTATTACCTGTGGTCATGATCGGCCTGGCCTATATCCAGCCAATGACGCTGTTTGATACGTTCGGTATCGTATCCGGCCTGACCGGCGGCCACGTTGCTACCGCCTATGCCTTTGCGCTGATCGCCATCCTGTTTACTGCGCTGAGCTACGGTAAGCTGGTAAACCGCTTCCCATCTGCGGGCTCCGCTTATACCTACGCGCAGAAAACCATTAGCCCGCACGTTGGCTTTATGGTGGGCTGGTCATCGCTGCTGGATTATCTGTTTATGCCGATGATCAACATTCTGCTGGCGAAAATCTATTTTGAAGCACTGCTGCCGGGCATTCCGTCCTGGATTTTCGTGGTGCTGCTGGTGGGCTTTATGACCATGACCAACCTGCGCGGTATTAAAACCGTCGCCAACTTTAACAGCGTTATCGTCGTTATGCAGGTCGCGGTGATTATCGCGCTGATCTGTATGGTGATCTATGGCGTGGCGCACGGCGAAGGCGCGGGCACGCTGGTCAGCAGCCGTCCGTTCTGGTCGGAAGATGCGCACGTAGTGCCGATGATTACCGGTGCGACGATACTTTGTTTCTCGTTCCTCGGTTTTGACGGTATCAGCTCGCTCTCGGAAGAGACCAAAGATGCTGAGCGCGTCATCCCGAAAGCGATTTTCCTGACGGCGCTGGTCAGCGGCATCATCTTTATCGCGGTGTCCTACTTCCTGCAGCTCTATTTCCCGGATATTTCGCGCTTTAAAGACCCGGATGCTTCACAGCCGGAAATCATGCTCTACGTGGCGGGTAAAACCTTCCAGTTCGGCATTCTGATCTTCTCCTGCGTAACGGTGCTGGCTTCCGGCATGGCGGCGCATGCGGGCGTGAGCCGTCTGATGTACGTTATGGGCCGCGACGGTGTATTCCCGGAGCGTTTCTTCGGCTACGTGCATCCGAAATGGCGTACGCCAGCGCTGAACGTGGTGCTGGTGGGCGCGATTGCCCTGCTGGCAATCCGCTTTGACCTGGTCACCGCCACCGCGCTGGTTAACTTCGGCGCGCTGGTGGCGTTTACCTTCGTTAACCTGTCGGTAATCGCCCAGTTCTGGATCCGTGAGAAGCGCTACAAAACGCTGAAGGATAACTTCAACTATCTGGTGCTGCCGCTGTGCGGCGCGCTGACGGTTGGTGCGCTGTGGATTAACCTCGAAGAGAGTTCGATGGTGCTGGGGCTGATTTGGGCAGCGGTAGGGATTATCTATCTCGCCGTGGTGACCCGCAGCTTCCGCAACCCGGTGCCGCAGTACAGCGAAGAGTCGCTCTGATTCTTCCTGAAGCGCTAAAGTGAAGTGAGGCCAGACAGCAGTCTGGCCTTTTTTATGGCGCGAACAGGGCCGTTGCCTGTTTAGCGCTGGCGAGAGCGAACATCAACCATTGTCCCTCACTGCTCCGGTAAGTCAGCGAAGAGGCTACTTTCGGACATTTCCGACTAAAGCAAAAGACCTTGTAACCGGCTGCGCGCTTCGTTAACCTGCGCCAGCAATTACTGCCTGAATGAATGGAGTTGGCAATGTTTAAAAAAGTAGTGGTAAGCAGCGCGCTGGCGTTGGCAATGGCAGCGGGTTCGGCCCAGGCTATCGAAGGCAGCGTTGATGTGGGTGAGCATTACACCAACCTGAACGTTGGACTGGGAACCACGTCACCGGGCCTGAGCCTCTCTGGTAACTGGATGCGCAGCGACCACGATGGCGATGTTTCTGGTCTGCGTCTGGGTTATAACGTTGAAATTGGGTCAATTTTCCTGACGCCGGGCATCAAGGCGATGTGGATCGATCCGCAAGATGGTAAAGATGGCTTTGCTGCTGCGGTAGGCGCTGGCGTCAGCATTCCGGTAACCAAAATGATCGGTCTGTACGGTGAATATTACTACTCGCCGGAAGCCTTCACCGATCACCTGGACAGCTACCAGGAAGCCTCCGGCGGCATCAGCTTTACGCCGATCTCACTGCTGAACGTGCGCGTGGGCTATAAATACGCTGAGCTGAATAATAAAGGCGATCGCAAAGATAACGTACTGGCCGACGGCCCTTACATCGGCGCTTCTCTGCGCTTCTGATCGCTGGTTTAACAGTAAAAATAAACCGTGCCCTGAAAGCGGGATACTCAGCGAAGAAGGGGCGGTTTTATTATTTACTGAACAGAAATGTTAAAAGGATCGCCAGGAGATCCTTTTTTCGTTTGTAGCATTACCCGTAAAACTGCCCTGAATTTTGGCGCCATCCAGTCCAGCGAAGCGGCTTTTTCACGACACCAGTTCGCGCGCGTAATCGTACAGCGCCTTCAGCTGGGCCATTTTCTCTTTATCGCCATCATGCAGATTCGCCAGCGATTCCAGTTCCAGCAGGAAAGACTCAATGCGTTCGCTGTTTAAAGCTTCACGGCGATGCTGCAACCAGCGCTGTTGCTCGCTGTCGTCCAGTGTGCCGGGAAAATTGCGCGCCCGGTAGCGGAACAGCAGCTGGGCGATGCGCCCATCGTTAAAGGTCAGATCGAGCGCGGGCAGGTTAGCTGGCGCCGTTTGCAGAATAATGTTCATTGCCGATTTATCGGCATCGCTAAAAAAGCCGTTATAGATTTGCGCGTCAACATCTTCTGACGGCGTAAACGGCTCTGCGTCGGCATAGAGCGCGACCACTTTTTCGCGTACTTCCGTATGCTGACGCAGCAGCGCCAGATTATCCAGACAGCGCTGACGATCGATGCCAAGACGCGCCGCATCTTCCGGGCGCAACGTATTCGCCGGTGCCACCACCGGACACTTATTAATATGCAGCAGCTTGATCGGTACGGCGGCCAGCGAGCCCAGTTCCTGACGCGGCGTATAAAGGCGTTCGCGCAGCGCATCGGCATCCAGCTCCAGCAGCGGCGAAATATCACCGGCCAGGTCACAGACAATCAGCGCATTGCGGTTTTCGGGATGCCAGGCCAGCGGCGCGATCCAGCTGGTATTACCTCTGTGCGCGCCAAACATGCCGGAAATATGCGTTAGCGGTTTCATTTGCGGAATATCGATCAGCGTATTGATTTTCTGTTTGGTGCGGTGGCTAAACAGAAAATCGAACAGCTTCGGCTGCTTCTCTTTGACCAGCTTCGCCATGGCGATGGTGGCATAGACATCGGACATCGCATCGTGCGCCTGGCTGTGCTCCACGCCGTTGGCTTTGGTGAGATGCTCCAGCTTAAAGCCTGGCAGCCCATCTTCATTTTCCGGCCAGTTAATGCCTTCCGGGCGCAGCGCGTAGCAGGCGCGCATCACATCCAGCAGATCCCAGCGCGAATTGCCGTTTTGCCAGCTCCAGGCGTAAGGATCGTAGAAGTTGCGATAGAAAATATTACGCGTCACTTCGTCGTCGAAGCGCACATTGTTGTAGCCCACCACACAGGTGTTTTCGACGGTGAAAAGCGCATGGATACGGCGCGCAAACTCTGCTTCATTTACGCCACGCGCTTTCGCCATCTGCGGCGTAATACCGGTTATCATCACCGCTTCCGGCTGCGGCAGATAATCATCGGCTGGCTGGCAGTAAAACACCTCCGGTTCGCCGATAATATTGAAATCCATATCGGTGCGGATACCGGCAAACTGCGCGGGACGATCCAGCGCCGGACTTTTACCGAAGGTCTCATAATCGTGGAAGAGGAAGGTGGGTTGCTTTTGTTTGTCTGTCACTGTTTTTATCGGCCTTGTTTGCTTGGATATTGCTTTGTATTTAAACAGGTTTTTTGAGGCGTTTTCTTCTCTTTTGCTTGCGCTTGTGTAGCTTTCTTTCCATTACTGCCTTTGAAATTAGTACATGACTGGCGCTGCGTATGAGTACAGGTTTTTATCATGGCGATTAGCTATCCGACGCTGCATTCCTTTTATGGTAAACCATATTCAGGCCCCGCCGAAATAACAGATTTGGATGGGCTTAGCATGCGTGTCACACCTGAAGGCGGTATCAGTTTTTTGTACCCGTGGACGTAAGAAGCGCTAATTTGCGGTATCCGATGAAGAACTACTGACGCGGCTGGCACGTAGCCGGGACCTGGACGCTGCTACGTCATTCTACAGCGTTGAACAGGCTGAGCGGTATATCAGCGTAGGTTGTTTCGTCCGGCAGGCAGGAAAAAAGGAATCTAATTGCTTTCGAAATATTACAAGGGCAGGCGCATATGCAGCAGCAGATAAATTGCGTAATGATTAAAGTGTGCTAAACATTAAGAGTAAATATCTGAACAGGAGGTTATGATGAAAAAGACAGCATTATTAGCATTTGCGTTTGCCGCCGCCCTGCCGTTAGCGGGTTGTTCCAGCAGTAACTATTCCATCCACACCAATGATGGACGCACGATTGTCAGCGATGGCAAACCGAAAGAGGATAACGCTACCGGTCTGATTAAGTATAAAGATGCCAACGGCAACGAGCAGCAGATCAACCGTTCTGACGTAAAATCCATGACGGAAATTCCACATTAATTTCGCTGGATTTTCCGTTTACTCAGCCACCGAAAGGTGGCTTTTTTGTTATTTGACCTGGCTGGCTAATGTGGCTTGCTGTTGCTCTCAGTCAAAACAGGGTTGCCAGCAGCAGATCAGGCGTCGTTAAATACATAATTTTTTGCAATTTATTAAGAAAAAAGTTACGCCAATACCGTACAACAACGCCCTTGTTTGATTCGTAATTATGATTGAGGGTGTTCCGTTGAAAAGGCGTCAGCTTGCGAGTATTGCCGGTTTTCTGTTGTTAGCATTTCAGTCCCATGCCGATGTGGCGTCTGTTTCTTTTCCGTTGACGCCGCCGTCGGTTGATGCCGCTTCCTGGGTATTAATGGACGCCACGACCGGACAAATACTGACCGAAGGCAACGCTGACGAACAGCGCAATCCCGCCAGCCTGACCAAGCTGATGACCGGCTATGTGGTCGATCGCGCCATCGATCAACATCGTATCAGCCGTGACGATATGGTCACCGTCGGCCAGGACGCCTGGGGCGCCGGCAATCCGGTGTTTAAAGGTTCTTCATTGATGTTCCTGAAGCCGGGCGAGAAAGTCTCGGTACGTGACCTGAGTCGTGGCGTGATTATCGATTCCGGCAACGACGCCTGTGTCGCGCTGGCTGACTATGTGGCGGGTAGCCAGGACGCCTTCGTCAAAATGATGAACGACTATGCGGCGAAGCTGGGTCTGGATCATACCCATTTTGAGACCGTTCACGGTCTTGATGCGCCGGGCCAGCATACGACAGCGCGCGATCTGGCGGTGCTTTCCCGCGCCATCATCAATGGCGAGCCCGATTTTTATCAGATGTATAGTGAAAAATCGCTGACCTGGAACGGTATTACGCAGCAGAACCGTAACGGTTTGCTGTGGGATAAAAATCTGCACGTAGACGGCCTGAAAACCGGCCACACTGAAAGCGCCGGGTTTAACCTGATCGCCTCCAGCCTCGATGGGCGTCATCGCCTGATCGCGGTGATTATGGGCGGCAAAAGCCCGAAAGGGCGTGAGGAGCAGGCGCGCAAGCTGCTGATGTGGGGAAATAACAACTTCGATACCGTACAGCTGTTCCATGCGGGCAAGCCGTTAGGCAAGGAAACCGTCTGGTACGGTAATCCACATCAGGTGGAAGTCGGCTCACGCGATGATATTTATCTGTCGGTGCCGCGCAGCGCGATGCAGAGCATCAAAGCAAAATATGTTATCGATCGCAAAGACCTTGAAGCGCCACTGAAGCAGGGTGAGAAAGTCGGCACCATTCAGGTACTGGATAAAGATAACGTGCTGGCCAGCTATCCGCTGATGACGCTGAATAAGGTGGACGAGGGCGGTTTGGTTACCAAAATCGGCGATTATCTGAAGCAGAAATTCTAAGCGTCAGGCAGAGGCGATTTCGCCTCTGCTTTCGCCATCTTCGCTATTCCTTCTCTTTTCTTTTCCCGCACGCTTGACCCTGACGCCACGTCAGCCTTTATCTTTGGATAACGTTGAGCAAGGAGAGTGTCATGTTATTGCAAGCAGGTGAACTGGCCCGGCGCACCAGGGTAACGGTGCGTGCGCTGCACTGAACCGGCGATGCAGCAGCAAACCGGGATCACGCCTGCGATGCTGGATTACATTACGCGCGCCTTAGCTGAGAGCAAGCTGGCCATCTACCAGCGCTATCTGGATGCGCAGGAATATGCCTTCGTACGCGCGCACTACGTTGTTAATCGGCGCCAGGGGCAACAGGTGTTTCGTTAAATGATTTTTTTAGCAATGTTAAATTAAGATAAAAATCAGGCAAATATAGACGAAAATCTCTTCCCGTTTGTTTCTTCAGGTTATGATAACGCCCCGTCTATCTGCTACCACGGAGAGCTTCCTTGCGCCCCGACAAGCCGCTTTCGGCCATTGAATTCAGCATTTACCGCCATTACCGGATCGTTCACGGCGTACGCATTGCGCTGGGCTTCATACTGACCTTTTTGCTGGTGCGCCTGAGCGAAATTCCCGAAGGAAGCTGGCCGCTGATCACGCTGGTGGTGGTGATGGGACCGATCTCCTCCTGGGGCAACGTCTTTCCCAGAGCGATCCAGCGCATCGGCGGTACGCTGTTTGGTTCGATTTCCGGCCTGGTAGCGCTCAGGCTCGAACTGATTTCGCTGCCTGCCATGCTGGCGTGGTGCACGGTGGTGATGTTTATCTGCGGCTATCTGACGTTAGGCAAGCGCCCTTATATGGCGTTGCTGATTGGCATTACGCTGGCGGTAGTGTGCGGCGCGCCAGCGGGCGATATGACCACCGCGCTGTGGCGCGGTGGCGATGTGATCCTCGGCTCGCTGCTGGCGCTGCTGTTTACCAGCATCTGGCCGCAGAAAGCCTACATTCACTGGCGCATAAAACTTTCTGATTCACTGAAGGCGATGGCGAAAATCTACCACGCCGGTTTTTCGCCGAACCTGGTAGACAAGCCGCGTCTTGATAAGCCGCTGCAGCAGATATTAACCGACGTGGTACGAATGCGCGCGCTGCTGGAACCGGCCAGCAAAGAGACGCGCATTCCTAAATCAGTGCTGGAAGGCATCCAGACCACCAACCGCAATATTCTCTGTACCCTGGAGCTGCAAATTAACGCCTGGTGGTCGTCGCGCGCCAGCCATCTGATCTTGCTGAATGCGTCTACGTTGCGCCGCACGCAGCAGATGACGGAAAATACGTTTAACGCGCTGGCCGGCATGTTGATCAACGGCAATACCGACAAGGTCGCGGCCAGGCATCATGAGCTGGCGGAAATCATTCGCGAACTGCGTCAACTGATTGCGGAAAATAACAGCGATCAGCTGGTCGAAACGCCTATCCATGGCTATGTCTGGCTCAGTCTGGAGCTGGCAAAACAGCTGGAACGCCTGTCGGATCTGATCCGGCTGGCAATGCGTAAGTAACCGTTTCGACAATCGCCGCTGTGGCTGTGCGTGATTTCGCGCTAAAATGTGCCACAGTCTGAATTTAAATGTGAAAATTGCCATCGGCCGGGGCGAGCCGCTAAGCTGAAGGCTACGACAATACCGCCTGTTCAGGCAGGCCCAATGAAAGGTGTCAACATGGAAAATGCAAAGCAATCATTTCAGGACGTGCTGGAGTTCGTGCGCATGAACCGTCGCAAGAACAAGCTGCAGCGCGAAATTCACGACGTTGAGAAAAAGATTCGTGACAACCAGAAACGTGTGCTGCTGCTGGATAACCTGAGCGAATACATTAAACCGGGCATGAGCGTGGAAGCGATTCAGGAAATCATCGCCAGCATGCGCAGCGACTACGAAGATCGCGTTGATGAGTACATCATCAAAAATGCCGATCTGTCGAAAGAGCGCCGTGAACTGTCGAAGAAACTGAAGGCGATGGGCGTCCAGAAGGTGCCTGGTCAGAATCAGTAATTGAGTGTTTATCGGGTCGCGTTTGCGGCCCGATTTGCTTTTTGCTTACCGCTTCTTCGCCTGGCTGGCGGTCAGAAAAGGAGGGCACAGGGGGCCGGGGCATGACATCATTCTTTTAAAAACGCTTTCAGCTTTCCCTGAACGGATCAACAACCACTGCCAGATACCGCCAGTCTTCGTGAGTTCGGCTACAGGTTATGCCCGTTACCCAACGCTCATCCGGGGCTTCCGGGTTGAACTGTCGTTAGAGTCTGTCAGGTGTTACGATACTGGCTTCATTAGTCACGAGTTCACAGATCGGCTTACTTCCTGGGGCTATACTGTCGAAGTCAGTCGAGTCGATTAAAAGCGGCCAGTGCTTTATTAAAGCGGGCTCGACGATCTTCTAAACCATATATTCCTCCATTGATAATCCGGGTTATCGCTAAAAGATCTCCCGAATGATTAAGGCAACCTTTGGTAAAATAAAACCAGGCTGCCGATAGGGCGGCAACAGCATTGCTTTCCAGTATTTCTGGATTTTGGAGCAGGTCTATTCCTAAAGCTCGCCCACAGTCTTGATAATTCCTGCGGCCTGTTATTTGAATCAGGCCTCTTCCGCGATAATTCCAGCCATCTTCTGGTAAATAGTTACCTGGCAGATTACCGTAAACGCGGTTGGCTATTGCCTGCTGTCTGTCTAATGGTAGAAATTTTTCTTCTGGCCGACGACCCAGACTCTGAGCCTCTTCCTTTGTTAAACGATTGGCGCGGATAAAAAGGGATAGTCCATCAATGCTATAGTTAAAACTTTCGCGAAGAGTTGTAAATCCACTACTTTCATGTCCTGTTTGAGCAATAAACATTGCTTTATCCAGCGGATGGGTAATATGAAATCTCTGCATGGCTTGATTAATATGGTATAACCACTGATATGCCAGAGTCTCACTCAATCCCGTGGCCTGAATAAAAATGGGTAGTTCCATCTGAATGTGTCTCACTAATTGGAAGTTTAAGGATATCCGCCACGACCCGCTTATCTGAATTACATTTTTCAGTGTTAAATGCAGAAGTACTACATACTCAGGATACTCTCCCCAGGTTTTAACATTAAAAGCTGGCACGGGGTCGCAGCAAGTAGGTGAGGTGGGACGAAGCTAATGGGGAGAGCTTTCAATATAATAGGTGCCATGCCGCAACCGGATAAAATCATCTGGTAGAGGCTGATTAGTACAAGGCGCTTGCGCCAGGGCCAGTCGACGCTTTTCTTTGTATTGCTCATTTATTTCTCCAGTTATTACTGAGTTCGCTGTCGCCTGGTGAGGGTTGTTGAAAGTAAGCGCTCTCAGCTCCAAACTTCTTCTGTATTAGCCTGTAGCATATTCAGTTTTTGACTGAGCCAGATGTTTTTTTCCTGGAGCTGAAATAGTTTATTCTGCTGCCGATTAAATATTATCCATCTTAAAGCCAGGATAAAGAAGAATATTAGAAATCCTCTTAGCTTTATCTGTTTATTGATCATGTTTTTTTCCTGGAACAGATAATATTTGTCGCCATAACCAATGCAAAAGAGATGATCCAAGAGTACTGCATATTCCAGCCGTAATTAGAGTCATCAGGGGACTGTTACCGTGTTCGAAACTGTACAGCCCACCGAGAAAACCTGTAAAACCAGATATAATAATTTGTGATATTGCTTCCATCAATTTCTTTTTTTTTTATGTTCCTGGCTATCCATAAGGTAGCGGACGAGTCCACCCCAGGCAGAGAAAAATCCGACCATAATCCAGGAAACAGCCCCTGGATACCGCCGTAAAGTTTCTGTTAATGTGTCATGACTGAATAACATATTTTATCTCCACGGTCTCCATGACCAATTTATTTTAAAGCCAAAAGTTCATTAAATTCCTGCATTATTTATATTAATTTAAACTGCATAACTCAATGATGTTGTATATGTTTTTTTATGCCTTAGTAATTTTTTAGTGAGTCAGAACCTCTTCGGTAAAGCAGTATTAAAACAGAGTGAATATGCTACCTAAAGAGCCAGTTAATACCCTCGCAGAAAATAAACTATGTTTATGACAAGTACAGATTAGTGAGAAAGAACCTTCATTTCCAGCTACGGAGGAGAGATTTTTTATGCCTTAAATATTAAGAATTGTATTACCATTTTTGAATGATAAATCTTTCGCTTTAATGAAGGCTGTGATATATATTAAAATGACAGCTGTATTCATGTTACTTTAATAAGTTTTTTTTATAAAAAATTGCTCATTTATTGATCTTTCACAACGGTTTTCCTGTGATCACTACATTTAGAAATTATTTTTTTAAAAGAAAATTTGATATAATCAATGAAGCATATATCTTTGCATGTAATGTAAATTCTCTGTTCCTGTCATGAATAGAGGTTAATTGTGTTTATATCCAGATCTATGCGGGTATTTATCACCCTGTATCAAGAAAAACGGCTAAAAGCTGCGGCAGATAAGCTATGTCTTACGGTACCACCCGTCACAAGAATGTTAAAGCTTACTGAGGAATGGTTAGGAGATTGTTTGTTTATTATAGAGCGGAATAACCTGACGCCAACACCAGCGGCTGATTGTTTATATGAGAAAGTTTTCCCCATCTATTCTGAATTGTTACAATATGAGCATCCAACTCAAAACAATGGATTTAGAATTTCATCACCAGATGTAGGAAAATCTATTTTTACTGATCTAATATCCATACTTCCCCCATCCTTACCAGATAATACAGCCATACGTTTTTCCAATGCGATGCATTCTGATGATAATGTTTTTATTAGTATAAAGCCCCCTGTTGCATTACCTAATTTTGAAAAATATTATACCGTTATGACATTAGAATTACATTATAGCCTTACTGAAGATGATGACTGGCGAAACAAACCTCTTCTTTGTGAAGAAACTATAGAGGAACTACCTAATTTTAAGCGGATACTTGAAGAACTGCACAGTTGTGGGCATTGCGGAAGAACACAACGTATCGATAATATAAATGTATTAAATGAGTTTTTCATAAAAGGTGAGGGAATTATGTTTCGCCGTCCTAATAAAGCAAATGGTAAATGCCGTATTTTACCTTATGTCTTACACATCCCTCTTTATATCTATATTAACAAAATAAATTATAATTCTCGTTATGAGCAGCTATATTCATCATTAATACAATTATCCCATTAATTTTTATATTTTTTGCGGGGGTTAATATTTGGCAGTAAGAAATTTTATATACTTATGAGGTGAAAAGTGCGTTCGTGACTTTTCTTTTTAAAATGATTTTATTTGTTGAAACAGTTACTCTGTCATATGAAAATAGCTATTTATGCAAGATATTGGTGTGAATTAAATAACGGCTTCTAATATCGCTATACTTTTGCCAGTTCATGATGATTACCGGGAAATGGGCTGGCAGTTTCCATAAAGTGACCGACCTTTTTAAGCCATTAACACATATTTCGATACTGTTGGTTACGTAAGTGATCTTACCCTGGTAATGTGACACAGCCCTAAGCAAGGTTCAGGTTTTCAAATTGTTCCGGGCAGAGACCGCCACGAACACCGTGATGGCGTCAGCGATGTAATTGCACTCAATAATTCAGCACCGCGTTCGCTTTAGTTTCTGCCTGATAAAATGCGCACCGTAGAGGCACTCCACTGCGGACAGACCCGGTGACCCATATCCCGGATCGAACGGCCTGTTCCAGCCTCAACAGAGCGAGGTAGCTGCAATTTTGAGCCGGTCGCTGGCGAGTTTCTGGAAAAGGTCGAAGGTAAGATGGGCGTGGTGCTGAAGCACAGGAAGGTACGCGCCGTATCTCGAATTGCCGAACGTTATGGTGTACAGACGCTGGTAACAGGCGAGACGCCTGACCAGGTATCGAGCCAGACGCTGACCCAATTTGCGTATTATCGATAACCCAGCGATACGCTGATTTCACATGAAAAAAAGCACATCATCAATATAGCGCGCAATCGGCACGGAAGATTTTGCCCGTACCATGCCGAAATATTGCGACGTGATTTCTAAAAGCCCGACAGGTTAGGCGGTGAAGGCGAAAATTGAAGGGAAAAGTAAAATTTCGACTTTGCTATCCTGGATAAAGGGGGGAACTGAGGCTACCAACGTTAGTATCCCCAGATTGTCGAATATACTCAGCAGGAAGTAGTCGAAGTGGAAACGGTATTTCCTTCAGCGTAAATGATGTCGTGCTGGATATCCGCTTACCAGACGAGCTGGAAGGCCGCTCACTGGTGCTGGAAGGAGGGGCGGCCTCGACCAGAGCAAAAGCTGGCTGCTGTACTGTAAGACTGGGGGGATGAGCCGTTAGCAGGCGTTGTATTTGCTTTTAATAATGGGAAGGTTTACCGTCCGTAGCATAATAAGTGGGTAATGAAATAATTCATTACCCACACGTCAATAAACCTTCACGCTTTTACTCGTCTAAAAGTTTTCTGTAATTAGGGATCTTTTCAACTAATACGGAGGATGTTAATTGGTTATATACCTTTGGAGATAGTTTTACATCATTCACCTTCAGGTCTGGGTTGGTTTCTATAAGTTTAAGGTAATTATTGATTCTGCGAGGAAGATAACGCTTATCTTTGTCTTCTCTTATTTTTCTCCGTGTTTTCATTATTTTCTCCTGTATATCTCCCGGGAGAGGTTCCAGTCTCATAGTGTATCCATATTCTATTTTTAATAGCTTAGCTAACTTATTTTGTTGTTTTTTAATTTTATTATCAATATTTAGTATTTTTGATAATCCATTTTCTGAATTTAAAAAGTTGATATCATTACGATAAGTGACTTTCAATGCTCTGAGATAGTATTCTGGCATTTGCAGTATTAGAAATTCATCATCTTGTGCATATCTTGTTGCTAGCCATGGTAACTGATCAAGTGCAGTCCCTATATCAATTTTAGCTAGCTGTAGTGAAGGATATTCTTTTGATATAATAAACTTGTTTCTTAAATGATCGGATGAAATTAATTTTTCTTTCCATTTTTCCCATGAGGTTATAACCCAGTCTCGTCGGGAGGTTGAACTATATTGAACAAAAGTACTATCGATAACAAGGGATCTTTCATTTTTTCCCGCAACAACAACGTAATGATCGCCTGGCGTCTTATCCAGTATATCTTCATAGGAAAGAACACCAATGACTTTTAAGTCATATCCTTTTCCAGAAAGGTATTCTAATATTTTTGCCGCCGCTTTATCGCAATTACCTTCGGGGGCTTCAGTTATCTTATTCAATTCTAATTCGGCCAGAGGATTAGACAACAGATCGCGCATAACCTCTTCTTTTGCCTGTTCAATTTCATCATCGCTCATGGGCGCCATATAAGGTCTGTTATTTTCAACTGTTGCAACCGCTCGATCGGCATCCATTATGTTTGATAAACTTCTGTTTAGATTATTCCCGGCTATTTTATTATTGTCAGCCTGTATTTTTTCTCTAAATATTCTTACATTTCCAACCGGTAAACTCTCAGGAAGATCAGGTTTGTTAACTGGTCTGGAGTGTAAGGGGCCCCCTCCTCGCAGCCGCAAAGGAGCCAGGGAATTCTCATCAGCAGTTTCAGTCCTCGTGTTTGCGGGTTCAACCCTGGTTATCTCCTCTAACTTCTCAACATTCATCATCTCTTTTTTAGCCAAAAGAGGCAGACCATTATCTCCCGAAGAAGAAAGTAACCTGCCGGCAAGCGTCTCAGCAGCGTTATTGTCGGAAACTGAAGGCAACCAGTGCCTGTTTTCACCTGCGCCGTTGCCCCGTCCGAGAACCTGGCGGATATCGTCCATGATTTTTATAGTTTGTGTGTTAATCTTTCTCGCTGGGTTTGCTGCCTGGTCGTTCATCATATTAAGGTTTGAAATAAGTGACAGAGTAGCAGGGGAGGCTGAGGTTGCTGAAAAGGTCCTGAGTCTGTATTCTCCAGGAAAAGAATGAATATATGCTATAGCCTCTTTGGCTGATGAGCCTGAAATGTGGGAGGTGACATTTTTTATTTTATATTTTAATGTCTCATCTTGTGCAATAAGGCTGGAGAACGATTTACTTTTTGCCGCAAAAATACAGGGATGAGAGAGCAGAGAATCTAAAATCAGCTCACCATTGGAAAGATTGTAATGTAATTTTGCCATGCCATATACGGAGTCTGGATCGTTTTGCCAGTTTGATGTTTTTTTAACAAGAGCATAGAGTAAAACATTTTTTGTATTATTTTCTGTGAGCATAATATTATATTCATTTGACAGCTCAGTTGAAGTTTCAATTTTATGTAAAGTCATTTCATCATTCATGCTCATCTGCTTTGATGCATTGGTCAAATCTTGTCCTTTTTGTTTCATACTGGTCAAAGCGTTTTGCGCAATATCCAGAGGAAGAGACAGCGAATTTGAGAAATCACTACCGTTGCCAACAGGAACCACGGCAAAATCACTGTCTGTCACGTAATCATCCACTTCCTGCATGTATCTTGTTATCTTTTTAAATATATTTTTCTGATTAAGTGCAGTCTGCGTAGTTGCCGTGACAGGAACTGATTTTTTTACTCTGCTAACATTGTAATGTGAAATATTGGTAATTAAATCCCCTTCGCTGACAGGGTTAGTTGTCCAGACACCATTTCTTTCAAATACAGGCTGTTCGATTTTGATCTCCTGGCTGACCGCTGAATTAGTCAGGTACCAGCTATTATCGCCATCGCCCTGTACTACCGGATAAAAATCGTCACCTTGTTTAATAAAACTATTACTTATGTTACCTGGAGCATTGTCTAGTTCATAAATGGAGTTACGAAGTGTCCCTTCCATTTTAATTTTATCTATTAACTGTGGGTCTTTTAACCTCCAGTTCCTGTTCAACTTCGTAGGCAGGTTAAGAACGCTGTTTTTTACTTTTCCCGTAATACTCACTATTTCACTGGTTGTGAAATCATACAACCTGGAGGCAAAATCATTTATATCAAATGGCGTCGGGTTAAAAATATTGATTATCTCTTTCCTGAGCGTTGCCAGAAAAGGGATAACGGCAGTTTTTGTCATCAGGGAAGGATAATCTGCCACTATTTGCAGTAATGCTGCATTCCTGTTTATGCCAGATTTCAACAATTCATTATATTTTACCGTAAGTGATGTTGCCAGATTGTCGGTGATTTGAGCAACTTTTATTCCCATGGTTATCAGGCAGCCAAGGACAGATAATATATCGAAAACTATTGAAATTACGTCTCCAGCTGATAACTGATAATACCTGTCTGTGATTGCTCCGTAAATTACGCCATAGAATGGTATTACAGCAGTCGCTAAACGGTGCCAGAATCCCGTTTCATCGAGTGACTGTTTATATGAATTAATGAGGTTTTTATGATGATAACTGAAAAATTTATGCAGATACTCCAGAGTGGTTTGCTCTTGTTCGACTGAAAATGGACTCGACGGAACATTTAAGAAAACCGGATAGCCAGAGAAATTATAGCCCAGCGAGAGCCATTCATAAGTGTAATCATTTAGCTTTGTTTCACTAATATTATCAGGCGGATATCGGTCACCTAAAGGGACCACATTACCTCTGGTGTTGGCCTCTCGCCTGATTCCAAAATGATTGTTATTGGGTTCGATAAATATGTTATAAAAATCTTCTTTAATATCTGTCCTGGGGACATAGAGAGATTTTATTATGCCATCTATGGAGAAGACCAACAGCCAGTCATCATTTTCTAACTTGATTGAGACGCCGCCGCCTCTCTCTTTTGCCGTCAAATCTGTCGGGAAACGATTCCCGGATTCATCATGGAAAATAAAATAATGAACAGAAGAGAAGGGGGATAATAATAAATAACGCGGTATTTTTGCTTCTCCGAGGCTATAAAGCATGCGCATATGAATGTCATAATCCATATACTTATCCATATAAACATTGAACTGTTCATTATATTGATATTGATCAGGGAAAGTATTCCTTTTTTTAAAGTTGTTAACCGTGTAAAATCCCTCAGGAATATCAGAACTCATGCCTAAGGGGTTTTTATTTGATTTCTCTGCAAAATAAAATTGCGTTATATCATCAAGTCGGATTTCCTTCAGGCTGCTGTTAGCGATATTTTTTCTCAGCTTGTAAAAAAAGATCGCTGCTATAATCATATTCACATCCAGCTTATCAAAACCTGAAGAGTACTCCTGGAATAGAGAGTCAATATATTGCTCATTTTTATGGTAATAGAGTGCTGCCGCCTCTTCCGAAATGAGAATATCTCTGTAGTCATTTTTCTTTTCCATGACTAACCATGAATTTAGTAGTATTCCGCTCAGAGTCTCGGGTATTATATTTACTAACTTTTCAAGGAGGCTGTATAATGAATGTATCTTGTTAAGATGATATTTTGCCGCGGCATATTTCTTTCTGATAGCTGGAATAATATAATTTCCATCTGACTCCTTATACTCATCATTAATAATTTTGAACATTATTTTGTTGTAATTTTTGAGGTCCAGGGGAATTCCTTTTGCATATTTTTCAGCTAAATTAATTCCTTCTTTGTAAGCTGCTATTGAAGGGGCTTGTTTAATTTTTTCTTCATTTAATTTTTTTTGTAACTCTTCGAGTTTATTCATGCGAAAATCAAAATTTTTGGCTATCTCCTCTCGTTTAACGTTATATGAATTTTGTTTTTCTTTTTGTATTGCTAATTTTTTTCTTATATCATTAACATTTACAGTAAATTCCGTATCGCCTTGACTGTTAAAGTCTCTTTGTGACTGGATCAATGTTTCTTTTTGCCGTATTTCATCCGCCAGACTGGAGAGTTTTTTATCGATTTCAATCAGCGTGTTATTAAGTAACAGCTTGCTATTTGTCAGTGTGGTTTCTGCTTCTGAGAAAATACCCTGTCCTCCTTTAAATTCGTCGAGGGCATTTTTGTAAAAAGAATCATCATCGATTTCATCATTTAGCAATGAATGATAAATTTCCGGGGCCGCATTTTCTTCATTTGTTAACTGAAAAAGGTTGGCATTTTCTGCTGTGTTTACAGTATTGTTTCTGTTTATTTCATTAATTGATTTTAGTATTTCCAGACCCAGTGGTATATCTTTTGAATTTCTGAAAAATAAGAGTGCAAGCGTATCGGTCAGGAGGTTTTTGAAAGTGCTGGTATTTATAAAATTCTTATCTTTTAATATGAATTCAATCTCTTTTCTCAGCAGCGTTTTGAATTTATCTGAATAATCATGCCATGTGATTAACCTGTCAATTAAAGCTTCGCCCTCCTTCAGCGCCTCTGCGTAGCGGTTAGTTGTCCAGTAACCGACTTTATCGGGGAATACTTTTATTTTGGTTTTTTGTATGAGGTTTTTCAGGTGGCCTTCATCAAGTTTATTGTTCTCAGGTTCAAAAAACCAAAATTCATTATTTATTTTTAAAAAATAGTGTTCACCGGCACGGTAAAGGTTTCCTGAGGAAATGAGATTGTTTTTTTGGTCAGAAGTCAGCGAGTAGCTTTCATCCTTCTTCCATTCTCTGGTAACTAAATTCTTCAGAGTTAATGAGGCTGGACTGTCAGCTGCCTGACCTATTATCAGCGTTTCGCCTTCTCTTAGTGTCGCTTCATAGCTATTAGCGGTCCAGGTCTGGTTTCTGCCTGAAAAAATGGCAATTTTATCCCTTTTGGGAAGGTTTTTTATAAACCCGCGGTCGAAATTATTATTAGTGGGTTCAAAAACCCAAAACTCGCCGCTAATTTTTATAAACCAGGTTTCACCGGAACGATAGAGTCCCTTTGAGTGGACCATATTATTCATTTGAGATGAAGTTGGCAGAAAGCTGTCATTTTTGTTCCATTTATTGCCCACTAAAGCTTGCAGGGACGGTGAAATTTTACTGTCAGCAAATGCCCCGCGCGTGTTAACCCCTCTTTCTGTCCGCGACCTCGCTTCTTTACCTGTGGGTGATTGTTCATCAGTATCTCTTTTCGCCCGCGATGCCAGCACCGTATGGTCTGAGGCTTGCTCGCCAGCCAGAAGGAACGCGATTTCCTGTGAACTGACTTCTCCTTCCTCAATATCTCCTGAGCTTTCAGTGCGGTAATGTTTCAGCAAATTCGGAGTGACCTCGATAAAGGGGTCAAAATCCTGCTCTTCATTAAGCAACTGCTCGGCACGCCGGTCATAATATTTTGCCTGCTGACGGCTGTATAAGTAGCCTCCGCTTCCCGTCATCACCAGCACCAGGGCCGCTATTTCCGGCATATTATTGCGCCAGTTCGCCGCTGGAGCGGCACCGCTTCCGGCAGGGAAATTTTGGGGCAATAAGGGCGTTTCTGGCAGCCGGTCATTATCTTGTGCGTGACCCGTTGCAGGCCCGCTCTCAGCAATATTTTCTCCTGTTGTTGGAGGCAGGGAGTGCACTTCTATAACCTGAAGCTCCGTGCCTTCTTCGTTTTCCCGACCGGCTGGCAGAGCTGCGTTTTTTTTACGTAAAAAATAGCGGTATGTCAGCAGGCCAGGCACAGACAGCACTGCCATTGTCAGGCTGAGTATTGACAGCTTTGACCAGACTTTCTGCCAGTTACTGGCGGTATCAAACTCCGATGGCGAAAGAACGTAGCGTTCTCCATCAATCTCGGCCGTAAAGGTTCCAGGCCCGCCAGCCTCATTGATCAGATAGAACACGTTTTCGTTTTCCGGTGGAACGGTGGAAGACAGCCGATCTTCTGCAGGGGTATCCTCCGCCCGGCTTGCTTCTGTTGTACCAAACTGCGAAAACAGATACAGGCCAGCCACGCCGAGTGCGGCATTGCGCAGTGTTCCGGGGCGGATAAAGGTTGTGAGCCGCTCAGTTGCAGGGCGAGAAAGAGGAATATTGACCGTCGGTTGATGAATGTAGCCCCTGAACTGCCGCCGTTTCTGGTGTCGGCGACGCAGGTTTGCTCGTGAATGGTGCAGGTTTTGCCTGGGCTGGGGCTTTAACCACACGCCCGGCCGCCCTTTTTCGCCCTGTTCTGTGTTGGATATTCCGCCCTCGCGGCTGGATTTTTCAGTGTGCGGGATATTCGTCGTTAATGACGGGCCGGCTGCGGGTTGCCGGGTAAATCGACTTCCCAGCAGTTGCATAATTTCCCGTGACGTCTCCGCCATATTTTCGCCAAGGAGGCTGTTGACGGTATCCGTCACTCCCTCGACTATTCTGTTTTGTAGTCGGTTCGCCTGTGGATGCCGTTCCAGTATTTCAATCAGGCCACCCGTCCAACTTAGCCAGCCGTTATCTTTGGGTAAATTGCTGATATCATCCCGCAGCGTCAGCAGCAACTCCAGTTCTCTCAGGATATCCGGGAGCGCCTGTGGCACTGTAACAGACAGCGTTGAAAAATAGCGATGGACTGCTGCTGACAAATCCCTCAATGCTTTTTCCCGTGTCATATTATCTGATGCAGTCAGGAGTCCCCGTCCTGCCCAGAGTATGCTGAGTTCCATATAGCGCAGAGTTATCCATTTCACTTCCGGGCTGCATTCAAGAGCAAGACGAAAGGCTTTTTCCCCCACTTCTTGCCAGGTTCCCGTTACCAGGCTGCTCATAAGAGCGGCTTCCTGCGGCCATTGTTGCTGCAGACTGGTGGTCAGGTGCGAAAGCGTTTCGCTCCAGCTTAAATGCTCCGGTAGGGTCTGATACCAGTCCCACAGACCCAGCATTAATTCGCCGCGCGGGACATAATTTCTTACCACGTACCTGACAGCCTGCTGTAGATCAATAAATCCGCTCAGCTGACGGAAAAGCATGACTGATTTCTCTTTTACAGAGGTCTGCGGATCGGCAAGGGTAAGAAGAAAATCCAGAATATCCGGATTAATCACATATTCACTGATTTGCAGACGCAACTGACTGATAAAAGCGTCAAGCGGCAGCTGCGAAATCAGCAACTGAAGTTCTGGCGAGGGAGAACGGTACTCACTGGCTACCCATGACAGCTGATGCGAAACGGGCATACCGGCAGGGTAACGGTTAACAAACCGGAGCAGGGGAGCGCTGGCTTCCAGCATCTCTGATGCCCTGGCCGGTAAAAAGGTTTTCAGCACGCTGTGGGTATTAACATCCGACAGAATCGTCAGCAGCCAGCCGGGCAGTTCTTCTCTGGAGGGCAGCGGATGAGTACGAGCAAGGGAAGAGAGAGTATCTGCAGTTTTCAGCAACTGGTGCAGCCTGCTCTCCGGTGCCAACAGCCAGGCCCTCAGTAATGTGCGGTCATTCTCATTAAGCAGCCCGACAGCATTTTCGGCCAGCCAGCTAAACCATTCAGACCAGCTGGCGTTATTCTGCCAGTAAGAATTTATCTGCTGCGCGGCAGCAATGACTTTTAGCAGGACCGGGGAGAGTTCAGCAGGCAAAAAGTCATTGAGCAAAGAGGATGCCTGTTCATCCCTCAGGATATCAGCAAGCCAGTCTAAACGGAGCAGGCTGTTTTCAGCAGGTAGCGGATGATGCTGATGCAGTGCGATCAGCTTTTCCACAGAGTCCAGCATGGTCTGCACCGACCCTGGCAGAAGTTCGCTGCGGCGAATATACGCGATAAACTGGTCGGCTGGGACCGTGCCTGCGGCAAGATCCTGAAGTAAACTTGTTGCCGCCTGCGACCGCTTTATCATCAGTCCGGCCTGTGTGACCAGAGATTCGGGAAGATGTGAACGTATAATATCGGAATTTAGTCGCTCAGAAAGCGTATTCAGGAAAGTCGGGAGGTTATCAGCCCCCCTGTTTCCTGTTTGATAGTGCTGCTGTAGCTGCATGGCCTGGCGGACAAGCTCAAGATAGCTGTCAATAAAGGAGCGCAAATCCCCGCTTGTTTGCTGCCGGACGCGCTCCAGCAGTGAGTTCAATGCCCTCAACTGTTTAACTATGGTGTCGTTAGTGTGCACGATCTGCGTAAGACTGCGATAAAAATCCTGCGGCAGGCCACTCACTTCAGATAGCAGGGAAAAAAGGATAATGTGGGAAAATTCACTGACGGCATCAGGTGCTGAATTTGCGTTATTACCTGCCGGCGGTGGAGCAGAAGAAGAAGTCTGCCGAAGTTCGGAGTGAGTTATATGACATGGCTCAGTCTCATTGAGATTGTTTCGTTGATCGGTTTTTTCTTCAGTTAGTTGTGAGTACATTTAAAGAATTCCAGTGGGAATATAAAAGTCTGGGGGAGACTGCTGAACCATTAGTGAAAGACAATGTTGTCTATTATTATTCCTGGTAATGGTTCACAGGTAGCTAATTAATAAGAACACGGACGCCTCAGTGATTATTTAAATTAAACTGAGTGGTTGTAAATAATCTGGATATTTCATTCTGAATTTCCTGTGGTCCTTCATCAGACAGCGAGAAGCCCGAAGTTCACCGACGGCGATTGCGTACGGCGGCAGCCCGTTTAACGTTTCGTCGGACCGATCATCCAGCGTGGCGGCAATCGTTCCGACAGGGGTTCCCGACAGGCCATCAGTGCCTGAACGATCTTTTTGGCGGAGGCTGTAAAGCCATTTTTTATTTGAGCATCTCTGCTTTTCCAGGCTGAAAGGGGGGAAAGCAAAAGTGTATACCGGCATGCGGTGACAAGTTGGCGGACATAATTTTCCACTGTTTAAATAATGATTGTCATCAACGGTCACAGTCAAATGTGCAAAGAGAAATAAGCTTTCATATTTTTATTTTTAAACAATAAATATTGATGTCATATCGGGCCGGGTAGCTGCGGACAGAGAGTTATACTCGCTGTTTCTGGAGTAGTAATGATATTAGTCAGGATAAGATTGCTAACTATGCAGATTGAAAACGCGTTAAAAATGCTCTCACCACGAGGTGTTAATTTTCTTTCCTCCAGCTCAAATACCTCTCTTGATAAGATAAAACCTGGTGATGTTTTGCTGGCGCTCAGTATGGCTTCGGCAAAAGCTTCGCTGGGAATTAATATTCTGCTGGCGAAGTTGGTAGAAGGCGGCCGGTATCAGGAAAATGCTATCGTTTCTTTAATGCAGTTTATCGAACAGAATGTGCCGGATCGGATACGTAAAGCTGGCGGCGCCAGTTTTATGGCCTGTAATCGGTTACTGGCGCAATTTGTACTAATGGACTATTGCCGCTCGGCGGCCAGTAGCTGTTATTGTCCACAGTGTATGGGTAAGGGGCGCCTCTCTCAGCCTACAGATGAGGGAAGCCGCGTAACGATCTGTCCTCGCTGTGCAGGAAAAGGCTCCATTACTGCGCGCTGTCGCTGTGGAGGACGGGGGGAAATTCAGGATCGCAAGCTTTCCCGCGAGCGGGGCGTGCCGATTTATAAAAAATGCGAGCGCTGTTCTGGCCGGGGTTATGCTCTGCTGCCATCCACGATGGTGTATGGGGCGATAAAAGAGGTTTTGCCCGATTTACACGCGCGTAGCTGGAGCCGGAACTGGAAGCCCTTCTATGAATATACGATCGCACACTGTTATAAGGAGGAAGGCGTGGCGCGGCGAGCTTTCCGTGAGGTCATGAATGGTTAGACAACTCGCGTGCGCTACGGCTGCCCATTCAGTCGATCGGTAATACCCTCTGTAGCCGCCCATTGTTCAAAAATGGATATAATTTTACAGGGATGTCCGATAAGAAAAATGATGGCGTTTAAGGCTTTCAGCGTTCAGAATGCAATTTTTTCTGACAGGGTAGCAACGACTTTTAGTTAAAACGAGGCTGCCCTGATGCTGTCTGACACAACGAATGATGGCTGGAGACTGGAAATAAACCGATAAAGTAATTGGTCTGTAAAGCGCGTAGATCTATATTTTATTATCAGTTATATGGAGATTAACCTGGCGGTGAATAATTTTTACAGCTTCATTAACTGCTCCCATTCTGGGGTAGCAATATCCCTGCTGCAAAGGGTGTTGGCGCCATATGCAGCTTATAATAGTATTAATGATTATGCGTGTGAAAAACACTTGAAAGATGCATAAAAAAGCACCCATTTTACAGAGGTGAGTATCTCTGATTTAATTTTTGGAATTTTTTAATAAAATGTTTTTTATAAGCTGTATCTATGCATGAACATGATGAAATATAATTTTGTGGATAATTGGATATACGCCTGACGCGATGTGGGATTCTTTCCGGTTGAAGCGATATTTGAGATACCAGAGGCGTGAAGCGACCGGCTTGACAAGCGGATACAGAGCCTGCGAATTGGTCTGTTTAAAGGCTTTATCAGAAGGCTTGATGCTGCGAATTTTCGCGTCGGAAAGGATATATAGTGGTTACGCCATTATTAAACTGAAATGGCCAAAAATTAAACTATCAGGCGCACCGTATGCGCAGGCCAAACCCGGATATATACTGGAATATTTTCACGCTAACTTATTAAAACCTAAGTAAACAGGTAATTATAAGCACGCCTGAAAACAGCGATTTGGCTCCTCTGACTGGACTCGAACCAGTGACATACGGATTAACAGTCCGCCGTTCTACCGACTGAACTACAGAGGAATCGTGTGAACGGGGCGCATAATATCGAGGGCGTCGGAACTTGTCAAAGCCTGTTTCGCAAAAAATAGCTGAATGCTGAAGAAAGCAGCAGGAGGCGACAATAGCGGCCTGATATCCGTCATGCTGATGTTAACAAAGGTGGCTATGGTTACTGGGGGGGCAGTTAAAAAGCGAGACGAAAGGAGAGATGATGACGCAGATCGAGAACCTGGTGCGGCGGCGGCTGGCGCTGACCGCTGCACAGCGCAAGCAGAGCGTACAGGCCGTGGCGCAGGGCAACGTGGTGCAGGCGGAGCCGGATAGCCGACGTGCGCAGCGTTATACCTTCCAGCGCCTGCTGGCGCGCACGGCGATTATCGGCCCGGAGGCGGATTTTTTACCAACCGGTTTCTTATTGCAGGGCGCGCAGTGCGCCAAAGCCGTAGCGCTGGTGCGGGAAGATGGCGTTCCCAAAGGCACCGGTTTTTTAATTGGCGCCGGACTGTTTATCACCTGCTTCCACGTCTTGCCCGATCGTCAGCGCGCGGCGAATTACAGCGTGGAATTCGGCTACTGGCAGCATGAGCAGGATAAAATCAGCGGCTCCAGCCTTTATGCGCTGGACGCCGACAGCTTCTGGTTAACCAGCGCGGAAGATCGGCTGGACTGCACGCTGGTGGCGCTGGGCGAACAGCGCGCCGGTTCAGCCAGCCTGGCGCAGCTCGGCGCAATTACGCTCAGCGATCGGGCCGATAAACATCAGCTGGGCATGGCGGTCAATATCATTCAGCATCCCGCCGGGGCGCCGCAGCAGGTCGCATTGCGGGATAATTATCTGCTGGCGCGCGGCGAAGAGGGCAGCGCCGCCGCCAACGTTTTGCATTACACGGCCGATACCGATGAAGGTTCTTCCGGCGCGCCGGTATTTAACGATAGCTGGCAGTTGGTCGCCTTGCATCACGGCGCGGCGCAGGATGAAAGTGGCACCTTGATCAACGAAGGGATCCGCGTCAGCGCGCTGGTGGACTGGTTAAAAGCGGAAGC